>Ga0209396_1000261_pt1 | contig 66065 bp, 50 predicted proteins | sample GOMGulsemesocosm_6_FD_184638 | JGI IMG/M metagenome (GOLD analysis project Ga0209396, IMG submission 184638) | Methane-oxidizing microbial communities from mesocosms in the Gulf of Mexico - GOM8C Gulf of Mexico (SPAdes) (version 2) | ecosystem: Environmental > Aquatic > Marine > Cold seeps... | reverse complement strand
ATTTATTGGGGCTAGGCGTATCGTCAATTAGCTCTATTGGTAATAGCTTTAGCCAAAATATAAAAGATTTGAAAGAGTATTATCAAGCAATAACAGAAAAGCAGCATGCGCAAATAAAAGGCGTAAGTTTATCTGAAGACGATATTTTACGTGGCGAAGTTATTCAAGAGTTGATGTGTAACTTGTATCTCGATAAGCAAGTTATTAATGAAAAATACAATATAGACTTTGATGAGTATTTTGCCGAAGATTTACCGTTATTGGCTACTTTTATTGATGATGGCCTGTTAGAAAACAATGCTAATTACATCAAAGTAGAACAAAAAGCACGTTTATTAATTCGCATCATTTGTATGAGTTTTGATGCATATATGAAAAAGCATATTAATCAACAGCGATTCTCTCGTGTGATCTAGGTTCGTTCCATATCATTTGATTAGTGTTGATAAACTAAAGCCTAGCTAGTCCTAATTTGTTGGCATTTGTTTAAGGTAATAGCCCCCGAATATTTAAATTCGGGGGACAATATTTTTACTTTTAGGTTATCTATATATCCCCATATTTCTATCGGTAATCGCTTCTCGCCATCCCCCCAACCATTGAGATTTTGCTTCTATATTTTGATAGGGACATTGCTCTTTGGCTTTGCCACCTAGACCAGCCTGATATCCGTTAGAATGCGCTCTTCCTAATTTATCTCTTTTTTGTCTTTTCATGAACTCCACCTCATAAACACCTCGTAATTACCTTATAAATCAAATGATAAACGAATAGTGAACCCCTCATTTACAGAGGTTTTCTCATTACTTAATACTACAGAGTGGTCGATTCTTAACTATTACATGGCTTTTTATGGTATGAATTTTAATCAATCGACAGCTTATTTAAGAGGAATTCTAGATGTGATGCAAGCGAAAAAATGTAATCTTAAAGTGATAATTAACTATAAAAAAACAAATTATAAGTAGGTCAATTTTTATCTGAAATTTTGGCGTGGCAAAACAACTTGTTAGCATTGTGTAACACCATCAAGTTATTTCTTTGTATTATACTCAACCTGTTTTTTAGATGAAATTACGATAAAAATAAGCGGTTTAACTAAGCAATTTTTTCAATGAAAATAAAAGTTATTAATCGTTAACTTCGCAATAGCGGTTTCAGCATAGTTTCAAGCCCATTGAGTTTTACCTCGTACATCAAGGCTAACTGTTGGCCTAATTTTCCTTCAGGAAAACCTTTACTGTGAAACCAAACTAAATAGGGTTCAGGTAACTGTAGTAGTTTTCTCCCTGCATATTTACCGAAAGGCATGGTTTGATTAATGGCTTCAATCAGAGCTTGTTGATCGTTTAACAAATTAGGTCCTGTCATGGGTAAATGCTTGTCATATTAGTGACATGTTTACGTCACAAAATCTTCATTTTCGCTCATTATACTGTGCTCAACTTAAAAGGTTAACCACTCGGTGTTAATCGAATTAACAACGTTAGGGATAAACATGTCAATTATTAGAAAACGAAGTGCAGCTCACAAAGCTTATTTGCCAGGTAATGTGCGTGATAACCAATATATATTGGCCGAATTTAGCCTGAGCGATGAGTTGCTTCAAAAATTTTCAGGAAAATACAGTGGCATGAAACCTCAGCCGTACTATGACTTTTATCAGAAATTATCGACACTATTTTTTGAATTGACGGAAGAAGTAGAGCTAGATAATTGTCAGTTTATTGCTAACGATAAATTAGCGCGAGTAAGGTATAGCCAAGAGATGCATCAATGGCAAACCAACCAGCAAATTTTATTTTATTACAACCCTGGAAGCCACCATCTTAAAAAATCATTTTTTGATGGTAGTAAAAGAACAAAGAAAATTTGCCTACTTTTTTTGGCCACAGGGCATGATATTAGGGTCAATGCCGCTAGCTTTCATAGTCGGGTTAGTAGTCTTGTTGAAAAATTTTGTGAAAAAATTAATTTAGATAAAAGTGATATTCGACTAAGAGACCACCAGCATCTAACATACGATTTATTTGCCAAAAATAAAGGCTGTACTAGTACACAAACGCATAAACTACGTGGTATTAATAAACGCTATGCTAGCCAAGAAGTATTAGTGCCTAATTACCATAGTGCGATGAACTATGCTGTTGTCACCTTGAATATTAGTAATGAGCTGTTGCAGCAAGTTGAAATTGATAGCCATTCAAATGATCCTTACAACCCTTTGTATACCTATTTGACAGATGTTTTCACTATGGCTGCAAAACGGTATAACTTAAATAACGGCGCTCTGATTGCTAACGGTTTAGTGCCTATCGTTCGCTATAGTATTCATGAAATAGTTTCTCGAGTGGGAGAGTTGCAAATGTTGGGTTATAACCCTGAACAAAGCCCTTGCGGCATTGTAAGTAAGTGGGATGCTAAAGAGTTAACCGATAGCGTGCACTTAGTTTTTGTAGCGACACCTGAAGATAATAGTGAACATGGCTATGGTCGATTTTTAAATCAAATAGAGCAAGCCATGCAATTGATGGCAGTAGAGCTTGAAATAGAGCCTACTAAAGAAGAAATGATGATTAGATTCCACCAACACCTAGCCTACAATTACTAATTAGGCAGACTGAGGCCGTTTTTGTAATTTTCGCTGTAAAGTTCTTCTGTGCATTGAGAGTTGCCTGGCAGTGGCAGAGATATTTCCCTGGTTGGCTTTTAACACCTGTTGAATATGCTGCCATTCTACTTGCTCAGCTGATAGGGTGTGTTCGTTAATAGTATCTACTTCGATAGTTTTAGCCTTGCTGCCTTTAAGTGTTGCTAGTAATGTTTGACTGTCTACAGGCTTAGACAAATAATCGTCTGCACCTAATTTTATTGCATCGACAGCGGTAGCAATACTTGCAAAACCAGTGAGTAAAATAATTCGACTCTGCGGGCGTAATTTTCGCAAGGGTGTGATGATTGATAAAGTGTTTTCTCTTTCCAACTTCATATCCAGCAAAATATAATCAGGCGTGTGGCGATGACACGCTAGCAAAGCATCATTGTTATTGTCCACTTGCACGCAGTCAAAACCATGTTTAGTTAATCGTCTATTGAGCGTATTGGCAAAAATAAGATCATCTTCCACGATCAATAGTTTTGACGATACGGGAGCTTTTGTTGCGTTAAGCAAAACTAATTTCCTTATTGTAAGTCATGTTACTTTTTTTAGATGAAATAGGTAGGCTTAAAGTAACAAGTGCGCCACCATCTTGATGGTTTGTTAAGGCTAGTTTACCGCCAAGGCGTTCTAAACTGGCGTGACTTAAAAAAACAGCCATACCAAATCCTTGCTCACTATTGACAGGTTTTACGCCTAATTCATTAAGTTTTTTCAAGGTAAACCCCTTACCGTAATCACGAATAGTGAATTGCCAGTTCTCTTCAATAATTTCACCGGAGAGACTAAGTGCTTTGCTATTGTTAGCTTTGCTCGCTCTGATCGCATTGTTGATTAAATTAATAATGGCGGGCAACAAGGCGGCATCTGCATTAATAGTGACATTTTCAGCGTGTTCATCCTTTAGGTTTAGTAACTGTAAGCTGACTTCAGGGTTATTAACCCGTACGTTTTCGGTTATCTCTTCGAATAATGTTTGGCAATTAACAGCTTTAATCACCTGGTCTTTTATATCAAATACCATAGCTCGAAAGTCAGATAAACTCTCTTTGCAACGAGTAAGCTGGCTTTGCATTTCCACAACAATTTCATTATCAGGAAAATCTTCACTGAGCTCATCAGCAAGTAACTGTACAGTTGCTATAGGCGTTGCTAATTGATGAGTTACCTGAGCTGAAGCGACACCTAATGACGTGACTTGCTCTTGTTTTAATAAGTTCTCGCGATAAGCGGCAATAGCGAGTTCTTGTTGATTAATACTACGAGCCATTTTACCAACAACGATGGCAACAACGAGGGTAGAAAATAAAAAATTGATACCCATGCCAATGAAGTGACCTTGCATATTGCCATGCATGACACTCATGGGTAATGACCATAATAAAATACTGTAAGAAGTTATGGCAAGGAAGGCGACTATTGTTAGTAACAACGGTGTTAGGGTCACTGCAGCTATTGCGATAGGGATAAGTAACAAAGAAACAAATGCATTAGTAGCACCGCCACTAAAAAAAAGTAACAGTGAGAGAAAAATAATATCAGCGCAAATTTGTACCAATATTGCCTTCTGGCTCGCTTTCTTTTCAGTTAAGTGATTATGACGATAATAAATATAACTACTTAAAGTAAATAGTATTTCTAAGCCAATAACACTGACTAGCGGCGTCCAAGGTAACTCATACGCTAAACCTAAATTCACAAAAAGAATGAGTAACAACTGGATCGCTATGGCAACGCTACGTAACGCAATAATGGCCTGTATTTGACTGGTTTTTTTGAAAAATTGTGGCATATACCCGCTCCACCTGAAGATGCTTTTTTCAGGAAACCTGAGCGAATCATAATCAAGGCACTTTTTTTGTTAATGGTATTCCCCTTATCAACAAATGTAACGAGGAATATGGTTTGCTCAGTTTTCCCCAAGGGGCTGGCTTATAAACGCTTTATACTGCGTTATTGATTTCGACAAAAACGCTACATGGATGTAGCTTCTTAGAGAATGCAGGAGCTTATTCTCCTGAGCAACTATTCTCTTCAATTAATACCTTGCCTAAAGCGTTTATAATTCCAGCTGAATCCAGCATATTCAAGTGGAACGGGTATTTATTTCTTACTGACTAAATGTGAGTATAATGTGATTATTAGCGAAATTAACCAAGACATCTTAGCTTATTTATTAGTAAAAAAGGCTGAGGTATATCATTAAATATACATTGAATGGGGTAGCGGACAAAATGACAGAGCAACTCAACGAAAAAAAATTACAAACAACAACTTTGGCTGGAGGTTGTTTCTGGTGTATCGAAAGTGCTTTTAGCTGTGTTAACGGTATTATTAGTGCAAAGTCTGGTTATATGGGCGGAGATAGTAAAGAACCAACGTATAAAACGGTATGCTCAGGAGATACTGGACATGCTGAAGTAGTACAACTTCAGTTTGATAGTGAAGTGATTAATTTCCGAGAAATATTGGAAATATTCTTTAGCTTACACAACCCAACGCAGTTAAACCGTCAAGGCAATGATATTGGCACTCAATATCGCTCTGAAGTTTTTACTCATGATGCTCAGCAACAAAAAATTGCTTTGGCTATGCTTGAAGAAATCACTCAAGAAAAATTATTTGATGATCCCATTGTGACTCAAATTAGCCCGGCGGTTACTTTTTATTGTGGCGAAGATTACCATCAAGAATATTTTAAAAATAATCCAGAAAATCAATATTGCCAAGCAGTTGTGTCACCAAAACTTGCGAAGTTTAGAAAAACTTTTGTTGAAAAATTGAAATAACCTAGGTGTTGTCAGCGTAATAAATTATACCGAAATGAAACCAATTGAATGAATTGACGTTCACTAAATGAACAATTAATTCGTCCGATTGGTATAACTCCACTATATTTACATTAAGTGTTGAGTAATTTTTTCGGTGGTGTTGTTATGCAAAAGAAAAAATTAATATTATCTATATTCGCCCTGTTTGCTGTACTTGTATGGCTCTACCCTTCTGAAAAACCGTATGAATTTCGGCAAGTTAAGCGACTAGCTATAGCCGAAGACAATTACTTACTGCCTATTTTTCCGCATATTAGTCAAGTAGTTCGCCCGACAGAAAGCTTTGATTTTCCTATCAAGTTAGGTGATGTTGGCCCAAGCAACTCATTATATGCGGGGCCAAAGCAATACCCTTTTTATTGCATGACTATAGATTCACATATAGGTCAGCCATTGATAGATAACCAAAACGCTTTTGGTGTGCCGGTTTATGACGACTTAGTTAAGCGTAATAACATTATCGGCTATTCAAGAGATTGTTTATTCTCAAGTCATTTACAGTTTTATTATTTAAATGTAGACAAAAAATTGGTTAAGTTACCTAAGGAAAACTTCTCCGATTTGGCATCATTAAGTAATGCAAAACTACCTTTGCAATTGTTTCGAGCAGAGCAGGGCAGTATTAATCGTTTTATCTACACAATTGCGATGGTAATAACACCAAAAGAACTCGGTACGCGTACGATGAGCTCATTGTGGAATAAAAAATTAATTTATCAATTTAATGGTGGCTCTGGCATAGGTTTTAGGCAAGGTCGACAAAAAGCTACCAGAACGATTACCCGTCGTTTAGAGGAAGTACAAAAAGGTTATGCAATTATTAGTTCCAGCGGTAATCGAACGAGTTATACCTATAATATGCTGTTGGCAGAAGATACAGCTCGTCGGGTTAAGTTACATTTTATTAGTTTATTTGGTGAGCCTATATATACCGTAGGCATTGGTGGTTCAGGTGGTGGTTTAGCGCAATACCTTATAGGCCAGAATAGTAAAGGCATCCTTGATGGTTTAATTCCTCAATACTCTTACCCTGACATGTTAAGCCAAACCATTTATACCTTGGACTGTGATTTGTTTAATAATTATTTTACCTTTAGAGCTAAGGATAATAACCGCTGGCAGCAATGGGATCAGCGGCAATTACTTGAAGGTATGAACAGCTTACAAGACTTCCCACAAAAAATAGCATTCTTGCAGCCTGTTGCGCAATTAATGGCAGGTATGATGCCTAGTTTTCCTCAAGGTAATAGTGAATGTATTAATGGCTATTTTGGCTTATCAACCTTTATTCATAATCCTAGGCAGGGTTTCTTGCGACACTTTTATAGTGATAATGTAGTGGAAAAAACTAATTGGAACTATTGGGAAGACATGGCTTGGTTATTCAACCGTGATCAACATGGTTTAGTTGAAAGTACCTGGGATAATGATGGCGTTCAGTATGGCTTGCATGCCTTAAAGCAAAAACAAATAACCTTAGCAGAATTTATTCACATTAATAAAAATATAGGTAGCTGGAAAGAGCAGCATCAAATGAAAGCTGAAAAAATTATCACGCCATTTGGTCGGAAAATGCCTTTTTGGGTCTCATTATGGGGCAGTGAAAATATTACTGAGGTTGTTGATAACAAAGCAGCACAACGACGTAGTGCTTCACTTAATGCTATTGAAGCGGCTTATAGAGGTGGGCAGGTTTTTATTGGCAAACTTGAACTGCCTATTCTTGATGTTCGCCATTATTTAGAAGAAAAACTAGATATGCATCATATGTCGGCATCTTTTAGTACTCGAATACGGCTAAAACAAGCTAATGGTCACTTTGATAACCAAGTTATTTGGGTCGCCAATCGTGATTTTGATCCAACAGACCAAGCGTTTGATTTAATGGATTTATGGCTGCTAAAACGTAAACAATTTCCTGAACTTAGTGCTGCCCAAAGTAAGCCGGTACAACTACAAGATGCTTGTTTTGATGACAAAGGAGAAGTATTGGCACAAGGAAAAGGGGTCTGGCATGGTAATTGGAATGCAGAAAGCAACGGACAAAAAATCTTAGAACGAGGAGCCTGTGCAGAGTTTTATGCCATTTTTTCTAATAGCCGTATTCAAGCCGAAGGACCTTGGCAAGGAAGCGTGTTCAAATGTCATAAAATTCCATTAGCGCTGGCAATTAAGCAAGGCATGTATGGTGATATTGAATTAACTGAGCAATTGCCTGCTTTACAGCAAATATTTTCGCAAGGGGTATGTGATTACAGTCAAGGGGATGCCGGTAGGCCTAGTGATCTTTAGGTGGGGGGATTTACGCAAAAAAATATAAAAATGGCAAAGATAATACTTTGCCATTTCTATGCTTTAAGACTTCTTCTGTCTTAAAAAACTCTACGGAATGATGAGCGACGGCTTCTCGATGAGCGTCGGCTTTTCATGCGGCTATGTAATTCATGACGTTTCGATTCTAACCACTCTTCGCGAGTGATAGTAGAGTCTCCACTACGGCCTTCTTCACGTTCACGGTAAGCACAAAATTCTTCAAAAGCTTCAAAATCATCTTTAAATTCTTCAGCGACAAGCTCGATCATAATAGCATCATCTAAAAAGCCTAATACTGGAATATGATCAGGTACCAAATCTTCAGGGTCACTAAAGTAAGCTAAAGCACTTAATACTTCTGTGCGCTCTTCACTTGGAATTTGCCATTCACTATCTTCAATCATGGCAACAAAAGTTTCTAGTTTTTGAATGCGCTCACGTACAAATTCAGGCACATTTTCTTTTATATCTACACTGACTTTTTTAGCATTAGCTAAAATTTCTTGCTCGCTAAGTTGCTTTGCACCTGTTTGTGCCTTGTGCATAACATCGCGGAAATACTCTAAGTCTGATTCCGTTAATTCAAATTTAACTTCAAACGCCATTATAATTCTCCTGTTCTTTGGCTTAATTATTACAATATATATTAGTCAATCTACCAGAATAAAGCGCTGACAGCACCCCATAAAGTTAAGTTAAGTTAACTTTTGTATTTAGATTGTAACTTCATGTGGGCATGATGGTATGATTTTACTGTTTATAGCTATTTTATTGTGTATTTATTATGACAACTACCGAATTAATCAAGACAGAAACCGCGACTGATGTGGTTAATTCTGCTCTTTCAGAAAGCAAAAATGAATGTAAAAGTTGTGAAAATTGCCATCAAGAACTCGAGGGTCCTTTTTGCTCGAATTGTGGTCAATCATCAGATTCGACATTGAAATATTTCTGGGTAGTTATCATGCACTTACTTGATGATATTTTCAGCTTTGATTCTCGTGCTAGTAGAACGCTTTGGCCATTAATCACACGACCCGCTTTTCTCACCAACGAATACTTTGCAGGGAGAAGGGTACACTATGTGCCGCCTTTACGATTATACTTATTCATCAGTATTGTTTTTTTTATTACTTTAAAGTTTTTTGTTACTGCTGATGACGGTAGCGGTATAAATATCAACAATAAAGAAGAAATTACCACTCAAGTTAAGGCGCATATTAAGCAGCTTGAAACTGAGCGAAATAGCTTAAATAAATCCACTTTAGAAAGTACACAAGAGCTAGCTGAAATAACTCGTCTCAATGAAGACGTCGCTAAGTTTAATAATTATTTAGCAGACTTAAATCGTGAATATACTTCGGGTCAGAATAAACAGCTCATTAAGATTGCTCGTGAGTTAGTTGAATTGGAGTTCGATAAGGCTGAGGACGCCTTGTCCTCAAAAGAACAAGAGCGATTTGAGACCCTAGTAGAGAAGCGAATAAAAGTACTTAATGGTGATTTGATTTCTGAAGAACTCACGATAGGTAATAATGAGGATGGCAGTTTGTCTTTTGATTTTCTATCAGAAGAGAAGAATAAAAAGCTAAACGAATTTTCAAAAGAGTTAACCGAAAAAGCAGAAAAAGCGTTTAATTCAGATACCGGACCTTTAATAGATCAAGTGATCGGTAAACTCCCACAATTGATGTTTATCTTATTACCACTTTTTGCGGTATTACTGAAAGTGATGTTTATTTTTTCTAAGCGACTGTATATGGAACATTTAACAGTAGCTTTACATAGTCACAGCTTTATTTTTATTACCGTGTTGTTGTCTGAGGTGATTGAACTGTCAGGTGGCAGCATAGTGGCTACACATCCAGGCTTAGCTAATTTTGCTGGTCAAATTGCCGGCGTTTTATATTTCTGGATACCCATTTATTTATTTATCATGCAAAAAAGAGTGTATAAACAAGGATATTTTTTCACCTTAGTGAAGTTTGGTATTATCGGCACTATTTATAGCATGATGATAGCGGTTACTGGGGTTGTTGCCATGGTTTGGGGAATAATGGGCACTTAAAACTCGTTAATAGCCAGCTAGATTTTTAGTTAAGGTTTTCACTATCGAGTAAGTTACTAAGGTAATTTATAGAGACAAAAAAAGCGCTAAGTAAAAATACTTAGCGCTTTTTTATATTGGTTCATAACGTTATTTAAAGCGCATTGATAAATCAATCGCTTCAACATGTTTGGTCAAAGCGCCACTTGAGATGTAATCAACACCTGCTTTGGTATATTCTTGTAAAATCTCGATGGTCATGTTGCCCGATACTTCTAATTTCGCTTTACCGCGTGTAGCTGTAACAGCTTGCTCGATCATTAGCGGCGTGAAGTTATCCAGCATAATAATATCAGCACCGGCGCTTAGTGCTTGTTCAAGCTCATCAAGTGACTCTACTTCTACTTCAACTGTTTTATCACTATGATTACTTTTAGCGGTAGCCACTGCTTGGCTAATACCACCACAAGCAGCGATATGATTTTCTTTTATTAAAAAAGCATCGAATAAACCAATTCTATGGTTTACTCCGCCACCACAAAGTACCGCATATTTTTGCGCGCTACGTAAACCAGGTAGGGTTTTACGGGTATCAAGCAGCTTAGTATTACTTCCTGATAATTCTTTCACATACTTGCTAGTTAAAGTGGCTGTGCCTGATAATGTTTGTAAAAAGTTTAACGCTACTCGTTCGCCGGTTAATAAGGTTCGTGCATCACCTTCTAATTCGAATAAGGTACTATTGGCGGCCACGGCTTCACCGTCATTTACAAACCAAGTGATCTTTGTTGCTTGCTCCGTTGTTCTATTTAAGGAAGCATCGAGTTGTTTGAATACTTCATTGACCCAGGCAACACCACAAACGATACAATCTTCACGAGTAATCACAGTAGCAACGGCTTGTTCATTCTCAGGAATGAGCATCGCAGTAATATCTTGGCTAGCCTGAGGTGTTTCATCACCAACGGCGCCTAAATCTTCACAAAGGGCCCAAGCGATTGTCTTGCGAATATCTTGCTGTAATTTTTCTAATTGTGCATTAAGCATGGTTTGCTTCCTGTTACAGGGGTTCTCGTAAAATTAATTGTTTACCCGTTTGATGAAAATCGACTTGTTTTAGTGCACTCATGCCTAAAAGTATTTCATCAGATTTCATTGCAGGGTTAATGTGAACCGCTACATTATACAAGAAAATATTACCTAAGCTCAATTGCGCAATTTCAGTTTTATAGACAGTTACACTACCATTAGCTGTTTGGACGCGATAATTGCCCTGAGCAACAAGGCCTAACCGTTCCGCTATGTGCGCAGGTATTGATACTTGAGTTGCCCCAGTGTCGAGTAAAAAGGTTACTGCGGAGTCATTTATTGTGCCGCGTGCAACATAATGTCCCTGCCTGTTTTGATCTAAAATAACCTCAGCTTGGCCACTTGTGGTTAAGCGCACTTCTGGTCGACTATTAGGATTGTACTGCTCGTCTAACACATCCTGAAATATAAACATCAATAATGCTAAACCGATGATCCAGGCGAGCCAAACGAATATTTTTGCCATTTTGTTTGTTGGGTCAATTTCAGTCATACTAAACCGCTATTAATTAAGTTTAACTTCATTGTATGTTGTCTCAAGTATGCAAGAAAGTATAAAGTGTAACCCTATATTTTTAATTATAATATCCATGACCCTATTAATGAGAAAGCTATGTTTTCAATTTCTTCTGGTTGGTTAACAAAAGCAGAAAAGCTACCGTCACCATACTTTGCACCGCGCGAGTTAGGTGACGAAATAAATTTATTAGTTATTCATAATATCTCATTGCCAGCAGGACAATTTGGTGGGCACTGTATTAGTGATTTGTTTCTTGGGAAATTAGATTGTAGTGCTCATGCTAGTTTTGTTGACTTAGCGGGTGTTGAAGTATCAGCACATTGTCTTATACGTCGAGACGGCCAGGTGATTCAATACGTTTCTTTTGAAGATAAAGCATGGCATGCAGGAATATCATCATTCAAAAAAAGAGAGCGCTGCAATGACTATTCTATTGGTATTGAACTTGAGGGCACAGATGATATCCCTTATACAACAGAACAGTACCAGCAATTAATAGCGTTAACACTGTGTTTGCAAAATAAATATCCTGCGATTATTATGGACAATATAGTCGGTCATTGTGATATTGCTCCGGTGAGAAAAACCGATCCTGGGCCGGTATTTGATTGGCAATATTTTCGTCAATATTTGACTGAACAAGCGACAAGGAATAACACCTAACATGAGTTTATTAAGTTTACTAATTGCACTGGCGGCAGAAAGATCTTTGTCTGCTGAAATGTGGCGATTCAATTTTTATTATCAGCACTACCTCCATTTTTTTAGTAAAAACTTTACCGCGAAGCAGGGAACGATAGCGAGTGCTGCGTTTATCCTACTACCTGTAATTGCCACTTATTTATTGCTTGAACTCGTTGATAGTAGTTTTATTGAATTACTCTTATCGACGTTAATTCTTGTTGTTTGTTTTGGCTGTACAACCACGAGGAATAGCTATAAAGCTTATTTGCATTCAGCTTTTCGTGGTGAAGAAACGACAACTGAAATGCATCATCAACAATTATTATCGGATAAAAATTTACCTGATATGGGGTTTGGGCAAGCGCTCATTTGGCTAAATTACCGTTATTACATCGCCATCATGTTGTACTTTATCGTCTTTGGTGCTGCGGGCGCATTATTTTATCGACTGTTAACCACCGTCATTGAACATAAAAAAGCCAAATGCATGGCGGCTGCTAACGAAATGGAACAAGCCAGTGCTGAAGAAAATATCGCTGATGAAGTTCATGAAAGTAATGTCACCCCTGACTTTTCTAAAGGTTGTCAAAACCATCATGATGTCTTGTTTTGGCTTGATTGGTTGCCTGTGCGTATAGCTTCTTTTGGATATATGTTTGTTGGTCACTTCTCTAAAGCGCTACCTGTTTGGCTAGAGAGCCTATTTGATGGGAAGAAACCGACTCATCAGGTATTAATTGATGTTGCGGAGAAATCGGAAGACATCATGGTTAACGAAGACGACTGCACAGCAGAGCCTTGTTTGTTAGTAAGGTTAGCCAAGCGTAATGTCTTACTGGTACTTGCGGTGATTTCTATATTGACCCTTGCTGGTTTTATGTCGTAAGCACCCTTCAAAGTCTATTTTTAAAGGTCGCTAGCTTAATGTTAGCGGCCTTTTTTTTTCTAAAATATCTATAAAGTGCAATTATCGATCAAAAAAGCTTGCTCTCAATGATACCCTAAGGTATCTTTTGTGTATCTAGGGTGTCATTTGATACCTCAAGGTTAAAGTTTATATTTAATTAAAGGAAGAATTTAATGACTACACAGATGAATGTACAACCGATTGATGAGCAGAATTTCTTAAAGCGCAATGCGCTACTTTGTTTAATCTTGGCGGGATATTTTATTTTCGATATTTTGTACACGCAGCTTGATCAAGCACTTCTAGACTATTCATTGTTAAAAAATAGCTTATTATTTATTGGTGTAGTAATTTTCATTGCTATGGTAGTAATCCTAGTTAAAACATGCAAATCTGCGAATAGGGTTACAAAAGACACTTCCTACTATGGTAATTTTCAAGATGAATATCTTAATTTTATTAATATAAAGGGCTACAAATATGCTTTTAATTTTACCTCTTTATATTTTCTGGTTGTTTATATCCTTACTGACTTTGATGGTACTTGGATAAGTGACATTACAATGGTGATTTCCATTCAAGAGTTTTGTAAACTGTCTATGGGGTTTATTTTTATCAGTTATGCACTTCCTGTGTTATACATGCTAAAAGGCGCTGATGATGAATGAGGCCTTGGATAATAATATTGCTAAATTACGTAGTAAGCAGAAAATATCTCAACAAGATCTAGCCGATGCGATAGGTGTGTCACGTAAAACAATCAGTACTGTGGAGACTGGGCGCTTTACTCCCTCAGTGGTTATTGCACTAAAAATGGCACGCTACTTTGAAGTTCCCGTTGAGAAAATATTTGAGTTAGAATTGACCGTAGACTAATCAAAATAACCAGTGGTCAGACCAATGGCTATTCCTGCATTAACACACTAAAAACAAACAAAAATTGTTGTTTTTAGTGTACTGAAATCTTGCTTAAATCCTAACCATCAACTAAATTAACTTGTCAAAAAGAGGGTTTTTTGCTATTTTATTGTCTGAAAAATGATTGGTAAGACCAATTTACCAAAATAAAATTGAGCATTGAGACTCATTAATTACTTCCAAAAGAGATTAATTCGTTATGGTTGCTGCGCAGTTAAAGCCACTTAGGCACGCCAAGAAGAAACCGCAAAAACTTAGCGATATTATTTTAGCGCAGCTTGAAGCTATGATAATTGAAGGTAGTTTACAGCCAGGTGAAAAATTATTGCCTGAACGTGAACTTGCCTTACAGTTTGAAGTCTCAAGACCATCATTACGTGAAGCGATTCAAAAACTGGAAGCCAAAGGTTTAGTTACCCGTAAGCAAGGTGGTGGTACCTTTGTTTGTGACAATTTACTCAGCGGATTCTCTGATCCTCTGTTTGAATTAATGTCGAATAACACTGAGTCACAATTTGATTTATTAGAGTTTCGTCATGGCATTGAAGGCATGGCATCTTATTATGCCGCTATGCGTGGCACACAGGCAGATTTTGAACAAATCCAAGCTAAACATGATGAAATTGGCACTAGTCAGTTAGAAGATGATTTTCGTGGTGAAGCCGAGGCAGTGGTTGAGTTTCACTTGGCTATTTGTGCAGCGTCACATAATGCAGTGATATTACAACTTGCGCGCAGCATGTCGTCTTTATTAGCCGATAATATTGCACAAAATTTAACAATATTGGCAAAACGTCCTGATATCTTTACCAAGATTACCGATTACAGGAAGCGTTTGCTTAAAGCCATTATCAGTGGTGAACCTCAAAAAGCATGGGGTGCAAGTCATCGCCATTTAGCGTTTATTGAAGAGATTTTATTAAAGTCGACACAGGAAAACAGCCGCATGGAACGTTCAATGCGCAGGATGTAAAACTTGAAGAAAAAATTTAGGTATTAGTACAACGAATAAATAGAACATGTAATTTAAAACTATCAAACATTTTATTAAACTTTTTACTAAATAAGAAAGTATTGGAGACTAAACAATATGTCAGATCTACCAAATATCGATATTGATTCAGCAGAAACCCAAGAGTGGTTAGAGTCAATGGAATCAGTATTAGAAAATGAAGGGCCAGAACGTGCTCATCAATTATTAGAAGCATTAATTGACCGTGCGCGTCGTGGTGGTACTCACTTACCATTTGACGCTAAAACAGCTTATGTAAATACTATTCCGCCAGGGCAAGAACCTCATATGCCTGCGGATCAAACCATTGAATCACGCATTCGCGCGGCAATTCGTTGGAATGCTCTAGTATTAGTATTACGTGCTTCTAAAAAAGATTTAGAGCTTGGTGGCCACATTGGTAGTTTCGCTTCTTCATCTACTTTATACGATGTAGGTTTTAACCACTTCTTTAAAGCGGCATCAGAGAAAGATGGCGGTGATTTCATTTTCGCTCAAGGTCATATTTCTCCAGGTATTTATGCCCGTGCTTTCATGGAAGGTCGTTTAACTGAAGATCAAATGAACAACTTCCGTCAAGAGTGTGATGGCAAAGGTTTATCTTCATACCCGCACCCTCATTTAATGAAAGATTTTTGGCAGTTCCCTACAGTTTCTATGGGTCTAGGTCCATTGCAAGCGATTTACACTGCACGTTTCTTAAAGTATTTAACAGATCGTGGCATTAAAGATTGCTCTGGCCAACGTGTTTATGCCTTCCTAGGTGATGGTGAGTGTGATGAGCCTGAATCATTAGGTGCTATCGGTTTAGCTTCTCGTGAAGGTTTAGATAACTTGACGTTTGTTATTAACTGTAACCTTCAACGTTTAGATGGTCCGGTACGTGGTAACGGTAAAATTATTCAAGAACTTGAAGGTACCTTCCGTGGCGCTGGCTGGGAAGTTAACAAAGTTATTTGGGGTTCATACTGGGATGCACTTATTGCCCGTGATACATCAGGTAAATTATTACAGTTAATGAATGAAACGGTTGATGGTGAATACCAGAACTGTAAAGCGAAAGGTGGCAAGTACACTCGCGAAAACTTCTTTAACAAGTACCCAGAAACAGCGGCATTGGTTGCTAATATGTCAGATGCTGATATCTGGCGTTTAAACCGTGGTGGTCATGACCCAGTTAAAGTTTACGCTGCTTATGATAAAGCAATGAAAACAAAAGGTCGTCCAACGGTTATTTTAGCTAAAACAGTGAAAGGTTTTGGTTTAGGTGCATCTGGTGAAGCATTAAACATTGCGCATAACGTTAAGAAAATGGACGTTGAGTCAATTAAACATTACCGTGATCGTTTCAACATCCCAGTAAAAGATGAAGATATTGCTGACCTACCTTTCTATAAGTTCCCAGAAGATAGCGAAGAATACAAGTACATGAAAGCACGTCGCGAAGCACTTGGTGGTTCATTACCAGCACGTCGCGTACAAGCAGAAGAGCAACTTGAAATTCCAGCACTTAAAATCTTTGATCCAATTCTGAAAGGTTCAGGCGATCGTCAAGTATCATCAACAATGACCTTTGTTCGTGTACTTAATAGCTTATTAAAAGATAAGAAAATTGGTAAGCGTATTGTGCCAATTATTCCTGATGAAGCACGTACTTTTGGTATGGAAGGTTTATTCCGCCAAGTTGGTATTTATGCTAATGAAGGACAAAAGTATATTCCTCAAGATGCTGACCAAGTTGCTTATTATCGTGAAGATAAAAAAGGCCAAGTATTACAAGAAGGTATTAACGAATTAGGCGCTATGGCATCTTGGGTTGCTGCAGGTACTTCTTACTCAACGTGTAACGCGGTAACTATTCCGTTCTACATTTATTACTCAATGTTTGGTTTCCAACGCGTTGGTGATTTAGCATGGGCGGCTGGCGATAGCCAAGCACGTGGTTTCTTATTAGGTGCTACAGCAGGTCGTACAACACTAAATGGTGAAGGTCTTCAACATCAAGATGGTCATTCACATGTGCAAGCGGGCTTAATCCCTAACTGTGTAACTTATGATCCGACGTACGGTTATGAAATTGCTGTTATCGTTCGTGAAGGTTTACGTCGCATGTACGAAGAAAATGAAAACATCTTCTTCTACTTAACGTTAATGAATGAAAACTATCAACACCCTGCTTTCCCTGAAAGAAAAGGTGTAGAAGAAGAAATCATTAAAGGTATTTACCAACTTGAACAAGCGGCACCTGCTAAAGGTAAAGCGATTGCTAATGTGCAGTTATTAGGCTCAGGTACTATCTTAGAAAAAGTACGTGAAGCAGCACAAATTCTTAGCAATGATTACAACATCTCAAGTGATGTGTACTCAGTAACTTCATTTAATGAACTTACTCGTGACGGTCAAGATGTAACACGTTGGAACATGCTTCACCCTGAAAGTACACCACGTGTACCTTATATTAGCCAAGTTATTACTAAAGCCGCAGGTCCTGCAATTGCGGCTACGGATTACATTAAGAATTACTCAGAGCAAGTACGTGCGTACATTGATACTGAATACCGTTGTTTAGGTACTGATGGTTTTGGTCGTAGTGATAGCCGTGAAAATTTACGTACTCACTTCGAAGTAAGTGCAGCATACGTGGTAGTAGCTTCATTGTTTGAATTAGCGAACCGTGGTGAAATTGAGCGTTCAGTAGTAACTAAAGCAATTAAGCGCTTTGAGATTAACACTGAAAAACTTAACCCACTTTACGCTTAAGACTAGAGAAGGAAAAGATTATGTCTATTGAAAAAATTCTAGTCCCTGATGTGGGTGGCGATGAAGTTGAAATTATCGAAATTTGTTTTGCTGTTGGCGATACATTAGAAGCTGATGAAGGAATTCTTACTGTTGAAACTGATAAAGCTTCAATGGATATTCCTGCACCATTTGCGGGTGAGCTAGTGAGCTTAACTGTGAGTGTTGGCGACAAAATCAAAGAAGGCGATCTTATTGCTGAAATGAAATCTGCAGGTGCTTCAGCACCTGCAGAAGAAGCACCAGTTGAACCCGTAGTTGAAGCTCCGGCACCAGCTCCTGTTGCTGCTGTAGTTGAAGCTGCGCCAGTGACTGCTGCTCCTACTGCTTCAGAAATTATCGATATCGCTATACCAGATATTGGTGAAGATGGTGAAGTGGAAGCTATCGAAGTATTAGTTAGCGTTGGTGATGTCATTGCAGAAGAAGATGGCTTAATCACGCTTGAAACTGATAAAGCTACGATGGACGTACCATCGACACATGCTGGAACGGTTATCGAAGTATTTGTTAATACAGGTGATAAAGTTAAAGAAGGCTCTTTAGTTATTAAACTTGAGACTTCTGGCGGCGCAGCACCTGCAGCAGTAACGGCTCCAGTTGCCGTTGTTGCTCCAGTAGCTGCACCAGCTCCTACTGTTGCTGCAACAACTAAGCCTACAGCTTCACCTGTACCACATCACCCACAAGCAGGTACTGTAAATAAAGGCAGTATTTATACTTCACCTTCAATTCGTCGTCTAGCACGTGAATTTGGTGTTGATTTAACGGTAGTTAAAGGTACTGGTCGTAAAGGACGTATCCTAAAAGAAGATGTGCAATCATATGTTAAATATGAACTGTCTCGTCCGAAAGCCAATGCTGGTAGCTCGGTTGCATCTGGTGAAGGTGGTTTACAAGTTGTTAGCGCTAAGGCGATTGATTTCTCTAAATTTGGTGAAATTGAAACGAAACCATTATCACGTATCCAGAAGATTTCTGGACCATTTTTACATCGCAACTGGGTAACAATTCCACATGTTACTCAATTTGATGAAGCTGATATCACTAACGTTGAAGCCTTCCGTAAAGAGCAAAATGTTGTTTGTGAAAAGCAAAAGCTTGGTTTTAAAATTACGCCATTAGTATTCATCTTAAAAGCAGCGGCTGATGCATTACGTGCATTCCCAACGTTTAACTCAAGCTTGAGTGAAGATGGCGAAAGCTTAATTCTTAAGAAATACATCAACATTGGTGTTGCGGTTGATACGCCAAATGGTTTAGTTGTACCCGTTGTACGTAATGTTGATCAAAAAGGCATTCACCAGTTATCACGTGAATTGCTTGAAATCAGTATGAAAGCACGTGACGGAAAACTTAAAGCGGCAGATATGCAGGGTGGTTGTTTCACTATTTCTAGCTTAGGTGGTATTGGCGGAACGGCATTTACGCCAATCGTTAACGCACCAGAAGTGGCTATCTTAGGTGTTTCTAAATCTGAAATGAAACCTAAGTGGAATGGTAAGGACTTCGAACCTAAACTAATGCTCCCATTATCAATGTCTTATGATCATCGTGTAATCGATGGTGCATTAGCAGCACGCTTTACTGTGCACTTAGCTGGTGTAATGTCAGACATTCGTAAGTTAGTACTGTAACTGGTTAATAATAAACTAAATTAGCAAGTGTGCGACTTTAGTCGGCTCTTGTTAATTTTTAATGGAGATTTTGCTTAGTAAAGAGTAAAATCGCCATCATAAAAATTCGTTATTAGTAAAGTATTTAACAACAAGCAAATGATGAGAGTGAACCATCGCTTATCATCATTGACAATTTAATTTGAGGATAAGCATGAGTAACAATATTAAAACTCAAGTAGTAGTATTAGGTGCAGGCCCTGGCGGCTATTCAGCAGCATTTCGCGCAGCCGATTTAGGTTTAGACGTAGTCTTAGTTGAAAGTCGTGAAACATTAGGTGGCGTTTGTTTAAACGTTGGTTGTATCCCTTCTAAAGCATTACTTCACGTTGCTAAAGTAATTGATGATGCAGCGGCTATGGCTTCTCACGGTGTTACTTTTGGTAAGCCAGAAATCGATTTAGACAAGATTCGTGGCTGGAAAGAAAGCGTAGTTGGTCAACTTACTGGTGGTTTAGGCGGCATGTCTAAAGCACGTAAAGTAAAAACAGTTTTCGGTTTCGGTAAATTTACTTCTGATAAAACTATCGAAGTTGCTGGTAACGACGGCGAAACTACAACAATTACTTTTGATAACGCTATTATTGCAGCGGGATCTTCAGTAATTGACTTACCATTTATTCCTAACGATGACCCACGTGTTATTGACTCTACTGGCGCTTTAGAGCTTAAAGATGTACCAGAAGAAATGTTAGTACTTGGTGGTGGTATCATCGGTCTTGAAATGGGTACTGTTTACGCTGCTCTAGGTTCTAATGTATCTGTTGTTGAGTTTGCTGATCAATTAGTTCCAGCAGCTGATAAAGATATTGTTAAAGTTTATAACAACTTCAACAAGAAAAAATTCAACATCATGTTGTCTACTAAAGTTGTTGCTGTTGAAGCAAAAGATGACGGTTTATACGTTACTTTTGAAGGTAAAAAAGCACCAGCTGAACAAGTACGTTACGACAAGATTTTAGTTGCTGTTGGTCGTAAGCCAAACGGTCACTTAGTTGCTGCTGATAAAGCTGGCGTAAATGTTGATGAGCGTGGTTTCATTAACGTTTCTAAAGAAATGCGCACAAATGTATCAAACATCTTCGCTATTGGTGATGTTGTTGGTCAACCTATGCTTGCTCATAAAGCGGTACATGAAGCACATTGTGCTGCTGAAGTTATCTCTGGTAAGAAACATGAGTTTGACCCACGTTGTATCCCTTCAATTGCTTACACTGATCCAGAAATGGCTTGGGTTGGTATCACTGAACGTGAAGCAAAAGAAGAAGGTTTAAACATTGAAGTTGCTAACTTCCCATGGGCTGCTTCTGGCCGTGCTATCGCTTCTGCACGTACTGAAGGTAAAACTAAGATGATCTTTGAAAAAGAAACTGGTCGTGTTCTTGGTGGTGCTATTGTTGGTATCAATGCAGGCGAAATGCTTGGTGAAATTTGTTTAGCTGTTGAAATGGGTGCTGATGCGGAAGATCTTGCATTAACAATCCATGCTCACCCAACGTTAAATGAATCAATTGGCCTAGCAGCTGAAATCTTTGAAGGTTCAATCACTGATTTACCAAATGCTAAAGCAGTAAAAAAGAAAAAATAAAATAATTTAAAATTAGATTATTTGAAAAGCCCGTTACTTGATTAGTTGAGTAACGGGCTTTTTATTGTCTGTAAAGTTAATACCTACCCGGATGATTTTTTAGGGATAAGTATGTTAAAACAAGCACCAGGTAGCCTACCTTCAACAAGCTTAATTGTGCCGTGATGTTTGTTAACAATAGATAATACTATCGCAAGCCCTAATCCACAGCCGCCAGAATCTCTTGAACGGCTTGCGTCTAAACGAGTAAATGGTTCAAATATCCTTGAGGATTTACCCGGTGGAATTCCTATACCATCATCCTCTAAAGTAATGGAAAGACCATCATCTGTGGCTACCAAGGCAAGCCTGCACTCTGTACTGGCAAAGCGGCCAGCATTTCTAAGTAGGTTTATCAGTAATCGCTTCAGCAGCTTGCTATTACCTTCTATATAGACAGACTCAGTTGTGGTCATCTGAAATATAACTTCAGGATAAAAGTCTTTAACCTCTTCTATTGCAGCAATACAAGTGTCGTGTAGGTTAACTTTTTCTAAAGTAATAATAGCTTCACTATCTTTGAGTTTAGCGTAGTAAAGCAACTCCTTTACCAATTTATCAAGATCTTCTAGCGCAGTATGCATGCTATGTCTTAAGCGCCGATGTTCATTTTCAGGTGTTTCTTCAAGCATGTCTAAGGCAAATTGAATTCTTGCCATTGGACTTCTAAATTCATGAGCAACACCATGAAGTAAGTCTCTTTGAAGAATCAATCGTTCAGAATTTTCTTGTTGAGATTTAAGTATTAACTCATTGAGTTGTTGGATATTTTCATAAATGTTTTGTTGGTCGTTGATGACGTTAAAAGGCAAGTTTTGTAACATGGTTGAAACGTTTTTTTTATGCTTTTCTGTATAGGTTAAATACCAATATATTATCGGTAGATTAAGAAAAATGGCACAAAACCAGCTAAACCAATCAAGTATGAAGGTTTGCCAGTTAGTAAAAGCAATTGGCCCTATTTCGGCGACAAAATCATTATCAAGTGGGTAATAAATTACCGCGGAATTAATATCGATTAAACCAGATTGTGCTTGTTTTAATTGTAATAGTTTAAAATCTTCATCGGAGAAGTTTTCTGGTGTTCTATCAATGAGTAAACATTCTGTATCAAAGGTCTGTCCAAGCATAATTGCTTTTTTTTGCCACTGATTGTTTGGGGCATCACTAAAGGTTTGATGCATTGCTTCTTTTACTTGTAATAAGTAGTTTTCATATTGCTTATAAACAAAAGTTTCCAGAGAGTAATATACATGGGTATTTAATAAACTGGCTACTGCCATATTTAAAATCAGCAGCATTAGAATAAGTGTGCTTGGTTTTGCGTTGCTAAGTTGCAAGTAAATAGCCCTTATTGCGAATAGTTTTAATTATTTTTGGCTCTTTGGGGTCGTCGCCCAACTTTTTTCTTAATCTTGAAACCCTAAGATCAATGGAACGATCAAAGCCGTCATAATCTAATTTAAATATTTCTTTATGTAACTCATCTCTAGAGATGATGTTACCAGCACTTATTGCCAATACCCACAGCAAGTCGAATTCAGCGCTGGATAAGGTTATTTCTTCTTTGTTATAGCTAACTATACGTTTTCTGATATCAATGGTGAGAGAGCCATTGCTAACGTGTCTTATGTCTTGCAAAGATAGACTTTTAAAATGTGACTGTCTTCTTAATTGGGCTCTTATATGAGCCAATAAAACTCTGGGTTTTATTGGCTTACATAAGTAATCATCTGCACCGACTTCTAGTCCAGTAACTTCGTCTATATCATCATCTAATGCCGTTAACATAATGATAGGGTTAACGAAATTTGGCTTTAATTGGCGGCAAATAGTTAACCCGTCTACGCCGGGTAACATAAGATCCAAAACAATCAGGTCAGGTTGAATATCTGTGACAGCTCGGAGCGCATTTGCACCATTGTGTTCGACACTTACCTGATAACCATTCATTGTTAAAAATTGACTAATGAGTGAGGTTAACTCAGCATCATCATCAATAATTAAAATAGTTTCACTGTTTTGAATATCTTTGTTCATAAGTTATTATTTATGTTCTAGTTTTTGGCAAATAGTATACATTGTAGTATTAAATTCTTTGGCAAATTGATATTTAATTCTACGCTCTTGCTTATCGCTTGGTCCTTTTATTACATCCCCAGTACCGAGTATAGGCTTAATGCCACATTGCTTTTTAAGCACTGAAAAGTTTATGGATTCAAAACCTGGTATGACGGGGTTTCTGCCAAGTGTGTACATTAATCTATGGTCTTTGTTTTCTTTGGCTTCATTAATTTCTTGAGCGACATTAGGTAATAAGTCAGCTTGTTCTGTTTGAGAATTTTGACTTATATCACTACCGCAAGCTGATATCATGAGTATATTTAACCAGAGTAATTTTTTCATCTTTATATCCTTTTAAAAACTCGGTTTCGCAAAACCAATACCGTTAGTAACAATAGGTAATACATGCTACCACCAGAAGAGCTTGCTGTTACTTGAACAACTTTCTTCGCGGTAACTGTCATTGTTAATGTTGCTGTCGCTTGGTCACCGCTGCTATCTGAAATGGTATAAGTTAATTGTTCATTACCAACAAAGCCGGTAGGGGGGGAGTAGCTCAATTTATTATCAAGGATAGTTACACTACCATTGCCGGCATAGTTAACACTTGTTAGTTGTAAGCTCTGGCCATCAGTACTGATGTCATTATTTAACACATCGATTGTTGTTACTTTATCTTGCTCTAGCGTTATTTGATCATCAACCGCGGTAGGTCGATTGTTTTCAGTACTTTGATTATTAATCTGAAAATCTTGTTCGTTAATAGCAAAGAAAATATTATTGTCACAGACTAATTTCAATCGTGCTTTTTCGGTTGTTAACTCAGGTATGCTTATTTCTTCACTACCGTCATTGGCTGTTTTACTTACTAATGTTTGACTAAAGTTTAAGCCAGAATCTACTGAGAGCATTAAGTTAACCTGTGTACATGAAACCGGAGCTTGTTCAGTTTCAGCCGTATTCCAAGTAACTAATTGTTTAGTACTATTCCAATTACTCGGCTGATTAATGCTGAAACCTTGCTGATTAGTAATGACACTAATTTTGGTGGCATCATCACTGATATTACCTTGGTTATCTCTAACAACGAGTCTGAAATTTAACGCCCGGGTCGTTGTCGGTAATGTTTCTCCAAAGACTTGTTTATTGGCTAATATGTCTGCCATGGCAGGAAGAGTACGCATTGCATCTGATGTTGGGGCTAGTGTTTTAAATAATGGTCTACTGCCATCATCTATTTGGTCTTCAGCTTTGCTGCTCGTAGCGCCACCTAAGTCATATTGTTCCCAGCTATGGCTTAAAGTATCACCATCTACATCAGTTGCAGTGCCTATTAATGTAAAAGGAGTTCGAGCAGGAATAGTATAATCACTTCCCGCATTAACTGCTGGAGCAGTATTATTTAGTTGTGTTTTAATGCCACATGATGAGCTGATTTGTTGTTTAAAGTCACTGATCTGATCAATTGAATGTATATGGAAATATGGATTTGAACCATTTTGTAAATTTTGATCTCCACAAATTCCAGCATAGCCCATGATGGTTGACGCACTACCTGGCTCATAAGCACTGCTTGCCTCTCTGTTGCCTTCACAAGCCTCTTGACTGCCATTAAAGGTATGATCAGCCCCAAACTGATGACCTATCTCGTGGGCCACATAATCAATATGAAAGGCATCTGCTGTTGGACTATCACTACCAGTAATCCCTTCAGCTTTTGCTGCTGAGCAGACAACAGCGAAACTGGCTACACCACCACCGCCAGTGCCGACCAAGTGACCAATATCAAAATTATTTGCACCTATTGCATCATTAATAACTTGGCCAACGGTATCAATATCTTCATCGGTATTTTTAAAAGGGTCGGTAGCGGCATTTAAGTAAATAATGGCGTCATTATTTGCTACTAGTTCAAATTGTACCGCCAAATCTCTACTGTAAACATCATTAACTCGGTTGAGTAAGGTTACTATAGCTGCGAGCGCTTTTTCTTTAGTGCCACCATGAAAACTACTATATTCTCCAGTTGCTGCCATTGCTATTTTATAAGTAATTAAGTCATTTGTAGGTCTGTTTTGTGTTTTTCGCGCTATATTTTTTAACGGCAATAAAGGTAATGCATTTTTTCTCGGTGCTAATCTGCGTCCAGATGCATCTTTAGTTAATGGCTGAGCGTCCTTTTTAAAATAACTTTGATATTGATGGTTATTCTCCCGACTAATTGGCTCTAAGTAGACTTCTTCTTTTTCATAGTTAAATACTCCATGAAAACCATGTGGAGTAATATCAAAGCGGCCTGAATGCTTAGGGTTATTTACTTGGTAACCAGTATAGGTCTTAATTGACGGATATTTTTCAGCTAACTCGCCACTCATTATTGTTGAAGCGGTAAGCTTAAACTGAGCAAACTCCCCTGTAGGCAAAGGTAAATCAATAATCAGGGTTTTGTTATCTCTAGTTAATTGTTCTAATTCGGCGATATTGATAGCGAAAGTCTTTTTATTGACTGATTTGCCATTGCTAAGCTTATTATGCTGATTACTTACTTGGGTAGTAAGCCACTGTTTATCTGAGAAATGTGAATTACTTTGCGCATTAACGCTAGTCATAGTGCTCAGTAGACTGGCAAGTAATAGATATTTTTTCATGGCAACCTCGAATTTTACCTGTTGAATATGAAGTTAATGTAACTTGTTTATTATAGTCTCGGCGTACCCATTTGTTTAACATTTGTATCAACAATGATACAAAGCCAATTAGGTTGTAATATCTAAGGATCAACAGCCCTTAAAGGATTAACAGACAGAAGAAAATTGTATTGTGGTTACCGATAGTATCAATGTGAATTACGTGGAGGTTTAGCTTGGGATATGTTTATTGAAGCAGAAATTGAAGGATTACTAAGTGCTACAGGATTTTTAGAGTCTATTACTTGTCTCAAGTAATAGACTCTAAAAAGTGATGGTTTTTCACTTTTATTGTTAAAATTTTTTTATTTATAATACAGACTGACCGGTATAGCTAAGCAGGTTGCAAGAAATGCCTCTGCATATTGTTTACCTTTGCCTTTGTACTTCCAGCCTAGCGTAAGCGCTATTTGCGTTGGTCTAAAGTTGGCACTATTAGTTTGTTCTTTAGTAAAAGGGTATTCAACGCCATTGCCTTTCATTAGGGCATCTTCAGATAGTGGGTTTTGTTCAACTGTGGATAAAGTATGTGCGCGTTCAGCAAAATCGACAAAAAAACTAACGGATGCTTGGCAGTAATCAAAACGTTTCTTTTTAGCCATTAACATGCTTTCTTCTTTAGTCATTAAGCGTCGTCTTTGGCCTTCTGGCGCTTCTTTTTTAAGTAGCTTTCTAATTACCTTGTAAGATTTCTTGTAAGGGTTATCCATCAAGGCTAACTTAGTATGGGTCGCTGGCCAGTCTTGTTCAGCTAACAGTTTTTGATATTCAGAGGCAATTTCTGGACTCATCTCTGCCGTTATTGAAATAGCATTAGCCATAACACTAAACAGAGTTACCATACTCATTCCAGCGAAAGCGATAGCGCGGATGAGCTGACCGGAAGTTTTTTTATACTTTTGCATACAGCTTTACTTCTTTTTTATTATTATTATTATTATTTGGCTTTCATTATTTGTTCACTAGCTGATTAATGAAAGTTCTTGTCACTATCAGAAGTTACAATAAGTAGTGCTATTTTCTACCTTTTATCACATTGAGTTAAATAAACTTCAATTTGACTGCTAACGATTAAAGCGATACAAATTCGTATTGTGATATACGTTTATATAAAGGTACAAAGGCTTAATTTATTTTGACTGATCATATTACCTGTTCTTGACGATGAGTCACACTTTTTTTTCATTTGTTAAGATTTTGTCATTATTTATAATAAAACGACAATGGCATATATTATCATTATTATTTTTATGTATAACTGTTAGGCTCTTATACATAAAAATCAAAGGACTGACTAATGCAAGTTCCCCACCTTAGAAAAATGCTAATTATCACGCTATTTTTCACTCATTTGTCATATGCACAAGACAATAGTGTTAAGCCGGATAATCTCTCAAAACACTTATCTACTATTATTGCTCCAGAGCCGATTAAGCGGGTTAACCCTAAATATCCTAAAAATGCAGCGCGTAGCTCAAGAGAAGGTTGGGCAAGGTTAAGCTTTGTTATCGATAAAGAAGGTAATGTAAATAATATATTAGTAACAGAAACCTCAGGTAGTAAGGATTTTACTAACGCAGCAGTGAAAGCTGCTAAGCAGTGGAAATATAAGCCAGCCATGGAAAATGGTAAGCCTGTTCAGCAATGTGTTAATTCGGTACAAATGGATTTTAGGATGAATAAAAATGGCACCACGGGAGCCTCGAGAAAGTTCATTTCAAAATACAAAAAAGCACAACAAGCACTTGCTGATAAGGACTATATAGCGTTAGAAAAACAATTAGCGTCAATGAAAAAAAATAAGTACATGCACCTTTCGGAAAATAACTATTTGCATTTATTGTCAGCAGAGTACGCTAAAGAGCAGGGTCAAAAAGGTAAGCAACTATCTCACTTAAATCGTGTAGCTATGTCAATAGTTACTATGAGCAATGAACAGCAAAAATTATCAATACTTTATCAGGTGTTGATTTTGCAAATTGAATTGAATAAATTTAAAGCAGCACACGTCACCTATGAAAAATTGATAACATTACCTTCAGCAGAACCTTATCTTGAGCAATTGGAAAAAACAATGACGCAAGTTAACGAAGTTATTACTGGCGACAAAAACCTTATTCTTGATGCCACTATTAATAAAGGTTTTTGGACTGCTGAGTTAGTGCGAAATGAATTTTCGTTAATGGCTGTTGAGGGGGCATTGCACACGCTAGATGTTCGTTGTGCCAATAAACGTCATGTTTATACTATCGAAGAAGAGAGCACTTGGAAAATACCTGCGAATTGGGAAAATTGTAGTATCTATGTTTTTGGCGAAGCTAAAACTAGCTTTAAACTGGTTGAGCATCCGTTAAAAAGCTAAATTACGGCTGAGGTTACCCAGTTTTAATGCAATATATTTTATCGGTAATGGACTGTAGGTACTATGTAGGTAATGAGTGTCATGCCTATTAAGTGATAATTTAACAGCTAGCAGAAAGTCTTTTAACGCCATGTCTTAGCGATAAAATAACAGTAAAATACTTGAACTACGCTGACTTCATCAATAGTATACATGTACATTGTATGCAATATGGTTTTTTTAATGAAAGTTAGTTTGTTATTTTTTATGTTTGGCGTTACTTTATTTTCTACAAGTGCACTTGCCAAGCAAGTGCGAGCACCTTGGCAAGATCATCAAGTATTTGCTATCAATAAACTTGCACCGCATGCAAGTTTATTTCCTTATGGTACAGTCAATGCCGCACTTGATAATAATAAAGCGCAAAGCGATAACTACCTTTTATTAAATGGCCTATGGCAATTTAACTGGCAACGTTCCCCTAAAAATAAACCGCAAGGTTTTGAAAAAAAGAGTTTTGATGATGCTAGTTGGTCTCAAATTCCTGTACCCGGAAACTGGGAAGTGGAAGGTTTTGGTTTTCCTATTTATTTAGACGAACGTTTTCCTTTTAGCACTACATGGCCAGATGTACCAACCGATTATAATCCTATTGGCTCATACCGAAAAAAATTCTCCCTACCTAAGAGTTGGGCTAACAAGCAAGTGTTTTTACACATAGGTGCGGCAAAATCCTCATTAGATGTTTGGCTAAACGGTGAAAAGGTCGGCTTCAGTCAAGGTTCGAAAACACCAGCCGAATTTGACTTAACCCCATATATTGATGGCGATAAGAATTTATTAGCGCTACAAATACGACGCTGGACAGATGCGAGTTACTTAGAAAGCCAAGATATGTTGCGTATATCAGGAATAGAGCGTGATGTTTACCTATATGCCCGCGAAAAACAGCATATTGCTGATTTCCACGCTAAGCCAGAGTTAAGTGAAAATTTCCAAAAAGCGGAGTTTAGCGTCATTGTTGATGTTAACAATAATGCTAAGCATAACAGTGGTAAATTAACCGTGGCTTATCAATTGCTCGATCCTAGTAATCAATTAAACCCTGTTATTTCAGCAAAAAAAACAATCAGTATTAATAGTGAAAAAACAAAAGAAATCCGCTTGGCAGGTTCGTTTGCTAAACCAAGGTTATGGAATGCAGAAACGCCTAATTTATATACCTTATTGCTCACACTAACAGATGAAAAGGGTAAGATACTTGAGGTTATCACCGATGACATTGGTTTTCGTCATATTGAAATTATTAATAGCCAACTAACAGTTAATGGCAAAGCCATTTACATTCGAGGTGTTGACAGGCATGAGACTTCACCACTGCATGGTCATGTAGTAACTAAAGAATTGATGGAACAGGATATTAAATTGATGAAGCAATTTAATATCAATGCAGTGCGTTCGAGTCACTACCCTAATGATCCTTATTGGTATGACTTAACCGACAAATATGGCATGTATGTTATCGATGAAGCCAATATTGAGTCTCACCCATTAGCTATCGATAAAAACACTCAGCTGGGTAATGAAATGAGCTGGTTACCAGCCCATTTAGATCGTACTAAGAGTATGTTTGAGCGTGATAAAAATCATCCATCCATTATTATATGGTCATTAGGTAATGAAGCGGGTGAGGGGAAAATATTCGAAGCGACTTACGCTTGGCTAAAAGAAAATGATACTAGTCGTCCAGTACAATACGAGCCAGCAGGCGAAGAGCACTACACTGATATTTTCGCTCCTATGTATCCATCGATTGAACGTCTAGAAACATACGCTAAATCAAATCCTCATCGTCCCTCCATTATGATTGAATATGCCCATGCTATGGGAAATTCAGTGGGTAACCTACAAGACTATTGGGATGTAATCGAAAAATATGATGTTTTGCAAGGTGGATTTATTTGGGATTGGGTTGACCAATCATTAGAGTACACCAATAGTAACGGCGTTAAATACTGGGCATACGGTAAAGATTTTCATCCTGATTTACCAAGCGATGGTAATTTTCTCAATAACGGTTTAGTGAATCCAAACCGTGAACCACACCCTCACTTATTTGAAGTAAAAAAAGTGTATCAGCCAGTTAAGTTTGCTGCGCAAGATTTAACTAAGGCGAGTTTTGCAATCACTAACAAATTTGCCTTTAGCAATTTGCAGCAGTATGACCTGCAGTGGTTATTAACCGCTGATGGAGAGTTTGTTGCTAAAGGTCACCGATCTATGGCAGATATAGCAGCTGGAAAAACTGAAATTGTTACCCTTAAGGAGGTGTTAGCTCACTTACCTAAAATAAGTAATAAAGAATATTTTTTAACATTAAAAATGACAGTTAATGAACCTCAACCACTATTACAGAGAGGTCATGAAGTTGCTTTTGAGCAATTTAAAATGCCTGTAGAATATCAAAAAACTATGATAACGGCTGTTTCAGGTGACGTTTTAAAGCGCGTTGAAAAAAATGGCCAGTTAAACGTTGCTAATAATAAGATATCGGTTACTTTTAGTCAGAAAACAGGTTGGTTGACTGAGTTTGATTACCAAGGAAAGTCCTTAATATCGCCCTTGGTTACACAGCCATTTAACGTTAATTTCTGGCGAGCCCCAACCGATAATGATTTAGGTAACGGACTCCAAAAAAGAGCGAAAGTATGGCAGCAAGCTGCGAGCAGCTTGGAATTAGTTAAGCTCTCTAGCATGACCGTAAACTCAAACAGTTTGGTTACTGCGTTATACTCTAGCGAGCTATTCTTTGGTAGTTATCAAGTCAATTACCAAATTTCGGTTGATGGACGTATACATGTTTCTAGTGAACTAAATCTAGCCAAAGGCCAAACGTTAGCAGATATACCACGAATGGGTATGCAATTGGTTATGTCAGGTGAATATCAGTTTATTAGCTGGTTTGGTCGAGGTCCTCACGAAAACTATGCTGATAGAAAAACCTCTGCAGCAATTGGCTTATATCAGTCTAGAGTGGAAGGACAGATACATCATTATGCGAGACCTCAAGAGAATGCTAATAAAACCGATGTCCGTTGGTTAGCAATGAAAAGCCCGGCTGATTCAGGCTTATTAGTTGTAGGTGACCAGCCATTGAGTGTGAGTGCATGGCCTTACTTACAGCAAGACATTGACTTTATTGCTGGAAGAGATGGCAGTGCTTCAGCATCAGGCTTAGTACCTGTAACGAGTAAGCATGGTGCAGAGTTATTGAAACGCGATTTGGTGACCGTCAATATTGATCATAAACAAATGGGTGTTGGAGGCGATACTTCGTGGGGGAGACTTGTTCATGAAGAGTACCGTATTCCCGCGAAAAGTTATCAGTATGGTTTTACGCTAGTGCCTTTTACTCAAGCTGTAAATGAAAGTGAGCTAGTTGAAATGGCCCGTGGTGTTGATAAAAAATAAGTAATGAAGCAATTGAAGCGAAGTTAAATATGTTGTAAATACTCACTGCTCACTTAGAGGGTTGTTGTGCCAATAAGCGTCATGTTTATGGTGATTAAAACACTCAGTTTAATTTAATAGTTACTCTATCGTTATTATTGTTGAATTAACATCAAGATATTTTGGATAAGTTAATAAGTGTCTGATTTTTTTACATATATAGTTAAGGTTGAAATATGCACAAGGCTAACGCATTGTTTATTATAGATTAATTTTATTGGTGTGAATCGTGCTTGGTTTTTGTTATTAAAGAATAATCACCATTTAATTGAAAAGAGTAAATAATAATAATGAATAGAAGAATGAGTTTTAAAATATTTTCGAGACAGTGTATTTTAGCAGTAAATTTTATTTTTTTGTTTTTTAGTATTAATGCCACGGCAGGCATTATGCACGATTTTGATATTAGGGTATCTTTTGGTGGCACCTTAACTGACTCTCAAAAAGGAATCTTTACTGAGGCTGAAAGTTATTGGGAAAATTTGATCATTGGTTATAGAAATGAATTTGATGGTTCAGGCTTAGATATAGCAGCATCAAGTGCTCCTAATGATGGCGTCGGTGGTGTATTAGGCAGTGCAGGTCCTAGGAGCCTTTATGATACTGGTGATTATGTGTATGCATCACAGGGAGTGATGTCCTTTGACAGTGCTGATATGGGTAACATGGAATCTTCAGGCAGCTTATTGAATGTTATTTTGCATGAAATGGCTCATGTCATGGGATTTGGTACTTTATGGACCTCTAATGACCTACTTAATGATAATGATGACTACATAGGTGAATTTGGTTTAGCAGGGCATCGAATTGATGTTGATGATGCTAATGCTGCATTTGTTCCTGTTGAAAAAGCTGGTGGTCCGGGTACTGCTTTAGCTCACTGGGATGAGACTGACTTTGGTGGTTCACCAGAGTTAATGACAGGATGGCTAGATAATGACATAACTGTCAGTTTAGCAACGATAAATGCTTTTGCTGATCTTGGTTATGTGATTAACCCTTTGTTTAGCGTAGAAGAAGTTCCAGAGCCTTCTAGCATTGCTATTTTTGCTTTAGTACTACTGGGTTTAAGAGCTCGTAAAACAAATAAAGTTTAACGTTAACTTTAAGTACTTTTCTAAAGCCTCAATTGTAATGATTGGGGCTTTTTATTTTGAACTATACTAGAGAGCACAGCCCTTATGTAATCAGCATAAGGGCTGTGAAAATAGACTTTATCTAACTATTAAATATCTTTAGGTTAACTAAGTACCATCTCAATGGTTATTTTAGTCAGAAGGTGTCACACATAAAGTGTAAACATACAGGGTATTTTGATGTTAATAACGAAGATAAAAATGTTGGTGTGCACTCCTAGAAGCTACTGTATTTTACTGTGCTTGATCCTATCGGCTTGTACTATCGATCCAAACGCTAACTCACAAGGAGCAATAGGCTCACAGTGGGATTTTGATCATGAACTACAATACAAAAAAACTCAGCTTTCTGACTCTAGCTATCAACTTGAAGTGATTGCTAATCAGAAAGTTAGCTTTGAACGTATATCTGCTTTTTTATTACGCCGAGGGTATTTAATTTGTGGTCAGTACGGTTATAAATTAGAGCTAATTACCGGTGTGGAAAGTTTTGATTTTCATCGCGCATCACCCAATTTAATTATGCCTAACCTAAAGGCTATACTTGAGTGCCCAATCCAAAAAAAACAGGGTAGCAACTAAATTAGGAAGTCTAACTTGAGTGATATGAAAATATCTTAACGATTACACTGTAACTATAATAAGCAACAAGTTAGGCACAAAAAAGGGTGACTGAACTTCAATAAGTTAAGTAACCCTTTTGGATTTTTCTTTCTGCTATTTAGTGAGTAAAGTAAAAATACTACTCACTAAATATAGTCTATACCACTTTAACCGGTACTGCCTGAGCAGTGTACTTAGTAGTCATTTCGTGTGTAGGAGGAGCAAATCGAGTTAAATCGATACCTTCTACTGCTGACTTGTATTCTTCGATTGTTGGGAAACGACCAAGCATAGTTGAAAGTACAACTAATGGTGTAGAGCCAAGTAACGATTCGCCTTTTTTCTCTGCAGTATCGGCAACAACACGGCCTTGGAATAAGCGCGTTGACGTTGCAATTACCGTATCACCTGGTTCAGCTTTTTCTTGGTTACCCATACATAAGTTACAGCCTGGGCGTTCAAGATACATGATGTTTTCGTACTTAGTACGAGCAGCATTTTTAGGCACAGCATCGTCAAATTCAAAACCTGAGTATTTTTGTAGAATATCCCAATCACCTTCAGCTTTAAGCTCATCAACAATATTGTATGTTGGTGGTGCTACAACTAATGGTGCTTTAAACTCAATTGTATTACCTTGTGCTTCCATATTACGTAACATTTGCGCGATAATTTGCATGTCACCTTTGTGAACCATACAAGAACCAACAAAACCTAAATCAACTGATTTGTCAGCGTAGTATGAAACAGGGCGAATAACATCATGGGTATAACGTTTAGAAGCATCGTCGTTGTTAACATCAGGATCAGCAATCATTGGCTGGTCGATAACATCTAAGTCAATCACTACTTCTGCGTAGTATTTAGCATTCTCGTCTGGTGATAATGCAGGCGTTTCACCTGATTTAATGCCTTCGATGCGTTTGTCAGCTAAAGCGATTAAACCGTTAAGTGTTTTCGCTTCGTTTTCCATACCCTTATTGATCATAATTTGGATACGGCTCTTAGCAAGCTCAAGTGATTTAATTAACGTTTCATCTTCAGAAATACAGATAGACGCTTTAGCCTTCATTTCTGCAGACCAATCAGTAAAGGTAAAGGCTTGGTCAGCTAATAAAGTACCAATATGAACTTCAATGATACGACCTTGGAAAACATTTTCGCCACCAAATTGCTTAAGCATTTGTGCTTGAGTAGAGTGAACTACATCACGGAAATCCATGTGGCCTTGCATATTACCTTTAAAAGTAACTTTTACCGACTCAGGGATTGGCATAGCCGATTCACCTGTGGCTAGTGCGATTGCTACTGTACCCGAGTCAGCACCAAAGGCTACACCTTTAGACATACGCGTATGTGAATCACCACCAATGATGATAGCGCGATCGTCTACGGTAATATCATTTAATACTTTATGAATAACATCCGTCATTGCATGGTATTCACCCTTAGGGTCACGTGCAGTGATAAGGCCAAATTTATTCATGAATGCCATTAATTTTGGAATGTTAGCTTTTGCTTTGCTATCCCAAACTGATGCTGTATGACAACCAGACTGATAAGCACCATCTACAAGTGGAGAAATAGTCGAAGCAGCCATAGCTTCAAGTTCTTGACATGTCATAGGACCTGTCGTGTCTTGAGAGCCAACAATGTTCACTTTTACACGAACATCTGAGCCTGCATGCAATGGTGTTGCAGAAGTTACACCAACAGCGTTGTTATTAAATATTTTTTCAACAGCCGTTAAACCTTGACCTTCATGTGAAATTTCTTTTGAAGTTGCATATACAGGTGTTGTTGCTACACCAAGTGTTTCAGCAGCGAACGTTTGTAATTTCTTACCAAATGTTACCGCGTAAGAACCACCTGCTTTCATGAATTCTACTTTCTGTGGTGTAAAGGCTGAAGAGATATCAGCAAGTTCTTTATCGCCGTTGTATAACTTCATCGCTTTAGTATCGATGGTTAATACTGTGCCGGTAGCTACTGAGTAAGCTTCTTCTAAAACAGCATCGCCATTTTCGTCAACAACTGTGTTGCCGCTTGCATCTACTTTCTTAACCCAGTTTTTAAGATCAAGACCAATACCGCCAGTTACATCAACAGTAGTAAGGAAGATAGGAGAAATACCGTTAGTACCTGCAACTACAGGCGCAATGTTAATAAATGGTACGTATGGACTTGCTTGCTTACCCGCCAATAGTGCAACGTTATTAACACCAGACATACGAGATGAACCAACACCCATAGTGCCTTTTTCAGCGATTAACATAACTTTTGCGTTAGGGTACTTAACTTGTAATGCTTTTATTTCAGCTTGAGCTTCTGGAGTGCTCATGCAGTGGCCATGTAATTCACGATCAGCACGTGAGTGAGCTTGATGGCCAGGAGATAATAAATCAGTAGAGATATCGCCTTCACCAGCGATATAAGTAACGATTTCAACTTTTTCTTCTACTTCAGGAAGTTTAGTGAAAAACTCAGCTTTTGCGTAGCTTTCAAGAATGTCTTTCGCAATTGCGTTGCCTGCTTTGAAAGCGGATTCAAGACGAGCAGTATCTGCATCGTATAGGAATACTTGTGTTTTTAATACGTCTGAGGCTTGGGTAGCTAACGCTGCGTCATTACCTAATGCAAGGTCAAGCAATACTTCAATTGAAGGGCCGCCTTTCATGTGTGAAAGTAATTCAAAAGCAAACGTTGGCGTAATTTCAGCAACAACAAATTCACCTAAAATAATTTCTTTTAAGAATTTTGCTTTTTCACCAGCAGCGCTAGTTGTACCAGGTAAGGTGTTATAGATGAAGAAGTTAAGAGAATCTTCACGGTACGCATTGGCTTGATCTTTAATTTGAGCAATGATTTCTGCTAATAAATCAGAAGCATCAATTGGCTTAGGTGCTAAGCCCAGATCATTTTTACGACTTTCAATTTCTTTGATATATTCTAAATAAAGACTCATTTAATACTCTCTTTTAGCTTTCAATATTTTAATAACATTTGCGGATTAATAATAATCAATAATCAGCAATCAGGACAAATTTTTCCTCTATTTTACCTGATTTTCTGTCTACTACGAATCATTTGACTAAATAAGCATTATTCACGATGCTTATAGTTGGTAGTAAGTTTCGTTATAGTGGTCCTATCACTTGGTGAATAGGGCTTTCTTTATGATAAATGTTAACTGCTAATATACTTATATCTCAGCTTTCAGTTGTCGTAATAATCGAGATGATAATCTCGAAATCGAAATTCCTGCTAAATAAATTCGTCTCGAAATCGAGACTAGGCACTACCACTTGTAACTAAAATGTAATCAACTGTATGTATTTCATCATTAATTTATAGTTGGTATAACGATTGCTGTACCAATACCATGAATTATTAGATGGCTTAGTTATGGATATTGTTCGATCAAAACAGAAGAAAAAAATACATTATAAAAAGTGGTTTTCTATAACCGCTATCGGCGTTGTTGCGCTTACGCTGATCGTTAACCTTTCAGGTAAGTCATCGGCATATCAGGTTGATAAATCGGAATTACTGCTTGCTGAAGTACAACGTGGCCAACTTAATATTACTGTCCGTGGTGTTGGTGTACTCGTTCCTAAAGATATCCGTTGGGTAGCAACAAATGTTGATGGCCGGGTTGAACGCATTTTAATAAAAGCTGGCGCCAAGGTAAAAAAAGGTGATTTATTACTGGAATTATCTAATCCACAATTAATTCAACAATTAGAAGAAACCAAGTGGCAATTAGAAGAAATGGTCGCTGAAACAAATGCATTAAACGTTTCGTTAGCATCAGAGTTATTAGATCAAGAAGCGGCAGTCATCAATGAAAAACTTAATCATCAACGTGCATTACTTACCTATAACGCGCAAAAAAAATTGTTAGACAAAGGTACTGTTGCGGTTTCTCATATTGCTCACGAAGAAGTCAAAATAGATGTAGCTCAGTATAAGGAGCGCTGGCAGTTAGAAATAAAGCGTTTAAATAAAAAGCAAGAAAGTCTAACGGCACAAGCTAAAGCATATCAAGCCAGACTAAATCGTATGCATAAAATTTACCAAAGAGCACAGCAACAAGTCGAGTCTTTAAAAGTGCTTGCCACCATGGACAGCATTGTTCAAGCAATGCCAATGGAGCTTGGGCAGCGGGTACAAATGGGTAGTAATCTGGCAAGGTTAGCGCGCAGTGGCGAGTTTATTGCTGAGTTGCGTGTGCCTGAAAAGCAAATTAAAGATGTCGCACTTGGCCAATCAGTGGTTGTTGATACGCGTAATAGTAAGATTTCAGGTATTGTGCAACGCATAGACCCCATTGTTAATAACGGCTCTGTGCAAGTTGATATAGAACTTATTGGCGATATGCCAAAAGATGCTCGCCCAGATCTCACTGTTAATGGCGTAATCGCTATTGCTAATATTGAAGATACACTTTTTGTAAAGCGTCCTATGTTTGCTAGTGAGAATAGCAATGCAGTGGCTTATCTGCTCACAGATAGCGGTAACCAGGCAGAGAAAGTGAACATTCACTTTGGTCAAACATCTACCCAATACATTCAAATAACTTCAGGCTTAGCCGCAGGGAATAATATTATTATTTCCGATGTTTCCGCCTGGGAAAAACAACAAACCATTAGCGTAAATTAGGAGGACGTGATGAAAAATAACAACAATACTAATGCCATTAAGGCAAGTCATACGGACAATAACGGGCAAGCACTGGTAATACTTAAAGATATCAAAAAAGTATTTTTTACTGATGATGTAGAGACACATGCAATTAATGACATTAACCTCATCATTCATAAAGGTGAATACATGTCTATTACGGGGCCATCAGGCTGCGGAAAGTCTACCTTGTTATCACTGTTGGGCTTATTAGATACCTCTAGCAGCGGTAGTTATACCTTAGCAGGACATGATGTTTCTGATTTGAATAGAGATGAACGTTCAGCGATTAGAAATAAAGAAATCGGTTTCATTTTTCAGGCTTTTAACTTAATTAGTGATTTAACCGTGGCAGAAAATATTGAATTACCACTGACTTATCGTAGCGATTTTAATGCCGAGCAACGTGCAAACATGGTTAAAGCAGCATTAGAAAAGGTAGATATGTTACATCGTGCTGATCATTTCCCTTCACAACTTTCTGGTGGTCAGCAGCAACGTGTTGCCGTAGCGCGTGCTATCTCAGCAAAGCCTGCGATAATTTTGGCAGATGAACCGACAGGTAATTTAGACTCGAAAAATGCCCAAATAGTGATGGCGTTATTAGATCAGTTACATCAAGAAGGCGCAACTATTTGCATGGTAACTCATGATCCTCGCTCGGCTGCTCGGGCTGAACGTATGATAGAAGTATTTGATGGCAAGATAGTTGCTGATCAACGCACCGAAACACCTACAGCCATTGCTGTGTAATGACTTCCCATCATAACGCTATAATTTAGAACGAGGATTTTCAGGTGTCTATAACTCTTGATATAAAATATGCAGCTAGGCTGCTCCATAAAAAACCAGTTTTTACTGCCCTTACCATTTTTATTGTTGCCATAGGTTTAGGTCTGACGCTTTACACTTACTCGTTATTGAGTAACTTGGTGTTTAAGCCACTTTTACTAAATAAAGACAGCGCAGTTCTCTCAATTGAAGCACAGTTTGACCCGAGTCACTTGTCTCGTAGGGGCGTAGATGCCTATGACTTTTTAACCGTTCGAAACGAACTTGACTCCATTGCTGAGTTTGGCATTTACGATGAAGGTACGGCACTGATAGGCAAGTCAGGAAATAACGCAGCAACGCGCAAATATAACTCAGTACACATAGAATGGAATGTCTTTGAATTTTCTGGCGTAAAGCCGATTATGGGACGAGCACTGAAAGCCGAAGATCATTTTGAAGGTGCAGAGCCTGTTATTGTGCTTGGTTATGATGTTTGGCAGCAATATTTTTTAGCGGATCAGGATATTATTGATAGCACCATCTTGGTTGATGCTGTTGTTACTCGTGTGGTTGGGGTTATGCCTGCTGGCTTTTCTTTTCCAATGACAGCACAAACTTGGGTTCCCATTCCTCAAGAGTTCTTATCGCCGACCGACCGAACACGTAGTTGGTTGTTTGCTTATGCTAGATTGAAAGCAGGTGTATCGCTCGAGATATTTTCACAAGAATTGGCGTTACTTAATAAAAAAATCGTTAAAAGCTTACCTGATAATATGCGCTGGCGCCTAGATGATTTTGAAGGCTATTTAAGGGCTGTTCCTCATAAAAAAGCCAGTATTACCCAATTTTATTCAATATTCATTACCATGGCTGTTGTCGTTTTTTTAATCTTATTACTTGCTTGCATTAATGTAGGCAACTTATTACTGGCTCGTGTGAACGAACGTTTCAAAGAGGTAGCCATTCGTGTTGCTTTAGGGGTGCCACGAAAACGCTTAATCCTGCAGATGCTGCTTGAGAGTATTTTTATTTGTACGGTTGGCGGTTTCCTAGCTATTTTATTTGCTGGTTGGGGCTTAGAATTAAGTAATACTGTTTTTGAACAGATGTTTATGGTTAATCAGGCTAAGCCGTTTTGGTGGCAAGTCAGTTTAGATGCCGATGCTATTGCCTTATTGGTTGTAGCAGTTTTACTTATGATTGCTATCACTGGATTCATCCCAGCATGGCGAGCAATGTCAGGCGACTTTAATGCTGTACTTAGAGATGGTACTCGTGGCGCGCAAGGAAAAAAAGCCGCAAGAGCAAGCCAAATATTAGTCATCAGTGAAATCTTACTCTCTTGTGTGGTGTTGGTTATTGCCACTATCTTATTATCTACCAGCTATTCTGCCGGACAGGCTGATTACGGTGTTGATACTAATAATCGAATTACTGCAACGGTTGAATTACCGAGTGAAGATTATCCCATCCGCAGAGATACTGACTTTGAGCTAAGCGATACCCTTAAACGTACAGCGTTTTATTACGATCTTAAAGACAGCTTAATGAACATGCCTAATATTGAAGGTGTCGCTTTTATGAGTCAATTACCGGGAAGGGGGGAAGGGGCAAGTTACTTTGAAATAGAAGGCCGCGTTGCAGCTGTTTATAACGAAAACCCTTATTCGAATAATGAAGTAGCGTCTCGTGATGCATGGAGTGCCTTGGGCATGCAGGTCATACAAGGGCGTGACTTTAGCCTGGACGATATTAGTGAGGAGATTGATACTATTATTATTAATGAATCGATTGCTAAAGACTTTTTTCCTGATGGTGATGCAATAGGGCAACGTGTAAGGCGTGCTTTTAGAAATCCAGACCCAGATAGAGAAGGTGGTTGGCAAACGATTATTGGTGTTGTGTCTGATACTTTCCATGGCTCTGCGATGCGCACCTCTAGTGAACAATACAGCTCTTACTTTATGTTAGACAGTATTGGTCGTACTCGAATAAACGTAGCTATTCATTACAATGGCTCTCAAGCACTTGCTCAAAAGGCACTTCAGCAGGCAATCAATGAAGTGAACAACAATGCAACGGCCTATAATATTCAAAGTTATGATGACTTAATTTCACAACCAATGATTTTAGTGTCGGCTATTTCAAAGGTATTTTTGTTGTGTGGTGTCATTGCGGTATTTTTAGCGGCTAGTGGTATTTATGCTGTAGCAGCAAACAGTATTAGTCAGCGCACTCAAGAAATTGGTGTTCGCAGAGCTTTAGGTGCCAGTGATAAAAAAATTATGACACTGTTTATGAAAAAAGCATTATGGCAATTGATTATAGGTTTAAGTATCGGTGTTACTTTGTCATTATGGGTGGTCGATCGTATGACAGATACCATGGTCATTAATCAAGGTAGTTACCTTATTGGCCTCATTGGTATACCCTTGTTGATCATCATTATGGTAATAGTTGCCACCTATATTCCGACACGAAAAGTAGTGTTAATGGAGCCAAGTGATGCCCTGCATCATGATTAGTTAAAGGTAAGTAAGAAAAGCCAGTGGTCAATTCAATTTGGCTACTGGCGAATCGTTAAATACACTTTTATCGGAAAAATAAGTAATACTTTGATAGAGTTTCAAGGTATTACTTCAATTACAGTTACCACTCGCTAAAGAAATGGACAACATGACCTCAGCTACTGATTCAAGTACACCGCTAGCCTCACCTTCAGTTATTTCTATAACCGCGCCTTCAATTCTGATTGCTGATGATGACCCGCGCATTCTTACCACATTAAAACTGTTATTAAAGTCACAAAATTACCAAGTTGTTGCGGTTAGTTCGCCGGCTGAGTTGTTAACAATACTGGCAAGACGTAGTTTTTCTGTAGCGTTAATTGATTTAAATTATCAAGATGACACAACCTCAGGCAAAGAGGGCTTGGCTTTAATCACAAAAATGAAAGCGCTCGATGAACACATGCCTATTGTGGTTATGACAGGTTATAGCAGTGTTGATATTGCTGTTGAAGTAATGAAACAAGGTGCTGCTGATTTTGTGAAAAAACCTTGGAAAAATGAGCGATTATTAAATATTTTACAAGCTCAAGCACACATCCAGGCGATGGCTAAAAAAGGCGAGAAACTCGCCCAAGAGAATGCCTTACTTAAAGCCGAAAACAGTCATGATAGCGAGAACATTATTGCGCATTCAACTGTTATGCAACAGCTGCTGGCGCAATTAGAAAAATTAGCAAAAAGTGATATGAACATTTTATTCACCGGTGAAAATGGAACGGGTAAAAGTATGTTCGCTGGTTATTTGCACCAATGCTCACAACGTCATCAGCAGAGTTTAATTTCAGTGAATATGGGGGCAATAACCGATAATCTCTTTGAAAGTGAAATGTTTGGTCATGTTAAAGGTGCTTTTACTGATGCTAAGGAAACACGTATTGGCCGCTTTGAATTGGCTGAGGGCGGCACAATTTTTCTTGATGAAATTGCCAATATTCCTTTGTCTCAACAAGCGAAATTACTCAGAGTTTTAGAAGAGAAGCAATTTGAAAAAGTGGGTAGTGCTAAAACGCAACAAGTTGATGTGCGTTTAGTTTCTGCCACCAACGCTTCATTAGCTGAATTGATCAACCAAGGTAAATTCAGGCAAGATTTACTTTATCGTATTAATACTATTGAAATAAATATCCCGCCACTACGAGAGCGGGTCGCCGACATATTACCGTTAGCGGAGTATTTTTTAAAACTGTTTGCCAGTAAGTACGCTTTGGAAACTCCGCAACTTTGTGAGCAAGCATCGGCTGCACTAAACAGTTATCAATGGCCGGGAAATATTCGAGAATTAAGTCATATGATGGAGCGGTCCATTTTCCTCTGTCAGAATGAAATAATTAGCCCTGCAGACTTAGGACTAACACCGCAGCAATCGACAAAAGGTGATTCAAACAATGGCCTAAGTGGTATTGATAATGAAAGTGATACCCTAGAGGTTATAGAAAGACAAATTATAATCGATAGACTAGCTCGCTTTCATAATAATGGTCATGAAACCGCGGAATCTTTAGGGTTAAGCCGAAGTTCTTATTATCGACGTTTAGAAAAACATAAGCTGTAACGAGGCTATTTCGAATCACTAAGGTAAATAGAATTAAGCCACAGGGCACTCATGACTAATAATAAAACGCCAAGTAAAATATCATTCGAAAACCAATTATTACGTATTGCTTTATTTATTGGACTGTTACCCACGTCGTTTCTCTTTTATACCTTATATACCCATGAACTCTCTATCTTTTTAAAGATTATGCTGATGTTCTTACTTCTGGTAAACGTTACCTATGGTGCTTTTCTTATTCGCCAAAAAGTCGCCTCTCAATTAAGAACGTCAACCAACCTAATTACTGCCATGCAAGCTGGCGATCATTCAATTAGAGCGAATAATTTTGAGGGGGAAGGGGCGTTAAAAGAATTTAATATCGTCTTTAATGGTTTGTCTTCAGCGTTAGCAGAGCAAGAGTTGATTAGTAAAGAGCGGCAAATATTGCTAGATATAGTTATTAAACAAATAGACGTCGCTATCGTCGCGGTTAATAAAAATAGTCATATTATTTTGATGAATCCAGCGGCAGAAAAACTATTTTCCTGTCCGTTTAATGAAGTTGAAGGCTGGCCTGTTAGTACGCTAGGTTTACAAGATGTCTTAACGCATGAGAGCCGCCAAGTCATTGAGTTTGAAATAAAGGAGCATAAGAAAAAAGTCTTTATTCACACCGATGAATACTTTGAGCAGGGTGATAGACACAAGTTAATTTTTATAACTGATATTAAAAAATTGTTACATGAAGAAGAACGGCAAGCTTGGCAGAAGTTATTACGTGTGCTGAGTCACGAAATAAATAACTCTCTAACGCCTATTGCTTCGCTAAGTGACACTTTAATTCGTTTAATTGAAAACCAAAGGAAACAAGAAAATTTACATCATATTGATAGTACTGTTTCAGTAAAGGATGAACTCTATGATGATTTAGAAGAGGGTTTAGCGGTTATCGCAGAGCGAGCACAATCACTAAATGAATTTTTGTTACGGTATCAGGAGTTTAGCTGTCTTCCTAAACCTGAGAAAACACTGTTTGAATTAGCTGATCTGTTAAAGTCGATGTTATTACTGTTTGATGATCACAATATCCAACTTTTCGGTCAGCCATTAGTTATTTATGGCGATGAAAAACAACTACAACAGGTGCTGGTTAACTTAATTAAAAATGCTCAACAAGCCATGTTAAAAAATAGCAGTGGCATTATTACTATTGAGTGGCAGCAAAAAGAAGACATTGTCGAAATCAATATAATGGATCAAGGGACGGGTATTAATAACATTGACAATATTTTTGTGCCTTTCTATACCACTAAAACGGATGGCTGCGGTATCGGCTTAGTGTTCAGCAGACAAATAATTGTTAATCACGGTGGTCAGTTGACTCTAAGCAATCGTGCTAAAGAGCAAGGTGCTATTGCGAGTATCATTTTGTCACAAAAGTGAGAAACTAATTTAAATCTTCAATATGTTGTAACGCCACTTTTAGTGGCGTTTTTGCTTTTACCGTACAGTAACTCTGCAAATATTAATCATGAATATTAAAAATAACGCGTAGTGGCATTTGTTTTGATTATTTTCTTTTTATTTAGTGGGTTATAGAAATCCCCTAGCTAATTATTCCTTTGTTTATAAAAAGATAATACCGTAGGAAATTACATACATTTAAGAGTTTTGTATCACTTTAGTTTTTTAAGAGGTCTAGGATATTTTCATCCAAATCGTTTATCTAATTATCATTGGCGAACAAGGTGGATATAACAATAACTAATAATCTAACAGGGAAACAATAATGAAATTTACTAATCTAGCTTGTGGTATAGCATTAGCGCTTACAGCAACAACAGCTGCAGCATTTGATAAAACAATATACTTAACTTTTGATGATGGCCCAATGAATGCTACACCTGCATTATTAGATACTTTAAAAGCAGGCGGCATAAAGGCTACATTTTATATTAATGGCTGGCATTTAGAAGGTATTGGCGGTGAAAATGAAGACCTTGCATTAGCTGCTGTAAAGCAAACGTTAGCTGATGGACATGTTATAGGTAACCACAGTTATGATCATATGGTACATAACTGTGTCGAGGAGTTTGGCCCTACAAGTGGCGAGGATTGTAATGCGACAGGATTACATCAAATAAACTCTTATGTTGATCCTGCTTATGATGCATCTATGTTTAGTAAAAACCTGACCGTATTGGCGCAATTTATTCCTGATATTGAAAGTTACCCAAATTATAAAGCTGATGTATTAGCACGTCTTCCATATACAAATGGCTGGCGCTCAAGTGCTGATTTAAAAGCTGACGGACTATGTGCAACATCTGATGACTTCTTACCTTGGCAAGAGGGTTATGTTTGTGACCCTGAAAATCCTTCAAACAGCTCACTTGCAGGAATAGAAGTTTCAAATATACTTGCGAATCAAAACTATCTTCTACATGGTTGGGATTTAGATTGGGCCCCTGAAAACTGGGGCATTGCATTTCCGGCAAACAGCTTAACTGAAGCCAATGTAATGCTTGAATATGTGGATGCAGCAATCAATACATGTGCGCCAGTAAATATCAATCCTGTGAATTCTAAAGCACAAGACTTCCCTTGTGGCGATCGTCTACATGCAGATAAAGTAATTATTTTAACGCACGACTTTTTGTTTGAAGACGACCGTCGTGGTCAAGGCGCCACACGCAACTTACCAAAACTTGCGGCATTTATCGCTATGGCGAAAGACGCTGGTTATAAGTTTGATACTATGGATAATTATGCTCCAAAATGGGAGTCTGGCACATCATATGATGCAGATGATTACGTTACCTATAATAACTTAGTTTATAAAGCCGTTACTGTGCATACGGCTCAGGCAGACTGGGCTCCTAGCTCAACACCATCATTATGGTTACGTAACATGCCAAGTGCTGTTTGGAGTGAAAATGTATCATACACTTCAGGCGATGTAGTGAAGTTTATGGGCAAGGAATACATAGTGGTAACAAATCACGTGTCTCAAGCTTCTTGGTCTCCAAACCTAACGCCAGCATTATATAGTGAACAATAAGTAGTAAAAGGTAGATCATAAAAGCACGCTATCTTAGCGTGCTTTTTTATTGTTTTTAGGTATTAAATAGGCATTAACTAATCTTTAATTTACTTGCACAAAAAGTTGTTACTGGGCTTGTCATTACAGAGTACATAGACTTCTCCGTCACTTTTCTGGTAAAATCCGCATCCAAACTTGGGCGTGGTCATAATACCGGTCCAATTTATTAATCTACAGCACTGGATTTACGTTCCAGCTAGTTCAATGGAGACTCTATGAGTTCATCAGAAAAAAAGTTATCTGCCACTGCAGAATCAAGCAACGCTATTACTATTTGTGCACTTTATAAATTCGTACGTTTAGACGCTTTTGAAGCATTACGTGAGCCATTATCAAATAAAATGGCCAGCGTTGAAGTTAGAGGCACATTACTATTAGCAGCAGAAGGTATCAACGGTACTATCGCTGGTCCACAAGCAGGCATTGAGTCAGTACTAACGTTTCTTTCTGCACAGCCGGGTTTAGATAACATTTCTCATAAAGAATCTTACAGTGAAGAAAACCCTTTTCACCGTACTAAAGTGAAGTTGAAAAAAGAAATCGTTACCATGGGTGTTGAAGGTATAGATCCTAACCAAGTAGTCGGTACTTATGTGAAACCAAAAGATTGGAATGCGCTAATTTCTGATCCAGATGTGTTATTAGTTGATACCCGTAATGACTACGAAGTAGAGATTGGCACATTTAAAAATGCTATTAATCCGAACACAGAAACGTTTCGTGAATTTCCTGAATACGTAGAAAAGAATTTAGACAAAAATAAACACAAGAAAGTTGCCATGTATTGTACGGGCGGTATTCGTTGTGAAAAATCTACCGCCTACCTTAAAGAACAAGGTTTTGAAGAGGTTTATCACCTTGAAGGTGGCATATTGAAGTATCTTGAAGAAGTGCCAAGTACCGAAACGATGTGGGAAGGTGAATGTTTTGTTTTTGATGGCCGTGTCGCGGTTAATCACGATTTAGAACAAGGCCAGTATGACCAATGTTTCGCTTGTCGTTTCCCGTTAACTGAAGCCGAAAAAGAAAGTGAGCATTATGTTAAAGGCGTAAGTTGTCATCGTTGTCATGATAAAGTATCTGAAGCTCAACGCAGCCGTTATGCAGAACGTCAACGTCAAATTTCGTTAGCGGAACAACGTGGTGAAAGCCATATTGGTGGTGATATTCAGAATGTCATTGAAGAACGTCGTCAAGAAAAAGCTGATAAAAAAGCTAAACAAGCTGCTAAATAACACGTTATTTAAAAATACTTTAAAGATTAAAAAAACGCCAGTTTGAGTCTCAAGCTGGCGTTTTTTATTGCCTAGACACCGCGCATCTTAGTATAAGTTTGACTTGAATCATAAACGGGGGCTTTAGTTTACAGGGGTTGTGTTATCAGCTATAGCTGCCATATTGCTAATAACTTATAGATTGTATACTCTTGCTGCACTCAATATTTGTATATGCCCTACATGAGATTAAAAATGAATAAACTATCTACATTTGTCGCTTTTTCCCTAGCGGCAACACTGGCAACAAGTGTCAATGCCCAAGCTGGCAATGAAGTTTTTACCGTTGAAAAACTAAACCAATTGAACCAATTACACGATGTTAGCGTGTCGCCAAAAGGTGATACCTTAATCTATGGTCTTAAAAAAGGCCAAGACAATCACCTTTACCAACAAGATATTAAAACGGGTAAAGTTAGCCAATTTACCGATGATGAAAAATCTGAAAGTAATGTTATTTGGGCGGATGATGCAAAATCTGTTTATTTCTTATCTTCACGCAGTGGTAGTAGTCAAATTTGGCAGCAAAAGTTAAATGAAGAAGCGGCAAAGCAAATATCAGATTTTTCATTGGATGTTAATGGCTTTAAATTAGCTAAGAATGGCCAAGTTTTTGCCTTGTCGTTTACCGTTAAACCAGGTTGCGACACTTTAGCTTGTACTGTTGCAGCTAAAAAAGACGATGAAGCAAAAAAATATAACATCCGTGCTTATGATCAATTAATGGTTCGTCACTGGGATGTGTGGGCTACTGACTACAAAGAGCATTTATTTGTTGCTCATATTAATACAAAAGGTTTGTTAACTAAGGCGCAAGATATTATGCCTAATTGGCAGAGTGATTTTGCCGGCATAAGCCAAGTAACAATTCATCCTCAGGCAACTTCTCTTGCTTTTTCAGCAAAAGACTCTTCAAGTAAAGATGCAGCAAAAAATCATGCATGGACTACTAATTTTGATATTTTTGAAGTGGCGATTACTGCTGGACAAACTGCTTTTAATTTAAAAAATATTACTGAAAAAAACCAAGCTTGGGATGCTAACCCTACTTATTCTTCAAATGGTCGTTTTCTTGCTTACAAAGCAATGAAAACACCGGGTTATGAAGCAGATAAATTTACCCTGCAACTACGCGATAGCCGAACAGGTAAAACCCGCGCCGTTGCCAGTGATTGGGATCGTTCTATCAGCAGCTTAGCTTTTGCACCTGATAACAAATCTCTTTATGTTGTTGCGCAGGATGTTGGTCAAAAGAGCATTTTTTCTATTACTCCTGAATTTGATGAGGTGCGTAAGATTTATAATGTCGGTAGTAATGGTGATGTAACTAGCTATGGCAACAAACTTTATTTTACGCGTCATACACTAAGATCACCAAAAGATGTCTTTTCAATCGATGATCACGGTGATGATTTAAAACAGCTAACTGATATTAATAAAGACAAACTTACTGATATTAAGTTTGCTGATTATGAGCAATTTAACTTCAAAGGTTGGAATGATGAAACTGTACATGGATATTGGCTAAAACCTGCAAACTATGAAGAAGGTAAAAAATATCCTATTGCCTTTTTAGTGCATGGTGGTCCACAAGGCAGCTTTGGTAACATGTTCCATTACCGTTGGAATGCACAATTATGGGCAGCACAGGGTTATGGTGTTGTGATGGTTGATTTCCATGGCTCTACTGGCTACGGACAAGAGTTTACTCATTCAATCAGTCGTGACTGGGGCGGTAAGCCACTTGAAGATTTACAAAAAGGTTTAGAGTTTATTGTTAAAGACCAACCTTGGTTAGATAGAGATAATGCTTGTGCGTTGGGAGCATCTTACGGTGGTTACATGATGAACTGGATTGCAGGTAACTGGCCAACGGGTTTTAAATGTTTAATCAACCATGCTGGCCTTTATGATATGCCAAGTTTTTATCAATCAACTGAAGAATTGTGGTTTCCAGAATATGATATGGGTGGTCCTTCGTGGGGTAAAGAAGCTGGCACCAATAAGGGCAAGGTCAGTATTGATTACTCGAAATTTAACCCTGCAGCTTATGTTAATAACTGGCAGACACCTATGTTAGTTATTCAAGGCGAATTAGATTATCGTGTACCTTACGCACAAAGTTTAGGTGCTTTTACTACGTTACAGCGTAAAGGCATTGATAGCCGTTTAGTGATGTTCCCAGATGAAGATCACCATATCCGTAAACCTGACAACTTAGTGGTTTGGTACGACGAAGTATTCAAGTGGTTAGATAAATATACTAAAAAATAATAACTGAATAGTGAAGATAAGGGCATATTAATTTAGGTTAATGTGCCTTTTTTATAATTGTGATGAAAGAGTTCTGATCTAGCCTCGAACGATAATTAATCCGGTAAGGTTACTCAGTTTTTGGGTTTTCAAGATGTTTTTTTCGATTTTTAATCCTAATTTTTTCAATAGTACCATCAACTATTGCTTCGGCTAAAAATTGAGATAACTCATTCGCATAATGTCTAATTTTTGACTGTCTGGATATAGCAATATAGCTATTTATGGGCTTGTTATATTGATAATTAGCCATTGAAAATTTATTTTGATACTCAGCTGTTGATAACAAAGGTAATACGGTTTCTTCTCTCTCTAAAAAAGTGTCTATACGGCCTTTGAGTAACATTCTAACGAGTTGTTTTCTCGAAGTTAGTTCTACTTTTTTAATTACTTGGTTTTCATCGAATAACGGAAAATACATGGCACCTCGTAATGTACCCACTAACAAAGGATTAAGGTCATTAAAACTATTAATTATTAAATTATTTTCTTTTAAGGTAAAAAAACGCAACGGCTGATGTTGAAGTAGATAAGGAGGTTGAAGAAAAATAAAGTGTTTTTCTCTGGCAGAAGATTTGCTCAAGCCTAAGATCATATCCGCTTGTCCTTGTTTAACCATAGTTATACAGCGTACAGGGGGACAGCGAATAAAAGCAGGCTTTAGGCTAATGGAGCTAGCGAGTAGGTTAACTATATCAATATTTTCACCGACTAATTCATTCGCTACCAAATCAACATAAGGTGGTTCAAGAAACACTGCGACATTCAATGTCTTCGTTGTGGCGAAGGCAGAGTTAAATAAAATATTAATAATAATAAAAAAACTGTATAAAAAGTATTTCATATTAGCTTAATGGGTAAATGATAAAAAGAGAGAGTGCTTTTATCAGTGTAGCGTATTTTATAACAAGGCTATGATGGGGTTAAGCATACGGAGGTGCATCGATAAAGGCTATATCGATGCAATATGGCTAAGTAAAAGTGATAGCCTAAACAATAAAGCTATCACCATTATCAATTAAATTACTCTTGCTCAGCTGCTTCTTTCAGGTAGGCGAGGCGGTCTTGCTCTTGTTCAAAAGCAGCCTGTATTTCTGCTAATATTGTTTCAACATCAGCAGATTGAGTATCTTCTTTAAATTGACCTGTTAACTTAGTGGTATCAGTTAATTCACCTGCTTCATATAGTGCCCACATTTCTTCACCAAATTTTGTTAAGGCTAAGTTGGGGACAAATTGAGCGTAATAAGTAGTGATGTTGTTAACATCGCGCAGTAACATCGATTTGGCATTATTATTTGCAGAAGCATCAACTGCTTGAGGTAAATCAATAACTACAGGTCCGTAAGCATCAACCAATACATTAAATTCAGATAAATCACCGTGGACAATACCTGCACATAACATACGCATGATATAAATCATCATGAGTGCATGGTCTTCAATTGCTTGGTCTGCTGGTAAAACAATATCATTGAGACGGGGTGCAACATCACCTTCTTCATCAGTGATCAGCTCCATCAACAATACGCCATCAAAACAACCGTACGGTTGCGGTACACGTACATCGTGTTCAGCAAGAGTATACAAGGCTTCAACTTCAGCATTTTGCCAAGCTTCTTCTTGTTGACTCTTACCGTACTTAGAGCCTTTCTCCATGGCTCTGGCACGTCTACTACTTCGGCCTTTACGACCTTCAGTATATTGTGAGGCTTTTTTGAAGCTACGTTTAGTGGCTTCTTTATAAACTTTTGCGCAGCGAATTTCATCGCCACAACGAACACGGTAAACCGTGGCCTCTTTACCGCTCATTAATTGGTTGAGCACTTCATCAATTAGGCCTTCTTCTACGAGAGGCAATAGTCGCTTTGGTATTTTCATTGCGCTGTTATACCTCAGATGGGGGTTGGAGTATAGTAAAAGATGACCTGTTACCTTGATGATGATAATAGTCTTAGGTGTCGCCTGGCTTTTAGCCGGCTATTGATTCAAGTTGAAGGGTATTTAAAGCCTTGTTTTTTGTTAGTAATCTTGACCAATTAAATCTAATCGTTTTGCTAAAACAATATCTTCAAAGGAAACCTCTATAAGATTTATATCAAGCAGCAAACGCTCACCCCATACGTTAGCGGCACGTCTAACTTCAAAGCTTTCTAGATCAACGGTTTCTTCTACCACAAAGACGAGTCCAATAGCAGAGCTTTCACCAAGGGCATTTTTCCAATGATTATTTTGTAAATTAATGACCTTACCTTGTAAAGAGAAAGCATAAAAGTGGTATCGGTGCGTTGCTGTTGCAGAGCCCAAGGTAAATTTGAAAAAATCAAATGACGGAATCGCTAGGCCCAGTTGAGGTTCATTAATAGCGACACTATGATAAGCAAATATAAAAGCATCATTAAGTACTGCAATGGAATCTGGAGCACCCATTTTAGTTAATACCTCATGATAATTTTCTGGTGAGAATGGCGCGATCGTTTCTACGTGTCCGTATTGACGCTTTACCACAGAACAAGAAGTAAGCAGCACTGAAAGTAAACTTAATACCCTAAATAGGAAGGGTCGCTTTAACACGTTAATTACTCTGGCTTATCGGGTAATTTACTATAAGAAAAGTCGACTAAAATACCGTGTTCATCAAATATAAACATCGCGCGGTCAAACACCGAAACTTCAGTGGTTTCATTATAAACCACAAGAATCAGACCTTCTCGCGTTACTTGCTCTGTTAAGTAGTAATAGAGTGTATTTTTGCCAATGGATAATACTTGCGAGGGAGGTCCTAGGGCTGTTAATACTTGTTGGCTAGTGGTTGTGCCATTGGTAAATGATTGCGGCTGACGCCAAAGGTTTTCTACACCAGAGTCTCGGCTGTAGTTAACGCAGCCAGAAAGTAAAGTTATTGTAAAGAAGAGAAATATTATACGAACCTTTGTATACATATTAAATTCGTCCTTTTAAATATTATCTTTATCAAGTGCAGCTAACTTGTCTTCTAATGCGATCAATTTTTGATAGATTTTGTCATTTTGCTGTAAAATTTCTTCATTCTGTTTTCTTAATTCTCGGTTTTTGATATTAGTATCAGCAAAACCAAAAATCTTATTAGCAAAGACAGCACCTACGCCACCTAATATACCAACACCTAAAAGGAACATAATAAATACTGTAGCGCGTCCCACTAAAGTAATTGGATAAACATCACCAAAACCAATAGTGGTTGAAGACATTAACATTAGCCAAAAAGCGTCAGCATAATTCTTAACTGGCGAACCAACTACGTTGGTTTCTGCTACAAAAGTAACATAACCTAAGCTCATATTGATGACAGCGAATAAAACAACAGATAATATCCCTAATGCCCCGTAGTTATAGTTTTTCACGCCAAATTCATCAACTTTAAATAAGTTACTTTTTTCCATGGCGTTTTGTAGAATAATCATGTATTTCTCTTGGCTATTTTCTCAGATATTTTGATGATATTACAATCTGAGGTGATAGAGAAGCGATAGTCATTAGTTAGCTATTTACTGTTAATGACTGCGTATATTTTACTGTCAGTTTTCTGTAAATATTACTGTTATAGCATGAACTTACAACCACCAAAATAAAAATATTCACCCTAACTTTGTATGTTATGTTAACTAACTTGCCTTCTTTATCGGCTTTTTCTGAAATTTTCTTTTACCGCGCTTAGGTTTAAAGGCCACTTTAGGTAAACCTGAAAAAGACTGTTGGCTAGCACCATAAACCATATTGGTAACGGTTTGGGTTAATGGCTGCATAAAGCTCTGGTAGCTTGCGTTTTTTTCACTTATGGCGGTAAGAGTAGCTTCCCATTGTGCGGTCATATCTGGCAAGGTAGCCATTTCTGGCAAGGCAGTGATTAAGGCAACGCCAACATCTGTTGCGGTTATTGCTTTGCCTTGTCGTTGTAAAAAATCACGCTTAAAGAGTAAGTCTATTATACCGGCACGTGTTGCATCAGTACCTAAGCCATCAGTTTCCTTGAGTACTCTTTTAATGGCAGCATCACTGACATATCGAGCAATCCCCGTCATAGCAGCTAATAAAGTCGCATCAGTAAAAGATTGTGGCGGTGAAGTATGTTTCTCAATTAATTCCCCTTGTTGGCAATGTAATAGTTGCCCTTTTGTTAATGGTGGCAGCATTTGTTCTGCTTCATGGCCATCAGTTAACTTTTCCGCCTGTTGCGCTTTTTTACTTTTGGGGAAGAGTACTTTCCAACCTTGCTGTTTTTCTATTTTCGCTTGGCTAACAAAGTGTCCGCCGGCTATTAACAGAGTGACTTTGGTATGCTGGTATATATAAGCAGGGTAAAATTGCACTAAATACTGACGAACAATAAGTAGATAAATATTCTTTTCAAAGGTATTTAAGCTGATATTTTCTGGCGATTTCTCGGTAGGAATAATGGCATGATGCGCGGTGATTTTTTTGTCATTCCATGCTTTACTTACTAGCGCGGTATGAGCGTCTTGCGCAGGTTTATTACAAGGTAATGAAGATTGCGCGAGTGTATTAACAATGCCTTTTGCTTGTTTCAATTGTTCTTTGGGTAAATAACGACAATCAGAGCGTGGGTAAGTGATTAATTGATGCTTTTCATATAATGCTTGGCAAACATCAAGCACTAACTTTGCGTTCATGGAAAACTGCTTGGCGGCACTAATTTGTAATTGTGATAAGTTAAAAGGCAAGGGTGGCGGTTGTTGTTTTTCATTGCTTTCTAGATCACTCACCGTAGCTGCTTGGTTATCAATGCGCTTTACTACATTTTCAGCCAAACCTTTAAGCAACACTCTACCTTCTTCGTCACAATAAGGCTGACAACTTTCACTGGGCTGCCATTTTGCTGTAAACGATGCCGCTTCATCTGTGCTCATCGCGATATGTGCTTGAACTTGGTAAAAGGGTTTACTGACAAAAGCGGCTATTTCTTGTTCGCGCCGAACCACTAAACCGAGTAAAGGTGTTTGTACTCTACCTACAGACAATACCGAGTTATAACCCGTTTTTTGTCCTTGTAAGGTATAAGCACGGGTGAGATTAATGCCGTAGAGCCAATCGGCACGAGAGCGTGCCAAAGCAGAAATAGATAACGGCATAAAATCACTATTAGGTTTTAATGAATTAAGTGCACGCTTAACTGCAGGTAAATTTAAATCACTGATCAGCAGGCGTTTAATATTCGATTTTTTTGTTTTTGATAATTTGAAGTAATCAATGACTTCATCAACGAGTAATTGTCCTTCACGGTCCGGATCGCCAGCATGAATAATTTCAGTCGCCTGTTTAACCAATTTACGTAAAACAGTGAGCTGTGCGCGAGTACGGGTAATGGGTTTTAATTGCCACTGCTGCGGAACTATGGGCAAGCTCTCCATGCGCCACTTTTTCAAATCTGCATCATAATCTTCGGGATCTGCTTGTGCCAAAATATGACCTATACACCAACTCACCACATCACCATTGGCGAGTTCAATATGAGTTCTATGATTTTTTTGTGGCTTAGGTAGAGCAGCAGCGATAGCGCGGCCTAAACTAGGTTTTTCGGCAATATAGAGTTTCAAGCCAGATCCAAGCGTTAGTGATTAACAACAATGCTTTGAGTATAATTCGTTTACTGGTTTTATGTACAGCTTTAATGGTTGGGTTTTACCGTCAATTTGACTTATTCGTTAAGCGAGTAAATTTTAGTGAAAAAAAACCGCTCAAAGAGCGGCTTTTGTCAGCATGAGCGAGTCATGACTTATTTAAATGTGAGTTATTAAAACTCGTAACGTGCAACAAATGATACATAACGCTCTGTTTGACGGTCAGTAACACGACCGTATTCAGGGTTAAGACCTAAGTCACCATTTTCATCGTCATGTGTTCTTGTTTCAAGGATGTTCGTTGTTGCATCACTATCAAGTACGTTATAAACCGTTGCTTTAAATGATAAATCACTACCCATTAGTTCAGTCATGTAGGTAAGTGATAAATCAACATTAGTAATCCAATCTAAGTTACCTTGAGAACCACGTTTGGCTGGTTGTTCATTTTCATCGTAGAAGCTTGAATGACCGTAATAACCTTCACAGGCATCCCAAACATTGCCTTCAGTACAGCTATCAACATTTAATGGATGACGGCCAAGGTAACTTTGTGGGCGACCAGAACTAACGCTAGTAACAAAACCGAATATAAGGTCTTCAGTAATATCGTAACTACCATTTAGTTTGAATACATGCGTATGATCATTTGGTAATAAACCATAACCGTGATCCATAATATCGCCATAATCGTATGAAGTAGTCCAACCTGGATCAGCTTGGTTGTTATCTGTTTTAACTAAACCTTCAGTATTACCCCAGTTTTTAGAGTAAGTATAAGAAGAGTTGATACGGAAACTATCAGTAATTGAACCATCAAGAGTGAATTCCCATGCACCATAATAACGTTCCATTTTAGGTAACATCATTTCTGCTGCAGATAACGTTACAGCTTCAACACCGTTATCTGGATTTCCATCAAAGTCTTGCTCAATGGTTAAGCTTTCACCTGGGTTATGTAAGAACCAAACACCACCAACATCAGCAAAACCAAGTTGAGCTAATTTTTTATTAAGTGGTGAAGTGATATCACTATCTTCTACACCGCGACCGAGCTCACGCCAGATAACACGTGTACCAAAAGTCATAGTATCAAATACTTCTTTTTGGTAACCGACAGTAATTTCATCAGAATACATAGGTTTTAATGTGGTCGAAGCAATGCCGCCAGCTGCTAGGTCGCTACTGTCTTGTCTTGTATAGGTATCACGGTATGTTGTGCCACGACTCGGTGAGCCATCAGCAAGTAATACCGGGTGATAACCATCAGCATCTAGTTGATCTGTACGATAATAATCAAGAACATCTGTAGCCGAGCTACCTTGAGTAATGTTCATGTTTGCAGAAACAGGCTGGAAATAACGACCGTATGTTGCGTATACTTTTGATGTGCCGTCACCAGCTAGGTCATAGATTGCTTGTAAACGTGGTGCTAGTTGATCGCTAAAATCAACATACGCTTCGCCACTGGTCATGGTGTTTTCAGATTGCGTATAACGTAAACCCATATTTAATACTAAGTTATCAGTAGCTTGCCATGAATCATTTACATAAAAAGCTAACGCGCTAACATCTGAATCAGTAAAGCGGTTACGAACACGTCCTTCAATATAAACATCGCCTGCTGGAGCGCCAGAAATACTACCTTCCCCAGCTACACGAACTGTCCACCAAGCAGCAGCATCACCTTCACCATTAGGGTAAGCTACATAGTCTACGGCAACATTGGTGTAATCAACACCAAAGCTAATAGCATGGTCTTCAAGATCTAAATTAAAATCAACGCGTATTTGGTCACGAGTATATTCTTCATCTGTGATTTCGGCATCAGTCTCAGCACTCAGTTTATTCCAACCATCTCTTGAGTCCCAAACTAGAGGATCAGTTGAACCTGGAATAGTTTTCACTTCTTCCACTACGCGACCTACTACAGCATTAACACTGAAGTTATCTGTAATGTAACCATTATAGTTAACACTGTATAACTGACCGCCATCTTCACCTGGTGAATCAACGCCGAGTTTACCGCCGACTTGATTATTAGCTGAGTCGTAAGCGTAAACTTTATTGGTCCAAGTACGCTTGTTGTTCATTGCCATAAAACCAAAAGAATGGTTTTCAGTAGCAAACCAATCGGCCTTAACAAACCAACGATCTGATTCTCTAACGCGATCAGTCGTCGTAGTTTGATCTGCCCAAGTCTGCTCTTCTTTACGTGGTTCATATAAAGCATAAGCAAATAATGTATCGTCAATTATAGCACCACTTGCCCAAAGTCTTGCTTCAGTAAAGTCTAAGCTATCCTGTTGAGTAGCGCCTTCATCTGATACTTCACCACCAGCGAGGTGAATAGTATCTTGGGTTGAGCGCAGAGATGATGGATCATAACGAACTTGACCACCAAATTTAAATTCATTGTCACCGGATTTTGATACGGCGTTTACAATGCCACCTAAGGCGCCACCAAACTCAGGGCTAACGCCGCCAGTTTTAACTTCTGTTTGAGCAAGTGCTTCCCATGGTATTGATAAAGAACCTAAACCAGTTTTAATATTAGTAATATTAAGACCATTTAAGTAATAGGCATTTTCAGCAGAAGATGAACCACCAAAACTTGATGCACCTTTAAAATTTGAACCACCGGCTGCGGCAGTACCTGGCGCAAGCATAGCAATATTTTCAAAGCCGTTGTCTACTGGCATTCTATCAAGTTCTTCTTGATTGAAAGTTACGCCACCGGTTGAAGAAGATAAATCTACACGACGGATACTGCTGCCTGTAATTGCGATGCGTTCAATTTCTTCTGAACTTGCTGAACTTGATAATAATTGACTATCAAGAATAACTGGCTGGCCGATTCTTAAACTGACATTTGATTCTTCAGCACTGTTATAACCATCTTTGGTGATAGTAATATTATATTGGCCAACGGGTACATTACGTAGTGAGTAGTTACCTTTATCATTGGTTTGAACAGTGAAAACTAAACCTTTCGTTTTATGCTTTAGTGTAATAGTTGCATTGCTGATTACAGCACCTGCATTACTAATGATATGACCTTTAACCGTACCTGTATCAGCTGCCAGAGCGCTAGGGGCTGATAGCATTAGTGCTGTACCTACGGCTATTGCGGCAAGAGATTTTCGTGCATTTAAGCTTGATGTAATCATTTTTGTTATACCTGTTGTTGTTTCATTTTATATTTTTATAGTTTTATGTTTCATTCCGTAAGCTGACTATTCCTTGTACTTTTATTTGTCAGTAGCAGGTGTTTGTTAAGCGAACAACACGCAAGTACGGTTACACTTATATACGTTATATTGTATATTATCTACAAATATATGATTGCAAAGTATGATCCTTCTATAAAAACAAAAGAGAATAATTATTTGTTACTAACAGAAATGCAGCAATAGCGCTTGCTGTGGCCGAGTGGATGAAAAACATTAATATCGAAAAAATCATTAAGAATATAATGCTATTAGCTTATGCTTTTTTTGAATATAATGCTGCATACAGTGGTATATCAAAATAAAATACAGTATTTGGGGTGGATTTTGTTGCGATGAATAGGTGGCTTATTGCAGAAGGTTGTATTAGTGAAACGTATTAAATGATAAAGAAGACGTTATGATTTGTGTTTAAAAGTTAGTACTAAAATGGTCCCGCTTAATATGGCAATACAAGCGAGTATAACGCGCAGGGAAATTGACTCGTTAAGCAGTATCGCGCCAGCTATTGTTACCAACAGAGGCACACTTAATTGCACAATTGCGGCTTGAGTAGCCTTGAGTTCAGGCAAAACACTATACCAAATAATATATCCAATCGCAGAAGTGACAATGCCAGACAGCAGAGCATAGATAATGCCATCAGTGGCTAAATTGATGGTATCGTTTGTGGATAGATAAACGCTAAGCCATAACAATATTGCCATAGGTGCTGCTTTTATAAAGTTTCCAGCAGTACTCGCTTCAGGGTTATTTGCACCTCTTCCTTGTAGTGTATAAATACTCCATGCTACTCCTGAAATACACATTAAAAATGCGCCGATAAAGGAAGGTGCTGTGATACCTGGCAACATCAAGATTGCTAGCCCACAAAGCGCAAGACAGAATCCAATTAACTGGATAATATTAAGTCGTTCACCTTTGCGGTAACCTGCAATTGTCATGGTAATTTGCACCGAGCCAAAGAGTAATAATGCACCCGTACCCGCAGCAATCAATCCATAACCATAGGTAAAACTCACGGCATAAATAAACAAAGCGAGGGCAGCTAACCATGTTCCAGCTTTATATGGCCTGTTATTATTTTTAAAGCGTAAATATATCCACAAAAATAATGCACCAGAGACAAGTCTTAACAAAATGAAACTTGCTTATCGATTGAGGTTTCTTCTAAAGCAAAACGTGTTATCAGTGAGTTCGCCGCAAAGGCTAATAGCGATAGGAAAGTGATTAGAATGATGCGTAGCTGAGTCATATAGTTACCTTTTCTGTGCTTGATTAAGTTTTAGCGAGAGGAAAAATGACTCAGTTTTAAATATAAGATAAAGCAAAACTTACCAAACTGGTAAGTTTCGCGCTAAACGTTTTGATAAATACGATTAAACCATATCGTCAAAAGGGTTGTTACTGGGTAGGCTGATACTGTTTTTAAACTCAGCGAATGTTAAGCTATCATTGGTTAACTCAATGTCTGCTTCATTGATAAGGCCTTCACCGAATTTATAAATCACATCAAATTGACCGTTATTTGCATTATCACGATAAACTTGTTGTGCTTTTTCTACTTCAGCTAACTTCGTTTGGTAATCTTCAATTGCAGTTGCGCCATAACGTTTCTCCATCATAGCTAAGCTTACTTTTGGAGAAAACACTGTGGCTGTTGCATTATTACCACCAAAGCCTTTTGAATTAATAAAAGCGATGTCCATGTCAGGACAATGCCAATGTTCAGTAGCGATATTTAGGTGTTCGTTATGAACATCTGTCGCAACTTCATCAATGGTGGTAATACCGGGCATAATATTATCGCTGAAAATACCTAATGCCATGGCCATTTGATCGCCACTTGCTGGACCTAATGTATGACCTACATAAGCTTTAGGTGCCGCAACAGGCCAGTTTTTGATATCAAAGCACTCTGCTACTTTGTGATAAATTAATGACTCAGTTACGCGATTTTGCGGTGTACTTGAACCATGCGCCAAAATAAAGCTACGTTCTTGTAGTGCCTCTTTACCTAATACTTGTTCTGCTAAAGCCACGGACTTAGCCATGGTAATATAGTTACCTGGGCCTGGTGCGGTAATTGATTTTTTATAACCATCAGCATTAATAAATACATCGGCAACAGAGCCAAGTATATTTGCGCCCATTTCTAAGGCAAGTGCATCATCCATCAAGACGATAAACTGTGCGCCTTCACCCATGGTAAAACCACAATTCTCACCAAACGGACGACTAGTTCGGCGGTGATCAGCAGTATCAGTGCCATCAAGTCTCTTTAAGCCTTCTTCATTGGCTAGTGCACTCATATTGCCAAAGCCTTCAATCATTTCTGGAGTAATTGCTGCTTCACTACTACCAACGATAGCTACACGAGTACGGCCAGCTTCTATGTCATGTACCGCTGCGCGTAGGTTATACAAAAATGTTGCACAAGCGCCAGAGCTGGTAAAGGTTGTACCGACATTGCCGGTAACATAAGCATTGATAAAATCGGTCGACATAGTATTTAAGCCAAGTGCCAGCTGTTTAGTACTGACACGAGAACCAGCTAAGCGACTTTTAATTAAGCCACCAAAACCTTCGTCATGCATCTGGCCCGCAATTGAAGCTGAATAGGTACCGACTTCATCAGGACTAATTTTAGCTAAAATGGCACCCCATGCTAATCCGGTAGAGTGAATAGCATCGGTTGCAGCAAATATTGTTGCTTGTAAACCGCGAGGATGGTTTCGACTACTGTAGAGATCGGCAGGATCAAACCCTGTTGGAAACTGACCGGCAGCTTTAATCGGGTTGTCACGATACGAGTCATGGGTAATTGTTAGCTGCTCAGGAATTTCAACAGAAACTCTTTTGTCACCTAAGTCGGTAACAATCCATGCACTTGGTACTGGCTGAGGTAATTCTTTAGCACGTAATTCAAAGGTAATATGTTTATCGGTAGGACTAATATTCATTTTTTGATGCCAATGTGTGGCATCAGGATCAAAATGATTTTTCTCAATTTTACGAATTAAAGTACCAGCAAGGATTTGTTGGCCAAATTTGTTTTCGATCTCAGCAGGCTCAACAGTATTACCCTCGACGTCAACTAAATTACCGTCTTGGCAGGTTACAATTTTCATTAAGCTGGCTAAGCCAACAAACGTTTCTTGGCGTGCTTGGGCATTTAATTTGTCGATTACTATACGGCGGAAGCCTTGATGGAAAGATGTACGACCTGCTGCATTGATGCCGCCCATGCCAATAATTAATGGTAAACGTGTCATGTAATAACCCACTTAAAAAATTTGAATACATGCAAAATAGTAATATTGCATTAGATACACTCTATTCTAATGACTCCTACAAATAATAATAAGCCATAGTGGCCTTATGTTGTGCAATAATGGCCACAAGTTACAGGGAGAGGAGCTTTAAATGCCGAATAAGCGAATTAATACAGATAATTCAACAAACAGTTTAACCGTGAATTTATTGATTTACCCTCATGTTTTGGCTACAGGGCTTACTTTACCTGTTGAAATGTTACTCGCTGGAGAAGCATTTGCTAGGCGTTACGACAAATCTGTTTTAAAGTTGAAAACGAAATTTTTGAGTGAGTCGTCTGTGCAAATAAAATCACGAGCCGGCATTACTTTGGTTGCCGATATTACTCTTGATAATAAATTGTCTGCAGAGTCTGTTCTACCAGATATTATTATTGTGCCTAGTTTATGGCGTAATCCTCGTCCTGTTTTGAAAAGCCATAAAAAACTTATTACTTGGTTAAAGCACTGTTGGCAGCAGGGCAGTACCTTAATTGGCGTTGGTACAGGAGTGTGTTTTTTGGCTGAAGCAGGTCTGTTAGATAACCATTCAGCTACGACTCATTGGCATTATGTAGATCAATTTCAACGAGATTACCCGCAAGTTGATTTAAAACCTGATTTTTTTATTACCCAGTCAGAGCGAATATATTGCGCTGCAAGTTTAAACGCTTTAGCTGATATTATTGTGCATTTAATTGCTCAGCATTACGGTAAGGCAGCAGCTCAAAACGTAGAACGTAATTTCTCACATGAAATACGTAAACCCTATGAAGAGCAGCGTTATTTAGAGGGTTCTGGTGACAGGCACGCTGACGAATTGATTGCCGAAATTCAATTTTGGTTACGTACCCATTTAAATACGGAGTTAACCTTGACTGAAATAGCTAAGCAGTTTGGCATGAGTCAGCGTTCATTTACTCGTCGATTTAAAGCCGCAACTGGAGTAAGAGCAACGCAATATTGGCAGCAATTGAGAATAGAAACGGCAAAAGAATTATTGGCCTCTAGTAATTTAACTATTCAAGAAATAGCAGACCAGGTAGGTTATCAAGATCAAGGACATTTAACGCGCTTATTCAAGCAAGATTTAAGTCTAACACCTACGGCATATCGCGCCATGGTAAGAAAAAAACTATTTAGTTAAATAGAGGAGTTCTAGAATTTATAATGGTGAGATAATGAATAAATTACTCTTGGGGGCAATGGCTAACTATATTCTTACCACTTGATTTTGCTTTATATAGTAAGGTGTCTACTCGTTTTGCAATAGTGTTCTCGTTATCGCCTATTTTTACTTCACTGATTCCCAAACTAATGGTGATATTAATATCTAATATTAATATCTGATTTGCCACTATAGAGCGGATTTTCTCAGCTAATAAAATCACCTCTGATTTTTTTCTTGCTTCAGACAAGATAACAAACTCTTCACCACCTATCCTAAATAAGTGATCTGTTTGTCTGATATTAACTTCAATAAGGTCACTAAATTTTTGCAATACTTTATCGCCTATATCATGTCCATAGGTGTCGTTAATTTTTTTAAAATCGTCTATATCTATACTGATAATAGAAAAGGGCGTTTGATAACGCGTAAATACAGCGAGTAATGACTTTATTTTAAGGTTGTAGGCTTTTCTATTTTTTATACCGGTTAGTTCATCAAGTAAGGTTTGTGCTTTTAATCGCTGATTAGCTTCTTTTAAAGAGGTGATATCTCGGCTGATACCAAGGACACCGATATTTTTATCGTCATATTCAAAGGGAATTTTTTTAGTTAACAGAAAAACTTGTCTGCCATCGGGATAAGTGACCCATTCTTCGTTAGTTCTAACATCATCTTCGGCTAACATGAGTTTATCAGTGCGCCTAAAAGTAGTTGCTAATTCATGGCTAAATATTTCAAAGTCATCTTTACCCAGCATCTCTTCGGGGGATTTATTAATAAAGCGGAGAAAAGCCGTGTTACAACCAATATATTTGAAGTCTTTATCTTTATAAAAAATTAAGTCATCGATTAAATTAATAACGGAGCTAAGTAATAAATTATTACCTTTCAAATACTCGACATACTCCATAAGCCTTCCTTGTCTCTACTTTAATATCATTTATCGTGGTTTAACAAATAAATCTAACTTCCTTTTACTGGTGCTCACTATACATACAAATACTCCTTACATGCAAAACAAACAGCAAAAACTTGTCACTAGCAGCTAGCTACGGCAAAATAGTCAGTAATATTTATTAATTGAGAAGCACATGAGCGAAAAACTATCAACCGCACTTTCTTTAGCCGAGAAGCAAATTAGCCAAATGTTAGTCATGCAAGATGCGATGAACAGTCGTGTTAGTGATACATGGCGTGATAATGGTTATGAGTGGTATCGTGCCATTTGGGTAGAATGCGCTGAGATGTTAGATCATCATGGCTGGAAGTGGTGGAAACACCAAGAAATTGACATCGCTCAAGTGCAGTTAGAACTGGTTGATATTTTTCACTTTGGTTTAAGTCTTCGTTTAATGTCTGGTGACAGCGCTGAATTAATTGCTAGTGGACTTGCTAAAGAATTACACCAAGGTACAGCAGAAAGTGACTTTAAAATAGCGCTAGAAAACTTAGCTTCAGCAGCGGTTACTAACAAAGCTTTTGATGCTAAAGCATTAGCAGATTGTATGTCGTTAATGAATATGGACCTAGATGAGTTGTTTAGACAATATGTCGGTAAAAATACGCTAAACTTTTTCCGCCAAGATCATGGCTATAAAGAAGGTAGCTATATTAAAGAGTGGCACGGTGAAGAAGACAATGAAGTACTAGCAAAATTAGTGACAACACTTGATACCAGTGCTGAGGATTTCCAACAGCAATTGTATAAAGCACTAGAAGAAAAATATCCTGCTTAAATAGTTATACCTTATATAGGTACAGAATTTTATTGCTGTGCCTATTTCTTAAATCATCATTCAGCGTATCCCAACGCAGTAATCATTAATAGTTATTCACTTCCACAAATCTTCTCATCATATCGATCATTGGCACACATTCTGCTTAATTCAACTCAAGTAGTACGTTTACTCTCTGAAATAGGGAAAGCGTCAAGAATTTGAACTATACCATTCGGATCAAGCTAGTGCTTAGCATTAAGCAAAGACGATAGGTATTATAGGAGAAGTATATGGAACTGATATTATTTGCCTTAATTACCTTAGTGGTAATTGTTGCTGTGTTAGCAAGTCGTTTAAACGATAATAGTTTTCCGTTTCCATTTGATAGTAAAAACGCTATTTTTACACCTGCTGAAAAAAACTTTCAAAATTTAGTTGAGCAAGCTTTAGGTCCTAAGTACCGAGTATTAAATCGCGTTAGATTAAGCGATGTGGTAACTATACGTAATGGTGTATCAAGTAGAGCAAGTCAAACGGCAGCAAAAAGTGCTGAAACAAAATACTTAGATTTTGTGATTTGTGACCGTAGCAGCATGAAGTTACTTGGCGCGATAGATTTAGTTGATACACAGGGTCGAGGTTATAAAATTAAGAAAGACTGGTTTGTCAGTGGTAGTTTAGAAGCCGCGTCAATTCCGCATCTTCGTATTAAAGTAAAAGCAAATTATACCTTGGAAGAAATTAGGTCATGTATACATACTCGCCTCTTCGGTAAATCAGCGGCTAACTTCGCACCTCAACCAAAAGTGAAAGGTCGAATTATTCCAGCACCCATGGTTAGAGCAAGAAATAAATCAGTTGGTGCAATGACTGCTGCGGCAGCTAGAGCGAATATTGAATCACAAACGCCAATGATGCCACAAATGTCAGCAGGGCAATTAGGTTCAATGCCAGCAACATCTTTATCGCATTAGGTAATAGCACAGCTATTTAATGCAAAGAATAGAATAAGTAAGTTAGCTTTAGCTCTTTTAAGGGCTGCTATTAAAGAAAAATAAAAAATCCGACATGTCAAAATGTCGGATTTTTTACTTTTATTTACTGGAATAAGCAGTCTAGCGGTTAAAATAACCATTGCTTGAATGAAAAAACAACAAACAAACAATAAATAGTAAAAAAGTGCAAAATATTTGAAATTAGCTATTGCAAGGTGCAAAACATTACACTAGAATTCGCACCACTTAATGTAGTGCCGACTTAGCTCAGTTGGTAGAGCAACTGACTTGTAATCAGTAGGTCGCCAGTTCGATTCCGGCAGTCGGCACCATTAATACTTATTA
>Ga0209396_1000258_pt1 | contig 66386 bp, 57 predicted proteins | sample GOMGulsemesocosm_6_FD_184638 | JGI IMG/M metagenome (GOLD analysis project Ga0209396, IMG submission 184638) | Methane-oxidizing microbial communities from mesocosms in the Gulf of Mexico - GOM8C Gulf of Mexico (SPAdes) (version 2) | ecosystem: Environmental > Aquatic > Marine > Cold seeps... | reverse complement strand
AGTTCCCTGTAGGTTCTAAACACACAGGAACTGTACGTAACTTTACTAACTTCGGTGTATTCTTAGAATTAGAAGAAGGAATTGATGGATTAATTTACATCTCTGACTTATCTTGGACTAAGAAAATCAAGCACCCATCTGACTTTGTTGCCGTAGGTGATAAATTAGATGTTGTTGTATTAGAATTAGATGTTGAAGGAAGAAAAATTTCTTTAGGTCATAAACAAACTCAAGATAATCCTTGGGATAAATATGAAGCTGAATTTGGTTTAGGAACTGTTCATACTGCTACTATTGACGAAATCGTTGATAAAGGAGCAACAGTAACAATCAATGAGGACATCGTAGCATTCATTCCTTCTCGTCACTTAGAGAAAGAAGATGGATCTAAATTGAAAAAAGGAGATTCAGCAGAATTTAAAATCATTGAATTTAACAAAGATTTTAAAAGAGTTGTAGCATCACATACTGCACTTTTCAGAGAAGAAGAGGAAAAGAATGTGAAAGCTGCTTCTAAGAAAGCTGCAACTGCAGACAAACCAACTTTAGGTGATGCTAACAATGCGTTACAAGCACTTAAAGACAAAATGGAAGGGAAGTAATATTCACCTAATATTTTAAAACTTAAAACCGCTCAATTTTATTGAGCGGTTTTTTTATGTGTTATATTTTAGACAACTATACCTGTTAAAGCAAAAAATAGATAATCATAAAGCATGTTGATACTATATGTATAAAAATAGTTTCCGTACATAATCAGACATGTTATAAAAAAAATAATCCATTTATTTAGGTTTAAAGTGAGTTCTTTTAAATTTTTAATGATAAAAAATAACAGTATTAAATTTAATAAAAAGAGTATTGTTTTAACAATAAATGTAGGGTTTCTTCTAGGATCACATAATACAAATAGAATACTAAATAGATTAGAGCAACTTAAACCACATAAAAATACAATGCTATGATTTATAAAGAAACCTTTGTGTTTTTTATATAAGAGTAGTACTATTAAATATATTATAATTACTGTGATAGTGGGTAAAAACCAATACAAAAGTTTTATGTCGGAAATTGATTCATTGAAAAATAATACTTTATAACTAGCCCATATAAGTAATGAACTAGTCATGAAATATATAATTAAATGAACACCTATTTTTTTAAGCTGCTTCATTAATTTGATGTTAATAAATTATTAATTGTAGTAGCATTCATACCTCTATATTTTTCAAATTCTTGAATAAATTTATTCAAAGAATTTTTATATACAGTACTATATGAATTTCTTTTAGATTTTTCAGCTAAATTTTTTATTTCGTTTATTAATTGATCGTCAATAATAACCTGTGAATTGTTGTTTGACATATAATAACTAATTTTTGTTGCTACTATAGGAGAAACTTGTGCTATATCAATAAAAAGGCTAGTATCTATGGTGTCAATAAAGTGTTCGCTAATTGCATAATACATTTCAACATATTTTTTTCCTAATATTGTTTCATTCAAACGATCTTTAAAGCTATAAAGTAGACCATGCGGAATGGAATTATTAATTATTGTATGATGGGCTGAAAGATTATTATTATCATATGCTGCATTATCGATACCTTCTCTACTACAACCACCGTCACTACAACCTGTAGAAAAGCACCTTCTTCCAGAACTATATAGACAATGATGAACAGCTAATGAACAACCACTTGTATCGTCAATAGTATAATTATTCTCTTCAGCCAAATAGGTATCAGTTTTATAACTCAAATATAAATCATTATAATTTTTCTCTAAAGGGTAATTTTCATATCGGTTAATACTTACTGATTTAATATCCTCAGTAGGGTAAAATCTATTCCCTATATAATTTAAATCTTCAAATAACACACCATTAACGATCATAGGAAACCCTTCTTTTGAGGTTAAATTCTCATTATTATCAATGTCATAGACGTTAATAAACATAATTTGCTCATTTTTAAAGTAACTATGTTGAACAATCCCTACAGGTTTACCCGAAGAATTAGTATATGTAGTTACGGAAATAATATCAATATTAGTAGACACTGTTTCTGACAAATGATTTAAATTTTGATCAGTAACTAAATCTTGAGAAAACTGTATAGTAGGATCAATTTTATTATTTATTACATTATTATTTTCTATTAAAAACTGTTTTGAAACGGTAAGATTTGTTTCATAATGATCAGTTCTAGGAAGTGCATTAAAATATGTAATAGTTTTACCTACACTAGGAATAATTAAGCTATTGTTACTGAAATTTGAAGTTGTTTCGTTTTCATCGGAACAGGATGTGATAAAAGTAAAAGAAATTAGCATTAAGGAGAATAACAAAAAGTAAAAATTATACTTCCTGTAATCCCCTGTAATCCCCTGTAATCCCCTGTAATCCCCTGTAATTTTCGTGTATTTTTTTCATAATTTATTATTGATTAGTTATTAATTAACATAAGTTAGTGATAAAATTTAATATAATTAAATTTTTATAAATTATAATACATTTCAGTTTAGGTAGTAATATTTAGCTAAATGATATAAAAATAGACTATCCAAAAACGAGACCTCGAAGCGTTAATAATTTATAATCATCAATTTAACAAAGATTTTAAAAGAGCTGTAGCATCGCATATTGCACTTTTCAGAGAAGAAGAGGAAAAGAATGTGAAAGCTATAACTGCAGACAAACCAACTTTAGGTGATACTAACAATGCGTTACAAGCACTTAAAGACAAAATGGAAGGGAAGTAATATTCACCTAATATTTTAAAACTTAAAACCGCTCAATTTTATTGAGCGGTTTTTTTATGTGTTTCATTTTAGATTAGAACTTGCTTAACTCTCTAGGTAATCAAATACATGTTGATATTGAAACTTTAGTATTAAGTATGTAATGGGAGATAGTTTAATGTTGTGTCACACAAATTAAATTTCAAGATGCTATAAGTAAATTAAAATATTTTTGGTTTAGATAAGTTTAAAAATAAAAGCATAGCCCAGTTACGGTTCTATTTTTGGCGTAGATAGTTTACCAAGAAATTTCAGCGTTGGTTTAACAGCAATTTTACTGTAAAGAAAAGATAATAACTAAAAAAGCAGTGAATATCCATCACTGCTTTTTAGTAAAAAATATTTTGGTTAATTAGTGAGGCTGTCTATCTTTTTAATTCTATTAAAACGATAAATAAATGACGCCGTAATTCTTCTTTGCTCAATTAATCTTTAGTATATCGCTAAACTGTTACTGAAAGCTATCTTTTATTTTTTTCTTACGTCCCATATTAAATATACCTACTTTTAAACCTATAACTACTGAATACCCATTAATGTTTCCTTTCTTATAAGGAGATAAATCAAAATCACCAGCAAATCGATATCTAAACCCAGTTTCTAACTGTGTGTAACGCGTAAAATTATAAAGTATATTTACACCAGGTTCTACAATAAAAAAAGTGTCATAATCATCTTTGTCAATGTCTTCATCGTTTTCAAACGTATCGTTTCCCATAAAAATAACACTACCAGCACCAACAAGTAATGGAAAAGATACACTAATAAAGCGATCTCCAAATAAAATAGGTTCTATATGGATACCTGCATAACCACCAACTAATGCAATTTCTTCACCATCAAATAAATCGGTTCGTGTATTTGGACGGTCGTTATAAAAGCCTGTAAACGCAACGCCTATCTCTAATTTTTGGTTGGCTACATAAGCTAATTTTAAAGTAGAAAAAATTGTGCCTTCGCCATCTATTCTCCCATAATGTACGCCAAAGCCTAAATATAAACCATGAACAATATTTTTTCGGTCGTCAAATTCTATATAATCATCAGTAGTTTTAATGTTTTTTGTTTGTGCTGATAAAGTGTTAAGTGTAGTAAACAGCAATAGGATTAATAGTCTGTTTTTCATAATAATGGATAGTTAGTTATTTTTGATTGTGATATTATAGTTCTTTTAAAAAAATAATACCTTTTATACCTGTAAACGAGACATATCCTTTTTTATTTTCACCATAGGTAGCTTTAATATTTCTTATTTTGTTTTTTTCGTCTATCACATCGCTACTAATATTTTTCATAGTTTTTGGGATGCGCAAAACACCTTGTTCTAATTTGGCATTAAAGTCAAAATTGGTATCCGAAATATTCATATAAACTTCAGATGATTTTTGATTGATATCTACAAAAGGTGACGAACTGCTAAGCTTCATCAATTTTAATTCAGCTAAATTAAGGTCTAAATTTATTTTATGGTTTATGTTATCGATAACAATATTCGAATATTTTACAGTTCCAAAAATGGTATTTAATTCTTCTATTTCAATAGTATCTTTATTTGAATACAACTCTAATTTATTGATTTTACCGAGCATAATTTCTGTTCCGTGACTATCTAACTTTAGAGTATTAGCGTTACTAATAGATACTGAAGCATCTTTGGCTACAATATGTGACTTGTTAAGTGTATTAGCGCGTATTTTCCCATAATTGATGGTTAAATTTGAATTGGTAATGCTGTCAGTTAATCGGATATCACCATGTTCAACCTTTGCAGTTAATTTACCATTCCAATCGGAAATAATAATATCACCATATTTATTACTAATTTCAATAGCTGCATTAATAGGTAAATATATTTCGTAATTAATAGCGGTGCTTGCTTTTTCGTTTTTAAACGGGTCTATTTTATTAAAATACCGATTAAAAAGGCTAGTGGTTTTTTCGGCTATTTCAGACTTTATAATTACCTGTTTATGGGTTGCGACTATGTTAGGGTTTATTCTATCTAAAAGTTCTTTGGCCGCGGACATTTCTCTTCGTTGAGCTTCGATATTAACCGTAATTTGAATCTCGTTTTTTTCCCAACCATAAATAAAAATGCTGCCATATTTATTATCGATTGATAGACTTCCGTTGCTTGATAACGCATGTGTTTGTTTAATTTCTTTGCTAATTTTACTTTGCCCAAAAGCATTGTAAGACAGCAAAACCAATAAAATGTAAACGGCTGTTTTATAAAATGAGCTCACCATGATCAAAATCGTTTTTATTAGTATAGGTTCGTAATAATAAATCTTCCATTAATTGTATTTTTTTTCTATAATTTGAAATAATGGCTTCAATAATTTTTTTGTTATGAATACCATCTTTTAAGTCTTTTTTCAAGTTGATGTATTCTGTATCCAAATCATCGATGAGTTTTAGAAAATCATCTTGATCAGTTTCTGAAAGGTTCGCGTTATTTTTAATTAATTGTATTTGACTATTTACAAGTAATTTATAGTGACTATCTATTTCTGATAGCTCGTGATTTACGATTTGATTTCCGTGATAGTTCTGTTTTGTTACCAAAAAAGTGAATGCACAACCTATAAAAAGAAGCACACTAGCTGCGACTCTAAAACTCATTTTTCTCCATAAAGGGATAATAGTTTTTTGCTGCTCAGGTAAGTCATCAGAAATTTTACTCCACAAATCCAGTTTATTAGCATCGTCTAACTTATAGTTGTTAAACTGCTCCCTATTAACATCGATATATTGTTTTAAGTGGTCTTTCATGTGCAATTAATTAATTGGACTAACTTTTTTTTTGCCCTATGGTATTGTGACTTCGATGTGGATACACTTATGTCCAATATCTCTCCAATTTCGTTATGATCATAGCCTTCAAATAAATATAAATTTATTATGGTTTGATAGCCTTGTGGAAGTGTGTTAATAGCAGTTTTTATTTTAGTAACGTCTAGTTTTTCTTCATCTATTTCCTCGGGTTCCGATAACCAATAATCCTGTTCATCTAAAGCGACTAATGGGATTCGTTTCAATTTTAAATAATTAATACTTTTGTTTATTACAATGCGCTTTAACCAGGAACCAAAAGTACTTTGGTATGTAAAGCTATCTAAATTTTTAAAGGCACTAACAAAACTATCCTGCACCACATCTTCGGCATCTTCATTAACCTTTACAATGCGAATACTTACATTAAACATAGCATCAACATATAGGGAATACAGTTTATACTGCGTTTTCCTATCGCCAATTTTACTCCTTTCTACAAGGTCCTTATGTGTAAACAATATGTTGTTTTTCACGCGTACTTAAAATATAACATGCAACCTTTTAGTATTCTATAGTATTAAAGACAATAGAAAAAACAAAAGGTTGCATGCTTTTAATTATTTTGGTATAATATACCAAAATATTATTTTATACACTTATTCAACGGTATAAGTTGCGCTATCAATTTCGGTAACTCTAAAATATCCATAAGGGTAATTACTAGTATTTGTTGTGTTAATACAATTCCCTCTAATTTCAACTGGTACTGCACTAAAAGGATCACCACCAGAATCATATTGCTCGTATAGCAAATTCGAAAAATTATGATAACGCTCCGAAACACTTAATAGCCTAATGTAAACAACATCACCAGTTTCTAAAGGTGTTTCTACAATTTCTCCTTCATCATTTTCTTCATCTTCTTTTTCAAAAAATACATCTAACTCATTACCATTGATAAATTCATCATCAAAAACTTCGAATGTTGGAAATAAATCATTTTGAGTTTGAAAACTAACAACATAATAATTTTCTTCGTTTGCAGGATCATTAAAATACAAGGTTACGTCAATAAGTTCATCGTCAAAACCTCCATCTAATGATTGCGTAATGCTGCTAATATCTGGTGTTGGAAATAAGGTTTCGCTGGCTGTATAGGTTTCATCATGATATACAATTTCTAAGCTATATGAATTGTTAATAACTGGCACAAAGTTACTTGTTGTATAGCTCCCATCATTTTGGTCTGTAAACACGAACAATTCGTTTGTATCTGTATTGGTTACTCGTACAAAAGCACCCGTAACATCAGTATTAGTTGTGGTATCAAAAAACTGCGTAGTCTTTTTTAGGTTTATGGTTTGATCGCTACCTGAGGTGTCTTTTTCCCAATCTAAGGAAGCTTCAATAACCAATCGTGTTTGTCCTGTAGGAACATCTACATCGATAACGTCTGAACACGAAATAAACGCGATGCACATTAAGGTAATAATCGGTTTTATATATAGTTTCATAGTCTTAAAATTTAAAGTTATAAGTTACAGAAGGAATAAGTCCAAAAATTGATGTTCGTGTAGCCTCATTAACGCCTGTTTGTGAATTTTGTGCAAACGAAATAGAAGCTGCATTTTTACGATTATATAGGTTATAGATCCCAAAAACCCATTCGCCTTTCCAGCGTTTATTGGGTCTTTTGTTAGGCGTATAGGTTGCAGAAATATCTAACCTGTGATAAGCAGATAACCGGTCGGCGTTTCTGTCAGAATAGGTAGCAATAGATAGTCCTTCGTATTCATACTGCCCGTTTGGATAGGTAACTGGTCGTCCTGTTTGAAAAACAAAATTAGAACTAAAACTCCATTTTTTATTTAGCTCATAACTTCCTGTTACTGAAAAATCATGTGTTCTATCGTGTGATGTATTATACCAATCACCTCCATTAATACCAGGTCCATCAGCATTGCCACCTGGTGTGCGCTGTTCTGATTTTGATAGGGTATAGGCTAACCATCCTGTAAATTTCCCTGTATTTTTCCTAAACAAAATCTCTAATCCATAAGCTCTAGCTTCACCATTTAAAATTTCTGTTTCTATAGTATCATTTCCAACTAAATCAGACCCATCAATATAATCGATTCTATTATCTATAGCTTTATAATAGGTTTCCAACTCTAATGAAAATTTATTCTCGTTTATGTTTTTGTAATAACCAACGGCATATTGATTGGATAATTGAGGTTTAATGAACGATCCACTTGGTGCCCAAACATCCAATGGTGTTACTGACGATGTATTGGATAATAAATGCAAATATTGTGATGTTCGTGTGTAACTTGCTTTTACAGAAGACATATCATTAAGTTGATAAGATAAACCTAAACGTGGTTCGAAATTGCTAAAGGTTTTAATTGACTCACTTTTACTGAATGACGTTTCGCCAGTAGATTCACCCCGTTCGTAAATGCTTAGCTCATTGTTATAAACTATTGGTTGATTGTTTACATAAGTATTTATAGTTTGTCCGCCAAGCCTTGAAAAGTTACTAAATCTCAATCCGTAATTCGTAGTAAGTTTTGGTGTTAATTTATGTTCAGCACTAACATATAAACCACTTTCGAAAGCTCTTTTCTGTTCTAGTTTTAAATAATTTATTGATGAACTTTCAGAGGTTGGCTGTACTTCTCCGGGATTTAAATGATAGGATATACCGCTAGCACCAAAATCGAGTTTTAAATTTTCGTTTACATAATAGCCTAAATCGTATTTCAGATTGAAGTTTTTTATATGTGATTTCCAATCCAATTCTAAAAATTTTAATTGTACACGGTAATCGTACTTACTATATATTAATGATAAATTAGAAAACAGTCTGTCGTTAAACACATGATTCCAACGTAAATTTGCTGTAGCATTACCGTAGGTGTTTTCTACTATATTAGACAAGTCAAAAACATCTCGTCCAAAATATCCCGACAAATACACACGATTATTTTTATTGATTTCGTAATTTGTTTTTAAGTTTAAATCGTAAAATGAAATTTTATCGTCTTTAATGTCTTCAATAGCTGGCATAAATAAATGCGCATATGAAGCGCGACCAGCAATTAGGAAAGATCCTTTTTTATTGAATATTGGCGCTTCGGCAGTTAATCTACTCGAAATGATACCTACGCCACCAGTTAAACTAAAGCGTTTGCTGTTTCCATCTTTTTGGCGCACATCCAAAACCGAGGATACACGACCACCATATTTTGCAGGAATATCACCTTTATAGAGTTTTATATCTTTAATCGCATCGTTATTAAATACCGAGAAGAAACCAAAAAAGTGCGAGGTATTATATATAATAGCTTCATCTAGCAATACCAAATTTTGATCCGCTGCGCCACCACGCACATGAAATCCACCAGAACCTTCGCCATTATTGGTAACTCCTGGTAGCATTTGAATAACCTTTAATACATCTACTTCGCCCAATACTGCTGGAACTTTCTTAATGGTAGATGACTTTAGTTTAGCAACACTCATTTGAGGCTTTCTAATGTTAGCACGTTCGGGTTCTTCGGCATTAATAACAACCTCTTGTAGCGAGGTTGCGCTTTCTGTTAATTCAAAATTAAATACCATATCAGCATCAAGAACTACCTCTTTAATAATGTCCTCATAACCTAGATATGAAATTACTAATGAATAAGTCCCCTTTGTTGCCGTAAGTGAAAAGAATCCATACTCGTTGGTAATCATTCCATTGGTTGTGCCTTTTAAAAAAACAGTTGCTCCCAATAGTGTTTCTCCGTTTTTAGCATCTTTAAGAACTCCGCGAATACTGTACTTTTCTTGAGCCATTAATAGGGTACAAAATAAAAGGCTGATGCCTAAAAAAATGTGTTTCATGTTAATTTTACGTTTTAAGATTGATTATGTTATACCAACAATACATCAAATTAATTCTATTTATAAAAGTTAATTTTAACTTACTAAAGGTACTATTTAATAGACAACGCAAAAAACATAAGGTTGCATGGATGTATGATAATTTTTAATATGAAAGGCAAAATAATTTTACCTAGATTAGTTTAATCTAGGTTCTTATTCATTACATTTAATAATATTTCTGACTGACTATAGAAAATTTACCAAGAAAAACAGAAATAAATTGCTAAAAAACTAAAATAACATTCCATTTACATTCCCTTTATACATTTTACTAATAGGAATAAGATGTTTTCGATCTGTATTCTTTTGCACTAGTAAAAATCATATACTTTTTTAAAAATCCATTAGTTAGTAAATAAACAAGCATATCCGAAACTTAAACATTTATAATAATTGAATCATTTGTAGGGACCACATTGGTATAAATTACAGATACTTGCAGACTATCAGCTTTAATTAGTAAATTAACTTAATTATAATACCAATTTTAAGCATAAAAATATTTGTCCTTAAGCTAAATATACATATAGGTTTTGGGTTTAAAATAGTCTTCAAACAACAGTAATAACCCAAATATTAAAATCATATTTATTACTTGTATTTAGGTAATTAATTAAGAAAGTTAATTTTGACAAATCAATAACAATCCATTAATAATTGTCCTTTGTTTTCATAATAACTTAATGGAGTATTATTTTTTTCAATACATATTTGGTCCAATACTTTTAAAACTTCTTTTTGCATAGGTGTTGAACCGCAAATCATTATAGTAGCATTTGTATTTAGGCAATTATATATAAAGTCCTTTTGAGTATATATTACATCTTGTACATAAGTTTTGGCTGTAGTGACTCTTGAATAAGCAGGATGAAATGAATTTAGCTGTTTGTTGTTTAAGGCAGTTTCTATGATTGTTTTATACAGACTGTAAGATTCTTTATTTCTTCCGCCCCAAAATAAATGTGTAGGTATATTTTTGTTATTATTTGTTACCATACCCAAAAACGGACCAATACCTGTTCCAGTAGCTATTAATATTACCTCAGTTGCTTTTTTAGGGAAATGAAAACTAGTATTAGAAATAATAGCAGCCTGTATTTCAGCGTTGTTTGTTTGCTGGTGAAGATAGCCTGAAACAATACCTTTATGATGCTTTTTAACACTAATTAAAATGTTATTCTCTGTAGTTTTAGCGATAGAATATAAGCGTTCTCTATCATCATTTTCTGGATATATAGCTAATAAATCCCCAGAACTAAAGCTTGTATTTTTTGCTGGAGTTAGTTCAAGTAAAAATGTGTCATCTACTTGTTCTGTTTTTGGTGTAATTTTAGCTACGTTAAAGGACTGTGTTTTTAGTTTTTTAAAACCTAATTCATTTTTCGTAATATGTATTTCTTCATTTAAAAAAACGGATAACTCGTTAATCCACTGTGTAAATACTTCTAATGAGTTATTATTAATTGTAGTTAGTTCAATCGCTTCTGTAGTTTGTGATAAGCTATCTAGTTGCTTTTGAATATCATAAGCAAACTGACAAAAATGTTGATATGCCCTTGAACCAAAACCAATAATAGAAAATTCTATAGGGTTTGATATTGGAAATTCTTTTAGTTTATTAATAAATTTTTTTGCGTTTGTAGGAGCTTCTCCATCGCCATAGGTTGCGGTAAATATAAATAGCCTCTTCATAGCAGCAAAAGTTTCAAAATCATTTAACTCTGTCAGATAGCTTTTTATATGTAATTTCAGTAGTTGTTGGTGTAGTGCATTTGCGTAGTTTAAGGTAGTTCCACCTTCAGATCCTACTAAAATAATTATTTCAGCAGCATTTTTATCAATGCTGTTTTTAATGGTAGTTTTCTTTCTAGTCAAAGTCATTATAAAACCAGAGTAGAGGAAGTATAAAATAGCAATACAGCATAGTAACAAAAGTATTGACCATAGGAAACTGCCGTGACCAGTATGAAAAATCAAACTATAATAGGATACAAGTTTTGTAAATGGGTAATTCTGTTGACTTATTATTTCCCCTGTAATTTGATTAACTAAAATTTCTTTATCATTCAGGTACAAGGTGTAATAATCTTCAATATCATCAGAAAAAGGGAATTCTATTTTAGTAACTTGATGTAGTTTAATATTTTTTAAAATTTCAAAGTCAGCAGTATTTATTTTGGGAGAGGAATCGGAGTTTTCAAAACTGATACTATGCTGAGTGGTGTTTAAAGGGATTAAAGAAAATTTTTCTAGTGAAAGAAAAACTCCAGTTAATGTTATTACTAAAATAGGTATAAGTGTCCATTTTCCAAATACTATGTGAAAATATAGTAAAGAGTTATCTTTAATAATTGTTTTAAAAAAAGACTTTATTCCACCTTGTCTTTTACATATTAGTATGATTCCAGTTATTGAAATTACACATAAAACAAAGGAAGTTAGCCCAACTATAAACCGGCCAGTTTTTTTTAAAAATAAGGAGCGGTGTAAACTTGTAGCCCAATTAAAAAGGGCATATTTTTCTTTTATAGATCCTAAATTAACTCCATTACTGGGGTTAATATAAATTCGTTTGTTTTTTCCGTTATGTGTAACTACTTCTGCAATAGCTTGATTATGGCTGTTGATTTCTAACGAAATAATTTCTTGATACTCTTTGTTTAAAACCACAATTGTTTCACTTATCGATTGATTTTTTGCTGCAAATGATAATGTGTTTGAATTTAATTGTTCATTAATAGGTTCAAAAGCTAAAATAGTACCAGTAATTGCAGCTAGTAAAATGAACCCTGAAAATGTAAAAGCTAGTATGAGGTGACTGTATCTCCAAATTGATAAGGTCATTATGTATAGTGTATTAAAAAGATCCAGCCTTTATATTTTTAAGACTGGATCCTTTAAATTATTATTGTTGAATTAAACGGATATAACGGATGAATCCTTTTCCTTCAATCTTCCCTTTTAAATTCGTTGTGGTAAGTTCAAACTCTATGTCATCAGCGTAATATTCTTGATCTTCTACAGCAGTTTCAAAACGAATTCTATTTCCTGAATTTATATAATGATCCTCAATTTTTAGAAGACTTATAGTCCGTTCGCCTCCAGCAATTGTTTCGCCAGTAATAGCATCAATATTTATTCTTTTTTTACCGTAAAAATTCTCCCACCATTGGGTTACATCATGATACCACTCCTCATCATTACCTTTTACACTTAGTGTTTTTATATAATTACCTTCAGCATCTAATATAGAAACTACAATATAGGCTCCTTCACCAGAGTAATTAGTCATTTGTATCATACACTTATAATTACTACTATTATCGGATGAAAATGCGAAGCTTATAAATGTTATAATAATGATGGCTACAAACGTGTTTATTTTTTTTATCATAATGTTATTTTTAAGAATTCTAAATCTTCATTTTTTAGGGATTCATTTTCTTTAGCTAAGTCATAAATACTTTCCTTAAAAGCAGTCATTACATTAATATTTGCACCTTCCTCAATTAAATATTTAATAATATCAGTATTCTTAGCAATTAGTACAGTTTTTTGTAAAACGGTATACCCATCATTGTTTTTAGCATTGATGTTTTGATTAAACTTTTTTATACATTTTAATAGAGCTATCGATTGTTTTTTGATAGCTAAATGATACAGCGTATTTCCGTTTTTCTGAATAGCTGAAACGTCCAATCCACTTGTTTCTAATACTACTATTTTATGATTAAAAGCTTTTTCATTTTTATGAGAATAGGATTCAATTAAGTAACTCATAAGATTATTTCCTTTCTTATCTAACACACTAACATCAGCACCATTTTTAAGCAACAATTCAATAATTTTAGGAGAATTGCCTTTAATAGCATTAGTAAGGGCAGTTATTCCTTTTTTATTAGAATGATTAATAGCATCAGTATGTTTTAATAAGAAAGAAATGACCTCTAGGCTATTTTTATAACACGCTTGCAATAGGGGAGTATCCCCATCTTTATTAGCTTGATTGGCATCAACTCCTTTGGTTATAAAATAGGCATAGCTTTCCGTGTCAGTATTGCTATAAGCTAAGTTATGTAAAGGTGTTTTTCCATTTCTGTTTGTGATATTAGGATTGATACCTAAGGTTTCTAAATACTTGAAAAACGCTAATGAATTGTATCCTTTTCTACTACCTCTAGTTGCAAAAAGCATTGCATTACCACCCATTTTATTCAAATTTTTATAGGGTAATCCCTTTTCTATTAGAGAGCTTAACAACTGCTTATTTCCTTTGGTAACAGCATAATTAAATATTCCATTTCCATTGTTATCAATGCTTGAAAGACTCAATCCTTTTGTTGTAAAATAGCTAATAAAATCTAAATTATTTAAATTAGGGGCTAATAATAAAAGGGCATTTGCTCCTTTTGGGGTTAAGCCATCAATAGTTGCCCCATGCTTTAGCAGTATGTCATAAAGTTCGGTGTTTTGTTGACCAGTGGTTGCAGCAAAATTGATAACAGAATATCCTTTATCATCAATAATATCCATTTTAGCACCTTTTTCAATAAGGTATTTAACGAATTCAATATTGTTTTTGTATACTGCCCAAAAAAGATATGTTCTTCCGTCATGGGTTAATTTATCAACACTATTCCCTTTTATTGACAATAAATATTCCAGGGTTCTGTTATTTGTGTTTTCTAATAAAGCATAAACCACGGCGTCAAAACCAAATCTATTTAATTCTACAGGATCATTTCCTGCGTTAATTTTTTGATAAATCGTCTTTATGGTTGGATTTGCTTTCCAAAATTCTCGATTCAAGAAATCATTTTTTTGAGCTACCGAAACTTGATAGATCAAAATAAATAGTATGTATATTTTTTTCATTATAATTTATTTAGAATTAATAAAAACAACTCGTATTAGTTCTCTTTTTTAATCACAAAAGCATCAATTATTTTACTGATTTTTCTTTTTGTTTTGTAATCATTTGAAAACAAGTATTTATAAAGTAATTTATTTTCTACCTTTTTCTCTAACGATAAATCAGTATTTTTTCCATAAACAGTACTCCATTTGTTGCGTACTATTTTCCACTTAGCCTCATTTGTTTTCCACCAATCTTGCGATGCTTTACATTTTTTATTTGGTAGTTTTACATAGGTATTGTATCCTTTTTCCTTTGCAATTAGGGCGTCTTCTTTACCTGTTTTTCTTAAAACCTTACTATTGTCTTGATCATGTACCCAACCATTTTTTAATATTTCATGGCGGTTTCCACGTACAGTTATGTTGTAATCACTACGTTTTGTATATTCTCTTCTTGGTAATGGAGCAGTAGTTGTATTTTCCCAATAACTCTTTCCATCAACATGAACCCATGTCGCAGACCCTTCATAACGTGGACTGTCATCTACTTGATAAACTTTTTGTGTCCATTGTCCATTCACATCAGCTTGATTTTCTTTTTTATACAACCAATTGTTATTTCCATTATATATATATAAATCTGTGTTTTCAAACAACCAATCTTGTCTCCAATGTTTTACGATATAAGGCTGCTCAACACTTCCAACTTGTAATAAGTGTTGCATTGAAACTTTGTTATTAGTGTTCTCAACTAATTGCACCCATTCAATTGCTTTGTCTGACTTTATTGCAGAAGGCTTGTAAAGGGAGTCATTACTATAATTAAAGGTTTCTGCAAAATTAAAGGTGACTTCATAGCAACCACACATATCCATAATTGCTTTATGATCTTTTTCTTTTTTTGTCTGAGCGCTAGCTAAAAAACTGATTGTTAATAGAGTAAGTAGAACTATTTTTTTCATAATAAAAATTTGTTAAATTTATTTAGATTGATTTAAAATAAGATTTTATATTTGCGGCAAATATTATAAATAATGAGTCTAAATAAAAACATTTCAATACTTTTTTTTATTTTAAATACGATTGCTTTTTCACAAGAAATGAATATAAAAAAGGATAGTATTGAATTAAATACCTTGGATGAAGTTTTGGTAACTGCCACACGAACAGAAAGACATTTATCTTCTTTGCCATTACCTGCGCAAATAATAACGAAAGAACAAATTAAGGTATCTAACTCACTAAGATTGAGTGATGTAGTTAATGAGCAAACAGGGTTAATTACAGTGTCAGATTTTGGTGGAGGAGAAGGCTTACAATTACAAGGAATGGATTCAGCATATACTTTAGTAATGATAGACGGAGTACCGCTAATAGGACGTTCGGCAGGAACTTTAGATTTGCAACGAATTACAGTAGCCAATATTAAACAAATAGAAGTTATCAAAGGAGCTTCTTCATGTTTATATGGAAGTGAAGCTATGGGTGGGGTTTTAAATATAATTACAGAATCACCTAAGGAAGATTTTGAGGGCATTTTTAATCAGAGATCCGGTAGTTTTAGCACGCATGATACCAGTTTAAACATAAACTACAAAGAGGATAGGTTTGGAATAAATGCTTCTGTAAATAGATATTCGAGTGCTGGATATGATTTAACAGATTTTTCTGACACTAAAACAGTAGACCCATTTGAAAATTATACTATTCAAGCTAAAGTTAGCTATGAGTTTACTAAAAAAACAACGGTATTAGTTTCTTCTAGGTTATTTACCCAAAATCAAGAGTCTAGCTTAATAAACTCTGAAAATGAATTACTTTCTGGTAGCGGAAACTTAAATGAATGGAATTCGCATTTAAAAGTAAAACATAAAATTTCTGATAATTGGAATATTTATGGCGAATTATATAGTACGCAATATGAAACTAAATCGAAAACAGATAATCTTGATGGTTCCGTTTTTAGTGAAAGTTATTATGATCAATTGTTAGTTAGGCCGGAAGCTAGAGTGCATTTTAGTCCAAATAAAATACACAGTGTAATTGTGGGCTTAGGTTTAACTCATGAAAGTTTAGATCGAACCTATTTTAGCAGTAAACCAGCATTTAATGCTCCCTATGTGTATGCACAATATGATGTAAACCCAACAAAAAAAATAAATATTATTGCAGGCGCGCGTTATGATGCTCATAATAAATATGCAGCACAATTTAGTCCCAAATTAGCATCAAGATATCAAATTACTCATAAGCTATCACTAAAAGCTTCGGTTGGTTATGGTTATAAAGCCCCTGATTTCAGACAATTATATTTCAATTTCACCAATCCTTCAGTAGGCTATACTGTTCTAGGATATAACTTAGTCACTAGTGAAATACCCTTTTTGGAAAGTCAAGGTTTACTTACAGGAGTTGCAGTACCACTTAATGACTATCAAGATAATTTAAAGCCAGAAAGTTCAATCAATTTTAATGTAGGAGTAGATTATAAGTTAAATAATCACTTAAAATTTTCAATAAATTTATTTAGAAATAACATAAAAAACCTGATAGATACTCGAGTTGTCGCTAATAAAACTAATGGACAAAATTTATTTAGCTATTACAACGCCAATAAAGTTTATACACAAGGAGTAGAGTTCAATACTAGTTATAAACCAACAAAAAACCTACAAATATCAGGAGGATATCAATTATTGTATGCTAAAGATAAAGAGGTTGAGGATAAATTTAAAAATAGAGAAGTAATAGCTAATCAATTCCCTAACAATCCATTAACTGAAGCTCACTATTTTGGTTTGCCTAACCGTTCTAAGCATATGGCAAATTTTAAGGTATTCTATAAAAATTTAAAATGGAAAGCTAATGCTAACATAAGAGGTACGTATAGAAGTAAATATGGACTTGTAGATACAAATAATAGTGATGGATATATTGATAATTTTGATGAGTTTGTTGAGGGATATTCAATATGGAATATCGCTATTAATAAAGACTTTTTTAAAAATTATCAAATCGGATTTGGTATAGAAAACATTTTCGATTTCAAGGACGCTCCATCATCACCAACTGATTTAATAGCAATAAACAATATTCCCGGAAGAACTATTTACGCAAAAATAAACATCAATTTTTAACAATTAACAATTTAATACCTATGAAAACAATTTCAAAAATTTTATTATTCGCTTTATGTTTAAACTTTTTTTCATGTAGTGATGATGATACACCATCATGTGTTCCTACAATTTGGTATGCTGATGTAGACAATGATACTTTAGGAGATCCTGATGTTTCTTTAGAAGCTTGCGAACAACCAGAAGGTTTTGTAGCTAATAATAATGATTCAGATGATACCGATCCACTTAATTTAGACCCAGTTGTTGAAGCAACAGTAACTAATTTATATGCTCCACAAACAGGCGGAATGGGCCAACCAATAGGAGGTGAATTTACAAAATTTGATTTTACAACAGGACAAATAACAACTAGTACAACTGATTGGGATATAGCGTTTAGAGGAACAACGATTATTTTTAATGGAGGTTTAGAAACAGGTAGTGCTGATGAACCTGTTAGAAATGGTAATTCAGGAGCTTACATTGAAAACGGAACCCTAGCAAATGTATCAGGTGTAGTTGAAGCTAGTTTTTTTCAAGATAACGTAGGTGCTTTAGCAATAGCTACAGGTTCAGGAAATGGCTGGTATACGTATGATCCATCAACTCATTTAATTAGTCCTACTAGTAATAAAATTATAGTAGTAAAAACTAGAGATGGGAAATACGCTAAACTTCAAATTTTAAGTTACTATAAGGATATGGACACAACTTTGGAGTCAAGATATTATTCTTTTGACTATGTATACCAACCAAATTTTGATATAATCACTTTTTAAAAATAAATAAAAAAACTAGCCAATATATTAGCCATAGAAGCAATGGGTTATTATTATTTATTTGAAGTAAGTAAAATATATTGTGTCTGTTGTTACAATTGAGTTTCATAACCAAGATAAAGGTTATGTTACTTGATTGTTAATGAAATAATTGATTTAATTAAAATGAGATAAAACAAATTTTATAAGTAATAGATTTTATTATTTATAATTAATAACGAGTAAAAATCATGTTTATAAAGCGTGAACCAATTTAAATTGGTTCACGCTTTTTTTATTGTTCTAAATGAACAAAGTAAATTTTAAGATTTTATATAGAATAGCAAAACAAGCTGTTAAGTAGTCAATTTCATTGGCAACAATAACTATTTGTTTTACAACAAGTTATAAAAATCGGTTGTAATCAGGATTACATTTACACTTGCGAACTAAAGGATTCTTTCCCAAAAGCATCTGCATTTAATGTTAACTTAAAAAATAACAGCATGAAAAAAATTACTTTTTTATTTCTATTATTTAGTACAATTTCTTTTACTCAAACAATTGAATCGTTAATACAAAAAAACAATCTAAACTTATCAGAAGTAGAATTTTTTGTAAAACAAAATAATTTACAAATACCAATAGACGGATGTGTCGACTTTCCAAATCCTGATTATTCTCCCCAAAAATCAAATTATAGTAAATCTATACAGAAAAGCACACAAAATGAAACTCAATACGTTTTTAATGTATATTTTCATGTAATTAATGAAGATGACGGAACAAGGGAAATTCCTATTGGGGAAAATGAAATTATGGATGCTGTTGCTTTACTAAACATAAATTACAATCCTTTTAATATTTTCTTTAAATATATTGGATATAACGACATTAATGATAGTGATTGGACTACAGTAGCAAATCCTACTGCTTTTCAAAATTTAAGAACTTATGCTATTGATAATAATTATTATATAGAAGAAGCTTTTAATGTGTTTATTTGTGAAGAGTTTGGTTCTGGCTCAGGAATTGCATTTAAACCAGGAACCATGAGTTTGATAGAGGATGAAGATTTACTTACGTCTGCATTACAGCATGAAATAGCACATAATTTTTTAATACACCATATACATCAACCTTCAAATGCTTGTGAATATGAAAATGGAACAAATTCTGATATTGCTGGAGATTTAGTTACTGATACAAATGCAGCACACCCAATAGATATAGATGGTGCAGATAATATTATTGGAAATGAAGATGATGAAGTTGTTTTATTAAATGGTATTTATTCATATAATAATGCTAATAATAATAGAACCGATTGTATAAACACAGCTTATACAAATGTTCAAATATTAAATTATATGGCATCAAATAGCTATTTAGGAATAAGGAATAGTTTTACAAATGGGCAAGGAGTTAGAATGAGAGAAACAATAGAAAATAATTTAACTACCATCTACGGAAACGTTCAGAATACAATAGAAAGTTTATATCAACCTTTTGATGTATCTATAATTGAAGACGCATTAGTTATAAGTGTTACAGATAATACGCCTAACAATGGAATGGCTACAGTTTGCAGAAATATAGTAACTCGTCATCGCTTTCAAAAAGGATTTGATTATATTTTTACACAAACTAATGATTCAGATTCGTCATATACGGATGCAAATACACTTCCCGTTATAGTAAATGCTAAAGATCAAATTAGTGTGAAAATAGAACAAATAGATAATTCCCAACAAGAAATAATAATACCAGTTATTTATTCTGATGGACAAATTTGCAACGAAGAAGCTTATGTAAGTGGTAAAACTTTAACTAGCCATGATATGGGTAGTGGACAATTTATTATTAAAAAGTTGACAGAACAAGAAGCTTCAGATCCAAATTTAGAGCAAAGTTTAGATTCCAAAAAATATCATGTAATACAAAAAACTACTAGTACAGGTTTAACAATACAAAAAATAATATACAAAAAGTATTAATTCATGTGTTACAAATAATATTATTTGTAACACATGAATTAAATTTCAAGGTACTCATAAGTAAATCGAATTATTTCTTTTTGGTTTAGATGAGTTTAAAAATATACCCATAGCCTAGTTATGGTTCTATTTTTAAGTGACTAATAGATGTAAAAGAAACTGTTTAATTTCTGATATTAAAAATAGTTGTCAAACTGAGTTTAGCCGAAATGTCGAAGTCTGATGAAAACCAATGTGTTATAGATTTCGACAAGCTCAATCTGACAATAAATTATTTTTTTTCTTGAAACCTTAGGGGGTAGTGATTCAGTATAAAACCTTAGGAAAGCCACTAGTAAGTTTATTTAATAACACATTTTATAGAAATAGGTAACTACCTCACTATTTTAAATATTTAGCAAAAAAATGCTCTTTATACGTTCTACCAATAGGAATAACAATACCGTCACTTAAAAACACCTGGTTTCCAGAAACCTTTTTCATATAAGTTGTATTGATAATATATGATTTATGTACGCGACAAAAAGATTTATTAATGAGTTTTTCTATCCAGTTTTTTAGGGAATCGGAACTTAAATGTGTTTTTCCAGAGGTTACAATTTCGGTGTAATCAGCATCTGATTTTATGTACAAAATATCAGGAATATTTATTTTAATTAAATCATATCCTAATTTTATAAATACTATTTCAGGAGCGGCTAATTTAGGAGCAACAACTTCCTGTTGTAATATCTTACTAGTATTACATTGTGCTTTATTTATAGCTTGTACAAAGCGCTGAAAAGAAAATGGCTTTAATAAATAGTCAATTACATTGTATTCATAGCTTTCAAGGGCATATTCTGAAAAAGCAGTAGTTAAAATAACTTTTGGATGATTTGAGATTGTTTTTAAAAAATCTATTCCAGATATTTTTGGCAAATGAATGTCTAAAAATATTAAATCAATTTTGTTGTTTTGAATAAAGTTCATTGCTTGTAGTGCATCAGAAAAAGTAGCTCTTAAATCTAAAACACCAATGTCAGCAATGAATTTTTGTAAAATTCGCTGAGCAGGTGGTTGGTCTTCTATTATAATACAAGTTTGCATTATGTAACTGGTGTTAGTTGTATTGTTAAGTGTACATGATATACATTGTCCGAATCATTAATATGTAAATTGTGCGCATTAGGATATAATATACGTAGGCGTTTTTTAACATTTTCTAAACCTATTCCGTTTGAAAGACTTTCAGTATTGGTATTTGGTAAAAAACTATTTTTACAATTAAAGGTTAATTCACCTGATTTGGTAATATCAATATTAGTATAAATAAATATATTATCAGTTTGGCTTGCAGTACTATGTTTAAACGCATTCTCGATAAACATCATTAGTATTAAAGGTGCAATATTGTAATTATTAGGAACGCTACTTACATTAAGCTGAATATTTCCGCGTTCTTCAATTTGTAACTCATTTAAAGCGGTAAAACTTTTCAGGTGATTAATCTCTTTCACTAAGGGTACAAAATCTTCTTTACAATCATATAGCATGTAACGTAATACAGCTGATAATTCTAATATTATCGAAGGGGTTTTTGGGGAGCTGTCAATGGCATAAGAATATAAATTATTCAAATTATTAAATAAGAAATGTGGATTTATTTGAGATTTCAAAAATTGTAATTCACCTTCTTTTATGGTAGACTGTAATTCTTCTACTTCTTTTTGTTTCATATTTACATCCCAAGCAAACTTAAAACCAATAAAAATAATAATGAATGGAAGAATTTCTAATAGTGAGTAATGTATTCCATGAAAATGTAGCCCTCTACTATTGGGGTAATAAATTTGTTCTAAAAAAAACTCTTCAATCAATATCGTAATACAACATAACAAAAGTGTTGCTATTATAAAAGTAAACTTCTTTTTCTTGTAAAATAAATAGGGCAACAATATGTAGTTCACCAACATAGCTGTAATTGCGTAGTTGATAAAAAAAGGAATTGCTAACCATTCTATTTTAATAGCATTATTTTTATCAAAAGCATAAAACAGAAAAACCACTACTAATAGGATTGCCTGAAAAAGTAGTTCGCTATAATTTTTTTTAAGAAAATGTTTGATCACATGCATATGTTCAAATGTACGTATTTAATAGTCCATCTACCTATTATAATCTTTTAACGCGCTTTGTGAAACACTAAACAGTAGTTAGAAACCTATTAACAACATATTTTAAATTTATTTGTTGTTAATAGGGAAACTCATGTCGTTTACAGAATATTTTTTAGAAGCTAAAATATTAAACAGATTTTTGCATTAAGTTTTAAAAATACATTAGTTATGAATACAAAACAATTTTATATGGTAATTAGCCTTTTCTTTTTTGGGCTGTTATCGGTAACAGCTCAAGATAAGGAAATAATCATTTATGGTATCATAATAGAAAGTGGTAGTAATTTACCTGTAGAGTTTGCTACAATAATGGTGGCTAATTCTGATACTAAAAAACCAATAACTGGAGTAACCACCAATGAAAAAGGAGAATTCTACTTTTATACAAATTCTTCAAATTTTTATATACAAATAAGTTTTTTAGGCTACGAAACACAAACAATTACTGATTATAAAATTGCAAATAATAAATTAAATCTAGGAACTATTTCAATTATTGAAGATGCCGAAAGTTTGGAAGAAGTTGTAGTTAGAGCAGAAAAATCACAAACAGTTTTTAAGCTCGACAAACGTATTTTTAATGTGGGTACTGATTTAAGTAGTACCGGTGCAAGTGCATTAGAAATTCTGAATAATGTACCCTCCGTTAATGTAAATATTGAAGGGCAAATAAGTTTGCGTGGGAGTACAGGTGTGCAGATACTTATTAACGGAAAGCCGTCTGTTTTGGCAAGTGAAGGAAGTAGCGCTCTAGGTAGTATAACTGCTGATATGATTGAGAAAATTGAAGTAATTACAAACCCATCTGCTAAATATGATGCTGAAGGAACTTCAGGGATTATTAATATTGTTTTAAAGAAATCAGAAAAGAAAGGGTTAAATGGTTCAGTTACTTTGAATACAGGAATCCCTAATAATCATAGTATTGGATTGAGCTTAAACAGGCGTACAGAGAAATTCAATTTATTTAGTCAGATAGGTTATGGACGCAGAACTTTTTTAAATGATAAATACGGAAATAGCTTAGATAAAACAACAGGGATTGATCTTGTATCAAACGGAGAAAGTGATAAAAATGAAAAATTTTTCAACCTCGTTCTAGGAACGGATTATCATATTAATGATTTAAATGTAATTACATTATCAGGAAACTATGCTTTTGAAGATGAGTTAGAACACGCTAATAGTAATTACCATTTAATTAACGCAACTCAAACTACTACTGATGCTTGGAATAGGAATGAATTAACTACCGCAACCAATCCTAAATACAAATATGAGTTGCAGTATAAAAAGGACTTTAAAGGGAATAAAGAACGTAATTTATTATTTAGTGCATCAGGAAATTCATTTAGTAAGGACAAGAGTTCAAACTTTACAAACACAACTTCTCTAGGTACGGTTTCGAGTAGTTTACAACGTGCAAACACTAGATTTTCTCAAAATGAATATGCTTTTAAGTTAGATTATACACATCCATTTTCAGATAAGTATACCATAGAAACTGGTGCGCAATATGTAATAGATGATGTTGCAAATGATTATTCGGTGGATGATTTTATAGGAAGTATTTGGGTTAACAACACCACTTATACAAATGTATTTGATTATAACCAAGGTGTGATAGCTTTGTACACAACGGCTGCCTACGAAGGTAAAAAGTGGGGAGTAAAAGCAGGAATTCGTTTTGAAGATACCAACCTTAAAACAGAATTACGTAATACGAATACAAAAAATAGTCAGAAATACAGTAACCTATTTCCTAGCGCTCACACGTCGTATAAAGTATCGGATGATTTTTCTTTACAAGCAGGATATTCCAAACGTATTTTTAGACCAAGATTGTGGGATTTAAACCCGTTTTTTTCTTTCAGAGATAACTTTAATATTTCTACAGGAAATCCGGATTTAGATGCTGAATACACTGATTCTTTTGAGATAACAAGTATTTACAAATTAGGAAAAGCATCGTTAAATTTAGGAGTATATCATAGAGCTACAAAAGATGTTATTGAAAAGGTAACTACTTTTAATAACAATATAAGTACTTCTATTCCAGAGAATATTGGAACAAACAATGCCACTGGAGTGGAGCTAAACGCAAAATACAGCCCGTTAAAGTGGTTAACACTTACTACGGATATGAATTTTAATACGTTTAAAAGACGCGGCCAATTTCAAACAACCAATTTTGATTTCAATGGAAATAGGTGGTCAAGTAAACTAACAGGTAAGTTTAAACTTCCTGCTGATTTTACTTTAGAAACAACCGGAAACTACCGTTCAAAATATCAAACGGTTCAAAATACCATTGGAGATAATTTATTTATGAATTTAGGAGTTCGTAAAAAAATAATGAAAGGGAAAATAACAACTAGTTTAAGTGTTAGAGATGTATTTGCATCACGTAAATATCAGTCGGTTTCTGATCAAGCTACATTTTATAAAACATCTCATAGCGAGCGTGGACGATACGTAACATTAGGAATTAGTTTTGGCTTTGGAAAAGGAGAAGCAATGGAGTTTTCAGGACGTAGACATCGCTAATTTTTTACAGAGTATAGAAATTTAAAACGCATAGATGCCCAAGTAGTAACTTACTTAGGCGTTTATGCGTTTTATTATAGATGAACGATTATAGTTTTTTTCATCATTAAACTTACCACATGTAACATCCACTTTGAGCATACATGATTTTTTTTAGACCGCTATAAAGCTTGTAGTATGTACCTAAAAACCAGAATAGGAAATTGTATAGCTATTTAATTCTGTAACTATATAAAGGTCATTAAATTGATATTTAATGAAGAACTTAATATTCATCGACAAAATAGTACTAGTCAATTTTTATTCACTTTAACAAGAAAAAATACAACAGTATCTTCTCAAAAATAGGACCTTTTTAAGCAATGCTATTTCAAGTAATTCGATTTTAAATTAGGACTTCATTCCCTTCAGAATACTTTAGAAGCATCATAATTTACTTTACGGATACTTATTCAACTAATACGCTTATTTATTATAAGGTTCCGGAAATAGACTCTCTATTTCCGGAACTACCAGTATAATGTATTTTTATATTCAAAACACAGTAGTTTTTTAAGTTATTGAAAATAGACTCATATGTGATAGTCAATCAAACATATATTGAAAGGTAGGTGGTGTAAAATTTATAGTGTTGATTTAATAATTAGGAATTAGAATGTTAATTAGTAAAATTAGTTTCAATAGATTTGTTACTTTGAAATATTATTTTTTTATATGAAAGCTATTGATACATTTATAATTTTATTATTTCTATTGGCTTTTTCTATAAGTTTGTTTAAAGTGCTACCAATACTTATTCAACCATTTGTTGAAAATACGATAGAGCATGGCTTTCAGAATAAAAATAATAATTGATGTCCGTTTATCTTATTCAAATAAGAATTTAATTTGTACTATTACTGATAATGGTGTTGGAATTGATTAAAATAAGCAACATAAAAAATCATTGTCAACGACTATAATTCAGAGCGATTAAAAACCTTATCAATAGATTTTAAAATGAAAGGGGCTGTAAGCATTGAAGATAGAAAAAAATAAGAAACTTTAGTAACTCCTTATAAAACAGATATATCCTAATGAAAAAATCCATTATATTATTTTTTGTAATTAGTGTTTTTCCTTTATTGTTTCAGGCTCAAAATGCCAAAATTGACAGTTTAAAAAAGCAATTATCTATTCATAAACAAAAAGATACGATAAGAGTTAAAAAACTAAATAATTTAGCCTTTTTATATTATCGAATAGATGCTAATAAAACAATAACATATATTGAAGAGGCAGAGAAAATATCCGATTCTATAGGTTTTAAAAAAGGAAAAGGAAAAGCTCTTTTTATAAGAGGAGTTATTCAAATGACCTTGTCAAATTTTGATAAAGCAATTAAATATTATGATCAATCTGAACGATTATATGCTGAAGCCGACTTTAAAATAGGTGTTTCAAATTGCTATAGTGGTAAAGGTAATATATATTCTTACCAAGGGGATTATGAAAAAGCCTTGGTTTATTACAATAAAGCATTACAAATTGAAGAAAAAATTGGAGTTACAAAAAACATACCACATCATATGTACAACATTGGTCTTGTATATTATTATAAAGGCATGTATAAAGAAGCATTGATTCATTTTAATAAAGTACATGAGATTTATTATGAAAAAGGAGATGAATTTAGAGTAAGAAAAACTCTTAATGTTATCGCTTTAGTTTATCAAGCACAAAGTAATTATCCATATGCATTAAAACAACATTACAAATCTCTTGAGATTGCTGAAAAATTAAAAGATTCTATTAATATTTCAAACTCTTTAAACAATATAGGCACTATATATGAAGCGCAAGAAAATTACGATAAGGCATTAGAATTGTTAAAAAAAGCACTTATTATTAAACAAAATTTAAAAGAAAAAATAGGCATTGCTGCAACAAAAAATAATATTGCTTCTATTTATATAAAAAAAGGAGAATACCTTAAAGCAATTAAAAAATTAAAAGAAGCATTAGCATTAAATAGAAAAATGTCTGCAAAAAAACAAATTACTATTTCTTTAAATAAATTAGGATCTGTACATGTATTACTTAAAAAGTTTATTGATGCCAATAAATTTTATGAAGAAGCAAAAAAGATTAATATTCAAATTGGAAATCAAAATGGTCTAAGTAGTTCTTATTTAGGAATAGCTGACAGTTTTATGGAAAAAAAAAAATATAACAAGGCATTAATTAATGTTCTAAAGAGTTTAGAAGTTTCCGAGAAGCTCAATCTTTTAGAGAACCAAAGAGATGCGCATGAAATATTTGCAAAAATATATGAGATTAAAGGGGAATACAAAAAAGCGTTTGAAAGTCATCAACAATTCAAAACATTAAACGACAGTCTTTTTAACAAAGAAAATATTAAGAAAATTACACAACTAGAATATGAATATAAATACAAACAAGAGTTAGAGTTAGCCGGTTTAAGAGAGTTAAAATTGACTAAGACCGTAAATACAGTCAATAAAAATTTAGAAAAGTCACAACGTAATTTATTATTGGGAGTAATAGGTTTTTTAATTACAGCCTTGATTTTAGGAACAATTATTTTCTTTCTAAAATTGAGGAATGAAAAGGCTAAAACTCAAAACATAACGATTGAACAAAAATTATTGCGATCACAAATGACACCACACTTTATATTTAATTCCCTTTCGGTATTACAAGGGATGATTTTAAATAAAGAGGAAAAAACATCCGTTTCTTATTTGTCAAAATTTTCAAAACTCCTTCGCATTACCTTAGAAAACTCAAGAGAAAAAACAGTATTGCTCTCACAAGAATTGATTGCGATAGAAAATTATTTAGAACTTCAAAATTTAGAAAACCAGTTGTATCAATATACCGTATTAGTAGCTGATACGATAGATGTTCTTTTATTTAAGGTACCGCCAATGCTTATTCAACCATTTGTTGAGAATGCGATAGAACATGGTTTTCAAAATCAACAAGAAAACAGAAAAATTGATGTTTATGTATCTTTTTTAAATAAAAAACTAATTTGCACGATTACTGATAATGGTGTTGGAATAGATTCAAAGGAAGCAAATAAAAAACAATATAAAAAATCATTATCAACAACCATAACTTCAGAGCGATTAAAAATATTATCTAAAGATTTTAAAATGAAAGGGGCTGTAAGCATTGAAGATAGAAAAAAGTATAATGAACAAGGAACATTAGTTACCTTAGTAATTCCTTATAAATTAAAAGTGTGCAAGAAATAACAATTTAATTCGATGAAAATAAATAATATCTTTATTAAAACTTTATTTCTCTTTCTTCTATCTTTTTCAACATTTGTTTTGTCACAAAATAAGAAAATAGATAGTCTTAAGATAGAATTGCAAAACCATAAAGAGAAAGATACGGTCCGGCTTAAAATTCTTAATTATTTAGCCTTTTATAATTATAGAAACGATCCGCCTCAAGCATTGGTGTATGTAGCAGCAGCAGGGGAACTTGCTGATGAAATACAATCTGTAAAAGGTAAAGCTCGTAACGTTTACATAAAAGGAATTATTTACATGGAGCAAGCTAATTTTAATGTTGCAATTAATAATTTTGAAGAAGCAATACAACTTTATAACTCTTTAGGGGATTTAAATGGTATCGCAAAATGTAAAAATGGATTAGGAGTATTAAACTATTATAAAGGAAATTTAAATTTGGCTTTAAAGTATTATGAAGAGTCACTAGCCCTAAAAAAACAGCTTGGAATAAAAACCATTCATGGTAGCTTATATAATATTGGAAATATTTATTTAGATATGGGAGACTATCAAAAAGCTTTAATAAATTTTGACAAGGCCTTGAGTGTTCATAAAAAAAATAATGACGCACATGGAATACTCAACTGTTTAAATTCTGTTGCAGGGGTATATTATCAGCAAGGCAATTATCCTTTATCTTTAGAATATTATAATGAATCTTTACAGGTAGCCAAAAATGCTAAAGATTCTATAGGTATATTTCAATCATTAAACAATTTAGGGAATCTATATAGACTACAAAATTTAAATGATAAAGCACTAAATTTTTACAACAAAGCACTAGCAATTAAAAAAGCTAAATATAATCCCAAAAACATAACTGCATTAAAAAATAATATAGGTGGTATTTATTACGACAAAGAAGAGTTCACTAATGCAATTTTGTATTTTAAGGAATCTATTTCGCTTAGTAGAAAAGTTAATGATAATGTAAATTTAGCAAATGGGCTTAATGCGCTGGGCTTTACATATTTTGAAACCAAGAAATACTCAAAAGCTTTAAGCTGTTTTGAAGAAGCAAATAAAATAAATTCGTTAAATATTCAAACGTACGATTTATTAGACTCTTATAACGGTATGGCAAATACTTATTACGGTATGAAAAAATATAATTTAGCTTTGGTCAATGCCAAAATACTAGCTGAATTATCGGAAGAATATAAGCTTTTAAAGCACAAAAAAAATGCTTATAGCATACTTTCTGAAATCTATAAAAACATAGGAGATTACAAAAAAGCGTTTGAAAGTCATCAACAATTCAAAATATTAAACGACAGTCTTTTCAACAAAGAAAATATTGAGAAAATCACACAATTAGAATATGAATATAAATACAAACAAGCATTAGAGTTAGCTGATTTAAGAGAGTTAAAATTGACTAAGACCGTAAATACAGTCAATAAAAATTTAGAAAAATCACAACGTAATTTGTTATTAGGAGTAATAGGTTTTTTAATTACAGCCTTGATTTTAGGAACAATTATTTTCTTTCTAAAATTGAGGAATGAAAAGGCTAAAACTCAAAACATAACGATTGAACAAAAATTATTGCGATCACAAATGACACCACACTTTATATTTAATTCCCTTTCGGTATTACAAGGGATGATTTTAAATAAAGAGGAAAAAACATCCGTTTCTTATTTGTCAAAATTTTCAAAACTCCTTCGCATTACCTTAGAAAACTCAAGAGAAAAAACAGTATTGCTCTCACAAGAATTGATTGCGATAGAAAATTATTTAGAACTTCAAAATTTAGAAAACCAGTTGTATCAATATACCGTATTAGTAGCTGATACGATAGATGTTCTTTTATTTAAGGTACCGCCAATGCTTATTCAACCATTTGTTGAGAATGCGATAGAACATGGTTTTCAAAATCAACAAGAAAACAGAAAAATTGATGTTCATGTATCTTTTTTAAATAAAAAATTAACTTGCACGATTACTGATAATGGTGTTGGAATAGATTCAAAGGAAGCAAATAAAAAACAATATAAAAAATCATTATCAACAACCATAACTTCAGAGCGAATAAAAATATTATCTAAAGATTTTAAAATGAAAGGGGCTGTAAGCATTGAAGATAGAAAAAAGTATAATGAACAAGGAACTTTAGTTACCTTAGTAATTCCTTATAAGATATAAACTAAACATAATGAAGGCATTAATAGTAGAGGATAAAGCATATATTAGAAAAGGCTTACTTAATTTATTACAGTTAATAGACACTAATGTAGAAGTAGTAGGAGAATGCGAATCCGTAAAAGATGCCGTTATAGTAGCAAATGCTTGTAAACCAGAATTAATTTTTCTGGACATTAATCTTTTAGATGGAACAGCTTTCGATTTTTTAGACCAAACAGAAAATTTAAGTTTTAAAATTATATTTATTACCGCTTATGAAGAGTATGCTTTGCAAGCCTTAAAAATTGGAGCGGTTGATTATCTTTTAAAACCTGTCGATATAGATGAACTTCAAGTAGCATTACAAAAAGTAGAGAAATTACCTATTGCTATACAAAAAGAGCAAATAAAAACGGTAAAAGAGGTGTGGAATAACGATTGTTCTAAATTAATATTATCGCTTCATGATAATTTTCAAGTGATTAATTTAAATGAACTCCTATTTTGTGAGTCTGATAAAGGATATACTACTTTTTATTGTAGTGATGGTAAAAAATATATGGTTTCAAAAACCTTAAAGGAGTTTGAAGAACGACTTTCAGAAGCTAATTTTGTACGGCCACACCAATCGTTTATGGTTAATTTAAAATTCATAGACAAATATGATAAGTCTGGTGTTATTCATTTAAAAACTGGAAAAAAAATACCAGTATCTTCTCGGAAAAAAGAATCTTTTTTAACTACATTTTTAGAATGGAGTACCCACTAAACTTCAACTCCTAATAAACTAAACGCTCATTTTTACGGATATTTATTCAAGTATCACGTTTATGTATTTCCCCCTGTATGAAATAGATTCTCTATTTCATACGTCACACATACCATATATCTTTATCATAGAACTTGATAAAATCATTATATGGAAGACATTAAATCAAAACTAGGTAAAGGAGGGTTATTATTAGCTGCAATGGGTATTATGTCTATTGTTCTCTCATTTTTTAATTACGAAATCAGGCTGCTTGCATGGATTAATATCTGGGGAAGTGCTATAGGATGGATTATCCGTATTCTCTTAATACTTGGAGGTGGCGCTTTATTTTTCTTCTATGGAAATTATGATGACGAATAGTAAATGGATTAAATCAACAACCTTGATCCAAGGACACGAGATGTGCTTCCTTAAAAACAAATTTAATTTCCTGAGGTAAACCTCGGGAAATTAAACCTATTGATGGGATTAAAAACTCTAAAACTAAAACAAATGAAAGCATTAAAATTTACAGCAATACTAGCAATGATACTATTAACATCTTGCGGAGGCGGAATTAGTAAACAACCTGCAAATGCTAAAGGATTTTCCGAAATGGAAAAAGTAATTAAAAATAAATTTGGTGATAACGCCTATTACACAGACTTAAACATACTATACACTAAAGAGGTAGGGAATTCAATTTCTACAACGGTTGCAAGTAATCCTGAATCTTTAAAAATGGGACAATGGGATTTTATAAGAGGTACTTGGACACAACGTTCGGAAATAACACTTGAAGTTCCTGAAGGTACAAAAGCTGTAGATTTTATGTTTCAACTAAATGAGAATATTAGTCTCTCAAAATTAGGTGAATTAGTTGAGAAATCTAGCAAACAATTAGCAGCCGAAAAAAATATTAAAAATCCAATTTTGAATATGGCCTTTATTAGATTCCCAAAAAATGGAGATCTATCTAAAACAAAATACATTGTTATACTTGAACCAGAAAATGGCGGAACAAATTTCTCTTTTTTTTACAATATTAATGGAGAATTTATCAAACTGAATTATTAATTAAAGCAGTATTTTTTAAAGGATAATAAAAAACAAGTTTCTTATGAAGAACGCACTAATTTTTCCACTAATATTAATTGTTTCAACAATTACATTTTCACAAAATGTAACGATTCCAGATGCTAATTTTAAAGCATGTTTGGTTGGCAACACTAATATAAACACCAATTTTGATGGTGAAATACAAGTTTCTGAAGCAATTTCATTTACAGGATATATAAGTTGTATTGGTGATAATATTTCAGATTTAACAGGTATAGAGTCGTTCATTAACATTACTGAATTAAATTGTGCAAACAATCAATTAACAAGTTTAAATATTACCCAAAATATAGCGTTAACACATTTACGTTGTTATAATAATTCATTAACAAGTTTAGATGTTAGTCAAAACATTTCTTTAGTTCAATTAATATGTGATAGGAATCAGTTATCAAGTTTAAATATTAGCCAAAATACCTTATTAAATTACATTAACTGTGGTGAAAATTTATTAACAAGTTTAGATGTTAACCAAAACACTCAGTTAGTCGAATTACGTTGTCATGATAATCAAATAAGTAGTTTAAATGTAACACAGAATACTTTATTAACACTTCTATACTGCTATGAAAACCTCTTGTCCAATTTAAATATAAGTCAAAACACTTTTTTAGTTCAATTAATATGTGAAAGAAATCAATTAACAAGCTTGGACCTTAGTCAAAATTTGTTATTAGAATATCTTGATTTTTCTCGAAATCAATTAACGATTATTGATTTGAGTCTACAGACTTCATTAACTGAAATTTATTGTTATAGTAATCAATTAACAAATTTAAATCTTAGTAATAATACCCTGTTAACATACCTAAGATGTCATCAAAATAATTTGATTAGTCTAAATATGTTAAATGGTAATAACGCTAATGTTACTTTTTTTAATTCTGAATTCAACCCAAATTTAACTTGTATTTTAGTAGATGACGCTAGCTATAGTGCTACTAATTGGATGAATGTAGATCCTGTATCTACTTTTGTAAATAACCAAACAGAATGTAATACATTATCTTCAGAAAGTCATGAATTCAATGATAGTTTTACGGTATATCCAAATCCAACAAGTTATAACTTGAACATATCATATAATCATCCAATAGATAAAATAGAAGTTTATAATGTTTTTGGTAAAAAAATAATAGAAACTATAGCGACTACAATAGTAACAAGCATCTTAACAGACGGAGTATATTTTTTAAAAATATATACACAAAACAAAATAAGTGTCAAACGATTTATAAAACAGTAAGGGAAATTGATATTCACATTCATAATTTATTTAAAACAATACAAAAACACAATCATATGAAAAATTTTAAAACCATTTTAACTATTGCTTTTATGGCAATGACATTACTTTTTATAAGTTGTGGCAGTGACGATGATGCAGTAACCGAAGTTAATCAAATAACAGTTGAAAATTTGACTGTTACTATTGATGAAAACCCAACCAATGGGCAAGTTGTTGGTACTGTATCAACAACTCAAACAGTAGGAGGTGGAACTATAGAGTTCAGTATAACAACTCAAACACCAACAGGAGCGTTAAGTATAGATTCCGGTTCAGGAGAATTAACTGTTACCGATGCTACGTTATTTGACTTTGAAACACACCCGGTAATTACGGCGAGTATTTTAGTTGTTGGCGCAACAAACACAGGAACAGTTACTATTAATTTGAATAATCTTCCAGATTTATTAGTAAACTATACAGAAACAATTAGACCAGATGCATCTGATGGAAAAGATGCATTTATTTATGAGTATAATGCAGACCAAAATTTAGCAACTCATCCAGATTTTATGGCAGGAATGTATAATTCTCAAGAAACCAGAAATTTAATACGATTCGATTTTTCTCAAATACCAGCAAGCGCAACGGTACAAAGTGTAGAACTTTCTTTATATACTTATATCTCACCATCAAACGGTACTCATTCAGGTATAAATACGTCACTTTTACAACGTGTAACCAGTAGCTGGGAAGAAGATATAGTTACATGGAATAATCAACCAACAACTACTGTTGACGATGAAGTTATATTAGCAAGTTATACAATGACTAATCAAAATTATTTAGATATTGATGTGACTAATATGACTAGTTACATGATCGCTAACCCAGCTAATAACTATGGTTTTATGTTAAGACTAGATGATGAAATAAATACTACAGTAAGAAAAATGTTATTTGCCTCAAGTGATAATACAGATTCTGATTTACACCCAAAAGTTGTTATAGAATATTCTGTTTATGAATAAAAATACATTACTTCTTGTTTAAAACTAATATTAAATTGAAAAAACAATCACAATTAAAAGTGTGTATAACTCATTAGACATACAATATTTTTTTTTGGAAAATCAACTCGCCTTTTGAGTGCTCTAAAGAATATGATATTTGTGAACCTAGTAGTCTGCTCAATCTAAATAAGCCGTTTTTTCTTAAGCCTTAAAATAGAATTATATAATTATTAAATAAATAATAAAATTTTAATTTAAAATATACTAGAATATGAAAAATTTTAAAACCATTATAACTATTGCTTTTATGGCAATGACATTACTTTTTATAAGTTGTGGCAGTGACGATGATGCAGTAACCATAGTTAATGAAATAACAGTTGATGATTTAACTGTTACTATTGACGAAAACCAAACCAACGGGCAAGTTGTTGGTACTGTAGTAACTACTCAAACAGTAGGAGGTGGAACTATAGAGTTCAGTATAACAACTCAAACACCAACAGGAGCGTTAAGTATAGATTCCAGCTCAGGAGAATTAAGCGTTGCTGATGCAGCTTTATTTGACTTTGAAACGAATCCAGTAATTACCGCAACTATTTCAGTTGTTGGAGCAAGCAATACAGGTGTAGTTACGGTTAACCTTAATGATATAAATGAATTAAGTGTTCTAGATTTAGTGGAAACTATTGATGAAAACCCAACTAATGGAGACATTGTTGGTACTGTACAAGCTTCGGGAGACGGAACCTTTAGTTATAGTATTACATCACAAACACCAACAGGAGCATTAAGTATAGATGCAACTACAGGAGAACTAACAGTTGCTGACCCTAACTTATTTGACTTTGAAGTTAACCCTGTAATTACAGCAACTATTTTGGTTGATAATTCCGTAAATACAGCTACAGCTCAGGTCACTATAAATCTTAATGATGTAGATGAGATAACTGTTCAGAATTTAACCACAACTATTGATGAAAACCCAGTTAACGGACAAACTATTGGAACACTACAAGCAAGTAGTAATAGTAGTTTAAGCTATACAATAACATATCAAACCCCTGCAGGAGCTGTAAATATTAATCAAAGCACAGGAGAATTAACTGTTGCTGACGCATCATTATTTGACTTTGAAACCAACCCAAGTATGTATGTTGTTATTTCGGTTGACAATGGAATATATACTGTATCAGCAAACGCTACAATTAATGTTAATGATGTAGTTGAAGCAGCTGTAATTGGTGAATTCAGAGATGGTGGAGTAGTTATCTGGGTAGATCCAACAGACAATAATCATGGTTTAGTAGTTGCTGTAAATAATCAAAGTTTTGCGGCACCTTGGGGGTGTCAAGGTGTAACTGTATCACCTACTTATTCAGATATTGGAAGTGGAGCTGCAAATACAGTCTTAATTGAAGGAATTTGTACTACACCAGGAACTGCAGCTGATTTAGCTGCTAATTTGAGTTTGAATGGTTATAATGATTGGTTTTTACCAAGTAGATTTGAATTGATTGAATATTACACAAACAAAGTCATAGTGAATGCGGCAGTTTTAGCAAATGGAGGTGCAATACCTAATCAATATCATTGGAGCTCTACGCAATCAACAAGTAACCTTGGTGCTTTTGTGGTGAATTTAACTACCGGAACCTCGGGAAGTTCATCAAAAAGCTCTGCCTATGGTGTAAGAGCTGTAAGAGCATTTTAAATTAAAACGAAACAGAAGCACACATTTTTTTGAACAAAAGATGATTTGTTCATTATAAAAAAAAGATTAAAAATAAAATTGTATTTTTATAAAAACGAAAACTATTAAATTTATGGAAAAATCAATTAAAATTAAAGATGAGTACAATACTTTAGAAAAATTACATGATTTTTTTAAAAATGATTCAAACTACGAATACTCAAAAGAATTTGATATTTGGGATCATAGGGTAGATGTTAATGGACAAATGGAGCAATGCTTTGTTATTAAGAAAAGTTCTATGCATGCAATCAAGGTGTTTTTTGTAAATGAAAACACGGCAAAAATCAGTTATATTATACCCCATAAAATAATGCAGACCTATTTTGGTAAAAGTGTAAAAGCACATAGAAGTATACTTGAAATTATTACAGGTGCTATAACGCAAGCGGTATTGGCAGGACCACAAAAAAAAGCCTTTGAGGAGTTAGAGCTCGTGCTAAATAAAGTTACTGCCTAATGAAAAACATACTATTTATAGTACTAGTTTTATGTAGTGCCCAATCTTTTTCGCAAGAAAAAGATTGGGTTACAACAGAAGGAGAAATAACTGAAATTACAGTGCATAGCGGAAAAAGAGTTCGGGAATCTGCAGTAATTAAGTTTAATTTAGAAAATGGAACCGAACAATATGGTGCAACGGATCTTTTTAGAATTCCTTTTATAGGAAGCATGAAATCTGTTGGTGATAAGATTACAATTAATTATCACAAAAATAATCCTGCTCTTTTAGAAACAGTTATGGGTAAATTCCTATCTAGTTACGGGATGTATATATTAATATTTTTAGGAATTATATTTTCAATAAAACCATTCCTTAAAAAGAAGAAAAACCTTAGAGAATAATTAATAAAAACACAGTTTAAAAATTACCATTATGAGTTTAATCATCAATAAAAATATTGAAACACTGACTAAACTAATAATTGGTTTACTGAGTTTTATTCTTTTCTCTTGTGAAATAAAAAAACATATTAAAACTTTAAAAATAATTTGTTTTAATATGTTTTTTTTATTCTGCTTCAAATTTTATGCACAAGTAGGTATTAATACTACAAACCCAAATGCTACTTTAGACATAAGATCCACAAACCAAGCAAACCCTACAAACAATAATGGTGTTTTAATACCAAAAATAGATGGATTTCCCACCGTTAACCCAACTGTGGCTCAAAATGGGATGCTTGTTTTTTTAACTACAGATAATACCTTTTACTATTGGGAAAACAGCACAGCTGTCTGGATACCGCTCAATTCAGGAGGAAATGTAGATCGTATAAATGATTTGTTTGATGGGAAAAGTGATTTTGACGGTACAGATAATGGTTCATCTGTATTTTTAGGGATAAATGCTGGAGCTAATGATGATGGATCAAATAATAAAAATATTGGTATTGGTTTTCAAACATTAACATTAAATTCTATTGGAAATGGTAATGTTGCACTGGGATATCAATCTTTGTCTTCTAACACAACAGGAAGTAATAATACTGCAACCGGAACTGAATCTTTATATAGTAACATAGGATGGGGAAATACAGCTATTGGTTATACTTCGTTACGTAATAATACAACAGGAGAGTATAATACTGCAATTGGTACAGAATCCTTATACAGTAATCTTACGGGCTGGGCTAATACAGCTAATGGATATACATCGTTACGTAATAACACTACGGGAGAGTATAATACTGCAATTGGTTCTGAATCCTTATTTAATAACACTACAGGATGGTCAAATACGGCCAATGGTAATCAATCATTATACAGCAACACTACAGGAGAATATAATACCGCAAGCGGAAATCAATCATTACATAGCAACACTACAGGTTGGTATAATACTGCAAATGGTAATGGTTCGTTATACAGTAACATTATAGGGAGTTTTAATACAGCTAATGGACATCAATCATTATACAGTAACACTACAGGAAGTAGTAATGTAGCAAGCGGAACCCTATCGTTAGCTGCTAATACTACAGGAAGTAATAATACAGCGATTGGATTTACGTCGTTATATAATAATACAACGGGTAGTAATAATACGGCAAGTGGAGTTATTTCACTACGTCATAATACTACTGGAAATCATAATACAGCTAATGGTTCTTGGTGCTTGTATAGAAATACCACAGGAAATAATAATACGGCTAATGGTACAGACTCCTTATTTGAGAATACTACTGGGAGTTTTAATACAGCAAATGGTAATCAGTCACTATACGATAATACTGTTGGAGAGTTTAATACCGCAATTGGTGGTCAATCATTACGTAATAATACTATTGGAAATTATAATACAGCAAGTGGTAATCAATCTTTAAACCATAACACTACAGGGAATTTTAATACAGCAAGTGGCCATATGTCATTATTTAATAATACTATAGCGAGTTATAATACTGCAAATGGGAATCAATCTTTATTTCAGAATACTACTGGGGTTAATAATTCGGCAAGTGGTTCGCTATCTTTACAATTTAATAGTACGGGAAATTATAATACTGCAAATGGAGCTGAAGCATTACGTAATAACAGTATAGGTAACAATAACACAGCAAATGGTCATCAGGCCTTATTTTTAAATACAACGGGCAGTAATAATACGGCTATTGGAAATAGTGCGTTTAGTACGGGTAGTTCGTATATTAACAGTACAGCTTTAGGATATGATGCAGAACCAGGAGCTTCCAATACCGTTAGGATAGGTAATAACACTGTTGCTTCTATTGGAGGCTATACTAATTGGACGAATGTATCTGATGGAAGATTAAAAAAAAACATAAAAGAAAATGTTGTTGGTCTAAAATTTATCCAGCAACTTAGGCCTATTACTTACCAATTAGATATGAATTCCATTGCTAAGTTTAATGAAATACCAGATAGTTTACGTTTAAAAAATAGTGAAAGGCTTAAAGAAGCGGAAATACAAAGTGGTTTTATAGCACAAGAAGTGGAGCAAGTGGCAAAGAATAATGGGTATAATTTTCATGGGGTTGATGTGCCAAAAAATAAAACATCACACTATGGATTACGTTATGCCACATTTGTAGTTCCGTTAGTTAAAGCTGTACAAGAACAACAGGATGAAATTGATAGTCAAAACACCAAAATTGTACATTTAGAAAAACAACTTAAAAAACAACAAAAAGAAATAGAAGGAATTAAAACACTTTTAAAAAACATTAAAGGATTGAAGTAAACAATTAGAGAAATAATTACTAGCTTGAAGTTAGTAAATAACCTAGAGACATTATCAAGGAACAAACTATTTATATTTTGATGTAAGCATTAAGGGTATTAAATCCACAATGTGGGAATAAATATTAGGGGAAGCTCAAATTTTAAATTTGGACAAGATAAAAAAGATAACACAGCTCGTATAATTTAATACTTTTAACCTGATATAAAACAATAACCATTTATTAAAATGAATAACTACATATTAATACTCAGCTTATTTATTCTTTTCAGCTGCGATGTTTCTTCAATTTCTGAATCTGATATTAATAAGATATCAAAATTTAAAGTAAATATTTACATTTACGATGGAGATAAAGATCATTTGTTAAATAAGCTGAGAGTTAAATTATCTGATGGTAAAAAACAAATTATCAATGAGAAAATTAAAATTTTATTAAATGGAAAACCACTAGAGCTATATGTAAAACAAGAGCTTTATTATACAAAAACATCTTTTTATAGAGCTACTAATTTATTACGGAATGATTCGTATTATTTTGAGATTATTTTGCCAGATAGCACTAAATATCCTTTAGCATTCGTTAAACCTTTAAAGAAAAGCGATAGTGCTAAATTTTACATTCCTAAAAAAAATAGTTACAATGAAAATGTGACTCTAGAATGGAAAAATATCAAAACACCTACAAAATTAGAGGTATGGAAATTAGTCCATAATAAAAAGAATATAAATCAACATTCTGGAGGTAGATATGCAGCATCTACAATCATTGATAATATCAACTCAAAAAGCGGAAAGTATACAATCCCTAAATCATTTTTTGAAGACTCATTGACTGTAGCAAATTACTTAAATGTGAGGCTTAATAGGAAAGAAAACGGCCTAATAAGTCCAAATTTATTAGGAAATAGTAGTATTACTTATAATTATACAATAGAAGAAACAATACATTTAAAAGAAGAATAGGCAAGTGATAACTGGTTCTTATCTACGTCAACTTTTCACTCAAAAAATAATATAATACTATTTCTTTTATTCTAAAGGATTATATTTATTATAGTTAAGTTGATTGATTTATATGTATTGAACAAACAATAATTGTTTATGTAATTATAAAGATGTTCGGGTTTATTCTTATCAAATTTTTAGTAATTGGATTAATAATTAAATAAAAAAATAGCTGATCAAACGCTATGCTTCACTTAATATGAAACGGATCATTTACATAATCTCAGTTTTTTCAATTTTGATAGGGTGTCAAACAAAATATATCACTAAAAAAGATAGTATAGATTCTAAAATATTGGACTCCGTTAATCAACCAATTGTACCAGAAAATCGAACAAACAAAAAGGCAAATAATTCCGTTTTTATTAAGGATAGTTCTGACTATTCATCTATCTTTTTAAAAGAAATAAAAAAAGCGAGAATAAAAAACATTTCTCTTAAGGGCAACGTCTTGATTTTAGAAAAAAATGATACTGTCTTCTTTCCTAATATACCAAAAATAGGAAAGAAAACGGTTTTGACGGCAAAGAAAAATGAATTAGCAATAGCCTTGACAATTGAGAGAATTAATCAAACAACCATAGACTATAAACTTGAAATGGTTGAATTTGGAAATGCAATTTTCAACTATAGAGGACAAGCTAATTTATCTCCAAACTTCTACTTTGGATCGGAATCTGATGTAAGTGGTTTATCAGGAGTATCATATTTTGCAACAGCGTTTAGCAACAATCAAGACTCCTGTTACACCTATATAAGACTTGGAATAGAAGAAAATTCGGGGCCCTATTTATTAGGGAAAATAGTAAAGAATTGCAACGGAAAAATTAGAGATATTGGTCTTGATAACTTTCCGACTTTAGTAGAAAAATAAAAACAGAACAAAAAATGAAAGACTACTTTTTATACGGAGTTTTTGTAGCTATTAATAAATGAGCGAAATTTTTAGACTTACGAATATAGATTATTACCTTACGAATATATTTTGACTATTTGATTACAATATTAATATGCCTATTTTTATTTTCACGTGATAGTACATTGATGTTTACCTCACCGATTAAGGAAATACGTCCTGCCTAAGGGTTGGAGTTATGTATTAAAAATAGTAATAGAAAGGTGTTTTAATATACCACTAATAATAGAATATGAGAAATATCTTAAAACAGATGCTTGCCTATTTAGTTTGGATAGTATTAGCACTTATAATGGGCGTTTGCCACATGTGGATCCTCTTAGGACCAAAGGGAGGAGTATCAACAGGTTTTATGCATATTTTTGACTTGATATATGATTTAGCCTTGGTTAGTATAGGTTTAATAACAGGAAGTGTGATTGCATTCCTATTTATTCTGACAGATATTTTTTATCTGAAAAAGAAATTAAAAAACAACACAAAATCAAATTTTATACGCTTTTTTATTCTTATCGCTATTGCTATTATTGTAGGAATAACGCATTATGTATTAGAGAAAGTAATTGATGTTATTTAAAACTTTAACTATGAAAAAAACGATAATATTTTTATTCTTCATTTTATTGATAAACGTTTCTTTTTCACAAGAGGATAGCATCGATTGTACAATTTCTGCTTTCAGAGTTGCTTTAGATGACCAAAGTGATAGTGATACCAATATAAGAGATAAACCTAATGGGGAAATAATTTTAAAATTGAATAAAATGGATTATTTTGAATTAATGGTAGTGGATATTAAAAATGGTTGGTTAAAAATAAATAACATTGTAAGTGTTGAGTATGACTACACTATATCTAACCTTCAAGGTTGGATTCATCATTCTATTGTTGGAGTTTTTACTAGAAGAAACTTAACTATGGTAAGCGAACCTTATAGTAAAAAGATAGTAGGCAGTATTGAACAAGAAATTGGAGTTAAAATAAAAGGTGCTTGTTCTAATTGGGTTCAAATTGAGTATAATGGTATAAGTGGCTGGGTAGAGTCAAAATGGTTATGCGGAAGCCCTGTTACAACCTGTCCATAAACGATTCATATTTTAAGATAATTACTTGTAAAACTACAAAATGAGACACCTCTTTATACTTATATTACTAACAGTAACCTCCTGTATTTCAAAACAAAAAGAGCCTGTTAAAGTTGAAAACCCTATAGTTACTACAGACATACAAATAGAATTTAATCTACTAAATACGGTTCTTGAAAACCTAACTATTGAAAAGAAAAACTGTAAACTAGATTTAGTTGTAAGTAAACAAAATCCAAATAATCCGGAAGAAACCATTATTGTTATTCCTGAAATAGTAGAAGATGGAGAACATTATAATGAACTGAATAGCTATATATTGATTGTAAATACAGAAACAGGGAAAATAGTAAATAATTTTTATGAGAGTAGTAAAACAAATCGATGGGTTTCTGATACTGCAGAATTGATAGAGATAAGTATAGATACGTCACCATATTACCTATCAGATTGGGATAGAGCTTTTGGAATTAGAGTTAAGCATGTTGGAAGTCTTATTGCTAATCCATATAAAAATGAATTTATTTCGTTATTTATAGAATCAAAAAACACCTTAGAAAAAATACTAATAAATTTTGATACAATGAATTATGGCGGAGAAAGAATATCAAGCTGTTTTGGTGAATTTGTTAGTGAAAATAGAGTGCTAATGATGACTAATAATAAAACGAATAATTATTTCGATATTTTAGTGAATAGTAAAATTACTGAAACCATAAATTTTAAGAATGAAAATGGTGATTGTGATTCTAAAGTAAATACTATTACGGAAAAAAGGATATTAAAATTTAACGGTAAAACGTATAAACAAATTGACTTAATTGACACAGTTCTTGAAAACCTAACTATTGAAAAGAAAAACTGCAAACTAGATTTAGTTGTAAGTAAGCAAAATCCAAATAACCCGGAAGAAACCATTATTGTTATTCCTGAAATAGTAGAAGAAGGAGAACATTATATTGAACTTAATAGTCATATTTTAATAGTAGAGCGTTATTCTGGAAAAATAATAAGCAACTATTTTGAAAACTCAAAAACTAATGGCTGGATTTCTGATGCCATTCAATTAGTTGAAATTTCAATTGATACAGCACCTTATAATCTTACAAAAAATGAACGAGCATTTGGCATTAGAGTTCGGTATGTAGGAAGCTCTCAAGTAAATCCATACGAGAGTGAACATATTTCCTTGTATCTAAATAAAAATAAAGAGCTCAAACAAATTCTGAAAAAATTCACAACTAAAAAACATACTGGAGCATGGAATGCCGATTGTGAAGGCGAATTTATGGAGGAAAATAAAATATTAGTACTATCAAAAAAATCAACGAATGGCTATTCAGATATCATAGTTAAAACAACAACATCAAATTCAATTGCTTTTTTAAACAAAGACAACGATTGTGATGAAAAAGAAACCGTATCAAAAACAAGTCAGGCTTTAAAATATAACAATGGAGTTTATAACTAAAAAAGTAAGTGTTAAATGAAAAACATTATTTCCATAATTTTACTTATCATTTTCATTCTGAGCAGCTATTTTTTATATAATAACTATACAAGGTTTAAGCAATTAAGTGGCATACGAAGTAATAAGGAAATTAATAGTGTTATAAACTTGTTAGACGAAAACTACCTCAATTATTATAGTCTTCCAGAAAATGAAAACGACTTAGTAAGAATTGGTGATGCCAAAGAAAACCATGATGTTAAGTTAAGCGAAGATATTTTAGAATATTTAAATGCCAATAGAAACAAATGGCAATACGAATATATTAAAAACCCTGTTTTAGCAACAAGTCAAGATGATTATACACTATTACATTTTGAAAATGAAGATGATAAATTAAATACGTTTTTCTATAAGCATACTCGTTTTTATAATCATTGGAAATACTATTTAGTCACTAAAAATTATAACCCGATAATAGAAAATTATGTAGAAACACTAAATAATAAACCGGAATCCTTACCTGAAAATCTTTGGAATAATGCTTTAAAATCGTTGAATAACTACCACATTAAAAGAGATACAATGACGTATGATATTTATATAAATATTTTATTTCATAAAAAAACAATTATTTACCCTAACAATATTTTGGATGAAAGTAGTACGTTTACCTTATCTCGAAACATTATAAACTTAGGAGAAATACATTATTATCGTCAATATATTTCTAGTATAAACAGAGATGTTACAAACCTTAAAAGTTTGTGGGGTAATTATAAAAATAATTTTTATAGTTTCTTATCTAAAACCCGATACACTAAATTAGTAAAACCTTTAATTCACAATTTACTAAACACCTATGACATTGTAACACAAACAAATGCTTATAAAAAACACTTTAAAGATTATAATGTTAGTGATGATGTTTTTTTTGCATTACCAAATACGCAACAGTTTAGTGAAAATAACTCTTGGTCTTATAGTTTTTGGGACAGACGTTTTACAGAAGGAAATATGGAATTAGTACACAGTATTTTACTTGAAATAAAAAGGCACTACGAATAATAAGAATTACTTTTTTATGAAAAAAAACAATTTAATTATACTCTTTATGTTAAGTCTAGTAATGCTAGGTGTCTCTTTTTATTTTTATAATAGTAATGATGTTACCGAAAGAAAATCTAGATTAATGAGATATATCAAAAAAGAATTAGAATATAAATCATTACCCACTAATGTTTTTGATAAAAAAATAGAAAATGATAGATACCTTTTAACTAAAACAAACTTTAACGTACCCTTAATTCAAACCGTAAATTTTAGCAAATGCCTTACTGAAACAGATGCTATATATGATAAAGAAATGATAATTGATTGTGCTCGTAAACTAAATAAAAAATTGATAGAACAAATAGGAGAGGAAGTAATTATTAAAGCCATTGCGCACTCTTATTTTACTTCAGGACTAAAATATTTAACCCTCGGGAATGATATACAAACTAAAAAATTTCATGAAAGAACCGAAGATAATACAGACTATTTAAAGTTGATTTCATACAGTGGTTTTTTATATAATTTAAGAGACTCGAAAAAATTAGCCAATTTCTATAACAAGCATAAACCATTATTACAAATTTACATCTCAAAAAACGTGTATAATACCTATTTAGCATCACCTATTAATAATTTGCTAATCGCATATCAGAAAATAGAAAACGCTACAAATAAGGCTGTGTTTATACAAAACACATATAATAAAGCAGAAGAAACGTATTCACATGCTGATGTAGAAAACTGGTCTATTACCTTTTGGAATAGAAGAAGCCTAGAAAAAAATGATGAAATAATATACCATATATTGAAAGATGTTAAACATTATTATGATAATAAATAATTAGTAGAATAGATAAAACACTACTTGATAAGTTGAAACATAATATTAAACAATATTTATAACAAATTAAAAAATGAAGACCATCCTATTAACGATATTTTTTATACTGACTTCCAGTATTATGAATTCTCAAGAATTTTCAATGGGACTTATTATGCCAGATAAAGAATTCGATTTATGTTGTGTTTATATTCCTAATTCTGGACTTAAAGTTTATGATCAACCTAATGGAAATCCGCAAGGAAGAATTTACTTGGGCGAATCCGATAGTAACAATGAATTTTACGAAGCACATATCAAAATTAATGGTGTTAATAAAAGTTTAGAAGGCACAAATTTTAAAATGGTTGGATATGAAGTTATGGCATTAGAGTTTATAGATTTAAAATCAGGTTACGTAATGCTTAACAACAGCTATTGGATTGCTATTGAAGAATTAAAATCGAAACATTTAAAATTAACATCTTGGATGGATTATGTAATTACTAAAAAAACCGAATGGTATGCCAACAAACCTGGACTGAATTTAAGAGAAGGGCCGTCCACTAATTATAATAAAATTATAACACTAAAAGGAGACTTGTTTGGTATTACTATGACTAATGAAACCAATGGAGAATGGTGCAAGGTTAATGTAAATAAATACCAAAATCACCCTTGTAATAGTGATGAAAATATCATTTTAAATACATATTCAGGATGGATTAAATTGATATCCGAAGAGGGAACGCCAAATATTTGGAATTATGCTAAAGGCTGCTAAATAACAGTAATGGAAATAATATTGATACTTATTCTTATCCTAATTATTCTTGCATTCTTGTATTTTATATTCAGATTAATTAAATGGATATTGAAAAAGAAAAACAGAGTTTACGGGGTGTTAATTTTAATAAGCACCATTTTTATGGCTATTACTATAAATCACATCTTTTTTAAAAAAATGGAAGTCATACAATCAAAGGTCTATCCTAATTTATATTTAATAAAGTATCCGATTGATGATGAAGAGGAAATAAAAAAATACATCAGCCAACTAGTCTTTCATAAAGTAAATTCTGAATTTGTTGGCAATCAAGAAGCGTTTAAAACGAAGGATTCATATGCAGAAAAATCTATTGCAAAACTAAACTATACCATAAATATATACGAGTATTATAAAGGTTGGGGAACCAATCCTTTTGGAGAAGCAGGAACCGCTCATTTTATAGAAAATAAGGAGGACCCTGGCGGATTTAGCAGTGAAGAATTAATATATTATAAGGATTACCTTCTAGCAAAATTCAATATAAAATTTTGTGAAAACGATACAAATAATTATTTTGGAACGATTAGTTATTATAAGAATAGCGAACTTATAAAAACGGAAACGCTCATTAATTTATGCGAAAAATAATAGCAATGAAAAACTTTAGATACCATTTTTTTACTCTGATTATGAAACTAAAAAAAAACTACCATTTTTTACTTATAGCTTTAACTTTTATAGCTTGTAATTCCAAAGTAAAGAAAGACGTAAAAAACGAGCAAGACATACTTATAGAAGAGCTGGTGTCTATCGTAAAAGGTGAAACGGAACTTGTAGAAACTGTAAATCAGGATTCTAAAAATGAATTTAAAGCTATATGGCAAAACCTACCACTAAAACAAACACCAGTAGTTAACACCACTAATTTTGATGAAAATACCAACGCAGAATCATTTAATGCAGAAAAAATAAAAGCATTACAATTAAATGAAATTTACCCAAATATTTTTAATGAGGATCATAGTTTTATAATAATACCATCTTATAAATTAGAATTATCAAATAATTTTTACACTATTGTTTTGAACGTATTTAAAGGAAGTTTTGAGCTAGAAGCCGTACTAATTAATTATAATTTGGATGAAGAATTAATAGATTATAAAATCATTGCTTACGATGAAATTGCAGATGGTTGGGCACAAACAAAATCTATAACAGACCCCATTAGTATTACAACTATTGCTACGCATTATGAAGATGATAAAATGGATACAATTAAGTTTCATATTAACAAAGATGGCTACTTAAATAAAATTAAAACAGCGTTTAGCAGCCAACTAAGACCTAATCAAGCTATAGCTTTAAATAATATATATACAGATACTATTGAATTTTCGAGTTATAATGATGATGGTGATTATTTTCTATTATTTGGAAAAAAGAATGATACGGAAGTAGCTTTCATTTATAAATGGGAATGGTACAAAAATGATAAATACAACTTTAAAGATGGAGATATTATAAAAGTTAGATGGAAAATGGACAGCATCTTTCTTGCTGGAGACGGAGAAACTTTAGATTTTAGAGAAATGGCAATTGATGCGCAGGGTATTATTTCAGAAAATAAATCAGTTAAGTTTTTATGGCGAGAAGATAAGTTTGATGAATCGTTAAACCAAACTTTCTATTCTATAGCCATCAATAAATCGTTTACCAATACGATGAGCGACCAAGAAAAAGCAGCGCTGGGTTATGTTGCTTCGTTTATAGGAAATGAATGCGATTGGGATGGAAAAGCGAATGAAGATAGAAGTAATTTAAAGTGCGAAATTTTAACAGCATTAAATTTAGGCTATCAATGCTCTGAAACACATAAAGGTTTTTTGAAACAATGGTTTGCAAAAGATTCTGTGACTTTAAAAAAACTAAAAACTTGTGTAACCATACCATTCACAGCAACATCACAAAGCACTTTCGATGAAATTATAATAACCACAAATACTGTAGAGAACACTATTTCAATTAACTACAAAGCTAGTAGTGTCAACATGAGAGAATCTAAAGGATGGGATTGGACACAAACAGATAATTTTGAATATGACATGGAAAACATTAAATTAATTAGTTCACAAAAGTCTGAAGTAATAGAAAAAGAGTTTAAGATTGAAGAATGATAATTGTTTAGTTAAACAACATAATAAGCCAACAATTTGTTTATGACAGAAGAAATAATAAATACGATCCATGATTTAGCAGTAAAACAAATTATTGCGGATTTTAAGCAAATAAAAGAAAAAACAAAAGGAGAAACACTTTACGCTTTTGCTATTGGAATAGTTGGAGATATAACTGGTTTTTTTTCGGCCTGAAATACAATAGAATCATTGAAAAGAACTTTAATTAGTTATAAAAACGACGACTTTGATCCTTCTTATTTTTGGAATATTCCAGAATGGGAATACGAAGGAATTGATGATAATACGCTCTATAAATTTTTAGCCACTTTTATTTATGTTATAGAAGATGAAAAGTATGAGTCAGTGATGAAAGATTATGAAAACACATTGATTGAAGCATTAAAAACATGTGAAAAAAATGAGGTATTTGGAAAAGGAAAAGTCCGAGAAAGTATTATTGTTTATCTACAATATACAGACGCTACTGATGAAGAAGTTGATGACATATCCTCAAAACAAATCAATCCAAAAAACATACATTCTTTATTTAAAGAACGATGGAATAGCGAAACAAATAATTTAACAAAGACGATAACCAATAAAATAAAAACCTTATCTTAAACTCCAATACCACTACTGAGTTAAGCAGATTAATTACAAGGATTTGAATAATAATAATAACTTGAAGTAAAGGCTGATTGTAGTGTTAATAAACTAAAAAAGTAGACAACAGAAGCAGCTAAAAGTTGTATAAGTTGCTTAGTTATATAAAAAAAAACGCATTGAAATACGTAAATTACATAGTAACCATTATAATAGGATTATTAACCTTGATATTCGTTTGGATTTATATTCAAAGAGTAAACCTAGACTATAATTCTGAAGGCCGTTATTTTTCATTAGAAGAAGGTGTTGTATATCATAAAGAAGCTGAAGCAGTATATGGTTTTCTTGCAATATTAGGAATAGTTTTAACAGGACTATTTTTAACTAGAATAATTTTAAAAATAAAATCACAGCGTAATACAACAGAATGAAGAAGAAAAGAATACTAATACTACTGGTGATTGTAATTCCGTTTGTTTTGGTTTTTACGGCGAATTGTTCTATTGAAAAAAATGCTGAAAATAAAACGTTTTCTAACGCATCTAAAATAAAAAACAATAAAGTAGGCCTTGTACTTGGGACAGCGAAAATGTTACAAAATGGTAGAATCAATTTATATTTTAAATATAGAATAAATGCAACAGTTGAACTTTATAAAAAGGGTAGAATAGATTTTGTTTTGGTAAGCGGAGATAATGGTAATAAAGAATATGATGAACCTACTGATTTTAAAAATGAATTAATAAAAAATGGAATTCCAGCACATAAAATCTTCCTTGATTATGCAGGGTTCCGGACATTAGATTCTGTTGTTAGAGCCAAAGAAATTTTCGGACAAGTAAATATTACCATTATTTCACAAAAATTTCATAATGAAAGAGCCATTTATCTTGCTGAAAAAAATGGTATTTCTGCTGTAGGGTTTAATGCAAAAGATGTAAGTGGTAAATACGGTTTAAAAACTAAAGTTAGAGAATATTTTGCAAGAACAAAAGCCTATTTAGATATAATATTTGGAGTAGAACCTAAATTTCTAGGAAATAAAATTGAAATAAAATGAAAGCGCTATTAATAATAATAATAATGCTATTAGTAACACATCCGTATGTTTTTGGGCAATCTGAAACAGTAACATTATTGGGTAAAGCAGATTCAATTGAAAATTTATTTTCTGAAAAGTGGAAATTATTATCATCAACAACTGGCGATTTAAATAATGACGGAGTTGATGACCTGGTATTTGTAATAGAAAAAACCGACAAGAATAACTTCCATTTGAATGAGGGGCATTTTGGTAGAGATACTATTAACTTAAACCCAAGAATTATGGGTATCTATTTTAGAAATAAAAATGGAAAATTAGTAAAACAATTACAATCTAATAGTTTTATAATCCTTCAAGATTCACCAACCATGGACGAACCTTTTCATGGTGTTGAAATACTTGAAAAAGGTGTTTTAAAAATTGACTTTCATTTTTGGTATAGTGCAGGAAGTTGGAGTATGTCCTACCACACCTACAAATTTAGGTTCCAAAATAATAAATTTGAGTTGATTGGTTATGATGCTAATGAAAGGCATAGAGGAAGTGGAGAAGAGACAGATTACAACATAAATTTTTCGACTTACGAGATGAATATAACCAAAACAATATTCGACGAAAATGATGATCGTATTATAAAAGAAGAAAATAAAACCTTTATACTGAAAGAATTAAAATCAATACAATCTTTGGGAAAACCATTTGAATGGGAGTTCAAAGGAATTCATTTATAAAAGTGAAATGAGCAATTAAAAAACAGATATAATAATAATAATAATAATAATAATAATAAGGGGTATATATCAAACTTTAAGTATGAGCATATTAACTAGCTATCTACAATTGTAAAAAATGAAATTTGAACTTAAACATAGAGACGATTTAAATCCTAAAGATTTTATAAAGCATAATATTTGGGTTCAATATTATTCTGCAGGTGAGATTGACTTTATAGAGGAAGAAGGTTATAATAGAAAAGAGGTTGAATCTAAATTAGAAAAAGTGGATTGGTCTGATGAATACTGGTTTAAATCTTTTCCTTACAAAGAAGTAACCCCATATATGTTTACTAGATATTATGCCCAATTTGAACTACCAAATAAAAAAATAATTGACGGATATATCGAATTTACAGAGTATAGTGGTGTTCAAAATTATTCGCTATATGTTGATGGAGAATTTATTGGACTTAATGTACATCACTCTGAGATGAATGAAGAAGATGAAGTAGAGCTAAAACATAAATTGAATTTAGATGAACTTTACCCAATGATTGTTAAATGTTCAAGTAACATTAAAGTAGATGAAATATTTAATCCGAATAAAAAGTAAATAACTGGTGCATAAAACATAGCTAATAAGTGTTAAATTCAAGGCTTGTGATTATTTACAAAGTTCCGTCAAATTTTTAATTTGACTTTTAGAATAGAAAAATTAAAAACAAAACATAAAAATTCGGCTTTGTGTTAAACTGAAAAGCTAGTGTCTGTTTACACGCTACGTTTCAAAGCCGTTAGGCATAATTGAAAAATGAGAATATATATAACAATCATAATTATAGTAGTATTTAATTTATCTTCTTTTGCTCAGGCAAATACACAAAATGGGGAAAATTATACGATTAAAGGGTTAATTACTGACAAAAATTCTAGGGATACTTTGCGACTTGTAATTGTTGAATTTAGGAACAACGAAAATAAACTGATTAAAGCAACACGGTCAGATTTTGATGGAATTTATTTTACATCTTTTTGTTCGAAAGAGTTAATAAGTGATAGTCTTTTTATTAAAACTACGAACGCATTTTACAAACAAGAAAATTTTAATTATAAAATAGTTTCTGATACAATTATTAATATCCATATGAATTCGGGTAGTAATGGAACATTTTCAAAAGAAAAATTTGAAGAATATAATAGACTCATATCATATGGTACTGAATGTGGTTTAATTGAAGACGAATATGATGAAATTGAATATGAAAAGAATCTAAAAACTTACCAACATTACTGTACTGGAGAAATAAAAAAATATAAGAACTTAATTGATGATGATGAAGTTCTTTCAGAATGGATTCTAATAAAAAAATAGAACTATGCCTAACACGGTACATAAAACATAGCTAATAAGTGCTAAACGGAAAGGCCTTTGTACTTATTTACAAAAAAATAATCTACCACTGTCTCTTATATTTTGAAAGTGGTAGTAGACAAAGGAATTAATGAATTAAAACTTATAATTCCGTAAAATATAATAGTTACAACTAAGGCAGCTTAACATTGCGCTAATTTAAAAAGAAGCATATGAAACTCAGTAATTCATTTAGTGGAGCATTAAGAACATTTACATACTTTATTGCTAGTGGAACCCATTATCAATTAAAAGGAATTAATTACCTTGACTTGTTTGGAAATGAACCAAGTGCAATAGAACAAGTTTTTGCAATATTTGCCAATGTAATCGAATTAGATGAAAATGGAACTGTACTAAATGCCAAATATGCTGAAAAAAGAGCCGTTGATTACATTCGCTCTTATTGTGAACCTAAATTTGAAGTTAAGCCTCCTTATGAGGATTGGTAAACAGAATTATATTAGGTTTAATTGTTAGCAGAATAGAAATTACATTTTAAAAGGATAGAACTGATTTTCATATTAAAAGTAAAATAACAAAACAATGAGTATGCTTCCATTATTTTTATTGATATTAATTTCTGTAGGATTCGTAGTATTTAACTTTGTTTTTTACTTAAAAAATGGAGTCATAAAAACAAAAGAGAAATTATTCAAGCTAGTAAAAGTTTGTACAGTTGTTATCGTTCCAATATTCTTCATTGCAATTGCTGATATAGGGCAAAAAAACAATTGCTGTACTGATAGTGCTTTATTCTCACCTGAACATCGCATAAGTATTTACACACTACTAATAGCTTACACAATTGCCTATCTTTTATCAACTTATAGGACACATATTTTCCCGCCCTTTGTAGAGCTTTTTATCAATTCATTTTTAATACTTGGTTTAATCATTAATATTGTTTTATGTATACATATAAACGATACTGAATTAGGTGTTTTATTTTGGAGTTTTGGTAATGTTCCAATACTTTTATTATTACTTTTAGAATTGAGCGAAAATCAAAAGTTATTAATGCATTTTATTGATGAAAATAAATTGAATGCTAATACTTCAATTGAAACATGCTGTTTATCAATTTTAAAACTTAAACCAATTTTAAAATACCCCATTCTTACAGTTATTTTAATTCCGATTCTAATTTCACTATCGCTATTGATACTCCTTTTTGGGCAAAAACCTGATAGTATTATACTAGCATTTACAGATACTTATAAACATGGTTTTTCGCAGCTTGATCATATGTGTGATAATGTTCAGTGTGGTGGTCATTTTTTGTGTTCCGTAGGAGCTAATGGTCATAAAAATGTAGTAAAACCCATCAGGTATGGAGAGCGAAATGGAAATAAAATAATTTGTACTCGTCAATTATTAGTAGCTAATGCCTTTGAAGATTTAATTCAAGAAAAATATCCTAACACACATAAAACAATCAGGAGGTTTTATAATAAAGTAGGAAATTCAATTCATAAGCACTATCACATATTCAACAATAAATTTGTTTCAGATTTTGTTTATCTATTAATGAAACCTTTGGAACTTTTTTTTCTAATGGTACTTTACAGTTTCGACCGTAAACCTGAAAATCGAATAGCAATACAATATTTAAACAAAAAAGATAAACACAAAATAAATGTAATTAGTATAAGACAGCGCGGTGCGTAATACTAAACTTAAATAACATTACAAATGAAATATTTAATACTTAGATTCCTTTTTATAATTTTAATATTATTTACTTCCTGTTCAGAAAACAGAACATATTATGATGCTGACTGGAAGAAAACTAACAAAGAAAATGCATCTTATTATAGGGATCCACCAAAAGAAGCGAAAGGGTTATGGGGTATAAATGACTATTATATAAGTGGAGAAAAACAATTTATAGGGCAAGCAAAAGATAGTTTAGGAACTGTTTTAGAAGGTGATGTAACTTGGTATTTTAAAACGGGAAAAGCTGAAAATAAAATACGTTATAAAAACGGAAAAATAATAGGGTATTACACTACTTTAGAAGGAGCAGAAGGATCCTCAAAAGTGGGGTGGGATGAAAATGATTTATATTTTATGGACTATTCAAATGCTGCTCCTGAAACTGTAGCTGAAGCCGTATGGAATAACACAACTGTTTATGACTATTACTATGCCGATACCTCAATAGTTGCCAGTCAGCATACAAGTAATACAGGCCATGATGATAAATTTTCATTTTCACTTTTTTTTAATAAAAAAGGAGACACAATAGGTCGTTTAGATAAAAATGAAAAATCAGACAAGTGGAATGGAAAGGAAGTGAATTTTTATGAGCTTGAACAAGTGGGGAAAAATGAGATGAGTTCTATAAAAGAAATAAATACCTATAGTAAAGGTTGTATTACACATACTCAATATTATAATACAAGTGAGAAATTAATAGCGGAAGGTTTTTTTAAAGATATGAAACCTTTTAAAGGTACTTTTTTTAAAGAAATATGTGGGTTTAATAAAATTCAACAGTATAAGAATGGATATTTACAAAAAGAAACGGCATACAATAGTGATGATGAAATAATAGGAGAGATAAGCTTTAAAAATAAAGTGCCAAATACAGGTGTGTATTACAATTGCTCTAGTTTACAAACCTATAAAAATGGTGCATTACATGGCAAGTCTGTTCAATACCTTTATGACGGTTCTGAAAGTGTAGAATTTGAGTTTATGTACAAAAAAGGAGTAGAAGAGGGGGACTATTCTATTTATGAAGATGAATCACTTTTATTAGAAAAGGGAAGCTATAAAAAAGGAGTCCAAAATGGTGAGGTTACGTACTATCATAATGGAGACCATTCTGGAGATGAATTCAACAATAATTATTACTTAAAAGCAAACATAAAAACGAAGAATAACAAACCTTTTATTAAGCGATTATTGCAATTTAACTTGGATAATAACGAGTTGTTAAATACGGTTGAATTTGAGCATAATACAACAGATAAGTTTACTTATATAAATAATGGGTACCATGCAATATATTTCAAAGACTTTAATAGTGATGGTTTTGATGACTTACAAATAACATACAACCATCATAGACATGATATTATAACAAATACCTATTATCTATTTAATTCACAAACAAATAAATACGAACACATTTCGGAATTAGATAATGCAGGTGATGTAGCCATTAATGCGTCAGAAAAAACGATAAAAGCCTCTTTTAGAAAAAAGTTTGAAGACTACACAACATACAAAACGTATGATTTTTTGAATAAAAAACTGATTAAAAAATTAGTGGTAGAAAAAGTTTACCACCAGAGAATAGATACAACTCTGGTTACACAAACCTTTCCTCTGCAGTTAGAGAAGTATCCTTTATTAGCAGATAATTTACCTTCATTAAATTTTATTCAGCAAAATAAAGTACAGCAAATTACAAAACCATATCAGGAGATTGTACTAAAAAAAGAACCTTTTTCAATAACATTTCCTGGTTTACTCGATAATGAAGATATATTTGGGTTTAAGGTTAAAATTACAGCCAGTTATAATAAAGAAATATTTAAAAAAGCAATTGTCAACAAGAGAGAAGAAGACACTTCTATATTTAGGACTGGTACTACATTCGCTATGGGAGCAAACGAACCACTTATTTTAGATGGTGATGGTCATAATATTTTTTATTATGATGATACTTCTGATGATAACTTAGTGTATCTAAAAAATATAAATGAACAAGTACTGTTATTAGAGTTTAATATTGATAAACTACAAGATGAGAATAAAAATTTTGCTATATCTAATATAAAGAAACCTATTTATATGATTATATATATGGATAAAAATAATAATCTAAAAATAGATAAAAACGAGATACATTACATAAGCCTTTTGTTTCAATAATGGTTGAACCAACCCTCATCTAAAAAACATCTCAATTTCACTAGCAACCGAAAGTCTGATAATTTTTTGAGATAGATTAAGTAAACCAGTTACTTAACAGTGCTTTATTATTATTAAAAAACTTAATTTCTGACATTAAAAATAATTGTCAAACTGAGCTTATCGAAGTTTAATGGAAACGAATGGGTTGTGGATTTCGATATTTCTATTATGCTCAGTATGTAGTCTTCCCCATAATTGAGAGAGTTTAAGAAGAGAAAAATAATTCTTAAATTTAAACTGAAATAATGTTCCGCGATATGTAACTTTGCTTTGATAAAGCAAAGATTACTTCTTCATTTTTAATGAAAAGTTTTGACTATAAACACTCTTTAAAATGTTAATGGAATACTTTTTCTCAAGCGACGATAGGAGTGTAGTGGGAATGTGTATGGAATGGTTTGGTTGGTTGGTATACAGAAATCTAGTTATGATTTTTATAAAATACTTTCATTTATATTTAAAAAGCAGTATATTACACCAATAGTATGATAATCGATTCATTTGTAAAATTATATTTATGGCAACAATTAGAAAAACAGTAACTTTTACACAACAACAAGATAATTGGATAAAAGCTCAAATTAGCGCTGGAGAATATACAAATGATAGTGAATATTTAAGAGACTTAGTTAGGCGTGATCAAGCTAAAAAAGGAAAATTTAATACTTTGAAATCTGCAATACAAACGGGATTAGATAGCGGTGTTAGTGAAAAATCTATTCCAGATATTATGAATGAAGTTGAAAAACGTATGCGAGCTGATGGGCGTTTATAAACTTTCTATAAAAAGTGAGTCTGACATTGCTAATATGTTTGAATATGGAATTGAAACATTTGGAATTATTCAAGCTCAAAAGTATTTCTACGGAATACATGATGTTTTACAAGCGTTAGCTGAAAATACTAATCTTGGGCGTGATGCGTCAGAATTTACGCCATCACTAAAACGGTTTTCATACAAATCACATACAATATTCTATCTAAATACAACTATTGGTATTCTTGTAATTCGTGTGCTTAGCCAAAGTATGGATTATACTAAATACTTATAATTAATTTTAGACAACACAATAGTTATCAATTATTAATCGTTAAAGCAAAGTAAAGTTTACTTATCATAATTTTCTTCAAAAAAATCTTTTCTAAAAGTTCATTTAAAAAGTAATGGAACAATTTTTACACGAAACGACGATAGGAGTGAAGTGGTATGTATGTGGAAAGGTAAATTAACTATTATATAATTTATTTACTGAACTTTTATAAGTTTGCCCAATTGGAATTTTATATTCGTTAATTAAAATACGGTTTCCTTCAATAAATTTTATCTTATCGATTGCTACTATAAATGATTTATGAACTCTCAAGAAGTTACTATCGGTTAATAAAGTTTCATAATAAGATATTTTTTCATGACTAACAATCATTTCATTTTTCAGAAACAGTTTAGTGTAATTCCCATATGCCTCTATATATAGCAAGTCACTTAAATCAATTTGATAGTGTTTTTTATCACCTTTTACAAAGAATCGAGTGGAAGTAACGTCATTAGAAACTTCTTTAATAACTGTCTTTTCGATTTGATTTTCAGATACTTTATTTACAGCTTTAACCAAACGATCAAAAGGAAAAGGTTTTAAAATATAATCTACCACATTCAATTCAAAACCCTCTAATGCATGTTCTTTATATGCTGTAGTAATAATAGTTTTTGGAGGTTTTGTTAAGGTTCCTAAAAAATCCAAGCCTCTTAATTTGGGCATGTTTATGTCTAAAAACATAAAATCTATTGTGTTTTCATTCAAATACTGCATGGCTTCCATAGCATTGTAGCAGTTTTTTTTTAGTTGTACATGCGGCAACATACTACAGAATTCTTCGATTATTTCATGTGCTAAAGGTTCGTCATCAATTATAATATACTTAAGCATGTTTCGAAATTTTTAAAGTTGTTTTATAGGTGTTATTTGTTATCTCAACGATTAATTCATGTGTGTCTTTATATAATAATGATAATCTTCTTTTTAAATTCTGTAAGCCTATCCCCTTAGGTTCATTTACTTCATTTGGATCAAAATTATTTTCAATCATAAAACAAATAAAGTTTTTATTTTCAACTAAATTGATATGAATATAAGCATTTTCTGTAAGTGTTTCAATACCGTGCTTAAATGCATTTTCTAATAGGATGATATACAATAAAGGGGCAATCATTAAATTGATATCTATCGCATGGTTAAAGGTGATTACTACCGTTTTTTTATACCGTATTTTATGTAATTCAATATAGTTATTTAAATACTCAATCTCATCAGCTAGTTTTACAGTTTCTTTTTCCCCTTCATAGATTGTATAGCGCATCATGTCCGATAATTTCAAGATAACTTCCGGGGCTTGCTTGGAGTTTTTAACTGTTAAAGCATATAGATTATTCAATGTATTAAAGAAGAAATGAGGATTTATTTGAGTGCGTAATAAAGATAATTCTGCTTGTGACTTTTCGGCTTTTAAATTCTGTAACCATTTCCATTGTTCGTAGAACCATAACCCAAAAAATATTGGAATAGGCACAAAGAAAATCACAAAGGGGAGATCTTCTTTTATTTTCAAATAAGCTTCCACATTACCTGAAAATAAACGTAGATATAGAAAATATAGAAATAGTGGGCCATAAAATAATGTGATTAACTTCCAGTATTTTTTCACAAACGATGGTACTAATAGATACGCAAACCCTATCCAAAACCCCAATACTAAAATAAATGTAATTGGATTATCGGGCATTTTCATTTTGGAATCTATAACCATAGTGGTTATCAAAAGAACTATAAGTGCAATAAGTTTATATACAATTTTTCTTTTTTGCTTTATATATGAAAACTTATAGATAGGGAGCGAAATAAGAAGCCACCAAAATATAAATATAAATAAGATCTCTATAGGTGCATTATCTGGTATAAGAATAAATTTGTAATGATGCATCAAAATGATTGTCATTAAAACAAGTATAAACCCTATTCCAAAGGCTTTGTATTTTTTTAAAATGTGTACCATAATCCAAAAGTACTCATGTTATATAATCCTTACAAGAAAATTGATAAACACTACTATAATTAACATCAACAGGGCTATTTTCCTGATGAACTCAATTTGTAATAATTTTGACTATGTATGACTATATAATATTGCTATAAGTCATATTTATTAGTAAGTATTTCATTTCAAATATAAGTTTGCTTGAAATAGAAATCATCAAAAACGAGCAATTATGAATACATTACAAATAAATGATTTAACAAAGACCTATCCGAATGGCGTAAAAGCATTAGCTGGAATAAATTTAAAAATCACAAACGGAATGTTTGGGTTATTAGGAGCTAATGGAGCAGGAAAATCCTCTTTGATGCGTACCATTGCATCACTACAAGAACCGTCTTCAGGAAGTATATATTTTAATGATACAGATATTGTTAAACAACCTCATGAAATTAGAAAACAGTTGGGCTATTTGCCTCAAGAATTTGGAGTGTACCCTAAAATTTCTGCTGAAAAACTATTGCATCACTTGGCTGTATTAAAAGGGATATTAGATAGTAAAGAGCGTAAAGAACAAGTAACAGCTTTATTACAGCAAGTTAATTTATACGAGCACAGGAAAAAAGCAGTGTATACATTTTCAGGAGGTATGCGTCAACGATTTGGAATTGCTCAAGCATTACTAGCAAACCCAAAATTAATTATTGTTGATGAACCGACTGCAGGCTTAGACCCAGAAGAGAGTAATCGATTTTTAAATTTATTAAGTGAAATAGGGGAGAACGTCATCGTTATTTTATCTACACATATTGTTGAAGACGTTCGTAATCTATGTCCTAAGATGGCAATTTTATCCAATGGAAAAATTATTTCAGAAGGGAGTCCAACAGAATTAGTAGCAACTATTGAAGGAAAAATCTGGACGAAGATTATCCCTAAGAGCGACATTGTTATTTATAAGAAATCTTTTGATGTAATTTCTATAAAATTGATATCTGGAGAAACACAAATTAGAGTATTATCCGAAAGAAAACCAGAAATTGGATTTGATAATATCACTCCAAACCTAGAAGATTTCTATTTCGTTACTTTATTTAATCAAACAAGTAAAAACTCCTAAAATTATGTTTAAAAAGTTATTACAATTCGAAGTTTTTTATCAATTAAAACAGCGTGCATTTCCAATATTTGCATTATTATTTTTGTCATTGGGGGTATTTGTTGGGGGACAAGGATTTGCTTCAAAAGGGGTGAATTTTAATGCTGTTTATCAAGTGTATTTCCATACAAGTATCTTTACTTTAGGAAGCGTTTTTATCATTATGTTTTTCGCTATTAGTGCTACACTTAGAGATAAGCAATATAATATGGAGCATTTAATTTATAGCTCTTCTATTAAAAAGAGGCAATATTTTTGGAGTCGATTTTTTGGGACTTTTATATTTAGTGTTTTAGCGTTCTCTCCTTTTTTAATTGGATATATTTTTGGAAATTATTTTTCAGATTTAGATCCAGAACGATTGGGTGATTTTCGATTGATGACCTATCTACAACCATGGTTGTTTATTGTGTTACCAAATATTTTTATCTGTTCTACAATTGTGTTTTCTGTTAGTACATTAACAAAAAGTAGCATCGCAACCTATGCAAGTGCAGTATTTATTTATATGTTATATTTTATAAGCGCTATCTTTTTAAACTCCCCCTTATTAGCGCAATCTGTTCCTGCATCTCCAGAAAGTATGGCATTAGCTGCTACCCTAGATTCTTTTGGTGTTGCTGCTTTTTTTGAGCAAACTCAATATTGGACTCCTTTTCAAAAAAATACACAGTTACTCTCATTTTCAGGTTTATTTTTATTAAACAGACTTGTTTGGATATTGGTTTCTATAGGAATATTATTCGCGACTTATAGCGTATTCTCTTTTAGAAAAACAACTAAAAAGGTAAAGAAAGAACCTACACAAAAAACAGTTAAGATTCAAACATTAATATATAAACCAATAAATGCCTTGCATAACTTCAAAGCACAACAAATGGCATTCTTTACATTATTAAAGTTAGAGTTGAAAAATGTTTTTATGGGCCTACCTTTTATTGCAGTGTTAATCATGTGGTTACTTATTGTATTTTCCGAATTATTTTCGACAGTAATTGGTGGTGGAGAGTATGGCGTTAGTGTATATCCTTTTACCAATCAATTAATCGATTTATTCTTAGACCAGTTAACTCTTTTCAGTCTGATACTCATCATTTTTTATAGTTCTGAGATTGTTTGGAGAGAACGAGATTTAAATATCAACAGCATTATAGATGTAACACCAGTAAAAAATGGAGTATTCTTTCTATCTAAATTAACAGCATTACTATCATTACCCATGATTTTGATTACTTCAGGTATTTTGATGTGCATAATATTTCAAATTAGTTTAAACTATACAAACTTTGAATTTAGCTTGTATGCATCTTTATATTATCATTATGGTGTACAATTGGTTGTCTTTTCTATGATATCCTTGTTTATAAACAGTTTAGCAAAAAATAAATATATGGGGATGGGTGTTTTTGGCTTGATTGTATTGTTAAGCTTAAAATCAGGTATGCTTGGATTAGAGCATCCCTTAACAAGCCTTGGTTTTTTACCAAGACTTGAGTACAATAATTTGGATGGATTTAATGGTGTTTCAAATCTGTTTGATCATTTAGCACTATACTGGTTAGCTTTAGGTTTAATATTAACTGTTTTATCATTTAAAATTTGGAATAGAGTCCAAGTTGCTAGTTTTTCTGTTAAACTAAAACAACTGGCTTTGCATTGGACAAGAACCCAAAAATATGTTACTTTAATATTAGTAGTATTGTTTTTATATGCAGGTGGTTTGGTATATTATAATGTAAACATTGTTTCTAAGTATGAAACGATGAATGATCGATTGGAAATTAGTGAAAATTATGAGCGTAAATTCAAAAAATTTGACAGCATAGAAAGATTATATCCAACTTCAAAAAAGACAAAAGTTGATTTCTATCCAACAAAGAGAATGTATACAGTTTCTGCGGATTATATGTTGAAAAATAAAAGTGAGCAATCATTATCTGAACTCTTTATAACAGAAAGAGTTTCATTAGTGAATATTACTATAGAAAATGCACATTTAGTGGTCCATGATACTTTGTATGGAACGTATTTGTTTAAGTATGACAAGCCTTTACAACCAAATGATTCCGTAAGATATACCTTTAAATTAAAGAAAGAGGTAAAAGGTTATGAAACAGATAATTCAATTGTAAACAATGGTACTTATATTAATCGTTTTGGTAATTTTGAACCTATTTTGGGGTATACTTCTGGGTTAGAAATTTCCAATAGAACTGAACGTCAAAAAAGGAATTTACCAGAACGAATTGAAGAAGATAATTCGGATGCACATATTGTATTAGAAGATGTGAAACATGAAAAAATAAGGTTTGAAACTATTATCTCAACATCTAGTAATCAAACGGCAATTAGTTCTGGTCGATTATTAAAAGAATGGTCTGAGAATAATAGAAAATATTATCACTATAAATCTAGTGGTAAAATTTTACCAGCTATAGGTTATTTTTCTGCAAAATATAAAACAAAGATAACAAATTATAAAGGAGTCTCAATCGAACAATATTATGATGCAAATCATGACTTTAATATTGAAAATATTGATAATAGTGTGAAACAAACGTTGGACTATTGCCAAGAAAACTTCGGTACATATAATTTTGATCATATAAGAATTGCAGAAGTTCCTTCATATTGGCCATTTGGAGGGTTTGCACACCCAGGCATTATAAGTATGGTAGAAGACAGATTGTATTTAACTAATGTAAGCAATGAAGAGACTTTTAATGTGGTTGCTAAAAGAGTAATTCATGAAGTCTCGCATCAATGGTGGGGACATACCTTATCTGCAAAACCAGTTGCTGGTGGTTCTTTATTTGTTGAAGGGTTTGCTAAATATACAGAAGCTGTTGTACTGGAAAGGATGTACGGAAAAAGAGCATTATATACTTTGGCTGAAGATGTAAGAAGTAGATATTTTAGAGGTAGATCTTTTGCTAGTGTTGTTGAACCTCCAGTTTATAAAGTAGATGGACAAAGTTATATTGCTTATGGGAAATCACTGACTGTTATGTTAGGTTTAAAAGATTTAATTGGGGAAGAACAAGTAAATAAAGTGATAAAAACATTGACTGATAAATATCGTTCCATAAATAAATTAGCAGTAACTTCTGTTGAGTTATTAGACGAAATCTATAAAGTAACCCCTACAAAACAACATACATTAGTGAATGATTGGTTTAAAAAATTAATAACCTATGATTTAGGAATAGAAGAAAGTTCTTATAAGGAATTAACAAATGGAACTTACTTAGTTACTGTGAAAGTAAAAGCAAAACGCCTTGAAACGTTCGATAGTGGAGAAATAAAGCAAATTGCGATTGATGAGCCCATTAAAATAGGGGTGTTTACAGCTCATCCATCAAACGTGAAAGATGATAATTCAATTTTATATTATGAATCAAATCAATTCAGTAAAGAAATAACTGAGATTAAGATCATCGTAAAAGAGAAACCAAGTTATATTTCAATAGACCCATTCGGAACTAGGTTAGATGAAAATTTAGCTGATAATTTAATGACGTTGTAAAACGGCCTCATATAATTTTGGATAAAACAATAGGTGAGTGGAGCGTCCATATTTTAGATAGCGAGAACCGAATATAATTAGGTTCTCGCTTTTTAATTTAAGTTATTCAATAAATTTAATATCTCAAATGTTTTCTAAAATATAGTGTAACGAGCCGTTAATTGTTTCCAAAAGTATATGAAGCCTTGAATTTTTGTTTCTTTTGTTTCAAGACAAAAGATAATGAAAGAGCTTTTTAAAGGTTATTGTAGTAACGAGATTATAGCAAGGGTATAGAAATTTTAAAGCAAGGATAATGCGGTAGGAAAATTTTATACTGTTGCGTGAAGCTAACGAAAAGTTAATAAGATTTTTTTATAACGAGAACATCAATGCAATCTCTACTTTTAATTAGAAGCTAAAAGGTTTTGCTTTTTTTGGCGTTGGCAAGCGATGGATAATTGTGTTAAAAAAAATTACTGCGATAGTATAATTATTTTTAAAAAGCAATCGAGCGTTTGCGAGCGGCAATTTTACATAACGTCTAATTATAGCTACAAATGTTTTCTTATAAATCTAAATTTCAAAATCTACGAGAATCTAATATTTAATAAATGTTTAATCATTGTACAGAATATTCAATTTAAACGAAAGCTAAAAGCCAAATGTTTAATGACCCAAGTACTACAGTTTATTAAAGAATACAGAACTTTCTGGGATATTTTACATAATATAGAATTATAGCTATCAAATTTTAATGAAATGAATTTGTACTATAATGTTCCGCGTTATGTAACTTTGCTTTTACAAAGCAAAGTTTACTGCTTCATATTTAATGAAAAGTTTTTGACTTTAAACACTCGTTAAAATGTTAATGAAATATTTTTTATACGCACCGAGAAAAGGAGGGGAGTATAATGTGTATGAAATGGTTTGGTTAACTCTGGTGCATTGAGGTGAACTATACATGGCTTTACTATGGAGTATCCATGAACTAAGATTTACACATTTAACATTTTTTAGCATTTGCCCATGTAATAAAATTCATACAACATACGTTATTAGTTTGTTACACACATAATTTTCACAAAACCATATCGAAAATCAATAGGCCTATTGATATAATAAAATTCCCGATTGCCGGGAATTGTATTGTATAACTAGAATTCATATGCTATATAAAAAGCTCATATGATTGAGTATTAGTATGAATTCATAATATTTGGGAATTATGGCAAAACAAAAAGGTTTTATCAAATTAAAAGGTTCGTTGGGAGGACTAACATTTTACAGAAACAATGGAGATGATTTAATAAGAACTACTGGCGGAGTAGATAAAAATAGGATTAAGAATGATCCTAAACATGAGTGAGTTTGGTGGCTCTGCAACCGTTGGAAAAGCGCTACGAATGGGCTTTGCTAATATTATTAAAAGTATGAGTGATAATAGTATTGTAGGCAGAATAACAGGAGTTATGAAAAAGATAAATTCTGTTGGAACAGGAATAAGGGGACAACGTGCCTTTGAAATATTACCTAATAAAATTTTATTAGAAGGTTTTGAATTTAGTAAGAACACGCTATTAGACGCTATATTTTATGCACCTAATACAGCACCAACTTTAGATGCTAACAGAAGTGTTGCTACTTGGGTTATACCTGATTTTAATATGTCTAATTATATAAACCCTCCGGAAGGAGCAACACATTTTAAATTGGTATTGGCTACCACGGTTTTGAGTGATTATAATTATTCAATATCTATAAAGAAATATGAAGCTGTTAATGAAGCAGAAAATGAAACTAATGGAATAGCATTAAGTACAGAAATTCCGCTAGGAGGTATGGTAGGAAGTGATACTATCTTAATTATTGATTTAGGTTTTGGAGCAGCTTTGCCAGCAACAGTAGGTGTTGTGAATGCTATAGGTATTATATTCTATCAAGAAATAAATACACAATTTTATGAATTAGCAAGTGATAATGCTTTGCGTATAGCAACTATAGGTTAATGAATTAAAAATATAGGTTTTTGTGGGAAAAACCTGTGTGTTGAAAGCGGCTTCTTTTTTAAGGAGTTGCTTTTCTATTTATATTGGCTCACAAACCCAATTTACCTTTCACAAAGTCTTTTACTATAAATAACAGTGCTATTACTATCTTTGTTAATATGATTAAAGCAATACTTATTGATGATGAACAAAGTGCAAGAAATGTACTTACAAATTTATTAGAGAGGACTT
>Ga0209396_1000257_pt1 | contig 66510 bp, 70 predicted proteins | sample GOMGulsemesocosm_6_FD_184638 | JGI IMG/M metagenome (GOLD analysis project Ga0209396, IMG submission 184638) | Methane-oxidizing microbial communities from mesocosms in the Gulf of Mexico - GOM8C Gulf of Mexico (SPAdes) (version 2) | ecosystem: Environmental > Aquatic > Marine > Cold seeps... | reverse complement strand
ACTACAATTCGCTGCGCTTGAGCAATTTTATCTCTAGCAATAATTTTCGACATATTCCGCCTTCTTCCCCACCTAAGGAACCATAAAATAAGGCACCTTAACCAAAATCAAGATGCCTTATTTTTAAAACCTAATACTTCTGCAGAATCACCTTAACGGACATATTCCACATCAACATCATAATCATCATCGTCAAAGTCGTCGTCATCTTCGGACGCTTCCTTGGCAGCACGAGATTCTTCTCGCTTGGCAGTACGATATGAATTAATTCGCTCACGGCCTTCTTCATCAATGCTGATTCGCATTGCTTCTTCAGCATCACGCGCCTCTTCACTTTCTTCAAGTAGAAGACGTCTCTCATCCAACTGAGTCATCAGATCCAAACAAAGCACCTGAGTACCTTCACCTGATATAGCCGAAATACGATAAGTTGGACCTTCCCAACCCAAAGCGTCAACAACTGCTTGGCATCGAGCTTCAAGCTCATCTGCTGGCACCATATCAATTTTATTCAGCACTAACCAACGCTCGCGCGTAGCCAAAACAGGACTGAACAAATGCAATTCATTAACCGCAATTTGTGCCGCTTGCTCAGGAGTCACATCATCCCAAGGCGCCATATCAACCAAATGCAATAAAATACGATTACGTACCAAGTGCTTCAGGAATCGAATCCCCAAACCAGCACCATCAGCCGCACCTTCGATAATGCCCGGAATATCGGCAATAACAAAACTCTGGTGCTGCTTCACTTTCACCACACCCAGATTAGGCACAAGTGTGGTAAAAGGGTAATCGGCCACTTTTGGCTTTGCCGCTGAGACTGAGCGAATAAAGGTCGATTTACCTGCATTAGGCAAACCTAACAGACCAACGTCTGCCAAGACTTTCATTTCAAACTTAAGGTTACGCTCTTCACCGTCCGTGCCTTTCGTCGTTTGACGAGGCGCTCGGTTAGTACTGGATTTGAAGCGCACATTACCCAACCCTCTATGACCACCTTGTGCGACACAAAGTCGCTCGCCATCTTGAGTCAGGTCACCCAGAGTTTCACCCGTGTCTTCATCAATAACAGTGGTTCCAACAGGCACCTTAAGGATCAGGTCTTCACCTTTTGCTCCAGTACAATCTTGCCCTTTACCACCTTCGCCAGTTTCAGCTTGGTGGCGACGAGTGTAACGATAATCAATCAAAGTATTTAGCGCGCCATCGGCCTCTAAAAAAACACTACCGCCATCACCGCCATCACCGCCATCAGGACCACCTTTAGCAATAAATTTCTCACGCCAAAAGCTTAAACAGCCGTTTCCACCTTTGCCTGCCCGTACATAAATACTGGCTTCATCAACGAATTTCACAGAATCACCTCTTAGGTGTGTATTACAATATCAGTGACACAAACAGCGTTGCACCACTCAAAAAATCTATTATATAATTTTTCCAAAAAAAAAGCCCCGCCACAGCGGAGCCCTTTTTTTACTCGGGCGAGTATTAAGCAGCTGCTACTACAGAAACTGTACGGCGCTTAAACTTACCTTTCACTTCGAACTTCACTTGACCTTCAGTCACAGCGAATAAAGTGTGATCTTTACCGATCTTAACACCTGCACCAGGGTGGAACTGAGTACCACGCTGACGAACAAGAATGTTACCAGGGATCACAACTTGACCACCGAAACGCTTAACACCTAATCGTTTCGACTCCGAGTCGCGTCCGTTACGAGTACTACCACCCGCCTTTTTATGAGCCATAATCTACCCCTTAATTTTGAATTTGTGACGTTTAGCCAATTGCTGTGATTTTAATTTCAGTAAACCACTGACGATGACCTTGACGCGTCATAGAGTGCTTACGACGACGGAATTTAAGAATCTTAACTTTGTCACCGCGGCCATGGGATACAACTTCAGCTGTAACTTTAACGCCTTCAACTACTGGTGCGCCAACTTGAACGTCGTCGCCGTTGCTTACTAGCAGAACTTCGTTGAAATCAACGCTGTTACCTGCTTCAACTGCCAGTTTTTCAACTTTAAGGACTAGGCCTTCTTGAACACGGTATTGCTTACCGCCAGTTTTGATCACTGCAAACATGTATTTCTCCAATAAGATTTATCCGGCTACTGGATTTTATTTGACCTACTTCTAGTGGCCTAAATATCGATAAATGTCTTAGCGCCGAAGCTCAAAAACCAATCGAAATTCAATCACCATATGATAGGGAGCAAAATGTGGATAAATCGGACGCAGGATTGTACAAAATCAAACCAGCAAAAACAAGACATATAGACATTTATCACGCATATTTTGAGATTTAGGTTGACCCTTCACGCCTCCTTACCTAGCATGTGGCAGTCTTGCTGTTTTCGCATCGAAAATTAGCTAGGAAAATAGTCAGCTTGGAAAAAAATTGATGTCCTCCAACTCTATACATGCGGTTGTTAACAACGAATTTAGCCTTGTTAATGAGCACATTTTATCTCAGTTAAAAAGTGAAATTCCGCTCATTGAGCAAATTGGTTATTACATTATCAGCAATGGTGGCAAACGTTTACGACCACTATTAGTACTGATGGCAGCCCGTGCATGTAGTAAATCCGATGATGACAGCTATCAAGACAATATGGTCAAGATGGCAACTATCATAGAGTTTATTCACACAGCAACCTTACTTCATGATGATGTTGTTGATGAATCCGATATGCGTCGCGGTAAAAAAACCGCCAATGAAGAGTGGGGTAATGCACCCAGTGTTCTAGTCGGTGATTTCCTTTATTCTCGCGCATTCCAAATAATGGTTGAAGTGGGCAGCATGCAATGCATGCAGATTCTAGCTGAAACAACCAATATTATTTCTGAAGGTGAAGTTCAGCAGCTGATTAACTGCGGTGATCCCAGTACGTCAGAAGAAAGCTACCTTAAAGTCATCCAATACAAAACCGCCAAACTTTTCGAAGGGGCCGCCCTTTGTGGTGCCATTGTGGCAAATGCGGATGCAGTGAAACAACAGGCGCTAGCTGATTATGGCACTTATGTGGGTACGGCTTTCCAGCTTATCGACGATGTCATGGACTACACAAGTACAGCAGAAGAGATGGGAAAAAATGTGGGTGATGACTTAGCCGAAGGCAAACCGACCCTACCTCTTATTTACACCATGAAAAATGCACCGGCTGAAGCGGCGGCAAGAGTACGCAGCGCAATAGAAACAGGCGGACTAGAGCAACTTGACGCGATTATTACTGATGTTCAAGCCTGCGGCGCTATTGAGTACACGCAAAAAGCAGCACAAGAGCAAGCTCAACTTGCGATTGATGCATTAGCCCCCTTGCATGACTCAGTCTACAAGACAGCACTGATTGACCTTGCTAAGGTATCTGTTAATCGTCGTAATTAATATTAAATAGAACCAACTCTCTATTGTTGGTTCTATTTTCTACTGACTATCCAGCCAGCAACAATCCCTCGCCCATTAACTTTGCTTTAATAAAGACTTTACTAATTCAGCGATCTCATCTGGGCGCTCCATCATAAAACAATGCCCTCCATCCACTTCGAGTAAAGTGATATTGTCATTCACCCTAGCGGCATGAGCATAGGATTGTTTAAAAAACGGCAAGGTGTCTTTACCTGCCACTATTGTCGTAGGCACCTTTAAGCCAATCAGACTTTTCCATAACCCTTTTGGATAACTTGCAAAAATTGCCGATTCCATCCAAGGAGGGCAAATTAAATGACTAAAACCCGTATTATCTGTTCTTAGAGAATGTTCGAGATAACAATCAAGGCTTTCATTAGTCCACCCCTTAAAAGTCCCTCTTCCTGTGAAGTACTTACGTGCCTGCCCTACATTAGACCAGCTAGTCTTACGTCGCTTAGCCTGTTTCACCATAGGCACTTGTGTCATCAAGCCAGATAAACGCATACCGCGTAATAACCACAACATTTTTGGCGGGAATAAAGCCGGATCTAAAATAATAATACGATCAAAAAAATTAGGCGATTGCGCCGCCATCAACGCAGTAAGGCAGCCACCAAAACTATGCGCTAAGCCTATTTTTTTCTGTTTTTGAGGCAAGTGTTGCTGAGCGGCATGCAAACAACGCTCTGCAGTTTTATTCCAACCAACAAACTTCCTATCGACATCACTCAAGCCATGACCTGACACATCTTGTGTAAAAACTTGATAGTCATTTGCAAGGGGCATAAGTAATTCTGCATAGGTTAACGACGCAAAACCATTGCCATGTAAAAAGTGTAATACCGGCTTTAATTCGTCTTGTTCTAATTTAGAGTCGTTATTGATAGATGTTTTACCTCTCAAGTAAACACCTGAATCTAATTTGAATTCCCACTGGGAGAGCTCTGCCCCCCATCCTTTAACCTGAGCTAATTTAGCACTCTCCATTTCTAACTCCGGCATCCGAAACAACCCTATTTAATACAATTTACTGCTCAGTAAGTGAAAACACATCACCAAGTGAAATAACAATAACGAATGTAGCATAAAACAATTTTGACAAAACAGTTATATCAAAAAGGAAGTTTTAAGATATAAAGTATGCAAAACCACCAGCAGTAAACCTGAAAATTCATTTTTTACGTCGATTTTTTTAACGAAATTGATTTTTTTGCACTCAAACATTCATATTCTTGCCCTTAACCGATATAATTTGCCGGATTAAAAATTGATAACTGAACTACAGAAAAGCTAGTAGACATTTTGATCTACCAGCCACATGTAGCAATAGGACTATAATGACTACTCATTCATCATTTGAGAAAGACGAACTTTTAAAATGCGGCCATGGCGAAATGTTCGGCGCAGGTAATGCACAACTACCTGTTGGCAACATGCTTATGATTGACAGAATCACAAACATCTCTGTAGATGGCGGTGAATTTGGTAAAGGTGAAATTATCGCTGAGCTAGACATCAATCCTGATCTTTGGTTTTTCGATTGCCACTTCCCTGGCGATCCTGTCATGCCAGGTTGTTTAGGTCTTGATGCCATGTGGCAACTTGTTGGCTTTTTCCTTGGTTGGAAAGGCAATAAAGGTCGTGGTCGTGCTCTAGGTTCAGGTGAAGTGAAATTCACAGGCCAAATTCTACCTACAGCCAAAAAAGTCACTTTCCGCATCACTTTGAAACGCGTTATTGAGCGTAAGCTAGTGATGGGAATCGCAGATGGAAGCGTATCTGTTGATGGACGTGAGATTTACACAGCAACTGATTTGCGTGTTGGTCTATTTACTTCAACTGAAAACTTCTAAAGATTAAGAATAGAGAGGCACACCCTATGCGTCGCGTAGTTGTAACTGGTCTTGGTATCGTAAGCTGTCTTGGTAATGACAAAGAGAGCGTTTTAAGCTCTTTACTTGAAGGCAAATCTGGCATTCGTTTTGCGGATGATTACAAAGAAATGGGCTTTCGCAGTCACGTATGTGGCCGTATTGACCTAGATTCTGATGAGATGATTGATCGTAAAACTCGTCGTTTCATGGGCCCTGCTGCCACTTATGCTTATGTATCTATGCAGCAAGCAATCACTGATTCAGGCCTAACAGAAGAGCAAGTCTCTAATGTTCGTACCGGTTTGATCGCAGGTTCTGGCGGTGCGTCCGCTGGCAACCTAGTAGACTCAGCTGACACTCTACGCAACAAAGGCGTTAAGCGTGTTGGCCCTTACCGTGTTACTCAAACTATGGGTAGTACGGTTTCTGCTTGTCTAGCAACCCCTTTTAAAATCAAAGGCGTTAACTACTCAATCACATCTGCTTGCTCTACCAGTGCTCACTGTATCGGTAATGCAATGGAACTTATCCAACTAGGCAAACAAGATGTTGTTTTTGCCGGTGGTGGTGAAGAAGAAAGCTGGACACAAACCTGCATGTTCGATGCAATGGGTGCACTATCTTCTAAGTACAACGAAACACCTGAAAAAGCCTCTCGTGCTTACGATGCAAACCGTGATGGTTTTGTTATCGCTGGCGGTGGCGGTATGTTGGTTGTAGAAGAACTAGAACACGCGAAAGCGCGTGGTGCTAAAATCTACGGCGAGCTTGTTGGTTACGGCGCGACCTCTGATGGCTATGACATGGTAGCTCCTTCTGGTGAAGGCGCAGTACGTTGCATGCAAATGGCAATGAGCACAACCGAAGGTGACATTGATTACATCAACACCCACGGTACAAGTACACCTGCTGGTGACATGAAAGAGCTACAAGCTGTGAATGAAACTTTTGGTGGCGACATTCCAAAAATCAGTTCCACTAAATCACTTTCTGGTCACTCTCTAGGTGCGGCTGGTGTACATGAGGCGATTTACAGCCTGCTTATGATGGAGAACGACTTCATTGTTGCTTCTGCAAACGTTGATACACTTGATGAAGCTGCAGGTAATATCCCTGTTGTTACTACTCGTATCGACAATGCTAATCTTAAGCAAGTTATGTCAAACAGCTTTGGTTTTGGCGGCACAAATGCCAGCCTAGTATTTAAAAAATACCAAGACTAAGCATGTTGTAGGTTTACCTACAGACAATAAAAAAGCCGCTTTTGCGGCTTTTTTATTGTCTCGCGTTTATCAACCCCATGCAGGCATTAGCACTTACCTCTCCCACAACCGCCCTCTGTGACCATACATCTAATTAGCAAGTACAAAAAAGGGAGAGGTGAATCAATATCACCTCTCCCTTTAGATAATTGCCTTTCAGATCCACTGGAATCTATTTTGTTGCGACAATCGCCATATTAGTGCGCATCCAGACTTCCATCTCTTCATGCATGGCGCCTGTTTTTTTACCTTCGACTTCAATCGGCTTACCAATAATGACATTAATAGTGCCTGGGTGTTTCAGCCACTTCTTACCAGGCCAAATTTCTCCCGCATTATGCACAATAGGCAGGATAGGCTTATCTGCTGACGTAGCAAGCATAGCAGCGCCCTTGTTAAAGCTTTTCTCTTCCCCTGCACGAACACGAGTTCCTTCAGGAAAAATAAGTACAGAACGGCCACCAAGAAGACGTTCCTTACCTTGCTTTAAGATCTGCTTTAATGCATTTGACTTTTGACTACGGTCAATCGCAATTGGCTGAACCATACGCAGCCCCCAGCCAAAAAATGGCACGGATAAAAGCTCTTTTTTTAATACCGTCGACAGTGGCGTTATCAAAACTTGCAGGAAATAGGTTTCCCATTCACTCTGATGATTAGCGACTATCACGTACGAACGCCCTTTAACGAGATTCTCACGACCTTGTACGTTTACTTTGACGCCACAAAAAATACGAAACAAAAAAAGTAAAATACCATTATGTACATTTAAAACTTTTTGCCTATGAATCCCAGGAAAGCAAAGCGCAATAGGTGGCGCAAGCACACCAGCAACAACGGTAGATACCACATAACTGATACCAAACAGTGTCGAACCAACCCATGATCGAATGGATACACCAATACTCATTCTTTGTATTACTCCTTACAGCAATCAGGTCCTAACTCAGCAACGCCATTTTCAATGGTGCCTAATCTACCAACTGATTTCTTTGAATCAATGGGTTTGCATACATTTGCAACAAGGTCTGCTTTAACTCTTGCGGGCAAGTGGCGATATAATCTTCAAATTCTTGATCATTTATCGTTTCACCATCTAACAGTGCTAGCGCACTTCTGTTGCTAGAGTGAATCTCATAGTTACCTATAATTTGACGATCAATCTCTGCCACTAGGTCATCAGGTGTCTCAAAATCATCTTTGATCTGATCACCGAACGTTATCACTACCTTGCCTTTTTTACCGACTATGCCGTTTTTAATGCTGTCGATATCTTCGAATTCAGATTTTTCGTAATTGCCGGTTTCTGCTTTTTCATACAGTTCACCTGCCTTATCGATAGCACAAGGATCATATTCATACGAAATAGAGACAGGCACTATATTTAAAGACTTCATTGCCTGAGCAAAGCTCATCTTCTTTTTCTTACACATATAAAACATCTTGATAATCGCAGGATCGGTTTTATCAAGACCGTCTTTCGCTCGCCCTTCTTTTTGAGCAATCCACAAGTTACACAAGTCATTTTCAACCGAATGATTGATATAACCCGATAATTGCGTAAACGCCGCCATCATCTCACGCATACCATTAGCAGAGCGCTTTACGATAAAGCTCTTATTAAGGCGCATTATATCGGAGATAAATGATCTTCTTAGCAGATTATCACCAATGGCGATGCGCACTGTACTTATGCTATTTAAATAAAGTCCATAATTTACAAAGGCCGGATCCATTGCAATATCTCTATGATTGGAGATAAATAAATGGCCGACATTCTTGTCTAGTTTTTCAATTCCACGATACTCAACATCTGTTGTAGTTCGTTTAATCATACGGTCCATATAGCGCTTAACAATTGATTGAAAGTCATGCACATTATGTATTTTTGCCATTTGCTTTTTAAGGGCCAGCTTGACAAAAAATGTCAGCGGCCCCTTTAGCATTTTGGGCCAATTTTTAAACCTAAAGCCAATGATGGTATTGATGAAATCTGGGGTATTGACTAAATTTACCAGTACCTTAGCGACTTCATCGTCGTTGTACGGGCGAATATCATGAAACTGATCCATTAAATTTTCCGCTAGTTAGAATATTTATTAAAGAGTTTGAATATCAAAGCCTAACTCTTGTAAAGCATCCTTGTTATTGGGTGAGCTAATGACAGCTACACTCTCGTTTTCTTTTATCAGGTAGGTTTTTGCAACCTCTTTAAGCTGCTCTATGCTGACTTTCAAAATGTCAGCTCTGAAGGCCTCTCTTTGTTCTTTAGTACGCTTATGCAAAGCTAAGAAGTAATCGCCCTGAGCTTCTCCTGCAGGAGAACCTGGTTTGTCCATAGAGCCAATCACACCCAGTACCGCTTCTTCGAGTGCCAACTCTGTGTGCTCTTCACTGAGTAACCACTCAATTGAAGCATCAAAGTCATTCAGGGTTTCCACTAAACGAGGATCACGATAACTGTAAAACTTGAACGCACCAGAGGTTGGATCGAAGCTCGCACCGCCGCCATAAGCGCCGCCTTGTTCTCGAATCACACGATGTAAGAAGCCATTACGAAGAAATCCGCCCAATACTGTCAAAGGCGCAATATGGGGATGCACACCAGAGACAGTGGCAAAAGACTTAGCACAAAAGTTAACCTGTGACGCCGTTAACCAAGCGATTTTAAGTTTTTCTTCAACCGCAGGCAGTGTTAGCTGCTGCTCGCATGTTCCCGCATCAACATCGTGCCAGCTTGCCTGCAATATCTCTAACAAACTCGTTTCATGCTGTGCTTCAGCCACCAGCAAAAGGCGTTTAGACGAAGCTAATAGTTTGGCGTGGATACCCGTGAAGACATCCATCATAGCCTGTACATTTTGTTCATCATTTAACGAATCATCTAGGGCTTTAAGTGCACGAACACCTGTCATTCCGCCCCAGGCTTCTTGCTGCATATTAAAACCACTGGCACCACTTGATGCTGCCATCATAGCGAATGAATGACCTTGTCCTGTAATAGATTGCTCTCGTCGTGCACGGCGTTGAGCCACAAGTTCACGCAAACGCGCCAACTCATCAAAACGAGGCAATAGGAAAGTTTGTTTTAGCATTTCGCTCATATCAGCGAATTTGTTTACCAAGGCTTTACTCGATACAACGAAGTAAGCGGCTACCTTTTGCTTGTCATCAAGCAAAGGACGAATAGAATTGGATGCACCAATACCACCACACACTTGAGCTTGCTCTTCTTGCACAGCAAGGTAAGAATCTTCATTTGAGCCTAACTCGGTCAAAGCATAAGAGAAGAGAGGCAACAGCTCTCGTTCTTCTTCACTGAGTTCCGGCAGATCTATAACCAACTGTTCATACACAAGGCCATTTGTACCCTGAGGGTAAAAGGTAACAGGGATATGCGCGCTTATTTCTTTACTTTCATAACTTGGCAAATCAGCGGGTACATCTTCCAAACCGACTTTAGGCAAGATACTCATATCATCTTCTTGTGATTGTCTTGCCTGTAATGCCAAGCTCAAATCAATCACATCTTGTTTATCTTGTTCACTTAAAGAGGCCTTGATCAAAGCCAAGCGGTCTAGCTCGGCTTGGTTACGGCGTCCTTCTAATTCTGTGTCTGGACTTAGTGTCAGAGTGACCCTGTGAGCATTATCCAACAACAAGGATTGTATCAGCTGACCGATATAACCTGGCGCTTGAATACGTTCACGTAAATCATGTATGACAGGCTCAACATCCAGTTGAGCGATCACGTCACCTTCATGCACAGCTGTCGATAATCCAGATAGAATAATCTGCAGACCATAAGGGTAACTATCACCGCCGATTTCACGCTGATGCAATTCTAGTTGATGCAACATAGCCTCAACCATTTCCTGTGCGACACCGTCTTCAGCAATTTGCGTTAACGTGTCTAGGATAAGCTTTTCGACTTTTACATTGTCTTCTTTGCGTACACCTTCTAGGCCACACATAAAGCTCATTTCTTTATTAGAGTCTTCAAGGCCACATAAAGGTGAAGGCGCATTACCCAAATCGGTATTTTCTAACGCACGACGCAAAGGTGAAGCACTGTTATCAAGTAATACATTAGACAACAACTCAGCTTCATACTGCTGTCTCAAATCTATGCTCTCACCCAGTAACCAACCCACCACAACATGGCTGGCGTCCTCTTTCACTTCATCTGCAACATACGCTTCTTCTACACGTACCGGAGCGAAGTAACGTTTAGCATTTTCAACACTGACTTTCTGATCTAGCTTTTCAAAACGAGACAATACCTTGTCTTCAAATTCTGTTTGTAGCTCTAGGGCAGGTAAATCACCAAAGGTCATAAAGACAGCATTGGTTGGATGGTAATGGGTACGGTAAAAGCTTAATAAATCTTCGTAAGAAAGATCAGGGATATCGGTTGGCTCGCCACCCGAATTAAAGTGATAGGTATTATTAGGAAAGAGGTATTTGGTTAGAGTTTGCCATAATACAGAATTGGTCGAACTCATTGCCCCTTTCATTTCATTAAATACGACCCCTTTAAAGGTCAAATCAGATTCTGCGTTTTCCATCTCTGCAAATTCAAGACGATGACCTTCTTGAGAGAAGTCCAATTTATCAAGACGAGAAAAGAAAACCGCATCAAGATACACATCAAGTAAATTCTTGAAGTCTTTTTTGTTTTTACTGGCAAACGGATAAGCCGTCCAATCAGATGAGGTAAAGGCGTTCATAAAGGTATTTAAAGAACGACGGATCATCATAAAGAAGGGATCACGAACCGGAAAGCGTTCTGAACCGCACAAGGCAGTATGCTCTAAAATATGAGCCACACCACGAGAATCAGTAGGGACTGTTTTGAGGCCAACTAAAAATACGTTTTCATCGTTATCAGAGGCAATGTGGAAATGTTTAGCACCTGTCGCCTTGTGTTCAAACTCAATCACTTCAACATTTAATGCATCGATAAACTCTTTACGCACTAGGGTAAACGCAGGGTGATGCGCTGTATGTGTTGTCATTATCTACCTCTGAATTGAATAAGACTAAATATGGTCAGCAAGGATGTTGGTGCTGCCATTAGTATGAAAATTAAATCCGTTAACTTCTTGTGGTCTAAGTAAATTGTCCAAGATTATAGCAAAAATGTCGTATTTACTGCACGAACAAAGGCAGGCTTAAAATAAAACAGATGAAATAACAGGGAAATCACTCCGAAATAGACACTCAATTGAAAGTCGTTAGCGCTTTTGGTGTTGCTCCCACGCCTCTAAGCGCGCTTTTTTGCTTTTCTTAAACAAAATATAAACCGCACCTAAGCCTCCATGGAACTGCTGAGCACTGTGAAATGCCATCACATCATCCATATCTTTAAGCCATTTATTAATATAACTCTTAATGGTGGCTTGATTATCCGGCGTCCTATCGCCTTTACCGTGAACAAGAATTGCGACCCGTATATCATTACGCATACAGTCGCCGACAAATTGATACACCAATTCTCTCGCTTGATTTACAGTTCGTCGATGCAAGTCTAAACGGGATTCGATACCATATTTACCTTGGCGTAAACGTTTAAAAACGCCTTCTTGTACACCCTCCTTTTTATAGGAGAGAACATCATTAATATCCACCTTATCAACATAATCTGCGGATAAATGATTTGTATCTTTTTCTGGCACTGTCATTGCCGCTTTTTTGCGCTCATCAAAATCAATACCTGACCCTTTTTTGCCCAGATAGACTTCTTCTTTACGCATTTTTTTTATGCCCGCCACTTCTTGTGCGAACAATGAAAAATCATCTTCTTCCACAACAACCTCAATTACCACAGCCTAGACATCCTGTATTAGGCCTAACTCACATTCACTGAAAACCTAACGTCATTTTAAGTATCAGATTAAAAAATTAGCAAAACGCTAGGTGAAAGCGGGATTGTAGCGCTTTTTTGCCTTTGACACGATGCACTGGCAAAACAATGTCCGCCGATTAGACCACAAAGCAAATCCACGGCACCCCAAAATGCTCAAATAAAGCATGCCAACCTTATATCCACAGTGCTTTTCTTTATCCATTACTAAAAGAAAGCGCATAAAGCTTGACACTCACCACTCTTGAAATATATCTTAAATATATTCTATAAATATAAACAAAATATATTGGTGCTTACTATGAGCTATTGCCTCAACCTTCCAACTAACTATAAGCAGGATTTGCCCCGTTTTGGCGACTATGACGTCATTGTTGCTGGCGCTGGCCCTGCAGGTATTGCCGCAGCGGTTACCGCCGCTGAGTTAGATTTGAAAGTCCTTATTATTGAACGTTTAGGTTTTTGTGGTGGCGCTGCTGTCGCTGGATTATCTGGCACCATTTGTGGTTTATATAAATCGGTCGAAGATCCAAGTCAGTCCCATCCAGAGCAACTGGTATTTGGTTTTGCAGAACGCTTTCGTCACGCACTTTTTGCGGCAGGTGGTTTAACTGAGCCACAAATATATGGCAAAACTTGGGTCGCTACTCATGATTGCGCTAAATATAAAAAAGTAGCGACTGATATGTTGCGCCAACCCAATATCACTGTGCTTTATCACACACAAATGATTGATGTGATCGCTGAAGGTGATTCTTTGAAAGGTTTGGTTTTACACACTAAGTCTGGCTTCACCTCGGTTTATGCAAAACGCGTCATCGATGCCAGCGGCGATGCTGATGTGGTATTCAAATTGGGCCAAAAAACCCGTAAAGGCCAAAATGGTATTATTCAAAACCCGACCATGATGTTTAAAGTCGGCAATGTGGATATGGATACTTATCTTAACTATTGGGGCGAAAATACCATTTCACCGCCTAAAGTGGTCAGCATGCTCGAAGCTAACGACACGCTTTTACGTAAAAAGGTGTGGTTGTTCCCTACCGTAAACCCAGGTGAATTACTGGTTAATGCCACCAAGATAACCGGCTTTGATAAACGCGCTTTAGATGTCACTAACCCTGTCGATCATACCGAAGCCGAACAGTTTTCTATCTATCAAGCACAAGCCTTTTTTGACTTTATGAAGGCCAACCTACCTGGCTGTGAAAACAGTTACTTCATTGATTACGCAACCGAAGTTGGCGTTCGCCAAACCCGCTCTATCGAAGGCATTAAAACTTTAACAAACCAGAATGTTGTCAATGGTCATAAGTTTAGTGATGCCATAGTGAAAAGTGCTTGGCCGATTGAGCTGCACTATGGCGATAAACCTAAAACAGAATGGTTGGTCAATGACCATTATGAAGTGCCCTTTCATACCCTAGTCCCTCAACAGGGTAAAAATTTGATTGTCGCAGGCAGGTGTTTGAGCAGTGAACACGAAGCGCTAGCAAGCTGTCGCGTCACTGCCCAGTGTTTTGAATATGGAAAAGCCGCCGCTCTCGCTGCTCATCTATCAATTCAGGAGTCGATTGATTTTCAAGCCATTGATGGCGACCGTATTGCTCAGCTGATGCAGGAAGCCTAAGGCTTTCTTACTCAAATGGGTCCCCACAAATAATAAAAACTATGTTGGATAAACTATGAGTGTATCTTCACAACCTCTCAGGACTTCGAGTGCCCGAGATAAAACAACAGGTGTTGAAACTGATCGTAAAATGCAGGTCATTAGCCTGTTAATCATTGTCGCTATGGCATTACCTATTATTCTCTTCCCTGACGCCTCTAAAACAACCATCAATGCCCTTTTTAAATGGATGACCAATAGCTTTGACTTTGCTTTTTTAGGGATAGGGCTAGCGTCACTGATTTTTCTATTAGCCTTGGCCTTTTCTCGTCATGGCAATATCAAGCTGAGCGCAGATAAAAACGCAGAAGCTGAATTTTCAAAAGGCGCTTGGGGCGCCATGGTTTTCCTTGCAGGTATTGCTTCGGGTTTATTGTTATGGGGTGGCACCGAGTGGGGTTACCATTTTGCTTGGACGCCCTTTGGCATAGAAGCAAAATCCGTTGAAATGTATACGGTCGCACAAGGGTACGGCATCTTCCATTGGGGACCGACCGCTTGGGCTTTGTATTGTGTTCCTACGATTGCGATTTCGTATATCTATTACGTGCGCCAAAAGCACATCTATAAGGTAAGTGAATCCTGCCGTGGTGCATTGGGTAATTTAGTGGACGGCCCAATTGGCACCATTATCAATTACACCTTTATCTTTGGCGTCCTTGGAGCTGCGGCTACATCCTTAGGCTTAGGTACCCCTATGATAAGCGGGGCGCTTGCAGAAGTATTAGGTGTTAGCGGTGGCATGTATATGGATATGATCGTCATCCTAATATGCACCGCCATTTTCTCTGTCAGTAGTGGGCTAGGCCTTTCAGAAGGGATTAAACGTTTAAGTACCTTTTCAACCTTATTGACCCTTGCCATTGTTGCTTATATTTTTGTCGTTGGTCCTACCAAGTTCATCTTGGGTTTAGGCATGGACTCACTTGGGTATATGGTAGAAAACTATATCAAGATGAGCACCTGGACAGACACTGCTGGCAAAAGTGGTTTCCCTCAAGCTTGGACCGTTTTCTATTGGGCTTGGTGGGTCGCTTATGCCCCTTTTATGGGGATGTTTGTGACGCGTATTTCACGTGGCCGTACTATCCGTGAAGTTATCTTTGGTATGTTGGTTTACGGTTCTTCTGGCTGTGCGATTTTCTACATAGTTTTAGGGGGTTATGGTATCAACCTACAAATGGAAGGTATTTTACCCATGTCTGAACTGGTGAATACTAAAGGGGTTTCTGTGGCCATTATTGAGCTATTCAAGACATTACCTGCAAGTGGTTTGGTGCTGATCGCACTCGCGGCTTCAGGCATTGTATTACTGGCAACGACATTTGATTCCGCGGCCTATGTAATGGCTTGTGCCACGACTAAAAAGCTAGAGGAAGGACAAGAACCGGAGCGTTCGAATAGATTGTTCTGGTGTTTTGCTATTGCGATATTACCGCTAACCTTAATGTTTTTAGGCGGCCTAAAAAGCATGCAAACCGCTTCTGTTTTGGTAGGTCTACCTGTGATGGGGATTCTAGTACTCATGATGATCACCACCAGCAAATACATCAAAGAGGATAATGCCTAATATGTCTTCGCCTATTGTGAAAAAAATTGAGATTTTCGCAATAGGCCCAAATGGCAAGAAGATCAGCTGGTCTTCTTTCCTTGGGCCTATGAATGAAGCCATGATAGTGGCTCGCCTCACCTTTGATACTGGCTTGCAAGGTATTGCAGGTCTGACCACCTATACCGAGCACGAATTCGATCAGACAGCTTTTCAAAGTGCTGTGCTCATGTCTCCCTTTTTACTGGGTAGACACCTGGATGAAATCACAGAGATACATCAGGGCATGATGGCAAAATATGTTCCTTTAAAACATTTGTCTTGTTCATTGTTTGATATTGCCTTGCATGATGCCAAAGCAAAATCACTGGGATTACCCCTTTATAAAATGCTGGGCGCTGAACAAGAAAAAGTACGTGCTTATGCTTCAAGCCCTGTTTTTGACACCATTGAAGAATACCTAGCGTATTGTCATGAGATGTTAGCTCAAGGTTTTAATGCGATTAAGATACACCCGCCTTGTGTTTATGAAACAGATAAAAAACTGGTTGAAGCACTGCATATTGAATTTACTGATCAGCAAATTGGTTGGAGTCTCGATGTGGATGCCAATTATAATCTCGAAGAGGCCCTTAGCATGGGCAGATTACTCGATGAGTATAAATGGGAGTTCTTCGAAGAACCTTTATCTGATGCTAATTTAGCAGGCTATCAAACCTTAGTTTCTAGCCTAGAGCTGGATATTATTAGCGGTGGTAACAGCCTACCTCACCCATTACTTATCGAATATGGTCTAAAACAGGGTTATTGGAATCGAAGTCGCTTTGATGTCACCAGTATCGGCGGCTTTACCAGCGCTAATCAGGTCATGGCTTCAACCAAGGTTCAGCACTGCCTTGCTGAGGTACAGTCTTGGGGTTATACACTGACCCAAGCGGCCAATTTGCATCTCATGCTGGCCCATAAAGAGTGTTATTACTTTGAACAAGCGGCCCCCTATGAAAAGTATGAGTTTGGCGCTAAACAAGTATTCAGACCCGATGCCGAGGGTTATATTCAAGCACCAACTGAGCTGGGTTTAGGGGTTGAGCTAGACTGGGAGCTAGTCGCACCTTTTATTTATCAATCCCGCGAATTCAACCTGTAGGCGAACTCAATGTTTAATCGAATCGAGAAAGTTGAGGTGTTTTGTCTACAGGACCCTCAAGCAGACTTTGTACGTTTTGAAGGCAGCTATCAAAATGTCGTTGTTGTCATCACTGCCGACAATGGCATGTACGGTATAGGCGAAAGTGACTCGCCGCCTATCATCATTAAAGCACTCATTGAGTCACCCGCTTATAACCACCTATCCCAGGGACTGGCCTCCTTGTTAGTGGGTGAAATATTGGATGATCCAAAACGCCTTTGGCAAAAGATGTATCAAAGTAGCTATTGGCACGGACGTAACGGTGCACTTATCCATGCCATAAGCGCACTCGACATCGCTATTTGGGATTTGTTTGCACGCTTACATAAAGCACCTCTCCATCATTATTTTGGTGAGCAGCATCATCTTCAGTTACCCGCTTATGCCACTGTGTACCCTCTGGCCGAAGAAGAAACTGAGATCCAAGCTCAAATCATGCCTTTGTTAGAGCAAGGTTTTAAACGGCTTAAAATTTGTGTGGAGCCCTGGTGGTTAGACATTGAAAAAACACATTCAAATCTTGAGTATTTAAGGCTGCTTGTGGGATCAGACGTTGACCTCATGTTGGATGTTGCGCTTGAGTTTACCCAACTTGAACAACTCAAACCCTTTATTAGCACACTTGAGCACTTGAACTTTAAATGGATAGAAGCGCCCTTTAACTTAGAAAATATTGATGATCATATTGCTTTAAAAAAGCTCACTCATATCCCATTAGGTGTCGGTGACTTAGGCATGACAACCTGTAAGGAGTTTGAACCTTATTTGAAGGCTAACGCCTTTGATATTGCGCAACCTGACATTTCCCTGTTTGGTGGTATCACTGAAGTAATGGCGCTGCAGGTGCTACTTGAAACACAAAACAAGCGTATCGTGCCCCATGCTTACAATACGGATATCACCATAGCCGTGAATAGCCATTTCTTGTGTACTCAAATACAACAAGAGGCCCTTGAGTATTCCACCAGCCCATCCCTGTTGCGCCAAGCATTGATCAAAAATCCCTATAGCATTGATACGAATGGCATGGTTACAATAGCGCACGAACAAGATGGCCTCGGCATTAAGCTGAACTGGGATATTATTCAATCATGTATAATCCGTTAGAAAAGAAGACCAAAGCAGAAATTGCAGCAGAAAAGCTAGAAGCCGCGATTGTTGACTGCCTCATTGAGCCTGGCGCAGTCATGACTGAGACAGAAATCAGTGAGTTTCTAGACCTAGGGCGAACACCCGTACGTGAAGCATTAATGAAGCTTGCTAATGAAAACCTGGTACGCTTATCCCGTGCAGGTGTCGTCATCCCTGAGCTTAATCCTATGACTATGCTCAAGCTGCTAGAACCTCGCTCCTTGATAGAAAGCCTGTGTATCGATAAAGCCATCGACAGAATGGAAGACAGTGACAGAACTCAGATCAAAGCTGTCATTGGAACCCTGAACCAGCTTGATGCCAATGATAGAAAGGGTTTTATGGCCCTATTAAGGGATATGCACCAGATCCTAGCGCAGTCATCCAAAAATGAATTCATACTGGCGTCGATCAAAACCACCCAAGGTCTATCAAGGCGCTTTTGGTGTTATTACGCCACCGATAAAGATCAAGCCTACTGCACTGATCTCTATATCAGGCAAATGAACGCCCTACTCGCCTTAGATAAAGACACGGCACTCAAAGCCTCAGCTGAGTTGATTAAATACCTGCAAGACTTTACCAAAGCGCAGTTAGAGGCGTTTAAGTCATCTATCTAGCAGTGTATTTAACCTTCTTACCTAATCTTGCAAATACCACTTACGGAGACTTGTATGACCCAGCAACAGACCGCCGCCGACTTCCTTATCTGGCTGAAAGGGCAAATCCCGCTCATTAACCATATGGGCTTTGGTGATCTGATTTATGATGGCCAATCATTGCAAATGCCTGCTGAGCTAGCCCCTAATGTGAACGATAAAGGCACCGGCTTTGGCGGCTCACTTTCTACCGTGGCCACTCTGTGCGGCTGGGCGCTTGTCACCCTCTATCTGCGCGAACAGGGACGAGATTGCGATGTCATGATCCGAGATAGTCAGATAAATTACCTCGCACCTATCACAGATGATTTTTATGCCGAAGTCAGCCTGCCGAATGAAACAGAGTTAACAACCTTTATGTCATACCTAGATAACAAAGGCCGCGGCCGTCTCAACCTTGAAATCGAAGTCAAACAAGGCGATAAGGTGGCTATGACACTTAAAGGTGCTTATGTGGCTGTTGAGAGAAAACCAAATTAGCAGGGTTTGATGCTTGTCATTATCGTTATTGGTAAACGGGGTCAAAGGAAGACGCTTCTGGTGTTATTACGCCACCGATAAAAACCAAGCCTATTGCACAGATCTCTATATCAGAAAAATAAGCGCCCTACTTGCCTTAGATAAAGACACGATAAACAAAGCCCTTATAGAGTTGATTCAAGAATTGCAGGACTTTACCAAAGCTCAGCTGGAAGCCTTTAAGCCTATCTATTAACCACTCAGATTAAGAATGATGATGCTGTGTTAATGACTGATAGTGATTCAACCATTCAAAAAATAGCATTGTGTCATCGTTTATTGATTTAGTTTCATTTAACGCTAACCAGTAACTGCGGCCCGATGACACACTAAAGTCAGAGAGCCTAACTAGTTGGCCATCGAGCAGCTTTCTGTCAATCAAGTATCGAGTCCCTAGCGTTATACCTTGCCCTCTTTTAGCCGCATCGATCAACACGATATAATTATTAAATCGGCTGTTTATTTTTAGCTTATCCGTCCCTACCGCTAAGGTGCTAAACCAAGCTTTCCAGTTCATCCAGTTAGGCTCTATACGTTCAAAATCCAGTAGTTTATGCTGCAAAAGCGCGTCTGGGCTATCCCCTAAAAAAGGAGCGTCCTTCAGATATTCTGGACTGGCAACTGGAAACATTTCCTCATCAAATAAAAGTGATATTTTCCAGCCAATACGCTGTCCAGGTTCGTAAGCTATTGCGATATCGACTTCATCAACAAAGAGGTCACGAGTCATATCGGAAGTGATGACCCTAATGTTTATCGCCCTGTCGCCGTGTATTCGATAAAACTCATTAATCGCATTGCCTAACCAGTAATGTGACATCGCCGTATTGGCTGACACAGTGACAGTGCTGGCGCAATCTTCCCTAGTTTGCTCATCAACCGCATCTGCCAGAAAGTTAAAGGAGGCACTGACCTTATGATGCAATTGCTGCCCTCTTGGAGACAAGCTCACTCTCCTACCTTGTCGCTCAAACAAAGCAAAATCGAAATACGTTTCTAAATATTTGATTTGTTTACTAATTGCCGCTTGAGATACATGCAGCTCTTGCGCTGCATGAGTGAAGTTCAGGGTTCTACCTGCTGCTTCAAACACCATTAAACTGGTCAGTGTTGGTAGTCTATGTCTCAAACTCTTCATAACTTCAGGTTATCCAAAATGATGATAATTCAATGGATGTACGGTCATAACAGACCGACATATACTTTTTTCATCGCAAATATTGGGCAATTTCAAAATCAAAATAAACATAGCACCTTTAAATACTGCCGAATACATGAAAAAAAGTTATGAATAGGAATTAACCTACTCAATAAAAAGGTTTAGGAAAATATTATGACGACTCTCGATTGGCATGCTGAACGCGCAGATTTAGCAGGACTCACACTGTTAGACCAAGCACCTGAAAGCGTGGGCATTGATCTTAGTTCAGTACGACAATATCGACTTCAACGAGTCAGAAGTGAAATGGCAAAACGCAATATTCATGCGCTAATTATTTCCGATCCCGTCAATATCCGTTACGCAAGCGGAGCGCGTAATATGCAAATTTTTTGTGCTCGCAATACGCCTTCACGCTATTTATTAGTCACCCCACATAAAAATATTCTATTTGAATTCACTGGCTGCGAACACCTAGGCCAAGGCTTTGAAACCATTGATGAAGTGCGCCCTTCCATGACCGCCAGTTTTGTGGCTGCAGGTTCAGACATAAAACAACGTGAGCAGTATTGGGCTCGGGATATCAGTGCTACCATCATTGAATTGGTTGGTTTAGGGGCAAGAGTAGGAATGGAACGTATGAATGCCGGCACGGCCATTGCTATGTCAAAAACAGGCTTAGATATTGTCGATGCACAAGAACCACTTGAAATGGCCCGTTGCATTAAATCTGATGAAGAAATGAAATGTATTATTGCCTCACTTCGCATGACAGAAAGAGCCGTAATGCGCCTGAGAAGTGCGATAAAACCTGGCATGACTGAAACAGAACTCTGGTCGATACTGCATCAATCTGTCATCGCTGAAAATGGCGATTATTGTGAGACTCGCCTACTGAATTCTGGTGCTCGAACCAACCCTTGGTTTCAAGAAACCGCGCATAAAGTGATCGGCAAGAATGAATTAATTGCATTGGATACAGATGTCGTTGGTTGCCATGGTTATTACTCTGATTTCTCACGTACATTCCATTCAGGCCCAGATAAGCCATCTGAGCAACAAAAAACACTGTATAAGCTTGCTTACGAACAAGTTCAGCACAATTTAGACATTATCAAGCCGGGTATGTCTTTCAGAGATTACTCAGAAAGAGCGTGGAATATCCCAGAAAAATATCATCATAATCGTTATTACCTTTCTTCTCATGGCGTCGGTATGACAGGAGAATATCCTTATCTATACCATCATGCAGACTATTCAGACGCAGGTTACGATGGCGAGATACTTCCCGGAATGACGCTCTGTGTGGAAAGTTACATAGGAGAACAAGGTGGTCACGAAGGCGTCAAACTCGAAGAGCAAATCCTAGTGACTGACTCCGGCATCCAAATACTGTCTCAATTCCCTTTCGAAGAAGACTTACTGGCAAGGTAATTATCAGAACCCATAGCCTTCTCTCTGAATCAATATGGTTTAAAAAAGAAAGTTAGATGCTTTTTCACACGCTCTTTGCCTGTGAAATTGATTTTGGACGTTTCTTACTCATGGATGAGCTTACTAATAATAATTAAAGGCCAAAAATATGAAAACCTCTGAAAAAATTAAAATTGGGCTCTCAAAGTCTGGTTTTTATTCGGGACTCAACCCTATAGTCACGTTAGCGAGTAAGGTAGTAATCGCGCTGTTAGTCATTTACACCGTTTCATTTCCGGACAAAGCAGTTACCACCCTAAGTGAGATTAATACACTCTTGCTGGCAACCTTTAATTCTTATTATATCTATGCTGTCGCCACGTTTTTACTCTTCTGCTTTGGCTGCTGTATCAGTCCCTACGGAAAGCTCAAATTAGGGCACGATAACGAGAAACCTGAGTTTTCATTTTTTTCATGGTTTTCAATGATGTTCAGTGCAGGAATGGGAATCGGTTTGATGTTTTATTCAATCGGTGAACCTTTATATCACTTCCAGACCAACCCAGCGCTAATGCAAAGTGGCGCAGAGGGAGGCAATCTCGCCGCCGTCCCAAGTGCCATGCGTTACACGCTACTTCATTGGGGCTTGCATGCTTGGGCAGTCTACGTGACTGCAGGTCTAATCATGGCCTACTTTGCCTACCGTAAAGGCTTACCTTTAACGATTCGTTCCACGCTTCAGCCCTTATTTGGCAACAGGCTGAACGGAACCATAGGCCACCTAGTTGATATAATTGCCGTCGTTGCAACCACCTTAGGTGTGGCAACAACAATGGGAGCAGGTGTTACCCAATTAGTGGCTGGCATAGAGTTTATTACGGGGACGGGTGCATTAACTGGTGAGAAGGGGAATCCAACCGCGATAGCCCTTATTATAACCCTATTGATTGTCATGTTATTTTCCACAGTTTCCGCTTTAACTGGGGTCACTAAAGGGGTTAAATGGCTAAGTCAGGTCAATGTTATTCTTTCAATCGCACTCTTAGGGTTCTTTATCCTATTTGGCTCCACTCTGTTTGGTTTTGAGTTACTAGCTTCCAGTATTTTAGACTACTCACTTAACCTGATTCCTTTGACCTTCTCCGTCTGGGACAGTAATTCTAATATTGGTTCTTGGCAGACAGGCTGGACGATTCTTTATTGGGCATGGTGGATCGCTTTCGCTCCCTTTGTTGGACTATTTTTAGCACGAATTTCACGGGGCCGTAGCATTCGTGAATTTATAATAGGCTGCGTTCTAGTGCCAACACTCGTATGTTTCATCTGGATGGCATTCCTCGGCGGCACTGGTTTAGATTTAGAGCTGAGCGGCATAGCCAAAGGCGCTATTACCCAAGCTGTAAACGAAAATATTGCTTCCGTGCTTTTCGTGACCATAGATCTACTTAACTCAGGTTTAATGGGAAGCATAGTTAAGCTTGTTGCCATAGTCCTCATTATCACCTATTTGGTTACCTCGGCAGACTCAGGCATTCTCGTGCTCAATACCATAATGGCGGGTGGAAACAGCAACCCTCAACCAAAACATAGAATCATTTGGGGCATCATTTTAACCTTGGTTGTCGGTTCGTTATTACTCGCCGGTGGTATGGGAGCGATTCAAAAAGCCATGATCATAGGTGCATTACCCTTCTCCATGGTGATGATACTCATGTGTATTTCTATGACCAAATCATTGCTCACAACCGAATCTATAAAAAGCGCTAGCGAGCCAATCACTGAATCTGAATAAAATTTAATGTGGCTTAAGAGATAATTTAAACACTCTGCTTGATGCTTCAAGCAGCTTCCTAGCCTTAATAGGCTTTTGGCAGAGTCAGGAAACTGGCTCTGCTTTTTTTTGATCTTGAATAAGTAATGACGAGTTAATTTCCAGACAAAAAAAGCCCCGCTAATTTAGCAGGGCTTTTTTGTATTTCAATCTAGATCACTTGCTATCTAGAAAGGAATGTCATCATCGAAATCGTCAAAGCTTGGTGCAGCTGGCTTAGGAGCCGGTGCTGGCGCTGCTGGACGTGCTGCCTGTTGTTGCTGAGGCGGACGTTGAGCTTGCTGCTGTGGAGCGGCTTGTTGTGGCGCTGCTGCTTGAGGAGCGGCTTGCTGTGGCGCTGCGGCTTGAGGTTGCTGACCCCAGCTACCAAAAGACTGCGGCTGAGCTTGCTGTTGCTGTTGCTGCGGCGCTTGCTGTTGGAAACCATTGTTTTGGGATTGGTTTTGAGACTGGTTCTGCTGAGGTGCTTGCTGTTGCGGCGCACGCTGTTGGAAACCGTTGTTCTGCTGCTGTTGCTGAGGCGCTTGCTGTTGGTAGCCGCCTTGCTGGTTGTTCATAGCTGGCTGCTGTTGCTGCTGTCCGCCAAAACCACCATTTTGAGCATTGTTATCGTATCCACCTTGACCTGCTTGGTCAGTACGGCCGTCTAACAATTGCATTTCGTTAGCAATGATTTCTGTGGTGTAACGCTTAACACCGTCTTTTTCCCACTCACGTGTACGTAGAGAACCTTCTACATAGACTTTAGAGCCTTTCTTGATGTAGTCACCGGCAATTTGACCTAGGCGGAAGTTACCACGGTCCATGAAAGAAACACGGTGCCATTCGGTACGCTCTTGCATCTGACCCGTTGTTTTATCTCTCCAGCTTTCTGTTGTTGCTAAGCTGACATTTGCAACCGCGCCGCCAGAAGGCATATAACGAACTTCTGCATCATTACCCGCATTACCGATCAAGATGACTTTATTAATTCCACGTGCCATGACGTTCTCCAAGTTTTCTATTCGTTTAGCGTGTTATAACTTGCTGTTAACAAGATGCCGCCAAATTCATTTATCTAGATTCGTTTTGGACTAGGCCCAAAAAATTTGCACTAGTTTACACTGAAACGGTGGGTGCTAGCTGCAGTAATTTGTCTTTATCTAAGAGTTTTTTATCGACTTTCAAATAGGCGGTTTTTTCATCACTGAATATTTGCATGTCCTCAACCCCGTCAACATAAGATAAGTCATTGGCCAGCTTGTCTATTTCTACATTATCTAAATGCTGAAGACTAAACGCTAGGCTCGTTAGGTGGCGAGTCGGTGCTTGTCTCGTTGCAAAAAAGGTCCAAATAAACATAACAACAGCCACTGTGGTAAATACAATTTGCGCCGAATAGTTTTGCAATATCCAACCGCCGCCAATACCACCGATAAATGCGCCCATAAACTGATGAGTCGAAAATATCCCCATGGCCGTACCACGATAACCCACGGGTGAGACTTTACTGATCAGAGAGGGCAAGGTGGCTTCTAAGGTATTAAAGCCAACAAAATATAACCACAAGGTAACGCCAAACAAGGTCACTGAAGAACTAAAGCCCATCAATAGGGTACCAAAAGCAAGCATCAAGAGTGCATAACTGACTACCTGCTTCATCTTACCTTTTGCTTCTGCCACTATCACCATGGGTAACATACCGATAAAGGCGAGTCCCATCACGATCAGGTATAACCAACTATGGTCGACCAAAGGCAATTCAAAACGAGTCAGTAGCAAGTTAGGGATACAGACAAACAAGGCAGTGAGACTCGCATGCAAAATAAAGATGCTGGTATTCATGAAACGCAGCGATTTATTCGCCAATACTTTAGACAAGGCCTGTAATGACGGCGTGGTATCTCGCCTGAAGGTATGCTGTTTCACATTCGGCACGGCAAAGATGATTAACCCCATGCCGACCACAGAGAACGCCAAGGAAAGGTAAAATAAACCCGCTAACCCTATGATAGAAAACAACCAAGGCCCCATAACAAGGGACAGCATAAAGGATACACCAATACTGATGCCCACTGTCGCCATGGCTTTAGTACGATTTTGCTCTCGGGTCACATCACTTAGTAAGGCCATTAAGGTACTGGCGATTGCGCCTGCACCTTGTATTGCTCGACCGACAATCAAACTTGTCATGCTATCGGCATTGGCACAGATCAAACTGCCTAGGGCAAAAATAGTAAGACCAATTAAGATAATGGGTTTACGCCCAATTTTATCCGACATCATACCCATGGGAATTTGCAGTAAGGCTTGAGTGAGACCATAAACGCCAATGGCGGCACCGATTAATGCCGCATTCGCGCCGCTTAAGTCGTCCGCAGCGATACTAATAATGGGCATGATAAGAAACAAACCCAACATTCTAAAGAGATATACACTGGCTAAAGCCAGGACAGAACGACGCTCAAGTGCATCCATAAATAGGGGAACCAAACAAAATTAATGACAAAGGTGGGCAATTTTACAAAAAATACCGTTGAAGCTCCATTTGAACTACTGTAAAAATAGACAGTAATTTAAGATGAGTCGTAGATTAGTTGATAATATGCACTCTTTTACGACTAGCGTGAAGCATAAGCTTAGTTTTTAGCCTCACTCGTCTCTATACATTCGCACTTTTGAGCATAATAGGCACAAGATTAATGGATACCATTACAATACGTGGGGCACGAACTCATAATCTGAAAAATATTGATTTAGATATTCCTCGCGACAAACTCGTTGTTATTACAGGGTTATCTGGTTCAGGTAAATCATCATTGGCTTTTGACACCCTCTATGCAGAAGGCCAACGTCGTTATGTTGAGTCTTTGTCGACTTACGCTAGGCAGTTCCTATCCATGATGGAAAAACCCGATATCGATCATATTGAAGGTTTGTCTCCTGCTATTTCCATTGAGCAAAAATCAACGTCTCATAACCCTCGCTCAACTGTGGGTACCATTACTGAGATATATGATTATTTGCGTCTTTTGTTTGCTCGCGCAGGCCAGCCACGCTGCCCAGATCATGGTGAACCGCTAGAAGCACAAACCATCTCTCAGATGGTCGATAACGTGATCGCCTTGCCTCAAGACAGTAAGATGATGTTGTTAGCACCTATCGTGAAAGATAGAAAAGGTGAACATTTACACACTATCAGTGATTTACTGTCTAAAGGCTTTATTCGTGCTCGTATTGATGGCTTGATTGTTGATTTAGATGACGCGCCTGCATTAGAAAAAAACAAGAAACATACTATCGAAGTGGTCATAGACCGTTTTAAAGTAAGACCTGATCTGCAATTACGTTTAGCAGAATCTTTTGAAACTTGTCTGACGTTATCTGATGGTATCGCCATGGCAGTGAACATGGATGATGAAAAAGATGTACATATCTTTTCTAGCAAGTTCGCCTGCCCTGTTTGTGGTTATAGCTTAACAGAGCTTGAGCCTCGCCTATTCTCCTTTAATAATCCTAATGGTGCCTGTGGTACTTGTGATGGCTTAGGCACACATCAACTGTTTGATCCTGACCTTATCATAGTGGATCACACTCTAACGTTGGCAGAAGGCGCTATTCGGGGCTGGGGGCGTCGGAGTATTTTCTACTTCCAACAACTCAATGCACTAGCAGATCATTATGGCTTTGATATTGAACTGCCTTATAAAGATATCCCCGACAAGTTCAAAAAACTAATTTTAGAAGGTTCAGGCAAAGATGAGCTCTCCTTTACCTATATAAATGACAGAGGCGATAAGATCAGCCGCTCTCATCCATTTGAAGGTGTGCTGCCAAATCTAAAACGACGTTATCATGAGACAGAATCTGATAGCGTTCGTCAGGACTTGACCCAATATATCAGCCTTCAATCGTGTCCTGACTGTAAAGGCGCTCGATTAAACAAAGCGGCACGTAACGTCTTCATAGATGAACAGACATTGCCTGAAATTACCATCATGCCTGTTGCCGCTTGTTTAGACTATTTTGACAACTTACAGCTTCAAGGTGCCAAGGGTGAAATCGCCAGCAAGATACTCAAAGAGATCAGAGACAGATTAACCTTCTTGGTCAATGTTGGCCTTGATTACCTAACACTGGACCGTAAGGCAGACTCCTTATCGGGTGGTGAGGCACAAAGGATTCGTTTGGCCAGCCAGATTGGCGCGGGGCTTGTTGGTGTCATGTATATACTTGATGAACCATCCATTGGTTTACATCAAAGAGACAATGAACGCCTGATTGCGACTCTGACACGATTAAGAGATTTGGGTAATACCGTGATCGTAGTTGAGCATGATGAAGACGCTATTCGTGTGGCTGATTTTGTTGTGGATATCGGCCCAGGCGCTGGCGTACATGGTGGTCAAGTTATTGCATACGGCACACCACAAGACATCATGGATAATGAGAATTCAATTACAGGTAAGTACTTGAATGGCACACTTTCAATTGAGTTACCTTCAATCCGTATTCCTGCACATAATAACGAATACTTAGAATTGTTAAATGCCACAGGTAATAACCTACGTAACGTCAATCTTAAAATTCCAACTGGGGTTATGACTTGTGTAACGGGTGTCTCAGGTTCAGGCAAATCGACTCTAATCAATAGTACCCTCTACCCTTTAGCAGCAACCGCTTTAAATGGTGCAACCACCTTAAAAGCGTCACCTTATGGTGAAGTAAAAGGTTTGGACTTTTTTGATAAGTGTGTGGATATAGACCAAAGCCCAATAGGTCGTACACCGAGATCTAACCCAGCGACTTACACGGGTATTTTCACACCTATGCGTGAATTGTACTCAGCGACACCAGAAGCAAGATCACGAGGTTATAAACCGGGTCGATTTAGCTTCAATGTGAAAGGCGGTCGTTGCGAAGCCTGCCAAGGCGATGGGGTTATCAAGGTAGAAATGCATTTCCTACCTGATGTCTATGTGCCATGTGATGTGTGTAAAGGTAAACGTTATAACCGTGAAACCTTAGAAATAAAGTATAAAGAGAAGAACATTCATCAGTGCCTTGATATGACAGTTGAAGATGCGAGAGGTTTCTTTGATGCCATTCCATCTATCGCTCGAAAACTTCAAACCCTGATTGATGTAGGCCTTGGCTATATTCGCTTAGGACAAGCAGCAACCACTTTATCCGGTGGTGAAGCACAAAGGGTAAAATTATCAAAAGAGTTGTCTAAGCGTGATACAGGTAAGACTTTGTATATCCTTGATGAGCCTACGACAGGCTTACATTTTGAAGATATTAAACAGTTACTAAAAGTACTGCATAGATTGCGAGATCATGGCAATACTATCGTCGTCATTGAGCATAATTTAGATGTGATTAAAACAGCAGACTGGATAATCGATTTAGGCCCAGAAGGCGGTAGCGGCGGTGGTTATATCATTGCCGAAGGGACACCTGAAACAGTCGCACTAGAAACTAAATCCCATACAGCGCGCTTCTTGAAGCCTCTGTTAGAAATGGACTAGTTATCAATAGTGACAACTAAGACCTCCTACGGGAGGTTTTTTTTGCTCTGAATTTATCAAGAACAAAAACGTATAGCGTAAATCCAATCGATAAATTCTAGGCAAAAAAAACCGGACTCTAAAGTCCGGTTTTTCGTGTTACATACTCGGCTTATTCAGCTGAGTCTGCCGCTTCCGCAACTGGTCTGTCGACCAATTCAACGTAAGCCATTGGTGCATTGTCACCAGTACGGAAACCACATTTTAGAATGCGGATATATCCACCTGGACGATCTTGGTAACGAGGACCAAGTTCGCTGAACAATTTACCGACAGCAGCTTTGTCACGTGTACGTGCAAAGGCTAAACGGCGGTTCGCAACGGAGTCAATCTTAGCCATTGTAATCAATGGTTCAGCAACTCGACGAAGTTCTTTGGCTTTCGGCAACGTAGTTTTAATAACTTCGTGCTCGAATAAAGAAGCAGCCATATTTTTGAACATCGCTTTACGATGCGAGCTAGTACGGTTTAAGTGACGACCACTCTTACGATGACGCATTTTAAATTCCTTACCGAACTACGGTGGTCAGGGAACAATGACCTAGCGAGCTAGTACCTTGCTGTCGTCTTTCAAACTAGCCGGTGGCCAGTTTTCCAAACGCATTCCCAAAGACAAACCACGCTGAGCTAATACATCTTTAATTTCAGTCAACGATTTCTTACCAAGGTTAGGCGTCTTAAGAAGCTCTACCTCAGTACGTTGAATCAAATCACCGATGTAATAAATGTTCTCTGCTTTCAAACAGTTTGCACTTCGAACGGTTAACTCTAAATCGTCAACCGGACGTAGCAATATTGGATCAATCTCATCTTCTTCTTCTTCAACAACTTGCTCGCTTTCACTCTCAAGAGCTACAAACACAGCAATCTGTTGTTGTAAGATAGTAGCCGCACGACGTATCGCTTCTTCAGGATCGATCGTACCATTAGATTCGATGTCAATGACAAGCTTATCTAAATCTGTACGTTGCTCTACACGAGCATTATCGACGCTGTAAGAAACACGGCGTACTGGGCTGAATGAGGCATCCAGTTGCAAGCGACCGATAGGACGAGTCTCATCATCACTTGCAATACGAGCATCAGCAGGCTCATAACCACAACCACGTGACACTTTGATTTGCATGTTTAACTCTGCAGAATCATCCAAGTGCGCTATAACGTGATCAGGATTTGAGATCTCAGCATCTGCAACCAACTGAATATCTCCAGCAGTTACAATACCTGATCCCTTTTTACTTAAAGTAAGAGTTGCTTCATCTTGCCCGTGTAGAGCGATCGCAACTCCTTTAAGGTTAAGAAGAATTTCAATTACATCTTCCTTAACCCCTTCAATGGCGCTGTATTCATGCAATACACCGTCGATTTCTACTTCAACAATTGCACAACCAGGCATTGAAGATAAAAGAATACGGCGCAACGCATTACCTAGAGTATGACCAAAACCACGTTCTAGTGGTTGAAGTGTAACTTTAGAGCGGGTTTTGCCTACTTCTGTTACTTCAATGTTGCGTGGGGTTAACAATTCGCTCACTGAACGCTGCATAGATCCACCTATATCTAATCCTAATAGCCAGAACTTACTTAGAGTAAAGTTCGACGATTAGGTTCTCATTAATTTCAGCTGATAAATCGCTGCGCTCTGGAGCCGCTTTAAATACAGCTTCCAGTTTAGTCGCATCAGTTTCTACCCAATGAGTAGAAGTGCGATTTTTAGATAGCTCAATAGCATTCTGAATACGCAATTGCTTTTTAGCTTTTTCACGAACAGAAACAACATCACCAGCTTTAACTTGGAAAGATGCAATGTTTACTGTCGCGCCGTTAACCTGAATGCCTTTATGGCCTACAAGTTGACGAGCTTCCGCACGTGTCGCACCGAAACCAGCGCGATATACTACGTTATCCAAGCGTGACTCAAGTAGTTGCAGAAGGTTTTCACCAGTTGCACCTTTACCACGAGCCGCATCTTTGTAGTAGTTACGGAATTGCTTTTCAAGTACGCCGTATGTACGACGAACTTTTTGTTTCTCACGTAATTGTAAGCCGTAATCAGATAGACGACCACGACGTGCACCGTGCACACCAGGAACTGTATCTGCTTTACATTTCGACTCAAGAGCGCGTGAACCGCTCTTCAATTGCAAGTCGGTACCTTCACGACGAGACAACTTACAAGTTGGACCTATATAACGAGCCATGTATCTGTCTCCTCAGTTAAACGCGACGTTTTTTCGGTGGACGGCAACCATTGTGTGGAATTGGCGTCACATCCGTAATATTGTTAATACGCAGTCCTAATGCATTTAATGCACGAACTGCGGACTCACGACCAGGACCAGGGCCCTTGATCATAACGTCAACGTTCTTAAGACCAAACTCTTGAGCAACCGAACCGGCACGCTCAGCAGCAACCTGTGCTGCAAAAGGAGTACTTTTACGTGAACCGCGAAAACCAGAACCACCGGCAGTCGCCCAAGACAAAGCATTGCCCTGACGATCGGTGATAGTCACGATTGTATTGTTAAAAGACGCATGTACATGAGCAACACCGTCGACAACCGTCTTTTTGACTTTTTTCTTGGTATTGCGCGTAGCTGGCTTAGCCATATTGCACTTTCCTATTTAATGCTCAGCTCTAATTACCTGTAATCAGAGCGAAACGCGTTAAAATTACTTACGAATTGGCTTACGAGGGCCTTTTCGTGTACGAGCGTTCGTTTTGGTACGTTGACCACGAACTGGTAGGCTGCGGCGATGACGAATCCCGCGATGACAACCCATATCCATCAAACGTTTGATAGACATACTCAGCTCACGGCGAAGGTCACCTTCTACAGTATACTTACTAACTTCACCACGTAGTTCATCTAATACTTGATCGCTTAGAGAACCAATTTTAGCAGTTTCAGCAACTCCAGCTGACGCACAAATTGCGCGTGAACGAGTGCGACCGATTCCGAAGATGTAAGTCAGAGAAATGACCGCATGTTTATTGTCAGGAATATTGACACCGGCTATACGAGCCATTCAACTTTACTCCGTTGTTAGGATGATAATTCATCACTTGCTTTCATAAGGGCGGCTGATTATGCCTAACTCTAGGCGAAAAATCAACCACCTTCCCATCATCGAGCGAACCCGACTCTATATTAACCTTGACGCTGTTTGTGACGAGGCTCAGAGCAGATCACTCGAACTGCACCGTTACGACGAACGATTTTACAGTTACGACAGATTTTCTTTACAGATGCACGTACTTTCATGTTCAACTCCAACCTATGCTTATCGCATTAGGCCATTTGGACCATAACCAGTCAGATTAGATTTCTTCATTAATGACTCGTATTGACTACTCATCAGATGACTTTGTATTTGTGTCATGAAGTCCATGACCACGACTACCACGATCAGTAACGAAGTACCGCCGAAATAGAATGGTACGTTCCAGAACACTACAAAGAACTGAGGCATCAAGGACACTAGGGTGATGTATAAAGCACCAAACAGTGTCAATCGAGTCATTACCCCATCAATATATCGAGCGGTATGATCGCCTGGACGAATACCCGGTAAAAAAGCACCGGATTTCTTTAAATTATCTGCCACATCTTTAGGGTTGAACACCAGCGCTGTATAAAAGAAGCAAAAGAATACAATTGCTATAGCAAACAACAGCACATATAGCGGTTGCCCTGGAGCGAGAGCCAACGACATACCTTGTAGCCATTCCATACCTTCACCTTGACCAAACCATTGGCCAATTGAAGCAGGAAACAACAAGATACTTGAAGCGAAGATAGGCGGGATAACTCCGGCCATGTTCACTTTCAAAGGTAGATGACTCTTCTGTGCAGCAAATACTTTTTTGCCTTGCTGACGCTTAGCATAATTAACCGTAATACGACGTTGACCACGTTCGATGAATACAACGAATGCGATTGTCGCTACAGCCAATATACCAATCAACAATAAGGCAAGGATGTTGATATCGCCTTGACGAGCCGATTCAAATGACATACCTAGAGCAGAAGGCAATCCAGCAACGATACCGGCAAAGATAAGAATGGATATACCATTACCAATACCTTTTTCAGTAACTTGCTCACCTAGCCACATAAGGAACACAGTACCGGCAACCAGAGTAATTACAGCAACAGCGTAAAACTCAAGACCAGAACTAAATGATATCCCTTGGCTCGCTAGACCAACAGCCATACTGGCTGATTGGACTAACGCAAGAAGGACGGTGCCGTAACGGGTATACTGGGTTATCTTACGACGTCCAGCTTCACCTTCCTTCTTAAGCTGCTCTAGCTGCGGGCTAACTACCGTTAACAACTGCATAATAATAGAAGCAGAAATATAGGGCAGAATACCAAGAGCAAAGATACTCATTCGTTCCAATGCCCCACCTGAGAATACGTTAAATAAACTCAGGATTGTGCCTTCATTTTGGTCAAATAGTGCGGATAAACGGTCTGGGTTAATACCCGGAACCGGTATATGAGCACCTATTCGGTATACAATAATTGCTAAGAATACGAATCTGATACGCGCCCAAAGTTCGCTTAATCCATTCTGCATTCCAGCTGGTAGTTTGCCACGCTTTGCCATCTATTCCTCGATTTTTCCGCCAGCTGCTTCGATAGCTGCACGAGCACCTTTAGTCACTTTAAGACCACGAACGGTAATTGCTTTGTCGATAGAACCAGACAAGATTACACGTGCAGTTTTAATTTGATGACCAATGATGTCAGCGCCTTTCAAAGAAGCTAAATCTACAACTTCAGCATTAACTGCCGCTAGTTCATTCAAACGAATTTCAGCAACATATTTAGCTTGACGTGAAGAAAAGCCAAATTTCGGTAAACGTTTCTGTAAAGGCATTTGACCACCTTCAAAACCAGGACGTACTGAACCGCCAGAACGAGACTTAAGACCTTTATGGCCACGTCCGCCTGTTTTGCCCAAACCGCTACCAATACCACGTCCGCGACGCTTGGCATTAGACTTGCTACCTTCGGCAGGTCGAATAGTATTCAAGAACATTTTATTCTCCTACCACTTTAACCATATAATAAACTTTATTGACCATACCACGTACAGCTGGAGTATCTTCCAGTACACGTTGTTGACCAACTTTGCGTAAACCCAAGCCATTAACGCTTGCACGATGTTTCGGAAGACGACCGATCGGGCTACGGGTTAGTTCTACTGTGATGGTATTTTTAGCCATTTCACATTACCCCAATATTTGATCGACTGACATGCCGCGTTTCGCTGCAATTTGTTCAGGAGAGTTCATGTCTTGCAAACCTTTAATGGTTGCACGAACAACGTTTACTGGATTTGTAGAGCCGTAGCACTTAGCCAATACGTTGTGTACACCAGCGATTTCAAGAACCGCTCGCATCGCACCACCGGCAATTACGCCAGTACCTTGAGATGCAGGTTGCATGTAAACTTTAGATGCGCCATGTGCAGCTTTAACAGGATACTGAAGAGTATCGCCATTTAACTGAACAGTAACCATATTGCGACGAGCTTGTTCCATCGCTTTCTGGATTGCTTGTGGCACTTCACGCGCTTTACCGCGACCAAAGCCTACTTTTCCATTTCCATCACCAACCACTGTTAAAGCTGTGAAAGAGAAGATACGACCACCCTTAACAACTTTTGCAACACGGTTGACTTGTACTAGCTTCTCTTGGAGGTCGCTAGTTTGTTGATCATTAACTGCCATTTGCTTCCCCTTAGAACTCTAGACCGGCTTCACGAGCTGCGTCAGCTAAAGCTTGAACGCGGCCATGGTATTTGAAACCAGAGCGATCGAAAGCGACCGCAGTAACACCTGCTTCTTTTGCACGTTCAGCAATCAAAGCGCCGACTTTAGCAGCCGCATCTTTGTTACCTGTTGCAGAAGAGCGAAGGCTTTCGTCCAAGGTAGATGCGCTAGCTAGCACCTGACTACCAGAAGCCGAAATAACTTGAGCATACATGTGACGCGGTGTGCGATGAACAGAAAGACGATTCGCACCCAACTCACGAATATGCAGACGTGCGCGTTGTGCGCGACGAATTCGAGATTGTTTTTTAGTGTTCATGATGTCTACCTATTTCTTCTTAGCTTCTTTACGACGAACATGCTCATCAGCGTAACGAACACCTTTGCCTTTATAAGGCTCTGGCGGACGGAAACCGCGGATTTCTGCAGACACTTGGCCTACAGCTTGCTTGTCGACGCCTGAGATTACAACTTCAGTCTGTCCATTAACAACAGCGCTGATACCTTCTGGTAGGTCATATTCAACAGGGTGAGAGAAACCAAGAGATAGGTTAAGTACAGTACCTTTAACGGCAGCACGATAACCAACACCTTGAAGCAATAATTTTTTCTCGAAACCCTGACTAACACCAACAACCATGTTGTTAACCAAAGAACGAGTTGTACCCGCTAAAGCACGGCTTTGCTTTGCACCATCACGAGGAGCAAAAGTAATAACCTGATCTTCAACAGATATTATAACGCTTTGATGCGCATTCAACTCTAAAGAACCTTTTCCACCTTTAACTACAAGGTTTTGGCCTTTAAGAGCTACATCTACACCAGCAGGAAGCGTCACGGGATTTTTAGCAACACGAGACATACTAACTCCTAGAAAACAGTGCAGATTACTTCGCCACCAATACCGGCAGCGCGAGCAGCTCGGTCAGTCATCACACCTTTAGAGGTAGAGATGATAGCAACGCCAAGTCCAGCTTCTACCTTAGGTAGATCATCTGATGACTTGTACAGGCGAAGACTTGGGCGAGAAGCGCGTTTAATTTCTTCGATAACCGGCTTACCTTCGAAATACTTAAGTTCGATAGTAAGAGTCGGTTTTGTTTCTTCTGTAATTGAGAAGTCGGTTACATAACCTTCTTCGCGCAGAACAGAAGCAACAGATGCCTTCATTTTTGAAGAAGGCATGCTGACAGATGTCTTAGACGCCATCTGTCCGTTACGAATACGAGTTAACATATCCGCAAGTGTATCTTGCATACTCATTGAAGAGCTCCTAATTAATAACCATTGTGCAGCAAATAGAGCTCGCGCATAGTACACAGCAGCAGGCTGAATGTCCAGAACTAATCTGAACACCCCACCCACTGCCGTGTATTATGATCGTGATCTACTTGCTTACCAACTAGCTTTCTTCAAGCCTGGTACGTCACCGCGCATGGCAGCTTCACGCAATTTGATTCTTGACAAACCAAATTTACGATAAACACCATGTGGACGACCCGTTATTTGACAACGGTTACGCTGGCGAGAAGAAGATGAATCACGTGGAAGAGCTTGCAATTTAAGCGTCGCTTCCCACTTTTCATCATCGGATGCATTCACATCGCTAATTATTGCTTTTAGTGCAGCACGCTTTTCCGCAAACTTTGCAACTAATTTAGTGCGTTTTGCTTCGCGTTGAATCATTGATATCTTTGCCATGATTCCTACCTCTTATTTCTTGAAAGGGAAACTAAAGGCTGCTAACAAAGCACGACCTTCCGCATCGGTACTAGCAGTCGTTGTGATGGTAATGTCCATACCACGCACGCGATCTACTTTATCGTAATCGATTTCTGGAAAGATAATCTGCTCTTTAACACCCATGCTGTAGTTACCGCGACCATCGAAAGACTTTGGATTAAGTCCACGGAAATCACGGATACGTGGAATTGCTACATCAACCAAACGGTCGAAGAAGTCCCACATACGCTCACCACGTAACGTAACTTTACAACCGATCGGATAACCGTCACGGATTTTAAAGCCTGCTACTGATTTACGAGCCTTAGTCACTACAACTTTTTGGCCACTAAGTGCTTCAAGGTCATTTACCGCATTTTCAAGAAGTTTCTTGTCTGCGATAGCTTCACCAACACCCATATTTAATGTAATTTTAGTGATTTTCGGCACTTCCATTACATTCTTGTAGCTAAACTCTTCAGTAAGAGATGCTACAACTTGATCTTTATAAACTTGCTTAAGTCTCGCCATGGCTATAATTCTCGCTCTTAGGCGTCGATCGCTTCACTGTTAGATTTAAAGATACGTACTTTAGTACCATCTTCATTCACTTTAAAGCCGACGCGATCCGCTTTACCAGTAGCACCATTAAAGATAGCTACATTAGAAACCTGGATAGGTGCTTCTTGCTCAACGATACCACCAGTTGATCCTTTAGCAGGATTTGGCTTCTCGTGTTTCTTCATCATATTGATGCCAGAAACAAGAACTCGATTTTCGTCTACGATTTTAACAACTTTACCGCGCTTGCCTTTATCTTTACCAGCAATCACAACAACTTCGTCGTTACTTTTAATCTTACGCATTTATGTCCCCTCCCTCTTACAGCACTTCAGGTGCAAGAGAAATAATTTTCATAAATTGCTCAGTTCGCAATTCACGTGTAACAGGGCCAAAGATACGTGTACCAATCGGTTGGCCAGCTGGATTCAATAATACCGCTGAATTTACATCAAAGCGAATTACGGAACCATCTGAACGACGAACACCTTTCTTAGTTCTAACTACTACTGCGTTAAGAACTTGCCCTTTTTTAACACGACCCCTAGGAATCGCTTCTTTTACTGTGACCTTAATAATGTCACCGATACCAGCATAACGACGGTGAGAGCCACCCAGTACTTTAATACACTGGACACGCTTTGCGCCGCTATTATCTGCAATATCAAGCATCGATTCTGTTTGAATCATTTTTGCTCTCCAATAAAGATTAGATAACAAGTCTCACGATGGGGCAGCTTAAACAGCTGCCGCTTTGTTAACAACTTGAACCAGATTCCAAGTCTTAGACTTGGAGTAAGGACGTGTTTCCACAACCTTAACTGTGTCGCCAATGCAACATTCGTTGTTTTCATCATGAGCGTGTAATTTAGAAGAACGACGAATAAACTTACCGTATAAAGGGTGTTTTTCTGTACGTTCAACTAGTACTGTGATGGTTTTATCCATCTTGTCGCTTACTACTTTACCAGTAGCTGTGCGAGCTTGAGTTTCTGCATTTGCCATTAGTTACCTGCCTTATCATTTAGCACGGTTTTAACACGTGCGATATTGCGGCGAACCTGAGGAAGCAAATGAGTTTGCGTAAGCTGGCCAGTGGCCTTCTGCATACGCAACGTGAATTGCTCTTTTAGCAGTTCAATCAAGCTTTCCTGTAGCTCAGCTACAGATTTTTCTTGTAAATCTTTTGCTTTCATCTACATCACCGTACGCGTCACGAAAGTTGTGGACAGAGGAAGCTTAGCGGCTGCTAGTGCGAAAGCTTCGCGAGCTAATTGCTCTGAAACACCCTCAACTTCATAAAGCATTTTACCAGGCTGAATCTGAGCAACCCAATATTCAACATTACCCTTACCTTTACCCTGACGAACCTCTAAAGGTTTCTGAGTAATCGGCTTATCAGGGAAAACACGAATCCAGATTTTACCACCACGTTTGATGTGACGAGTCATTGCACGACGCGCCGCTTCAATCTGACGTGCCGTTAGACGGCCACGTGCTGTGGATTTCAAACCAAATTCACCAAAGCTGACTTGGTTACCGCGTAACGCAAGGCCACGGTTACGGCCTTTTTGCATTTTTCGGAACTTAGTACGTTTCGGCTGCAACATATTGCTACCTCCTACTTAGACTTTTTCTTTTGTGCGCCTTTAGTAGCTCGCACTTGCTCAATACCGCCCAAGATTTCGCCTTTGAAGATCCACGTCTTAACGCCAATAATGCCGTAAGTTGTGTTTGCTTCATATGGAGCGTAGTCAATGTCAGCGCGTAAAGTGTGTAATGGAACACGTCCTTCGCGATACCATTCTGCGCGTGCAATTTCTGCACCGCCCAAACGACCACTTACTTGAACCTTGATACCTTTTGCGCCTGCACGCATTGCGTTTTGCACTGCGCGCTTCATAGCACGACGGAACATTACGCGACGTTCTAATTGGCCAGCAATATTCTGAGCAACAAGTTTGGCGTCTAGTTCAGGCTTACGAATTTCTTCAATGTTGATGTGCACTGGCACACCCATCATGTCAGAAACTGCGTTACGTAGCTTCTCTACATCTTCACCTTTTTTACCAATCACGATGCCTGGACGGGCAGTATGAATAGTAATACGTGCAGACTGAGCAGGACGTTGAATCTCGATACGAGAAACAGATGCCTGAACCAATTTACCTTCTAAGTACTTACGTACTTGAAGATCGTTTAATAGCAACTTAGAGTAGTTTTGATTATTCGCATACCAAGTAGAAGTATGGTCTTTAACTATCCCTAGGCGTATTCCAGTTGGATGAACCTTCTGACCCATTGGGTGTTCTCCTAATTAGTCAGCGACTTTAACTGTAATATGACAACCACGTTTCAATATGCGATCTGCACGGCCTTTGGCACGTGGCATGATACGCTTATACGTTGTAGCTTCGTCTACGTATATAGTTGAAACACGTAGGTCATCTATATCAGCACCTTCGTTATGTTCAGCATTAGCAACAGCTGATTCTAGTACTTTTTTAACTAGTACTGCTGCCTTTTTAGGGCTGAACGTTAAGATGTCAAGCGCCTCGCTAACAGATTTGCCGCGGATTTGATCTGCAACCAAACGGGCCTTCTGCGCTGAGAGGCGAGCACCTTTTAATGAGGCTTTAACTTCACTCATATTTATTACCCCTTATTACCGTTTGGCTTTCTTGTCCACGACGTGACCGCGATATGTGCGGGTCGGAGCGAACTCACCCAATTTATGACCTACCATGTCTTCAGTTACAATAACTGGGACGTGCTGGCGACCATTATGGACTGCGATAGTCAACCCTACAAATTCAGGGAAGACAGTAGAACGGCGAGACCAAGTCTTAATTGGACGTCGATCGTTCTTTTCTACCGCAGCCTCTACCTTTTTCAACAAATGAAGGTCGATGAAAGGACCTTTTTTTAGTGAACGTGGCACAGCAGTTTCCTCTTATTACTTAGTACGGCGACGTACAATAAGTTTATCGGTACGCTTATTACTGCGTGTTTTGTAACCTTTGGTAGGCATACCCCAAGGACTAACCGGGTGACGACCACCTGAGCTACGACCTTCACCACCACCATGTGGGTGATCAACTGGGTTCATCGCCGCGCCGCGAACGGTAGGACGAATACCACGCCAGCGACTAGCACCAGCTTTACCTAGCACGCGTAAGCTATGCTCGGAATTAGAAACCTCACCAAGAGTTGCGCGACATTCAGTCAGTACTTTACGCATTTCACCTGAACGTAGGCGAAGAGTAACGTAACGACCTTCACGAGCAACAAGCTGAGCAGAAGCACCAGCGGAACGTGCAACTTGTGCACCTTTACCTGGCTTAAGCTCAATACAATGCACAACACTACCAACTGGAATATTTTGCAAAGGCAAATTATTACCAGGCTTGATAGGTGCATCAGCACCGTTAGAAACAGAAGTTCCTGCTACCATGCCTTTAGAAGCAATGATATAACGACGTTCACCATCAGCATATAAAACTAATGCTATGTTTGCAGAACGGTTTGGATCATATTCCAAACGTTCAACTACCGCTGGGATGCCATCTTTGTTACGACGGAAATCAACCATACGATAATGCTGCTTATGACCACCACCTACGTGACGCGTAGTGATGCGACCATTATTGTTACGACCACCAGATTTGCTCTTCTTAGAAAGAAGAGGTGCATATGGTGCGCCTTTATGTAGACTTTCGCCTACAACTTTAACAACATGACGACGGCCTGCAGACGTTGGCTTACATTTTACAACAGCCATTGACCTATCTCCCCTTATTCAGCTAAGAAATCAATTTCTTGGCCTTCAGTTAAACGTACGTACGCTTTTTTCACGTCGTTACGTTTACCAAGACCGCGAGCAGTACGCTTAGTTTTACCTTTTTGATTCAAGGTACGAACTGTCTCTACTTTGACTTCAAATAGAGCTTCGATTGCTAGTTTAATTTCAGTTTTTGTAGCATCACCAACTACACGAAAAACATACTGACCGTTGCCTTCAGCAACAATAGTAGCTTTTTCGGAGATGTGTGGTCCTAACAAAACCTTATAAATACGTTCGCCGATCATGCTAATGCCTCCTCAATTTGCTTAAGAGCACCAACAGTCACCAAAACTTTGTCGTAAGCAATCAAGCTAACTGGATCGATAGACGCCGCATCGCGTACATCAACATTTGGAATGTTACGTGCTGCCAAGAAAAGATTTTCATCTAATTCTTGAGAAACGATCATAGCATTCTCAATATTCAATTCAGCCATTTTAGCTATGAATAGCTTAGTTTTTGGAGCTTCTAAACTAAGTTCTTCAACTACAACAAGACGGTCTTGACGTACAAGTTCAGACCAGATGGTGCGCATTGCTGCACGATACATCTTCTTGTTAACTTTTTGTGAATGGTCTTGTTGACGAGCAGCAAAAGTTACGCCACCCCCACGCCAGATAGGACTACGAATAGTACCAGCACGTGCGCGACCAGAGCCCTTCTGATTCCATGGCTTGCGACCACCACCGGCAACATCAGAGCGAGTTTTTTGAGCGCGTGTACCTTGACGAGCACCAGCCAAATAAGCAGTAACTACTTGGTGGACTAACGCTTCGTTGTATTCACGAGCAAAGGTAACGTCTGAAACTTCTAGAGTTCCTTCGGTTCCTGTAAGATTCAAGTTCATTGTCTATCCCTTCTAGCGAGCTTTAACAGCTGGTTGAAGAATAACGTCACCATTAGTCGCGCCAGGTACTGCACCTTTCACTATGATTAGGTTACGTTCTAAATCAACGCGAACCACTTCTAGTGATTGAGTAGTGACCTGAGCTGCGCCCATGTGACCCGCCATTTTCTTGCCTTTCCAAACACGACCAGGTGTTTGACATTGACCAATGGAACCAGGTGCACGGTGAGACAATGAGTTACCATGGGTTGCATCTTGCATACTGAAATTATGACGCTTGATTGCACCCTGGAAGCCTTTACCTTTAGATTGACCAATAACGTCAACAGTAGTAATAGACTCGAAATCAGCAACTGTTAGCTCATCACCAACATTGATTTCTTTTTCATCACCCGACAAGCGGAACTCCCACAAACCACGTCCTGCTTCAACTTTAGCTTTTGCAAAGTGACCTGCAGCGGCTTTATTGACGCGACTCGCACGGCGTGTACCAACAGTTACTTGAACAGCTGTGTAGCCATCCGTATCTGCTGATTTAACCTGAGTTACGCGGTTCGGTTCTACTTCGATGACGGTTACTGGCACGGACTCACCATCTTCATTGAAGATACGTGTCATTCCGGCTTTGCGTCCGACTAATTGAATAGCCATTTTATACCTCGTTTGCCAGTTGTGTAAGGGGCTATCACCCGCTACGGCTGATCATTCCAGATCATTCCACTAATGTGCATAAGCCGATTGATACCAATCGGTTCTCGCACCCCAATCTTTAGGGATTAACCTAAAGAAATTTGTACTTCCACGCCTGCCGCAAGATCTAGTTTCATCAAAGCATCAACAGTTTTTTCTGTTGGCTCAACGATGTCTAGAACACGTTTGTGTGTACGGATTTCATATTGATCACGCGCATCTTTGTTTACGTGAGGAGAAATCAGTACTGTATAACGTTCTTTGCGAGTAGGAAGTGGAATAGGTCCACGTACTTGCGCACCTGTACGTTTCGCTGTTTCCACAATCTCTTGTGTTGAAGCATCAATCAGACGATGATCAAATGCTTTCAAACGAATACGAATTTTTTGGCTTTGCATTTCCAACTCCAAATACAGTTTTTTGTGACGCTTTAGCCTTAATAGCTAAACTGCCTTCCTCTTTTGAGGACGGCGAATCTTATCGATTTGCCAACTGGTTGTCAAGTAACCAGCTAAACAAATCACTCAAGCCATCAAGCCTCAAACATAAAAAAGGGCTACTCATTCGAGTAGCCCTTTGAAACCATTAACAAAATACTATTTAAAATAGTAAATTATTTTAGGATTTTAGCAACAACACCAGCACCAACTGTACGACCACCTTCACGAATCGCGAAACGTAGACCTTCGTCCATCGCGATTGGGTGAATTAGGGAAACAGTCATTTGAATGTTATCACCAGGCATTACCATTTCAACGCCTTCAGGTAGCTCACAAGCACCAGTTACGTCAGTTGTACGGAAGTAGAACTGTGGACGGTAACCTTTGAAGAAAGGAGTATGACGTCCACCTTCATCTTTACCCAATACATATACTTCAGCTGTGAAGTCAGTATGAGGGTTGATAGAACCAGGCTTAGCCAAAACTTGGCCACGCTCAACGTCTTCACGCTTAGTACCACGTAGAAGAGCACCAATGTTCTCGCCTGCACGACCTTCGTCAAGCAACTTACGGAACATTTCAACACCAGTACATGTAGTAGTTGTTGTTTCTTTAACACCAACGATCTCTACAGAATCACCAACGTTAACGATACCACGTTCAACACGACCAGTTACAACAGTACCACGACCCTGGATAGAGAATACGTCCTCGATAGGCATGATGAATGCACCATCGATAGCACGCTCTGGCTGAGGAATATAAGTATCTAGTGTTTCAACTAGTTTCTTAACAGCTGTAGTACCCATTTCGTTATCGTCTTGGCCGTTAAGAGCCATCAAAGCAGAACCTGGAATGATTGGAGTATCATCACCTGGGAAGTCATACTCAGATAGAAGATCACGAAGTTCCATGTCAACCAACTCTAGCATTTCTTCGTATTCTTCAGAATCCGCGCCACCACAGTCTTCAGCCAACAAGTCAGCCTTGTTTAGGAAAACTACGATGTAAGGAACACCTACTTGACGAGAAAGAAGGATGTGCTCACGTGTTTGAGGCATAGGACCATCAGTCGCACCACATACAAGGATAGCGCCGTCCATTTGAGCAGCACCAGTGATCATGTTTTTAACATAATCGGCGTGTCCTGGGCAGTCTACGTGTGCGTAGTGACGTTCTTCAGAATCATACTCAACGTGTGAAGTTGCGATTGTGATACCACGCTCGCGCTCTTCTGGAGCATTATCGATACCAGCGAAGTCAACTGCTTCACCACCGAAAACCTCTGCACATACGCGAGTAAGTGCAGCTGTTAGAGTTGTTTTACCGTGGTCAACGTGACCAATTGTGCCAACGTTTACGTGTGGCTTATTACGTTCAAACTTAGCTTTTGCCATGATACATACACCTTATAAGAGTAGGTAGATGATTAATATTCTTTATTGATGATCGCATCTGCCACACTTGACGGCGCTTCAGCGTATTTCTCAAATTCCATTGCATAACTTGCACGCCCTTGCGACAAGCTACGTACATCGGTAGCATAACCGAACATCTCACCCAAGGGCACTTCTGCTCGAATTACTTTACCAGATGGAATGTCATCCATCCCTAATACCACACCGCGACGACGATTCAGGTCACCCATCACATCCCCCATGCAGCTTTCAGGAGTAACAACCTCCACCTTCATAACAGGCTCTAAAAGACAGGCATCGGCTTCAACCGCGCCCTTTCTTAGCCCCTGAGATGCGGCTATGTGAAAAGACATATCACTTGAGTCAACATCGTGGAATGAACCACCGACCAGCACAACCTTCAGCCCCAAAATTGGAAAACCTCCGATCACACCATTCTTCATTTGCTCGGATACACCTTTCTCTACCGCTGGGATGAATTCCTTAGGAATTACACCACCAACAATCTCGTTGACAAATTCCAACCCTTCTTCAGCAGTAGGGATAAGTTTCATTACAACGTGACCGTATTGTCCTCGTCCACCAAATTCGCGGATGAACTTATGGTCAATTTCGACTTCTTTACGAAGTTTTTCGCGGTAAGATACTTGAGGGTTACCAATGTTCGCCTCAACCTTGAATTCACGCTTCATGCGCTCAACAAGGATATCTAAATGTAGCTCACCCATTCCAGATATAATGATTTGCCCCGTCTCTTCATGCGTTTCCACTCGAAAAGATGGATCTTCTTGCGCAAGCTTAGCTAACGCAATACTCATTTTATCCTGATCAGCTTGTGATCTAGGCTCTACCGCAACTGAAATAACCGGCTCGGGGAAATCCATACGCTCTAGCACTATTACGTTAGCTGGATCACACAAGGTATCTCCAGTCGTAATGTGCTTTAGGCCAACGACCGCAGCAATATCTCCCGCCCGAACCTCTTTAATCTCTTCTCGATTATTCGCGTGCATTTGTACCATGCGACCAATACGCTCACGCTTTCCTTTAACAGAATTGTAAGCAGCATCGCCTGTTACTAATACACCAGAGTAAACGCGAACGAAGGTTAACGTACCTACGAATGGATCAGTCGCTATTTTGAAAGCAAGAGCAGCAAAAGGCGCTTCATCATCTGCTTTTCGTGTATCTAGCGTTTCTTCATTCTCTAGCGTACCTTCAATAGCCTTCACCTCTAGTGGCGACGGCAGATATTCAACAACTGCATCAAGTACAGCCTGAACACCTTTATTCTTAAAGGCCGAACCGCAAGTTACTAAGACTATTTCATTTGCCAATGTACGGGCACGTAATCCAGCCTTAATATCTTCAATAGATAACTCACCTTCTTCAAGGTATTTATCCATTAGTTCTTCATTTGCTTCTGCCGCAGCTTCCACAAGATTTTCACGCCACTCTTCTGCATCATCAAGCAGGTCAGCTGGAATCTCTTCATAGTTGAAGGTCATACCCTGATCTGCATCATTCCACATAATCGCTTTCATTAAGATTAAATCCACAACGCCTTTAAAGTCGTCTTCAGATCCAATATTAATGTGAATAGGCACAGCGTTTGCTCCAAGACGAGACTTTAGTTGGTTAACTACTGAAAAGTAATCAGCACCAATACGGTCCATCTTGTTAACAAACACCATTCGCGGAACTTCATACTTGTTGGCTTGACGCCACACTGTTTCAGTCTGAGGCTGAACACCTGAAGAACCGCAAAGCACGACAACTGCACCATCCAGCACACGCAAAGAACGCTCAACTTCAATTGTGAAGTCTACGTGCCCAGGCGTATCAATAATATTGACTCTATGCTGGTCAAACTGCTTATTCATACCACCCCAAAAACAGGTGGTAGCAGCAGATGTTATGGTTATACCGCGTTCTTGTTCTTGCTCCATCCAATCCATGGTGGCTGCGCCATCATGAACCTCACCAATTCGGTGAGATAGACCGGTATAGAAAAGAACACGCTCAGTTGTCGTTGTTTTACCAGCGTCAACGTGTGCACAAATACCAATATTGCGATAGCGATTGATCGGTGTTGTACGTGCCACGATTTACTCTCCGAATTTTTAGAAACGGTAATGCGAGAACGCTTTGTTAGCTTCTGCCATGCGGTGAACGTCTTCACGTTTCTTAACAGCAGAACCTTTGTTTTCAGCAGCATCTAATATTTCGCCAGCTAGACGAAGTGCCATTGATTTTTCTCCACGCTTACGTGAAGACTCAACCAACCAACGCATAGATAGAGCTACACGACGTGCAGGACGTACCTCAACAGGCACCTGGTATGTCGCACCACCAACACGGCGAGATTTAACCTCAACCATTGGCTGGATAGCTTCTAGAGCTTTTTCAAAAAGTTCCATAGGAACTTCTGTTTTTGCGCGTGCTGAAACAGTTTCTAGTGCATTATAAACAATGCTCTCTGCTACAGATTTCTTGCCACTAACCATTACATGGTTAATAAATTTAGCAAGAAGTTGGCTTCCATGTTTAGGATCTGGAAGTATTTCACGCTTTGCGACGACGCGTCTTCTTGGCATGTCTTTATCCTCTTCAGGTTAGCCCGAGACAAAAATTTGTGCTCGGCCTTACTGTTTTAAAATTTTTATCTAATCGTACTACCAAATAAGTCGAAAACTTACTTAGGACGTTTAGTACCGTACTTAGAACGGCCTTGCTTACGATTTTGTACGCCTGAAGTATCAAGACTACCGCGAACTGTGTGGTAACGAACACCTGGCAAATCTTTAACACGACCGCCACGGATCAAAACAACACTGTGTTCTTGTAGGTTATGACCTTCACCACCAATGTAGGAAGTTACTTCAAAGCCGTTAGTCAAGCGAACACGACATACTTTACGCAAAGCCGAGTTAGGCTTTTTAGGTGTAGTAGTATATACGCGTGTGCAGACGCCGCGGCGTTGCGGACAAGCCTGTAACGCAGGTACGTCACTCTTTACCACTTTACGTTTACGTGGTTTACGAACCAACTGGTTAATGGTTGCCATTAAACAAGCTCCACTGAATCCAATATTAAAAGACGGAAATCGCCAATATTTAGGATGCGCAAGTTTAGTTTGCGCTTATAAAACAGTCAATAGGGAGGAGACTAAAAAATCGCCTCCCTACCCAATTTGCATCGAATTTTAGTCTTTTAGTGCTGCACTTAGTGCTTCTTCAACATCTGAAGCGCTAATTGCCGCTGAACCTTCTTTCTCTGCACGCGCAAGCTCTTTCTTACGCTTACGCTCACTGTGGTAAGCCAAACCTGTTCCTGCTGGAATCAGACGACCTACTACAACGTTCTCTTTCAAGCCTCGCAAATGGTCTTTCTTACCAGTTACCGCACCTTCAGTTAACACTCGAGTTGTTTCCTGGAAGGACGCTGCTGATATAAATGACTCAGTTGCAAGAGAGGCTTTAGTGATACCGAGTAAAACACGCTCGTATTTGGCGATGAATTTCTGATCAGCTTCCGCCAATTCATTCTCGTCCATTACTCGCGTTAATTCAACTTGGTCACCTTGAATCAAGTTAGTATCACCTGACTCACTGATATCTACTTTACGTAGCATCTGACGAACGATAACTTCGATATGCTTATCGTTGATCACAACACCCTGTAGACGATAAACCTCTTGTACTTCACTGGTGATGTATTCAGCTAATGCCGCAACACCTTTCAAACGCAAAATATCATGAGGATTTAATGGACCATCAGCGATAATCTCGCCACGTTCCACTTCTTCACCATCAAAGATGTTAATTTGACGCCACTTAGGAATCAAAGTCTCAATTGGATCAGATCCATCTTGAGCATTTATTACCAAACGTATCTTACCTTTTGTCTCTTTACCGAAGCTAACAACACCCGATGCTTCAGCCATAACAGCTGGATCTTTAGGGCGACGCGCTTCAAATAAGTCAGCAACTCGTGGCAGACCACCGGTAATATCTTTGTTACCAATAGTTTCTTGTGGGATACGAGCCAATACTTCACCAGAACGAATCGTTGCACCGTGATCAAAAGCAACAAGCGCTTTTTCAGGCAACATGTATTGTACTGGAGAATCCGTACCTGGAATCAGGATTGGTTCACCACTTGCATCCACAACAGCAATCATAGGACGGATATCCTTACCTGCTGCTGGACGATCTTTAATTTCAATAATCTCGATCGTTGTCAAACCTGTCATTTCGTCAGATTGACGACGAATAGTTTGACCTTCCGTCATACCACTGAACTCTAGACGACCTTCCATCTCAGAGACAATTGGGTGTGTATGTGGATCCCAGTTAGCGATGATCTGACCAGCAGTCACTTCTTCGCCATCTTTAACTGTTAACAAGGCACCGTAAGGAAGTTTATAACGCTCTTTTTCACGACCCGCTTCATCAGCAATCGCCAATTCAGAAGAACGAGAAACAATAACAAAGTTACCGTCAAAACGTGTGATCGCTTTCATTTTATGGAAACGAACGGTACCAGCACTCTTCACCTGAACACTATCGACAGCTGACGCACGAGACGCAGCACCACCGATGTGGAAGGTACGCATTGTAAGCTGAGTACCGGGCTCACCGATAGACTGAGCAGCTACAACACCGATTGCTTCACCAATGTTAACCAAATGCCCACGACCTAGGTCACGACCATAACAGGTACTACAAACACCATGCTTAACATTACAAGTAATAACTGATCGTACAAGCATCTCATCAACACCAGCAGACTCGATTGTACGAACGTGATGCTCATCAATCAAAGTACCGCCAGGCAGAACGACATTGCCCTTACTATCCATAACATCAGTAGTTGCGACACGACCAAGTACACGTTGACCCAGTGGAATTACAACATCTCCACCTTCAATCATTGCACTGGCGATCAATCCACGATCAGATCCACAGTCAACATCTGTTACCACAAGATCTTGCGCTACATCTACAAGACGACGTGTTAAGTAACCAGAGTTAGCTGTTTTCAATGCGGTATCGGCCAAACCTTTACGCGCACCGTGAGTCGATGTGAAGTACTGAAGTACTGACAAACCTTCACGGAAGTTAGCTGTGATCGGTGTTTCGATGATGGAACCATCTGGTTTTGCCATCAATCCACGCATACCACCTAGCTGACGCATTTGCGCCACACTACCACGGGCGCCGGAGTCAGCCATCATATAAACAGAGTTAAATGATTGTTGCTCAACAGTTTCGCCTGCTTTGTTGGTTGTGTATTCTTTTGCCAAGTTTTTCATCATGGCTTCAGTTACTTTCTCATTGGTACGAGACCACAAGTCGATAACTTTATTGTATTTCTCACCCTGAGTCACAAGACCATCAGCAAACTGATATTCGATCTCTTTAACTTCAGCTTCTGCTGAGCCAATGATTTCTGCTTTTTCTGGTGGAATAACAAAATCATCCACACCGACAGAAGATCCAGAGACAGTTGCATACTGGAAACCTGTATACATCAATTGGTCAGCAAAGATACAGCTCTCTTTCAAACCGACTTTACGATAACATTCGTTGATCAGGTTAGAGATCGCTTTCTTCTTCATTGTTTGGTTAACAACAGAGAATGGTAGGCCATCAGGAACAATATCAAACAACAATGCTCGACCAACAGTCGTATCAGCAATGAAGCTAGAAGGAACTTTATCACCTTCAATTGTTGTATCTACTTGACTGATACGAACTTTAACTTTTGCATGCAAAGCTACTTGCTTAGCACCATATGCACGATGAACCTCTTTAATGTCAGAGAACATCATACCTTCACCTTGCGCGTTGATTTTATCACGCGTCATATAGTAAAGACCCAATACAACGTCCTGGGAAGGAACGATGATAGGTTCACCATTTGCAGGAGAAAGGATGTTGTTAGTCGACATCATTAGCGCACGCGCTTCCAACTGAGCTTCAATAGTCAGCGGAACGTGTACAGCCATTTGGTCACCATCAAAGTCAGCGTTGTAAGCCGCACACACTAGTGGGTGCAACTGAATCGCTTTACCTTCGATCAACATAGGCTCAAATGCTTGGATACCTAGACGGTGAAGTGTAGGCGCACGGTTAAGCATAACCGGGTGCTCACGAATAACTTCATCAAGAATATCCCAAACTTCAGGTGTCTCGCGCTCAACCATTTTCTTCGCTGCTTTAATGGTGGTAGCCATGCCGCGAAGCTCTAATTTAGAGAAAATGAATGGTTTGAATAGCTCTAGTGCCATCTTCTTAGGAAGACCACACTGATGCAGACGCAAAGATGGACCTACTGTAATTACAGAACGACCAGAATAATCAACACGTTTACCCAACAAGTTCTGACGGAAACGACCTTGCTTACCCTTGATCATATCAGCAAGAGATTTCAGAGGACGCTTGTTAGAACCCGTAATCGCACGACCACGACGACCATTATCCAATAGCGCATCAACAGATTCTTGCAACATACGCTTTTCGTTACGTACGATGATATCTGGCGCAGCCAATTCTAATAGACGCTTAAGACGGTTGTTACGGTTGATAACGCGACGATATAAGTCATTCAAATCAGACGTCGCAAAACGGCCACCTTCAAGAGGTACCAATGGACGTAGATCTGGTGGAAGTACAGGTAGCACTTCTAGCACCATCCACTCTGGATTATTTCCAGACTGATGGAAAGCTTCAACCAATTTAAGACGCTTTGACAACTTCTTGATACGTGTTTCAGAATTAGTAGCGTTCAATTCTTCACGCATTGTCTGAATTTCAACAGGCATATCAAGATCACGCAATAGCATTTGGATCGCTTCTGCACCCATGCGGGCATCGAATTCATCACCAAACTCTTCTAGCGCTTCAAAGTATTGCTCATCATTAAGCAATTGGCCTTTATCAAGCGTTGTCATACCTGGATCGATCACAATGAAAGATTCAAAATACAATACTCGCTCAATATCACGTAATGTCATATCTAAGATAAGACCAATACGAGAAGGCAAAGATTTTAGAAACCAGATGTGTGCAACTGGAGAAGCTAGCTCAATGTGTCCCATGCGCTCACGACGCACTTTTGACAAAGCAACTTCAACACCACATTTTTCACAAATAACACCACGGTGTTTCAAACGCTTATATTTGCCACACAAGCACTCATAGTCCTTAATAGGACCAAAGATTTTTGCACAGAACAAACCATCGCGTTCAGGTTTGAAGGTACGATAGTTAATGGTTTCTGGTTTTTTAACTTCACCAAAAGACCATGAACGAATCATATCTGGCGACGCTAGGCCGATACGAATCGTATCGAACTCGTCTGATTGTCCTTGTGATTTTAGAAGACCTAATAAGTCTTTCATTGAAAATCGCCCCGTACGTAAGGCTGGGAGAATCGCTCTCCCAGCAGGTCAAATATAATTCGTGCTTAGTCTAAGTCTACTTCAAGCTCAATATCGATACCCAGAGAACGAATCTCCTTAACCAATACATTGAAGGACTCAGGCATACCAGGCTCCATTCTATGATCACCGTCTACGATGTTTTTATACATCTTAGTACGACCATTCACATCATCGGATTTCACTGTAAGCATTTCTTGCAATGTATATGCAGCACCATAAGCTTCAAGTGCCCACACCTCCATCTCACCGAAACGCTGCCCACCAAATTGAGCTTTACCACCCAATGGCTGCTGTGTAACCAAACTGTACGAACCTGTAGAACGTGCATGCATCTTATCATCAACCAAGTGATTCAATTTCAGCATATACATGTAACCAACAGTTACTGGACGGTCAAACTCTTCACCGGTACGACCGTTGAATAATTTAATCTGTCCACTCTCACTAATACCAGCAAGACGCAACATACGTTTGATCTCTGACTCTTTAGCACCATCAAAGGCACCAGAAGCCATAGGAACACCGCCCTTCAGATTGCCAGCCAACTCCATGATTTCATCATCAGAGAAGCCATCTAGATCTTCAGTACGAGCACACTTAGCACCATCACCTTCATGACCGTTATACACTTCATCAAGGAAGGTGCGCAATTCAGCAACATGTTCAGCTTTCTCGCGTTCAATTTCTAACATCTCATTGATCTTACGACCAAGTCCTTTAGAAGCTGCTCCCAAGTGAGTCTCAAGTACCTGACCTACGTTCATTCGCGAAGGTACACCCAATGGGTTAAGTACGATATCAACTGGGTCACCATTTTCGTCATACGGCATATCTTCAACTGGCATAATTTTAGAAATTACACCCTTGTTACCGTGACGGCCGGCCATTTTATCACCCGGCTGGATGCGACGCTTAATTGCCACATAAACTTTAACAATCTTAAGTACGCCAGGCGCCAGATCATCACCGCTTTGCAGTTTGCGTTTTTTATCTTCAAACTTAGCATCTAAGTCTTTACGACGCTCAACTAGAGCCGCTTGCGCTTTTTCTAGTTGCTCGCTTGCACTTTCATCAATGACGTGAATTTTAAACCACTCAGAATGCTCGAGCGCTTCTAGATATTCAGCAGAGATGATTGAGTTTTTCGCAAGCCCAGGACCGCCTTCTACAGCTTGACCTACCAATGCTTCAGCTAGACGTTCAAAAGTGGCCTGCTCAACAATACGGAACTCTTCGTTCAAATCCTTACGAACTTGATCCAATTGAGATTTCTCGATTGATTTAGCACGATCATCTTTATCAATACCGTCACGTGTAAACACTTGCACGTCGATTACTGTACCGAAAGTACCTGTCTTAACGCGTTGTGATGTATCTTTTACATCAGACGCTTTCTCACCGAAGATAGCACGTAGTAGCTTTTCTTCCGGTGTTAATTGGGTTTCACCTTTAGGGGTTACTTTACCAACTAGAATATCGCCAGGTTCAACTTCTGCACCGATATAAACGATACCGGATTGATCAAGCTTAGATAAAGCACCTTCACCAACATTCGGAATATCTGCTGTGATTTCTTCTGGCCCAAGCTTAGTATCTCGAGCAACACAGGTTAGTTCTTGAATGTGGATAGACGTGAAACGATCTTCTTCAACAACACGCTCAGATACTAGGATCGAGTCTTCGAAGTTAAAACCATTCCAAGGCATAAATGCGATACGCATGTTTTGACCAAGCGCCAACTCACCCATATCAACAGAAGGACCATCAGCCATGATGTCGCCAGAAGCAACACTTTCACCTTTCATTACCAAGGTGCGCTGATTAATACAGGTATTTTGGTTCGAACGTACATATTTAGTAAGATTATAAATATCTACACCCGCTTCACCAGCGATAGTCTCTTCAGAGTTAACACGCACCACAATGCGGCTAGAGTCAACTGCTTCGATTACACCACCACGGTTAGCAACAATACAAACACCAGAGTCTTTAGCAACATTACGTTCCATACCTGTACCAACAACTGGCTTATCAGCCTTCAGTGTTGGAACCGCTTGACGCTGCATGTTCGAGCCCATCAAAGCTCGGTTAGCATCATCATGCTCAAGGAATGGAATAAGCGAAGCAGCAACAGAAACAATCTGACGTGGCGACACGTCCATAAGATTTACTTTCTCTTTCTGAATCAGTGTTGTTTCGTGCATATGACGAACCTGAACCAACTCATCAGCTAAACGACCTTCACTATCTACTTTTGCAGACGCTTGAGCAATTACATACTTAGCTTCATCGATAGCAGATACATAGACAGTCTCATCTGTCATCTTGCCATCAACAACCTTACGGTATGGCGTCTCTAGGAAACCATAGCTGTTAGTACGTGCGTATGTAGATAGGGAGTTGATCAAACCAATGTTTGGTCCCTCAGGTGTTTCGATTGGACATACACGACCATAGTGAGTCGCATGTACATCTCGCACCTCAAAGCCAGCACGCTCACGCGTTAGACCGCCGGGCCCTAATGCAGAAACACGACGCTTGTGAGTAATTTCAGACAATGGATTATTCTGATCCATAAACTGAGATAACTGACTAGAGCCGAAGAATTCTTTAATAGCAGCAGCAACTGGTTTTGCGTTTAACAAGTCTTGTGGCATTAAGCCATCCGCTTCTGCCATAGACAGACGCTCTTTAACTGCACGCTCAACACGGACTAAACCAACACGGAATTGGTTTTCTGCCATCTCACCAACAGAACGAATACGACGGTTACCCAAGTGGTCAATGTCATCAACCATGCCACTACCGTTACGAATATCAAGTAAGGTCTGAAGAACAGCGACAATATCGCTCTTATCCAAGATGCCTGCACCTGTATCTTCATCACGACCTAGACGGCGGTTGAATTTCATACGACCAACACCAGATAAATCATAACGATCTTCTGTAAAGAACAAGCCTTGGAATAAACCTTCAGCAGACTCTTTAGTTGGTGGCTCACCAGGACGCATCATACGGTAGATTTCTACCAATGCTTCTAGTGGGTTATTTGTAGGGTCGATACGTAACGTATCGGATATGAATGGACCGTGATCCAAGTCATTTGTATAAAGCGTTGCGATTTCTTTAATGCCAGCCGCTACTAATGCTTCTAATAGTTCAACTGTAATTTCAGTATTCGCTTCAGAAATCAATGCACCCGTCGCAGAGTCCACCAAATTAGTCGCTGTCACTTTACCTAGCATATACTCTAGCGGAACGATCAAACGCTCAACGCCAGCTTTATCCATAGCACGGATATGCTTAGCTGTAACACGACGACCTTCTTCAACAATAACTTTACCGTCATTATCGGTAATGTTAAACATTGCAGTCTCGCCACGCAGACGATTCGCAATCAACTCCATCTCAAAGCCATCACGGCCAAGATAGAACTTGGTTGTATCAAAGAAAGTTTCTAAAATTTGCTCAGTGTTGTAACCCAAAGCGCGAAGTAAAATTGTTACTGGCAATTTACGACGACGGTCAATACGTACAAAGACGCAATCTTTCGGATCAAACTCAAAATCCAACCAAGAACCACGGTATGGAATTACACGAGCAGAATGAAGCAATTTACCTGAAGAGTGTGTTTTTCCGCGATCGTGATCGAAGAATACACCAGGTGAACGATGCAACTGAGATACGATTACTCGCTCAGTTCCATTAATAACAAAAGTACCATTATCTGTCATGAGCGGAATTTCGCCCATGTAGACTTCTTGCTCGCGAATATCTTTGATAGCTTTATTGGACGATTCTTTATCATAAATGATAAGTCGTACACGCACTCTCAAAGGAGCGGCATAAGTCACACCACGAAGTTGACATTCTTTAACATCAAAAACTGGCTTACCTAAACGGTAATCAACATATTCTAGCGCTGCATTGCCGGAAAAGCTGACCATTGGAAAGACAGATTTAAAGGCCCCATGCAGACCCAAATCCCCACGCTCTGCAAGAGGTTTCCCTTCTTGCAAGAAATTACGATAGGATTCAAGCTGAATAGCCAGCAAGTATGGCACATCCAAAACGGGCGGCAGTTTACCGAAATCCTTACGGATACGTTTTCTCTCAGTGTATGAGTAAGCCATCAGCATTCCCCAGCTTGTGCACATTGACGCAAAAGGCCCTCAATCAGGCCTTACCGAAATAAGAGACATTCTCTTATTTATAAAATTCTTAGTTTATTTAGGCACGAAACCTAAAAAGGCCGGTGACATAGCGTCACCAGCCATTCCGACTAAAAGTCGAAGTGCGAAAATACAAGTAGCATTACTTGATTTCGACAGAAGCACCAGCTTCTTCAAGAGCTGTTTTAAGAGCTTCAGCATCTTCTTTAGATACAGCTTCTTTAACAGTCGTTGGAGCGCCGTCAACCATGCCTTTAGCTTCTTTCAAGCCAAGACCAGTTGCTGCACGAACTGCTTTGATTACGTTTACTTTCTTCTCGCCAATAGCGGTAAGAACAACGTCAAATTCAGTTTGTTCTTCAACAGCTGCAGCATCGCCAGCTGGACCAGCAGCTACAGCAGCAGCTGCAGAAACACCGAATTTTTCTTCCATTGCTGAAATTAATTCAACAACATCCATTACAGACATTTCTGCTACTGCATTGATGATATCTTCTTTAGATAGAGCCATGACTCAGATTCCTAGCATTTTAACAATATTGCCCGTGGGCAATTAAACAAAATAAATTCAAAAAGCCCGTATAATTACGCTGCTTCTTGCTCTTTCTGATCGCGAACAGCTGCAAGAGTACGTACGAATTTGCTAGTTGCACCTTGAATAACACTCATCAAGCGTGAAATTGCTTCATCGTAAGTAGGCAGTGTTGCCAAACGATCAATGTCGCCAGCTGGGATCAACTCACCGTTGAACGCCAACGCTTTAACTTCTAGCTGGTCATTTTCTTTTGCAAATTTCTTAAGCAGACGAGCTGCAGCACCTGGGTGCTCGTTAGAAAATGCAATCAATGTAGGACCAACAAAGCTATCTTGCAAGCATTCGAAGTCTGAACCTTCAACAGCACGTTTAGCTAGCGTATTACGTACTACACGTACATAAACACCGGCTTCACGAGCTTCTTTGCGCAAAGAAGTCATTGCACCCACGGTAACACCGCGAGAATCAGCAACAACCGCAGATAACGCAACTTTGGCAGCTTCGCTTACTTCGGCAACAATGGCTTTTTTGTCTTCTAGACCTAATGCCACTGGTTTTCTCCTGGATTGACAGGGATATATATCCCCAAATTTACCAATTCTCCAACAAAATGCTGGAGTACTCACTGGTGAGCTGGATCCAGTTAATCTGAATCGGGACCACACCATCTGCGCAGGATAAACATTTCACAATGTTTAATTAAACCTTTTCGGCTCCTACGGTCTTTGACGGCCTCTGAATTACATTAAAATGTAATACACAGACCCCAAAGTTCTGATTTAGAAGCTCATAGAGCCTAAATCAATTGTTAAACCTGGACCCATTGTAGAGGACAAGGTTACTTTTTTCAGGTAAACACCTTTAGAAGACGCAGGTTTAGCGCGACGTAAGTCACCCAAAAGCGCTTCAAGGTTACCTTTGATAGCATCAGCAGTGAAGTTGATAGAACCAACACCTGCATGGATGATACCGTTTTTGTCTGTACGGTAGCGAGCTTGACCAGATTTAGCGTTCTTAACAGCCGTTGCAACATCAGGTGTTACAGTACCCACTTTCGGGTTAGGCATAAGACCACGTGGACCAAGAATCTGACCCAACTGACCAACAACACGCATAGCGTCTGGAGATGCAATTACAACATCAAAGTTCAGATCGCCCGCTTTAACTTGTGCAGCAAGGTCGTCAAAACCAACAACATCAGCACCAGCAGCTAGAGCCGCTTCAGCATTTGCGCCTTGAGCGAAAACAGCAACACGTACATCTTTACCAGTACCATTAGGTAGTACAGTAGCACCACGAACAGCTTGGTCAGATTTACGTGGGTCAACACCCAAGTTAACAGATACGTCTACAGATTCTTTAAACTTAACAGTAGAAAGTTCAGTCAAAAGCGCTACCGCTTCATCAACAGAATACTGTTTAGTAGATTCAACTTTTTCAGCGATCAAACGAGCGCGTTTAGTTAGCTTAGCCATTAGATAACACCTTCTACATCAAGACCCATAGCGCGTGCGCTACCAGCGATAGTACGAACTGCCGCATCCATATCAGCTGCAGTCAGATCTTCTGCTTTAGCTGTTGCGATCTCTTCAAGTTGTGCACGAGTAACCGTACCCACTTTTTGAGTGTTTGGACGTGGAGAACCACTCTTAAGGCCAGCAGCTTTCTTAAGAAGCACTGAAGCAGGAGTAGATTTAGTTTCAAAAGTGAAACTACGATCACTGTAAACAGTGATGATTACTGGTGTTGGAAGACCAGCTTCAACGCCTTGAGTTTTGGCATTGAATGCTTTACAGAATTCCATGATATTCACACCGTGTTGACCTAGAGCAGGACCAACTGGTGGACTTGGGTTCGCTTGACCCGCTTTAACTTGTAGCTTGATATAAGCTTCGACTTTCTTAGCCATTTTCTAACTCCGTTTGGGTCACAGCTCGAAAGCTACCCGATTATAAATGTCAGGATTTTTCAACCTGACTAAATTCCAAATCAACTGGCGTAGAACGCCCGAAGATAAGTACAGCAACTTTAATTCGACTCTTATCATAGTCCGCTTCTTCAACAACACCGTTAAAGTCAGCAAATGGACCATCAGTAACGCGCACAACTTCACCCACTTCGAACAATGTCTTAGGACGAGGATTATCTGCACGCTCACTAACACGCTGCAATATCGCGTCAGCTTCTCTTTCTGTAATAGGAGAAGGTTTATCAGCTGTACCACCAATAAAGCCTAGCACTCGACTAGTACCCTTCACCAAATGCCAAGAGTCGTCATTCATATCCATTTGCACTAATACATAGCCTGGATAGAATTTTCTTTCGCTCTTGCGCTTTTTACCATCTCGAATCTCAACGACTTCTTCCGTTGGAACCAAAACGTCACCAAAATGCTCTTCCATGCCCATGAACTGAATTCGTTCAGCAAGAGCACGCATTACGTGCTTTTCGTACCCTGAGTACGCATGTACCACATACCATTGTTTCGCCACGAAGAACTCCTAACCTATTACTGCAGAGACAATCCAGCCAAGAAGCGAATCAACTCCCCACAGCACGAGAGACATAAAAACAACAACTGCCAACACGATCAAAGTTGTTTGAACGGTTTCTTGCCTTGTTGGCCACACAACACGACGAATCTCTGTTTTCGCTTCACGAGCCAACACAGAAAACGCCTTACCTTTAATCGTCTGCAACCCTATAAACCCAGCTAAACCCGCTAGAATTAAAATGGCTATTAACCTATACAGCAACGACTCTTCAGAAAAATAGTTATTACCAACCACAGCAACGGTGACTAGTAGCACAACAGCAACCCACTTCATAACATCTGGGCGAGGTGCTTGAGCTTCAGTACTTGAACTCATACTTTAGGTGATCCCTAGCAAAGAATTTAGGATGTGAAATTGGCAGGCCAGGAGGGATTCGAACCCCCGACATTCGGTTTTGGAGACCGACGCTCTACCAGCTGAGCTACTGGCCTACATTCACATTGGGCGGTGGATTGTACCGACTTACAAATAGATTCGCAAGTGGTTTCTGCCCAAAAAACAGACAATAAAGAAGGTGTTTAGCTACCCTATTTATTTATTGAAGTAACACTGGAGCTCATGAGCAGATTTGAACTGCCGACCTCACCCTTACCAAGGGTGTGCTCTACCAACTGAGCTACATGAGCAATTGGAGCGAGTAGCGGGAATCGAACCCGCATCATCAGCTTGGAAGGCTGAGGTTCTACCATTGTACCATACTCGCATTTTGGTGGAGGGAGGTGGATTCGAACCACCGAAACTTTCGTGGCAGATTTACAGTCTGCTCCCTTTGGCCACTCGGGAACCCCTCCACTATCGCAATCAACTCTTGCAATAACCCCAAAAGGTGCGAGCCATTATATGAATAGAAAACGTAATTGCAACACCTAACAAGGGTTTTTTTCTAACTTTATCATCATCTTGCCGAAATTCATTCGACTTGTGAACATCTTCCACTCAGATTCATTAATACCGTCAGTAATTTTGATCACTGTGATCGGCACCTTTCGTAAGTGTGGATAAATTTTAACATCAAAACCAGACAGCTCACTTATCCTGTTTCGCTCTTTCTCAGCCGTAATTGACACCGAATACAGACCCAATGAAATTCTATTTTTCATTTCACCTCGATTAATAATGAAACTATCAACACCACGTAACTTTAACGCCTTCACTATTTTACTCGATTGATCGCGGGTTTTAGGTGCTGCTATGTATAACCAGAACTTCTGACGCTCGCCTTCAACCTTTGATTCTTGATAGCGCCAACCTAAGGCATCAATTTGTGGCAAGAAAGCGCGCTTATCTTGCTCTTTTTCAAACTCTATCCGTGGGCAAAAAGCCTGGTTCGTATCATTTGAGGAGAATTGCTCAAGTGCATTCGTAATGTCTCTAAGCTCTTGCTCTACTGCTTTGAACTCGATCTCTTTAGCGGTTGGTTCAGGCACTATAACAACTTCAGGCACTTCACTTAGGGTTAAGATTTTCTGACTAACAGGTGGGGCATACACAGGGTCTGATACGATCTCTTTATTTACCGCCACTAAATTATACCAACCGAACACACAGATATTGATGATCACTAGTAAAAAAAATAACCATTTCATTTTTGGCTCACCCATTCATCTCCCAATTTTTTTGCGCCTTGCACGACTAAATTTGGCTCATATTTTGCCTTAATATTTAATGCCTGCATAATTTTATAACCATTGCCGCCGGTAAAGACAAAACGTTTTTTTGTATTTTGCTTGTACACTCGCTCAACCAGAGCCAATGTCATTTCCCAGCAACCTAAATGTACTGCTAAGCCCGTATTATTAATAACACCCTGATAATTTATTAAGTCTGAGTCGTTAAACCGAATTTTACCTGTCTTTGCCACCAGCATATCTTCCATCATCGCTTGACCTGGCACTATGTAACCACCCTGATAACGACCATCTGCTGGAATAAACTCTACTTTCAAAGCGGTACCTGCATCAATCACCACTGTATCGTGAGTATTATCAAAGGCAGCTAAGACAGTTAACCAACGATCAATCCCAAGACGTGATACATCATCATAAGAATTAGTCACTGCGCAAGAATAAACTTGGCTCTTCAACGTATGAAGCTTAATACCAGTATATTGTCGCTGAATAAAATGAATTAGCTTAGCTTCCTGATCAGCATGTCTCACGCTAGCAAAATAAATGTTGTCGGGGTTGAAAGACAATAGCGTCTGTTTCGCTTCATCGGTATTAGTGTCTGTTTCATTTTGAATATCTCGTGCAAGACAGGCCAGCTCATCACCTTCATATGCCGCCCACTTTACACTGGTATTACCGGCATCAACGACTAACACTTTATTGTTTACGGACACTTACCTCGCCCCCGTATAAGGCCTTAACTACCCCGTCTTGTTCAAACAACAAGGCACCTTTTACATCAATACCACGCGCTATTCCCAGCTCTTCACGGCTACCGCTAATCACTGTTACGGGTTGATTTTTTAACACATCCTGCTGCATCCATTCGGTTAAATAAGCCGCTAAGCCATCACCTTGATCAAATGTTTTACAGACCTGCTCTAATTCACAAACGAGTTCTGCCAGGATTTGATTACGACTAACCTCGATCGAGCTCTGTTGCATGACATCAGTCCATGGCTGATCAACATCAAGCATATCTTGCTCTGACATAGAAATATTTAAACCAACGCCAATAATGACATCGCATATATCTTGGTCCGCCACCATTTCCAACAAGACACCACAGATTTTCTTGGAATCCACCTGCACATCGTTTGGCCATTTCAAACCAACAGATTCAACGCCATTGCGTTTTAATACTCGCGCTACTGCAGCACCGACGGCCAAACTTAAACCTTCAACCACTGATATACCATTTTCAAAACGCCAACCAAATGACATCATGATGTTTTTTGCAACACCACCCTGCCATTGCCGACCACGACGCCCTTTGCCTTGATTTTGTATTTCGGTGGCGACCGCAAGCGGTAAGCTTGCCCCGGAAGTAATCATTCTTTTAACATCATCATTAGTAGATTTAGTTTCAAAACTGATTTTGATGGGCACATTCATCCCAGCTGAATCCAACAAAGCTTGGTCTAAGAGCTCAATTTTATGGGGTAGACGATACCCTCGCCCTTTGACTGAATGCAGACTAATACCCAGCAACTCGAGCTTCTTTAATTTTTTCCAGATAGCGGCACGAGTAACCCCCAGTGCCTCACCTAACTCTTCACCCGAATGAAACTGGCTATCTGCCAACAAGAGCAACAGATCTCGCATCATCTTCTCCAAACCTTAATGAACCAGAGTGGCTAGAAACATGGATTCCAGCGACACGCTTAATTAGTCAAAAATCTTAACGTACTTTTATTGCTGAGTATTGATGTATTGCGTTATTTGGTCCACCAGCCGATTAAAATCAGGGTTCCAACTTAATCGCCCACCATAGGGACTTTTCTGGGTTAGCAAGGCACCTTTTTCACCGAGCCAATTACCGTCTTCTTTTTTACATTTTTTAAAGTTTTCTTCTTGGTACCAAGAGCAAACACGATACTGTCCATCTTTACCGTAATACGGGTCACTGGGATTTATATGTGCTGACATATGAGATAAACCCGTAATTTTTAGATCTTCATTATAAGCATTAAACTCTTGTACTCTTGCATCATCAAAATTAACGGCCTTATTTGAATACAACCAAAGTTTGGAGTTAACATTTACCATAGTACGTTTGAAGTAATCCAAGGTAACCGCACTATCAACAGTGCTATCTTCAGCAGACATGACAACGAATACCGGTAAGGTCAAAGCTTTCGCATCTAAATCAAAGCGCGCTTCACTCGCCAATTCGTACGCTTGCGCAATTGCGGGTACAGGAATAGAAGCATACTTGGCATAATCATCACTCTCTTCATGATCAAGCCAAGTCAAAACAGGCGCTAAATAGGGTGACAACCAATCAATACTGGAGTTGATTTTTAACAGAGGTGAAAACAAAATAAGACCGGATACCTCTGCCTTATTCTCTTTTGCATAATCTAACGCTAAAGCCCCTCCCGTGGAAAAACCTGCCACATACAAACTCTCTGTTTCAGCGGCAAAGTTTTCTATCGCTACCTTTGTAACTTGGCGCCAATCGTCCCGCTCAACCTCAATCAGATCTTCAGCCCTTGTACCATGCCCTGGTAACAGTACAGCACGCACCCATAGGCACTTCTTAGCTAAAGCTTCACCCATTGAACGCATAGAATAGGGAGAGTCCGACAGGCCATGTAGCAATAGCACACCCACTTTTTTTTGTTCACAAGCAGCTGCAGGTTTAATTTCAAAGGGCATAACGGCCGCTTTTTCAAATTCAGAATTACTTGCATTTAACCATTTTTTATTTTGCTCTAAAAATCTATCTGTCTCAACAAGGTAATCAGCAAAGGTCTGACCTGGTTGGGGCATGACAGGTTCAGCTGCCATACCATAAGATATGCTTGCTAGTACCAAGCTCAGACCTAACGCTAATTGTTTCCCAGTTTTCATCATTTTATTCATTCTCTCGCGTTTATCACTGTCCATCATTTTTCGTATCTATTCGTGAATAGACAACACCCTGTATACCCATAGGCCTTAGCCTCAATTACTTACTACTTCTATTAACTTTAATCGCCGTCGCTTTCATATAGAGGCTAACTTGATCCACCAACCGATTAAAATCAGGGTTCCAACTTAGCCGTGCGCCATAACGGCTTTTACTTGTTAATAAATCGCCCTTCTCTCCAGACCATCCACCTTTATCCTGTTTACACAATGACAGTAGCTCATCGTCGTACCATTGGCAGACTCGATAGACTCCCCCTTTACCATAATAAGGATCAGCAGGGTTCATATGAATCGACATATGGGATAAGCCTGTTATTTTTAAATCTTCGTTATACGCCTCAAACTCCTGCACCCTATCATCAGGGAAATTAACCTTTGCATTAGAATATAACCATAGACTTGAAATTGGGTTGAGCATCTGCTTCTTAAAATAATCCAAGGTGGTCTGACTGTTAACGGTTTTATCTTCGGCCGACATGGCGATAAAGACAGGTAGCGCTAAAGGCTTCTTCTTTAAGCCTTTACGAACTTCGGTAGCCAAATGAAATACTTGCGCCATGGCTGGCACAGGAATAGAGGCATATTTAGCAGGGTCATCACTGTCTTTATGGTCTAACCAATTTACAAAACTACCAACAATAGGCGTTAACCAATCCGCATTAGTATTAATTTTTAATAGGGGGGAAAATAAAATAAGCCCAGCTAATGGCACTTCGGCTCGACTCATGTAATCGATAGCAAGTGTTCCCCCTGTTGAATAACCTGCGATATAAAGTGTATCTGTTTGCTTAGCGAAGTTATGAACCGCGTGTTTGACTGCTGCACGCCATTCATTACGATTGGCATCGACAAGGTCCTCGGCCTTAGTTCCATGCCCGGGAAGAAGGATCGCTCGCACCCATAAACATCGCTCTGATAACGCTTTTCCCATTGAACGTAATGAGTAAGGTGAATCCGATAACCCATGCACTAAAAGGACGCCAATGCCATTTTCTTGACAGCCTGCTTGAGGTTTGATCTCAAAGGGCATAACCGCGTTTTTTTCAGACTCTTTATTGTTGACTACAATCCACTTTTTATTTTGCTCCAAATAGCGGTCTGTTTGAGCTAAATAATCACTGAAAGCCTGACCCTCAATGGGCATAGGCCATTGAGCTTGAACCTGATTAAAGAGACTAATTAAAACCAAAAAAGATGTAAATGCGAGCTTTCTAGCGTCCATTATAAGATGTACCATTATTTACTCCCTGCTTTATACTCATTCCTCAGCGAATGGGGGCCTAATGACCCAATCAAACCGACTTTGAAGATTGAAATCTTGACGCTAATCCTATCAAATATAGTGATCGCTAAGCTGATTTATTTAAAACTTCATATTTTATCATCTTGTTCTTACTACACTTGTTATCTATTTTCCCTATGACAAATATTCTCAAGCATACCTTGATCGATCGGCTACATTTCCCTTTGGCCAAGAAGTTCTACCAAGCCTTTTACCCATCAGGAAAAGCCAATAAAGCGGACCCTATCTGGGTACTCAATCAAGAGCACAAAATACTCGTCTGTCTACGCTTAAAACAATTTAAGCAGTGCCAACTACTAACCGGAATGGTGACTCATCCGGACTTTCGTAATCAAGGTTTAGGGTTACGGTTATTAGACGCCCTCATACATGATAGAACGCAGCCACTCGTAACCAAGACCTGTTATTGTTTTGCTTTCTCGCACCTAGTGGGCTTTTATCAAAAAGCCCACTTTGTCAGTATTTTTCCTGATGAATTACCCGATGAACTTAGAACTCGCTTTATGGCCTATAGCCAAGCAGGCAAGCTGTTGATCCCAATGAAGTTCAGTAATCTAACAACCGAAAGGTCTAAATGAAACGTATTCAAACACAAATCTCTTAAGCTTCTTAATTAACTTAATCTAATTAATCCTCTTAATTAAGACCCTGCTTACTTGCATCTCAATGGGCATTCTTTTTAACTCATTGCATTAAGTTAAAGCTAAATGTTAATGGAGCCTTTTATATGTCTATCACTCTACCCACCCTCTCTCCCCTATTAAAATCTGACTTTACCTTTGGTGTGGCCACAGCAGCCTTTCAAATTGAAGGTGCCAACCAGCTCGATGGCAGAATTGAATCTATTTGGGATACATTTTGCGCAACACCTGGAAAAGTTTTAAATAGTGATGACGGCAGTGTTGCATGCGACCACTATCATAAGTGGCAAGAGGATATTAGTTTAATAAAATCGCTTGGAGTGGATGCCTATCGACTGTCTATCGCCTGGCCTAGGATGATGGACCAAGCCGGTAATGCAAATCCGAAAGGAATCGCCTTCTATCGAAATCTTCTGAGCCAATTGAAAGCCCATGGCATTAAAACCTTTGTCACCCTCTACCACTGGGATCTTCCCCAGCACCTAGAAGATGAAGGTGGCTGGCTTAACCGTGAAACAGCCTACAGATTTAGGGACTATACCCAATTAGCGGCAACTGAATTAGGCCCATGGGTGGATGTTTGGACCACATTCAATGAACCTTGGTGCTCTAGTGTTTTAGGTTACGGAGAAGGGATTCATGCACCAGGATTAAAAGATCATGCCAAAGCGCGTCAAGCTGGCCATCATATTTTGTTAGCCCATGGTTTAGCCATGCCAGTACTTAAGAAGATTTGCCCAAATGCGCTCGCTGGCATAGTACTTAATATGAGTAAGTCTTACCCTGCAGATAATAACCCCAGCAGCCTTATGGCAAGCTTGTTAGCAGAGGCTTTAGATAACCACTTCTTTATCGAACCCATTCTAAAGGGC
>Ga0209396_1000255_pt1 | contig 66718 bp, 54 predicted proteins | sample GOMGulsemesocosm_6_FD_184638 | JGI IMG/M metagenome (GOLD analysis project Ga0209396, IMG submission 184638) | Methane-oxidizing microbial communities from mesocosms in the Gulf of Mexico - GOM8C Gulf of Mexico (SPAdes) (version 2) | ecosystem: Environmental > Aquatic > Marine > Cold seeps... | reverse complement strand
CCGCAACTGCCGGCTTTAGGCCCTACTTTCAAACCTTGGATCGCCTTGTTATAGAAACGAGGTAATCGATTATCCACGGTCAGATGTAAGGTGCCATCATGGGGGTCTAACCTTAATATACTGGCAAAACGCGCCTCATCCATGCCTTCAACAATGGTCTGTAGGGTTTCAAATATTTCACATTGGGTGGCTCCCAAAGCAATCTCAGATAAAACCTCAGCACAATGCCTATAAGCATCAAGTAAAAAGCTATGTTCCATCATGTTCCCCGTAAGCTAGGTTTAAGACGCTGTTTTTTTTAACGTGCAATTTATTGAGTATATGAAAGATAAAGCCAGTTCACCTTGTCTCTCTTTAAATTAGTGGCCCATTTTTTCAGCTTTGTTGATCATGAACAATTTTCTCAATCTCTTTACACGCCATGGGGTAACCCATGAAGTAACCCTGAAATAAATCACAACCAAAACGCTTTAACATCACTAGATGATCAAAATTTTCGATCCCCTCAGCAATGACTTCCAAGCCCAAACTGTGACCCATTGTCGTAATTGTTAACGCTAGTGGATGATGATCCCCATGACCGGATAGGTTTTTGACAAAGGATTGATCTATCTTCAGCTGGTCAAAAGGCAGCTGCTGTAAATAAGATAACGACGAATACCCAGTACCAAAGTCATCCAGAGAAAGCAGTACCCCAAGTTTTTTTAAGGCGTGCATTTTCTTTAAAATATTGGTTTTGTCATTGATTAACATGCTCTCAGTTAATTCAAATTGAAGTAGATTTCCCCGAGCCCCCGTTTCTTCTAAGATGACTTGAACCAGGTCGACAAAATCATCCTGAGAAAATTGCAAAGCACTCACATTAACTGAAATTTTTACATACTGAAGAGAGGCTTCCTGTTGCCAAAGCGCCAAGGTTTGACAGGCCTCTCTGACAACCCACTCGCCAATGGGGATGATGAGTTTTGACTCTTCCGCCAAGGGAATAAAATGAGCAGGCGAAATCACACCCTGTTCAGGGTGCATCCATCGAATCAGTGCTTCAGCACCTCTCATCCTACCACCATGGTCAAACTGAGGTTGATAGTGAAGTACAAATTCCTCCTTCAGTAATGCATCTCTCATTGATGCTTCTAGATTAACTCTCTGCATTATTTTTTCCTGCATTTGCGGAGAGTAGAAGCAATAGCGGTTTCGCCCACTCGATTTCGCTTCATACATGGCCAGCTCAGCATGTTTAAAAGCATCAAAGACTTCAACCGTAGAATCATCTATTTCAGTAATGCCAATACTGGTCGAGATATAAAAGTAATCGTCACCAATTTCAAAGGTTCTAGACAGTACCTCATTGAGAAAGGAGGACACTTTCTTCGCGCGATATAGGGCCCTTCCTGGGTCGAGGCTGACATCAACGCCTTCCAATAAAATGATAAATTCATCACCGCCAAAACGCGACACTATGTCTGTTTTTCTGACCGCATCGACTAAGCGCAAAGCGACCTCCTGTAACAATTTATCTCCCACAGAATAACCTTTGCTGTCATTAATATTTTTAAAATGATCCAGGTCGATAAAGAGTAAAGCATGACGTATTAACGGGGTGTAATGTCCCCCAACATTAACCTCTTCACTGGCACGCTGGGCTTCCTTAATAAGCCGCGCCACTTTTTCGGAGATCATCTTACGGTTGGGTAAACAGGTTAGAGGGTCATAAAAACTAAGCTGATTAATCATCTGCTCATTTTGCTTAGTAAGGCTGATATCCTTAATAATAAAGACATAATTAATAGGCGTGTTTTCGTCGTTATAAACGATCGATATTGTGGTGAGTTCAGGGGCGATTTTTCCGCATTTTTTACGGTTCCATATCTCCCCTTCCCAATAACCGAATTCGTCTAAATGGGTATAAATCTTTCGATAGAAGGTTTCATCGTGACGGCCCGACTTAAGAATACGAATGTCTTCATTTAACACTTCTGCCTCTTGGTAACCGGTAATACGCTGAAAGGCTTTATTCACCCGGATAATCTTATGTTCTAAATCTGTGATCAAAATACCATCTTGCGTTTCAAAGGCAGTGGCCGCAATTCGCAGCTCATTTTCTGACTGTTTGCGATGGCTAATATCCCGAGCTAACGCAACAAAACAGGGTCGTTCTTGCTCAACGCGTTCCGAAAAAGACACAGATAGCTCAAACCAATGCTCTTCCTCATTCAGTTTTAGGCAAAAACTATTACCCGCTGAATAGCCTGTCTTTTTGGCTTCCATGATGGAGGTGTTATAGGTAACGACGGCATCTTCAGGAAAGATAGCCGACAAGTTTCGTCCGACGATATGAGGTCCAAACTGGCGTGATAATAGTTTATTGGGAAAATGACAATGCAAAACCTTGCCTTGATCATCTATTTCAAATAACAAATCAGGAATGGCCTCTAACAAACCCGTCAGTCTTTTATTGGTATGACTCATATCGAGAGTACGCTGTTTGATAATGCCCTCTAAGCCTTGTTTTGAGATAGAGATATGTCTTAACAAAGCCCCTAGTCCCGCAATTAATATACTGAGTAACATCCCTGTGATTATTTCAATCTTTAGGGTTGGCCAAGAAGACCAGGCAAGAGTGGGAGTGAGTTGTAACTGCCACGTATCATTAGGCAAAGGAATATCAATATTAACCGTGTCATGAAACTCAGTATTTGAAGAGGCTGCAATGACAGTCTCCTTTTTACCTTGCTGCTTTAATAAACGGTATTGGTATCCTTGATGAGTTAACGTCTGAAAATTGGCTTTTTCTAACAGGGCATCCAAGGCGACAGCTACATTGGTAAAACCCCAAAATACCTCTATCCCTTGAGCATTCGGTAAAAGTACAGGCCAACGTCCAATGATAGCAATGCCTCCCTGTACCATGTTAACTGGGCCTACTAAGGTCAACTGGCGAGAATCCCTCGCTTTATTCGCTTCGTCTTTTTGTTGTTTGAATTGCAGCTGATTTAACCCGATTGAGGCTTCGTTTCCCGCCAGTGGATAAACTAATTGAATTATGCCATCGGGAGACAAGGTGAAGTGGGACACTATGGGATAAATTTGATGCAAACTTTTGGCATAGCTATTAAAGAAAGTTAAGTCACCTTCTGTCTCTCGTACCATGGCCGCTAAGGCATAGTTGGCAGACATATTATTGGCGATCGTGGTATTGATGAGAGATGCATGGTTCTGCCCTAGTGCCAGAGCGGATGCCTTATGACTTTGAGATGCGAGTGTTTCCGCCTGTTTTAAGACAAAAAAAGACGTCACTAACCCCATCAGCAAAAGGACGACAAAGATTTTAAGTGGAGACAAGAGCAAGCAACGCAAATAACCCTGCATAAAATGTGAACATCACCTCATTGTGACTAAGCCGAATAGGTAAGCAGCTGATTAACGGCTACGACTTGAACTCTATTCAGTAAAAGAATAGCAGATGAACAAGAGAATGCGGGGCTGAAAGCGAAGCCTCCTTATTCGATCCTCAAATCAAGCGTCTAATTATTTGAAAATTGATTCCATTCTTTATTTTCAAGCTCAAAAAAAACCCAAGACTAGCTAGTCTTGGGGCTTAGATGGAATCCGTGTAAAAATAGTTAACTAAACCTGAAACAAGAAGTTCCTGATAAGGTCTTTACCACCTTCGGTCGCAAAGGATTCAGGATGAAATTGAATGCCTTGAATCGGGTATTCTTTATGACGCACACCCATGATTTCAAAATCACCGCCCTTGCGTATCACGTCCAGATTAGTGAAATCAGCTACGGCTAAATCTCCCACGCTTGAGGTGACTTCTAAAGCCTCAGGGAAACTTTCGTTCTCGGCCACAAGCGAGTGGTAACGCATGATTTCCAGCTGATCAGGAATATCTTTAAAAATACCTTCGCTGTTATGTGCAATCGGGCTAGTTTTACCATGCATAGGTAGAGGCGCTTTCACCACCTTACCGCCAAACACGTGCACCATACCTTGCATTCCAAGACAGACGCCCATCATAGGAACCGTTTTACCTAGGTCACGGATAATATCAGCACACACACCAAAGTAGGCTTTATCATCGGGTGAACCAGGCCCTGGTGAGATAATAATACGATCAGGTGACAGAGCTTTTAATTCCTCAACACTGACTTCATCATTACGCTTTACCACAACGTCAAAGTCTGCGATATTGCCGCGCATTTTTTCACTAGTGAGTATCTCACCTATGTATTGGTACAGGTTGTAAGTAAAGGAGTCATAGTTATCAATAATATAAACCTTCATACTCAGGCTCCTTTCTTATCAGCTGGGGCGAATTGGTCAAGTACACGCTTGGTGCCAGCGAATTTACGCTGAATTTCTTCATACTCATCTTCGGCATTCGAATCAAACACATTACCGCCACAAGTTTGCACATAGGCTTTTTCACCATTGGCAAACACGGTACGAATCGGAATCGCAAAAGTACAATCCCCATTAAACGCAAAGTGACCGACCGCGCCACCATAAGGTCCACGCCCTTCACCTTCAAGATCATCAATTATCTTCATGGCTTCGATTTTAGGTGCGCCCGTTAAGGTACCTGCCGGGAAGTTACTAGCAAGGCCTGAGAACATGTCTTCGGTTTCGGCCATGATGCCAACGATTTCACTGGAAATGTGCTGTACATGACTAAAGCGCTTAATGTCCATTAGGCTGCGTACTTTTACCGTACCAAACTGCGCCACACGGCCTATGTCATTACGATGTAGATCCACAATCATATTGTGCTCTGCAATCTCTTTAGGGTCATTCAGTAATACCCTAGCAAGTTCTCTGTCTTCGGCTTCGGTTGCGCCACGTTTAGCCGTACCCGCAAGCGGGAAGGTTTCCATTTCACCTTGACGTAATCGAAACAATAACTCTGGGCTAGCGCCTATGACTTTTTGCTCAGAAAATTTAAGATAATACATCTGAGGAGATGGATTCACTTCACGTAATTTTTCATAAATATTGATGTTATCGCCTTCGAGAGTGAACCACTTTTTAAAGCCCACTTCTGTCTGGAATATCTTACCGTCGACAATATCTTGTTTAACCTTGGCCACTGCTGCTGCATGGTCTTCACGTGTCATTGACTCACCTGTTGGCGTGACTACTAACGGGCCATTTTCAGGTGTCGGTTCAGCCAACATGCTTTCGATTAAATCCATACGACTATCTTGATAATAGAAGTAGAAGATTTCCCCTGTCATCTTGTCAAAAATCAAACCATCCGTGTAAAGACCAAACTTGAAGGCTTCAAACATGTCACTGGTATTTAAGTCTAAACTTGGCTCAAAGTAGTTCATTGCATCGTAACCCACATAGCCGGTCAGGCCACCAGAGTACTTACGAGACAAGATATTTTGCGGCACAATATCACGCAATAAATAGTAAGGGTTCTCGCTTTGGTAGCTCTGTGAGCTGCCATCCCTTTTATCTATGTGTAGGGTATTACCTTGCGCCCATAAGATTTTTTCTGGATCAAAACCAATAATAGAGTGACGTGAGATAAAGCTATCTTCACCTAGGGATTCCAACATAAAGCAGGTATCAAAACGTTTTTCGACCTTTTTAAACAAATCAAAAAAATCACAGTCCGCCGAAACATTCACATAATGTGGTTTTCTCGGTAACTTAATGGCTTCTGGTTTTACATTCATTGTCCTATCCATCTTATTGGCCTCCTATCTTAGGTGACGCATTGTCTAATTCTTTTAAGGCCCTGGAACCACGCGTAACTGTCGCTATCCCTACACCTAGTTGTTTTGCAATTTCTCGTTGGGCAATGCCCTCTTTGAGCATGGAGAATATCTGCAAGCGTTTACTCATTTCGAGCACTTCACTGGGGGTTAGTAAGCCAGTTAGCTTGTTTTGCATCTCATCATCTGAGTCTGCACTTCTTAAATAGGTGACTAAATCTTGCATGGTTTGCTCCACCTAATGGCCAAAACTCGCCATTGATCAAATATGCGGCTTATCATACCGTATTCATGTACTAGTACAATTGTTTTTTTAGGCTATCTTCTCGCTTTATAAAAGCTGAATCAAAAAAGTAAGCCAAGTGGGATTAAGTATTAACAAGTGAATACAGGGTTAATATCCTTGTTTACACTGCTTTCTATTAACCATAAAAAAACGCCCCGAAGGACGTTTTTAAAAACTTAGAATTATAATCCAGTGCGAACTATAAAAAACTTTCGCCATAGTTTAGCTTGGCTAATCCTAAATGAGCGGCAATGCTCTGGCCGATATCAGCAAAACTTTTACGGGTACCAATATTGGTCGCATCCGCATCCACTCCCGCTTCTATGCCAGGGCCAAAACAGATCACAGGCACATGTTCACGGGTATGGTCAGAACCAGGCCAGGTTGGATCACAACCATGATCGGCACTAATAAAGACGCGATCACCGGGTTTCAAGGCTGCTTCGATTTCTGGCAGACGCGCATCAAACGCCTCTAATGCTGCCGCATAACCTGATACATCACGGCGGTGTCCGTAAGAGGAGTCAAAGTCGACAAAATTAGGGAAGATCAAACTATTGTCCGGCGCGGTATTGATACTCTCAATGGTGGCGTCTACTAGCGCCATTAAGCCTGTCGCTTTCACCTTATGAGTAATACCGGAATGGGCATAAATATCAGCAATTTTACCGATACTGATTACCTGACCACCCGCTTCTTCAAGATAATTCAGCACTGTTTTCGCCGGCGGCAAAACGGCCAAATCACGTCGATTACCCGTACGTGCAAAATTATCTGCATTGGTACCGATAAAAGGCCTGGCGATGACACGGCCAATATTCATTTTCATTTCATCAAGCAAATCACGCGCAATCTGGCAAAGCGTCAATAAGCGCTCTAAACCAAAACTTTCTTCATGGGCTGCGATTTGCAATACGCTGTCTGCAGAAGAATAAATAATCGGGAAATTCGTGCGTTTATGCTCTTCGCCCAAGCGCGCAATAATTTCTGTTCCAGAGGCATGGGATTCGCCTAAAACACCGTCTAGGTTTGCACGTTTACTTAGCTCAGCCATGAAGTCAGCAGGAAAACATTTTTGGGTATTAGGAAAGTAATCCCAGTCAAATAAAACCGGAACGCCAGCGAGTTCCCAATGACCACTGGGGGTATCTTTTCCGCTACTCAGCTCTTGTGCATAACCATGCAAAGCATCCACAGGCCCACGATAATCAAAGCCTTGTGGATAGTTTCCTGTACTGGCTTTCGCCAAATGTCCAAGGCCTTTTCGTTCAAGATTAGGCAGCTTAAGTGGGCCCGTTCTGCCCACCTCAGCTTTACCGTGTGCACAGGCTTCTGCGATATGGCCAAAGGTATCTGAGCCCACATCGCCAAAGTCTGCGGCGTCATGAGCGGCACCCACGCCAAAAGAATCCATCATTAAAATGATTGCTCGGCTCATACTAGTATGCTCCTGTCGTGATTCCGTCGGTTGTTTCGCCCATTACCTCTAACAAGGCTTTTAATAATGAGCTGGTTCCAAAACGGAACCTGTTTGCGGTTAATGCGTCTTTACCTAACTTAGATTCTAGCAAAGTCAGGTAATCTCTGACGTCAGAGATGGTTTTAACACCGCCTGCTGGTTTAAAACCTATGGCTTTTTGACTGTCTATGATTTGCGTTAGCATAATCTTGGCAGCTTCAGGTGTTGCGTTAACAGGCACTTTACCGGTTGAGGTTTTGATAAAATCAGCCCCTGCCGCAATAGCGATCTGGCTTGCCTTAGCGATCAACTCAGGCGTTTTTAACTCACCTGACTCAATGATGACCTTTAATGTTTTTTCGCCACAGGCAGCCTTACAGGCCTTTACAAGCTCATAACCAATGGCTTCATTACCTTCGATAAAAGCACGATAAGGAAAAACCACGTCCACCTCATCAGCACCATAGGCAAGGCAGGCTTTGGTTTCTGCTACTGCGGATTCCAAATTATCCCGTCCCTGTGGAAAATTACTGACAGTCGCGATCTTTACATCACTGATATTAAGACGTAACAGCTCTTGTTTTGCCCAAGGAATGAATCTTGGATAAATGCACAACGCAGCCACTTGTCCAACATTTTTTACCTTAGCTTGCTGACACAAAGCGCTAATATTCGCTTCTGTGTCAGCATCATTCAAACTGGTCAGATCTAACAGGCCCAGGGCTAATTTTGCCAGTTCCGCGTCTGTCATTTCAGTAATCGATTTTGTTTGCTCAGACATAGGCTTAACCCTCCAACCAAGCGATGACTAACTTGCTCAGTTCAGCTGCCGCTTTTTGACCTTCATCTAGGGTTTCTTCATGACTCAATGCGTTACCTGACATGCCAGCACCTAAATTGGTGATAGATGAAATGGCTGCCACTTTCATGCCGCAATGACGCGCTACGATCGTTTCTGGCACTGTACTCATGCCGACAGCATCTGCGCCTAACGTACGGAACATACGAATCTCAGCTGGGGTTTCAAAACTCGGTCCTAAGGCCCACACATAAACCCCTTTAAATAGGTTGATGTTAAGCCCTTTAGCGACTTCATTTATGCCAGCGCTTAACTCAGGGTCATAAGCACGGGTCATGTCTTGGAATCTTGGCCCTATACTGTCATCGTTTTCGCCAACGAGTGGGTTAACACCAGAGAAGTTAATATGATCTTCGATCAGCATTAAACTACCAGGACCCATATCTTCATTTAGACTACCTGCTGCATTAGTTAACAATAAGGTGTCACAACCAATCAGCTTTAAGGTACGAATAGGGATCTGTAGCGTCTCAGGTGAGATACCCTCATAGACATGGAAACGACCCTGCATACAGGCCACTTCTTTATTGCCTAAACGACCTATAACAAGGCGACCTTTATGACCATGGACGCTTGATTTTGGGAATCCAGGGATGTCACCATAGGGAATAAAGATAGGATCTTGGATTACGTCAGCTAATGACCCTAAGCCACTGCCTAAAATGATAGCGATCTCAGGTTTGCGATCACCGATTTTTTGTTGCAAATAATCTGCACTTAATTGATAAGCCTTCATACACGTCTTTCCTTTTTAATTAAAGTAAGCCACTCCTGTGATAAGTACGCGGTTCCTTGGCGATTTGACCAGCACTCTCCTTCTTGGAAAGCGCTGATGTTGGCCTGTTATTTTTTCAAATTTTCAGGCCCAAATGAGAAGGGAAGAAGCTCTTCCATTGTCAGGGATTTGCGCACACCTTCGGGTCCACAAATATGAATCTGTGTATCTGGCGTCGAAAATTCTCTAATTTTCTGACGACACCCACCGCACGGAGTGACCAATTGATCTCCATTACCCATAACATAAATATTGTCTATTTTATGTTCACCATCAAGCACCATAGCAGCAATAGCGCCCGCTTCAGCACAGGTGCCTTCTGGATAGGCCGCATTTTCTACGTTACAACCGGAATAGACATTGCCATTCTCGGTTTCGATCACGGCACCGACTTTGAATTCAGAGTAAGGCACATAGGCCTTACTCATTGCATTACTCGCCAGTGTTATCGCTGTTTTAGAGTCAAGAACAGATGACATGTTAGGCTCTCTCTTTCACGTAAGGGCGACCTACGGCTTTTGGTGCAACGGCTTTACCGATGAAACCGGCTAATAGCAGTACGGTTAGCACATAAGGTAATACTTCAATGGCTTGTACTGGCACTTCACCAATACCGGGTACTTGAACCCCTTGCATACGCACAGCAACCGCATCGAGGAAACCGAATAATAGACAAGCAAACATCACAGGTACGGGACGCCACTTACCAAAAATCAGTGCGGCTAGAGCGATATAACCTTTACCTGCACTCATATCTTTCAAGAAACCCGCGTTATGAGCAATGGAAAGGTAAGCACCGGCTAGACCACACAAGACACCACAGATAATCATGGCACGGTAACGTAATGACGCAACACTGATACCCGCGGTATCAACCGCATGTGGGTTCTCACCCACGGCACGTAAACGTAAACCGAAACGCGTTTTATAAATGATCCATACGGACACAGGCACAATGGCAAAAGCCAGATAAACTAGGATGTTATGGCCGCTCAATAATTCTGAGTATAAAAGACCAATAACGGGCACATCCGTTAAGGCATCAGCAAAAGGCAAAGTAATCGAGGTAAAACGAGCATCACCTGTTAACGCAGGTGTCTGTCCACCTTGGCTAAACCAATCCAAACCTAAGGTCACCGTCAGTCCGGCAACAATCGTATTAATCGCTACCCCACTGACAATATGATCACCACGATGAGTGATACAGGCAAAACCATGCAGCAATGCCAAGGCAACTGAGGCAACTATAGCAAATAACAAACCTATCCAAGCTGAACCAAATACGGCTGCCGCTGCGGCGCCCGCAAACGCGGCACCTAGGATTTTACCTTCCAAACCGATATCAACGATACCTGAACGTTCAGCAAACAAACCCGCTAAAGCAGCAAGAATAAGAGGGGTAGATACACGTAATGTGGCATCTAGAATCAAAATAAGTGTTTCAAACATGCGCTATCTCCTAAGCTGCTGAAGGTCGTGTGAAGAAAGCTTCTACACGGTCTTTACACATATGCTCTAGTGCACCAGAAAACAGGATAACTAGACCTTGGATCACCACCACAATTTCGGGTGTGATGCTTGGAATTTCAAAGGCAAGCTCAGAGCCACCTTGGTAAAGGGCACCAAACAAGATAGCAGCAAGAATAATACCGACCGGATGATTACGTCCCATCAAGGACACAGCTATCCCTGCAAAACCAAAACCTGCAGTGAAGTTAAGTAATAGACTATGGTGAACACCCATGATTTCATTAAGACCAACAAAACCTGCAAGCGCACCTGAGATCAACATCACCCAGATTGTTACCTTGCCGTTATCAATACCCGCATAAACAGCCGCTGTTGCGCTTGTTCCGACAGTTCTTAGTTGGTAACCCCAACGTGTATGCCATACCAAGCCCCAAATCAGGACGCAGCATATCAAGGCCCAAAGAAAAGAAGCGTTTAGCGGTGATTGTTCAAAGTTAATGCCAATCGCTGCTAACATCTCATGCATGTAGGGTAACCAAGCGGACTCTTCAAAAGTACGACTGTTAGGTGACATGCGACCCTCTTGTTTAAGCCAGTTAACCAATAGGTAAACCATCAAAGAAGAGGCGATAAAGTTGAACATGATAGTAGTGATAACCACATGACTACCACGACGAGCGCTTAAATAAGCAGGGATATAGGCCCAGGCGGCACCAAATACAGCGCCACCAATAATGGCTAGCGGTAGTATGATATAAAATGGCATAGTCTGATCAACAGCAAGACACACAAGACCGACACCTAGACCACCGATATACGCTTGACCTTCACCACCGATGTTGAAAATACCGGCTTTAAAAGCAATCGATACAGCTAAACCCGTAAAGATAAGGTTAGTAGCATAATAAAGGGTATAGCCTATGCCTTCTTCATAACCAAAGGCGCCGTACACAAGGTAACCCGCCGCTTCAATCGGGTTTTCACCAATGGCCAATATAACCAAAGCTGAAACCAAAAAGGCCAACGTAATATTAATAAAAGGGATAAGGGCAAGGTTTACCCAAACCGGAACTTTCGGCTGACTCATGCTTGGCCTCCTACTTTTTCATCATCATTCAATGCATTCGCCATCATCAAGCCAAGTGTGCGTTCATCCGCATCTTTTGCATCAATTTCACCAACAACAGCGCCATCAAACATGACCAGAATTCGGTCGCTCAAGGCCATAATTTCATCCAGTTCAACAGAGACGAGTAAGATTGCCTTGCCTGCATCTCTTAATTTAATAATTTCTTCATGTATATTTTCAATCGCACCAATATCAACACCGCGTGTTGGTTGGCCGATCAATAATACATCTGGGTTTTGCTCAACTTCACGGGCAATAACAATCTTTTGTTGATTACCACCAGAGAAATTGGCTGTTTTCAAGAAGGGGTCTGCCGGGCGAACGTCCCACTTTTCCATGCGCTCATTGCATTCAGCCAGCATAGCTTTACGGTCTAGTAGAATTTTACCGTTATAAGCCGTTGAATTATGGTAACCCAAGATAGCGGCTTCATAGGCTTCAAAACCCGTTACCAAGCCCATTTTATGACGATCTTCAGGCACGTGTGCCATTTTAAGATCACGCATTTGTGACGCATTTTTTGAGTTCTTCGGGGTAATGACTTCGTTGTTGAAGTGTATTTCACCCTCAGATAATGGTGTGATACCCGATAAGGCATTCAATAGTTCACTTTGCCCATTTCCTGATACACCGGCGATACCAACAATTTCACCCGCTTTTAATTCGAAGCTAACATCTTTAAGGCGTTTCACACCTTGCTCATCAAACCAGCTTAGGTTTTTCGCTGACAAAGCTACATTTGTTGGATTTGCCTCATCTTTATCAACCACCAAGCGGACTTTTTTACCGACCATTAACTCAGCTAATTCTTCTTTATTTGTCTGAGCCGTCGCACGGTGTGCCACCATTTTACCTTGGCGCATAACCGAAACATTATCAGTTAATGCCATGATCTCACGTAGTTTGTGAGTAATGATCATGACTGTCACACCCTGTTCTTTCAGGGATTTTAAGATTCTAAATAGGTGATCAGCTTCTTGTGGTGTCAGTACACCGGTCGGCTCATCCAATATGAGAATTTTCGCACCACGATACAGTGCTTTTAATATTTCTACTCGTTGCTGTAAACCAACAGGCAGCTCTTCAACCACCGCATCCACATCAACATCTAGATTGTATTCTTGTTCAAGTCGCTTCAATTCTGTACGCGCGGCATCTAAACCGCCTTGAAGCATGGCACCACCTTCGGCACCCAAGATAACATTTTCTAGAACCGTGAAATTTTCTACCAACATAAAGTGCTGATGGACCATGCCGATGCCAAAACGAATAGCATCTTCAGAGGTGCGGATATTTACAAGCTCACCACCCACTTCAATATCACCTGTATCGGCCTCATAGAAACCATAAATGATACTCATTAAAGTAGACTTACCTGCGCCGTTTTCACCAATAATGCCGTGAATTGTGCCAGCAGGTACTTGAAGACAAATGTCTTTATTGGCTTGGACTGCGCCAAAGCTCTTACTAATATCGCGTAATTCGATCGCGTATGGGCTTGTTTTATTATTCATAAGAATTTGTGATTTATCTGCGGTTAATTATAGATAGCCGTTTTAGGCATTGTTCAAAATACACTCAGAACAAGGATCTAGCTACCTTAGTTGGCTGCATTTTATGTTTGATAAGCTAAGACTTAACGTTATTCAGGCGGCTAGCCTCACTTAATAAGAACTTAATCCTTATCTAAGAGCTAAGCATTAGCGACTAATGCGTAATCTGCAACAAAAGTTTTTTTAAAACACATTAGTTTCGATTGTTTTTGATAAGCAAAAAAAACAGTCGTCTGCTTATGACAGACGACTGTTTCTATTTGATTAGATGTCGCAAGAATTGTTGGACATGTAATCATGAACTGAGATAGTTCCGCTTACAATATCAGCACGGATAGCTGAGATTTTAGCTTTCATTTCATCAGATACAAGCGCTGCATTGTTGTTATCAAGCGCCCAATCAACACCACCCTCAGCTAGGCCAAGAACAGTTACACCCGCTTCCCACTTACCCGCTTTAGCCGCTGTGTAAGTGTTATATGCAGCAAGGTCAACACGCTTAACCATAGATGTCAGCATAGTACCTGGTTGAATATGGTTTTGGTTTGAATCAACACCAATGGCTAGTTTGCCATCGTCTTTCGCTGCTTGGTAAACACCGATACCAGTACCACCAGCGGCTGCGAATACAACATCTGCACCTTTAGAGAACTGGCTCTTAGCCAATTCAGAACCCTTAGTTGGGTCATTAAATGCAGAAGGCGTAGAACCAGTCATGTTTTGGAATACTTCTGCGTCTGCAGAAACGTATTTAACGCCTTGCTGATAACCACAAGCAAAACGACGAATAAGAGGAATATCCATACCACCAACAAAACCAACTTTGTCAGTTTTTGATGCCATAGCAGCCAATGAGCCGACTAGGAAAGAACCTTCATGCTCTTTAAAGACAATAGATTGAACGTTAGGTAAACCTACAACCATGTCGATGATGGTGAATTTAGTGTCCGGAAAGTCTTTAGCTACTTTTTCAAGTGCAGATGCCATAGAGAAACCGACAGCAACGATTGGAGAGTGTCCACGTTTTGCTAGACGACGAAGGCCCTGTTCTACCTGAGCTTCGTTTTTCGGTTCAAATTCACGAACCTGTATGCCAGAGTCTTGTGTGAATTTAGTGATACCATTGTAAACACCTTCATTGAAGGATTTATCAAATTTACCCGCTTGGTCATATACAACAGCAGGTTTGATATCTGCAGCTTGAGCTGAAGCTGCGATGGCTAGCGCCGTAGCGGATGCAAGAAAGACACCTTTCATTAGAATTCCTCTTTTAATTATTAGTATGTGTTTAGCAGCACTTTATAAAGATGCTGCCTAACTGGTCAAAAATAAACTTATTACACCATTATCGCAATCCAAACCGACGTTAAAGCAGGTAAAAACCTATTTAACTTAGTCCATTTGTGTTTTTTTACTACATAATCGTGTATTTTTAGACCAATTCAGGTTCCAACGCGAATCAGCATATCAAACATTTTACCGATTGGTAAAACTTTTTTTTACCTGTTTACAAAATAATCACTTTTGGCATTGTTTGCAGAACACGGTACTACGCTGCCCCAGCCGAATCTCAATGAGACTTGATTGGCAATTTACACAGGGCTTATCCGCTCGCCCATAAACATTGAGAGATTGTTTGAAGTAACCCGGCTTGCCATCCCCACCAACAAAATCTTTTAAGGTGGTTCCGCCTTGTTCAATCGCCTGTGATAATACTAATTTTATACAATCTACCAATACCGCTAAGCGTTTAGCGCTGACAAGACCCGCTCTGCGATTCGGTTTTATGCCTGCCATAAAAAGGGCTTCATTGGCATAAATATTCCCCACTCCGACAACTTGCTTACTGTCCATAATGAAGTTTTTAATCGCTTGAACTTTCCCTTTAGCCCTTGTCGCTAGGTAGTCTGCGGTAAATTCACTCGAAAGTGGCTCTGGCCCGAGATTGCAAATTAAACTGTGCTCTAACCAGTTATCTGTCGTCCATAGTATGGCGCCAAAACGCCTAGGATCTGTATACCTTAACCACTGTCCTGTATCTAACTTAAAGTCCACATGGTCATGAAATAAGGGGGGTGTATCCGCTTGCACTAGATACAAACTGCCCGACATTCCAAGATGAATAATGATGGTACCTGTCGCCGTATGTATCCCTATGTACTTACCTCGTCTTGAAAGAGAATGTACTTTTTGGCCGGCGACTTGATTAGCAAGTTCAGGGGTTATAGGCCAACGTAATTGTGCCTGTCGTATTTCGACATTAACAATATGCTGATCTTGTAGGTGAGGCTTGATACCACGCTTGGTGGTTTCGACTTCTGGTAATTCAGGCATGATGAAAGCAATTTTGACGTTTAAACTGGGAAATCCCAAAAGGTTGGGCTGTTACTGATACAAAAAAACCGGCCAAGGCCGGTTTTTTTTGTCTAAAGAAATGAAAATTATTTAATTTTCGCTTCTTTATACATTACATGCTTACGAACAACAGGATCGAATTTTTTAAACTCCAGTTTATCAGGAGTATTTCGCTTGTTTTTATCCGTAGTGTAAAAATGACCAGTACCAGCAGATGATACCATGCGAATTAAATCGCGAGCGCCTTTAGATGCCATGGTTCAGCTCCTTATACTTTTTCGCCGTTAGCACGAAGTTCAGCTAGAACTACTTCAATGCTCTTTTTATCGATAATACGTATACCTTTAGAAGACACACGTAAACGTACAAAGCGGTTTTCGCCTTCTACCCAAAAACGGTGCCAATGAAGGTTTGGCAAAAAACGACGCTTAGTGCGGCGCTTTGAGTGAGAAACGTTGTTACCCGTAACTGGGCGTTTCCCTGTAACTTGACATACGCGAGACATAATATAATACCTTATATTGCTATCCAGAATTGTTGGAAGTGTGCTTCACTTCCTCAGGCGGAGCATGGTCAGAAATCAACCAAAGATATCCCGTACCGAGGAATAGCGGCGCGAATTCTCCCACAACACTAAGACCTGCGCAATTAATTTGTTAAAAATTGATCAAATTTAGCGCAAATCAAGGTCAAACATGACCTCTTTCGGCTAATGAAATGGGAACACCATCACCGATCACAAAATGATCTAATAAATTGATATCCACCAGTGCCAAGGCCTGTTGCAGTTTTTGTGTAATATAAATGTCAGCTTGACTCGGTTCACAGACCCCAGACGGGTGGTTGTGTGCCAGAATACAAGCCGCTGCATTATGTTTAAGTGCCATTTTTACCACCTCCCTTGGATAAACCGCCGCCGCATCTATTGTGCCGTAAAACATTTCTTGAAAATGAATCAGCCGATGCTGACTATCTAGCAGCATGACGGCAAATATTTCACGACTAGATAATCGTAGTTTTGACTTTAAAAAGAGCTGTACGCTATCAACACAGGTGAAAACGTCTTCTTTCTCTAAGGTCTCATTAAGATAACGTGTGCTCATTTCGACCACGGCTTGCAACTGGGCGAATTTGGCCTCTCCCAAACCGAAACAATCACAAAAATCAGATTTAGAGGCGAGAATTAACGCCTGTAAACTGCCAAAGTGCATGATGACCCGACGTGCCAGTTCAACGGCATCAACCCCTTGAGTGCCCGTTCGTAAAAAAATAGCCAGTAACTCCGCATCCGATAAGGCCTGCGCCCCTTGTTTGATCAATTTTTCTCTTGGCCTTTGTGACTTTGGCCATTGTTTGATACCCATGAACTCCTCCTTGATCCATGTTAATCTTGCTTTTTTGAGAACCTATGCCAACTTCCTTGGTCTCAACTACTCACTTATAGTCTATAAACGAATTGAGAAGCATAGTTTTATGTCTGCACTTGCGAATAAAAGAATATTATTGGGAATCACTGGCGGTATTGCCGCTTACAAAAGCATTGAGTTGGTTCGCTTATTAAAAAAAGCAGGTGCAGAGGTACAGGTGGTATTAACCGATGGTGCTCAGGCGTTTGTCACTCCGATGACATTGCAAGCCGTGTCAGGGATGCCTGTTCGTTCAAGCCTTTTAGATGTGGATGCAGAAGCCGGCATGGGTCATATTGAGCTCGCTAAATGGGCCGATTTAATCATTATAGCCCCAGCGTCCGCCGATTTTATCGCACGTCACACCCAAGGCATGGCTAACGACTTACTGAGTACGCTTTGTCTTGCCACAGTCGTCGACATTTGGCTCGCACCCGCTATGAATCAAGCTATGTGGTCACACCCAGCGACTCAAAAAAATGTGGGTATTTTACAACAAAGAGGCATCAAATTAATTGGACCTGAGTCCGGCGCGCAAGCCTGCGGAGACGTGGGTTTTGGTCGAATGAGTGAAGCTTCTGCCATTTTTTCTGCCTTAGAGCAGGCATTACAGCCAGATCAAGCATTAACAGGGCAACACTGGCTTATTACCGCGGGTCCCACCATGGAAACCATAGATCCGGTGCGATTTATCTCTAATCATAGTTCCGGCAAGATGGGTTATGCGTTAGCACACGCAGCTCAATCACTCGGCGCAAAAGTCTCTCTGGTAAGCGGTCCTGTGTCACTAAAAGCCGCCACTGGCGTTGACCTTTATCCCGTTAAGTCAGCCTTAGATATGTTAGATACTTGCAGGCAAGTAGGGCAAGAAAATGCAGTTGATGTTTTTATTGGCGCTGCCGCTGTTGCTGACTTCAGATTAAAAGACGTTGCCTCTCAGAAAATGAAAAAGCAAGCAGACACAGATGAAATGCAGCTCACCTTAGTAAAGAATCCTGATATTATTGCCACCATGGTGGCAGAGAAGCAGGCTAATTTTGTGGTTGGCTTTGCCGCTGAAACTCAAAACGTCTTGGCTTATGCCAAAGACAAGCTAGACAGGAAAGGTCTAGATCTTATTATCGCTAATGATGTGTCTCGCACCGACATTGGTTTTAATCAGGATCAAAATCAGGTCACTGTTGTGGCTAAAGATCAAACTTGGACACCCGAAAAAGCCGCGAAAACTGAACTAGCTAACTACCTAGTTGCACTTATTCAGAGCCAGTATCAGAGCCATTAATTCAATTCACTTACGCGAAAGATTAGAGATCATGAAACAAGCAATTCAATTAAAAATCGTTAACGATAAAATCGGCAAAGACATCCCGCTTCCAACCTATGCCACTGAAGGCTCTGCAGGTTTAGATTTACGCGCATGTTTAGATGAAGCCATTATACTAAAGCCGGGTGATACCAAATTAATCCCAACTGGCCTATCTATTTACATTCAAGACCCAGGCCTTGCTGCTACCATCCTACCTCGCTCCGGCCTAGGCCATAAACACGGTATTGTATTAGGTAACCTAGTGGGCCTAATTGATTCTGATTATCAAGGTGAGCTAATGGTATCTTGCTGGAACCGCGGCCAAACTGAATTCACAGTAGAGGCAGGTGAACGTATCGCACAACTTGTGCTATTACCGGTTGTGCAAGCTGAGTTCGATATCGTGACTGAATTCGCAACCAGTGACCGTGGTACCGGTGGTTTTGGCTCTACAGGCACCAAGTAACATTCGGTAACATTTGGTGAGCAAAAGTATACATTTTGTTTTGCTCACCCCTTCCTTCTTATAAATTCTGCTTATCTAGATACAAAAGCAAACGCTCATAAACCAAACTTTTTATAGTCTATCTAATCGGATCACGTTATTATTGACTAAGTAATCGCTTACGTGCTCAGCCCCATAATCTCGCACTTAGCCAAATTACCGCCTTTTTACATTCTTTAAAAACATAATAATTATATGATTCTCAACAGAGTCCACGACTTTGTGCGAGCTTAACTTTAGGAGCCCTATTTTCATGCCTTTAACGCGTGATTCTGCATTTGAAATTGCCAGTGTATTGAGCGAATCTTTACCTTACATACAACGTTTTTCCGGCAAAACCTTGGTAATCAAATACGGCGGCAACGCAATGACCGACTTGGCACTCCAGGCAGGCTTTGCTCGTGATATCGTATTAATGAAATTGATTGGTATCAATCCGATTGTTGTGCACGGCGGTGGCCCTCAAATTGGAAAACTATTGCAAGAACTTAACATCGAATCAAAATTCATAAACGGGATGCGTGTCACGGATACTCGAACTATGGAAGTGGTTGAGATGGTTTTAGGTGGTCAGGTCAATAAAGGCATTGTTAATTTAATAAATAATGCGGGCGGTAAAGCAATTGGCCTTACAGGTAAAGACAGTGGTTTCATACAAGCAAAAAAACTGTTTGTTAAAACTCAAGTCAGTGCCGATGCGGCACCCGAAATTGTCGACATTGGCCATGTAGGCGAAGTCGAGTCTATCGATACTAGCGTTCTTAAGATGTTAGAGAACAGTGATTTTATCCCTGTTATTGCCCCAATTGGCGTCGATGCTAAAGGCAACTCATACAATATCAATGCAGACCTAGTCGCAGGTAAAGTAGCGGAAGCGGTTAACGCAGAGAAACTAATGCTACTTACCAATATTGCTGGCGTACAAGATAAAGAAGGCAATGTATTAACAGGGTTAAGTACCTCTCAAGTCGATGCTCTTATTGCGGATGGCACTATCTATGGTGGCATGCTGCCGAAAATAAGTTGCGCTCTATCCGCCGTAAATGCGGGTGTAACCAGTGCGCATATTGTCGATGGCCGTGTACCTCACTCTACCTTGCTAGAAATATTTACTGATGAAGGGGTTGGTACCTTAATTACCAACAAATCGTTAAATTAGGCTAATAAACATTAGGACTGTGCAAGGAAGGCTCGCCTAAAGCACTATTTTGATATTGGAAAATATTATGAGTAATAAGAAGATTGACCGTCGCACCCAGATACTTCAAGCATTGGCACAAATGCTTGAATCTAGTCCAGGTGCACGGATCACTACGGCCGCATTAGCAAAACAAGTCGGTGTATCTGAGGCCGCTTTATATAGACATTTCCCAAGTAAAGCCAAGATGTTTGAAGGCTTAATTGAGTTTATTGAAGAAAGTTTATTTACCCGTATTAGTCGTATTATTCAGGAAGAAAACGATGTACAGGATAAAGTAAAATACATTTTACAACTGACTTTAGGCTTTGCTGACCAAAACCCGGGAATGTGCCGTTTATTAACGGGAGATGCTCTGGCGGGTGAAACGGAACGTTTACGTAAACGTATTAGCCAAATATTTGACCGTATCGAAACGCAAATTAAACAAATCCTTAGAGAAGCGGAATTAAAACAAGGTTTGCGTACTAGCATTAATGTTACCGCTAGTGCTAACTTGTTAGTGGCGACGGTTGAAGGCAAGATCCGTCAATATGTGCGAAGTGAATTCAAACACAAAGCAAGCACTCATTGGGCTGAACAGTGGACATTATTATCACAAAGCCTAATCGTTAGCTGCGAATAGAATAAAATTAAAATACAATAGGACGTAGTAACACTACGTCCTTATTAACCAGAAATGTGTATTACAGCTTATTCAATACCATATTGGTCACGATAAGCTCTAACGGCATCAAGGTGCTGAGCAAACTCAGATGAGTCCTGTTCTGCTAAGTAGGTCATAATGTCATTCAGCGATACAATACTGATAACAGGCATAGAAAAATCGCGCTCGACTTCTTGAATTGCGGATAATTCACCTTGCCCACGTTCTTGTCGGTTAAGTGCAATAAGAACACCTGCTGGTGATGCTTGAGCTTGAGCAATGATAGCCATTACCTCACGTATCGCAGTACCAGCAGTAATGACATCATCAATAATCATGATGCGACCTTCAAGGTTCGCACCAACAAGACTACCACCTTCACCGTGTGCTTTTTTCTCTTTACGGTTGAAGACATAAGGTGTGTCGATATTATGATGATCGAAAAGGGCAACAGCTGTCGTTGTTGCTAAAGGAATGCCTTTATAAGCGGGGCCGAACAGTACATCGTAAGGTACGTTAGCTTCAACCAAAGCGGCAGCATAAAAACGGCCTAATTTGGCAAGCGCTTGACCCGAGCTGAATAGCCCGGCATTAAAAAAGTAAGGGCTAACTCGACCAGATTTAAGGGTAAATTCGCCAAACTTCAGTACATTCTGAGAAATGGCAAATTCGATAAATTCTTTTTGGTAAGGTTTCATACCTGGCTCCAGAATTGCTTTAAGAAAACGAAAAGTGTGCTTTTAAAAGGCTCGCTAAATAAGCCTAAATTAAGATAGGCGCTAATATAACACATGGCATTGAATTGTAGGGACCAGAAATGAAGGTCATAAGCCTTAATGTAAACGGTATAAGACAAGCAGCCGACCGCGGCTTTTTTGAGTGGATGATAAAACAAGATGCCGATGTCGTATGCTTGCAAGATATACAGGCAGAAGAATCCAGCCTGACCGACAACGTCTTTTTTCCGGCCGGGTATAATGCTTACTTTTTTGACTCGTTAAACGACCCAGAGACTGCGGGCGTGGCTATTTATAGTAAAACGATGCCTAAAGCCATCATGACAGGCATAGGCTTTAGCGAATGTGATTTCGAAGGTCGATTTATCCAAGCGGATTTCGACAAAGTCAGTATTGCCTCTTTTCTAGCACCTCATGGCTCCAACCATGAGCAAGAGTTGCAGGATCATAAATACGCTTTTTTAGAAGGCTTTAAAAATCACCTTGTTAAAACACGACGTAAACGCAGAGAATTTATTTTTTGTGGGACAGCCAATGTTGCTCGTTCACCTATTGATGTAAGTAGTTGGTTTGTGAATCAACGAAATTCTGGTTTTTTGCCAGAAGAGCGCCAATGGGTGAATGAAATTTTCAATGAACATGAATATATCGATGCTTTCCGCCAAATTAACAAGCAAGACAAGCAATATACATGGTGGCCAGACTACGAAAGAGCCTGGAAGTTAGATGAAGGTGGGCGTTTGGATTATCAAATCACAACCCCTGGCTTAAAACAGTCGATTCGTGCGGGAAGTGTTTATAAAGATCAGCGTTTTGCTGACCATGCGCCACTGATTATGGAGTACGATATAGACTAAGGCGATGCAATTAAATTGCCTCTTCTCAGTCTTTTCAAACGAGTGTTAAGCAAAATTTCATTTTTAAGTCATCTAGAAACCTAGCCAAGCAGGCAAGATTGCTGCCTGGCTAAAATACAGTTTATAGTTTTTCCCACTTCACTTTCAACTTAAGCTGATGAATTGAGCCCGGCTCTAATAAATAGGAATTTGTTAGAGCATTCGCGCTCTCCACACAGACAAAGTCTAAGTACTCTTCATTATTCAAGTCCGTTCTCGCTTTCGCTCGTTTCGCACCGGGATTCCAAACCACAGTACTTGCGGCACCTTCATTGCTGATTGTCAGCTTTCGCCCTAATACGGGGTCAATCAAAGTGCTGGTGTTTGGCGCATCTAAGTAGACTCGGTCGAGTTCGGTACAGGGGTGAATACTGCCTATCTGTGTCGACTGCAAAGCTTCAAATTTGTCATGGTAATCTAGGTCCTGCAAACCTTCAATATGAGCTTTCTCACTGTTGCCAACTTTAAAATAAGTATGCAGCGCCTCAGAAATGGTCACCGTATTATCAGACAGGTTAGCCGCAGAGAAGTTAACTTCAAAACCCTCACCTAAGCGGAAAACTAATCGTAATTCAAACGCATTTACCCACATCTCTTCAATTAAAGGGTGCTGTTCTGAGGCAAGTTTAAGTTGAATTTTAACGTCACCATTTTTAAAATGACCAGCCTCAGCCAGTTCCCAACGAAAATATCTAGCGAGACCATGGGCAGGTAAATCACTATTAATTTCGTTAGCGCCAAACCAAGGCCAGCATACAGGAACCCCCATATGTACTTTAGAGAAGCGAGAGTCGCCCGCTAAATTTTCTGACTGAAATAACAAGTCCTGCTCAGCTTCCGGAATGAAGCTGACAAGGTGACCACCCCAGAGCGCAATGCGTGCACTAAACCCAGGCTGCTCAATCAAGATTTCATCACAACCGCGAAGACTTGCAGGGGTTAATATACCCCCTATCATTTCTAGGTCTTCCATCAATTGCTTATCCATTTCAACACTCCTCACTCATTCGAAGAAATATATTAGCGGCTATTTATCTAAAGTAACATACGACTATCAGAGATATAGCAGTCTTTAATTAAACACTCTTGATATAGATTTATATCAGGTGAATAGATAAAGAAAGGCAAAATTAGCCTAACAAATACAAGATCAATTTATCAAGATTACATAAAAAAGGCCCTGAAAAAATCAGGGCCTGAGCAATTAATAGTATGTTTTATACCGCACCTTCGGCACAATTCCCACCTTTAGTTTGAGCGGTAAAAAGTGCGTTATCAGCACGACTCAACCAGTCTTCAACTGTTTTATCCGCACTAGATGTCTGTGCCACCCCAAAGCTCATGGTGAGTTTAATGTCACCCTTACTGGTGCCAAACTTGGTAGAGGCAACACGCTTCGCCAAACCTTGGCAATATTGCTCTGTTTTTGTTTGGGTCACATTTGGTAATAGAATAGCAAACATACCACTGGTAAAACGGCTGACAAAATCGCCCACTCTAACCGACTCGCCTAAAAGTTCAGCAACCTTTTCAAACACCTCATCACCCACACTGTAACCATGCTCTAGATGAAACTGTCTTAAGTCATCGATTTCCATCAAGATCAAAGAATTGTTTATTTTGCTATCCCCTTGGAAAGCAAGAAAATGCTTAGCCATAGCCAATTCTAAACTCGTTCTATTTTTTAAGCCTGTGACCATATCATTACGTTTAACATAATCTAGTTTTACATTAACGCTGGAAAGAGAGACCTTACTGGTCGCGATATCCGACACATCATAAATCACCATGCACAGGTGCTTTATAGACCCATCCACATGGGATACAGGTCTTAAAGTGACATTCTGATACATCTTATCCGCTAGGCTAGTAATAGGGCGATATGAGGTAAAAGGAAAGAGGTGCGGCATCTGCTCCCAAGAGATATAAAAAGGGGTACGTAAGGATCTCACGTTATTCAGTTTGTTCTTCAGCCAATCAGCTGGAATATCTTCAAACATTGAAAATAGAGACTTACCTTTCGCACTCGATGAGGTGATACCTGAATGATTTTCCATGAAACCATTCCATAACTCGACTTCAAAGTCGGTGTTAAGAACAACTAAACCCACATCGATAGTTTGAATCATATCAAAGAGCCAATGCAGCTCTAACATTTCATCAACAGCATTCGACATTATTCATCCTCCGTTAAGTAGGAGAGTAGGTTTTCAAGGGTGGCTACAGACTCTTCCGTAAACAATAAAATCAAATCACAGCTCACTTGGTAATTTTCAACTTCATAGGTAATTTCTACCGCGAGGGTTTTCTTCCATGCGGCTTTTTTAGCATTAATTAGATGATCGTTCTTAACATGTTGTCCCAACACTACCGGATGACTATCACTAAAATCGATGTTCAATTGACGCGCTAAAGCCAGAATAAAGGGCCCCACTAACGCAGAGGAGACATCCATCAAGAGCTCAACTTCGGAGTTTTTATTCAGTTTTCCCTGATAACCTAATAATTTGGCCATATCCGGAAAACTAGAATCTGAGAAAACTAATAGTGCTTCGAGAGCTATTCCTGATGCCACAAACCCCTGTGAGACGGCTGAGTAACGATTACTCTCGCCGTTATAGCCCAATGCCATTTGTAATTCACTGACCTCAAGCATATTCACATTGGGCACAGGTAATTTAATAAAAACACCCAACATATCCGCTAAAACACTGGCCGCCCGCCCCATGGCCACGTTCGACACTTCTTGCAGGCAGTCATTCAAAGAAAACTGTAACCCCTCATCGGTTAAAGATAAATGAGCGCTTTCACTTGTATTTTCTTCAGCAATAAAACCGTGGTTTTTTAACGTCGTTCTAATTTGATCTTTGGTGGCTGGCTTTTTTAGAAAATCGATTGCCCCAAGAGATTTGACCCTTGCAATCGCTTGGGCTTGAACGTCACCAGAAACAACAATCACTTTCGTTTCAAGCTGTTGCTGCTGCATTTTCTCTAGGGTTTGATAACCATCAAGAATGGGCATGTTTAAGTCTAAAAACATCAGACTTATATTTTCTTTTTCTAGGATATCTAATGCTTGCGCACCATGTTCAGCAAACAAGATTGTGACAGTCCAATCTACAGGCAACAGTTTTGAAAGCTGCTTTCTCGCTACACTAGAATCATCACAGATAAGAACTTTGGTGCTCATGAAATCTCACTTAAGGTATAAATCTATTAGGTTTAGACCATTAACTTATGAATATTTAAACTATATATTGCTATATGTATTTTGCACGTTTATTCATACGCTAATTAAACTTTAACGGTTGCCAGCAGCAATAGACAGTAATGGAAAGTACGCTCGGTTATCATTTGTAACCTTAAAACAATAGAGAAACGTTAATTATCCAATGGCCATATTGCTTAACGTCACTATTAAAGGCCGCTATTATGCTCATTTCTTGTATAAAAACTAGTCAATAACATCTAATAACGACAATTTAGCCTTATAAAACAACATAAAACTCAAAGTAAGGAAATTAACGCTTCGGATAACCTTCTATCATGATACCTATTCGCATTTTCATCAGCGATATCGGCCCTAATGATAGTCACGCCCAACGCTTCTATTTCATCTAACTCCCAATACGCTACTTTCTCATCTATTAATAAAAAATCCAAAGCGCCAAGAGATGCTAACCTAGGATCAGCTAGCTTAACAAAATGAATAATCGTTTTGATCTGATCTAATAATGTCATCCCAAACTGTTCAGGGTCATGTCCTAAATTGGGGATATAAACTTTAGGGTTTGGATTAGCGAGAATAGCACTAGCGACACCATTGGGTAACAAATTAACTAAGACACTGCTATAAAAACTGCCAGGTGGATAGCAGATTAAATCCGCATCTCGAATCATCTGCTGCCTATCTTCACTTACATTGGCGATAACAACCTTAGGCTCATCAAGGCTATTTGATAAAAAAATGTTTTTTATAGGAGATGTTATTGGAGCACACTCTTTCCCCGTCATCTTATGCTGACCCACTAAGACCTGACCATTTTCAAGCTGAGCGACAAGGTGATGAGAAGTATCGGTTATCGTCTTCACCTCTCCCAGCACTTTGACTAAACGAGAAAACAAAAAAACAATCGGGTCAATTTTTTGCTCATTATTTAAATAGCCACCGGCAATAATAAGGTTGCCAATACTGGCCCCAGCTAGCTCGAAATCCTGACTGATTTTACTATTAGTAATACTCAATTGGGTTTTAATTAACTCCCTTAAAGGGGAGGTAATCTTTGTCATTAATGGGTGCTCACCAAGCTCTAGACGTTTCAACTCCTGCCTTAATAACGGGTTATCTTGATCAGGGTTCAAGCGATAGTTAAAGAGGTCATACACGTCAGGCTGACCCAATACTGTTTCGTCTGCTAAGGCCATCAAACGACTACGTAAATCACCTACTGCCGGCATACTAAACTCGTCTCTTAGCTTTGCTGAGCTGCCGCCAGAGTCAAAAGGAGTAACGAGGTGAATAGAATTATGGGTATAGTTTTTTAATGTCCTACTCATCTTATTTAATGCTGAACCACCACTAAAGAATAGGATACGCGGGCCTAGTTCAGGCATTTTTTGACTTCGACCAATACGGATTGCATCTGGGATCTGCAATTTCCGCCAAATGCTAGGCATAGACATTAACCTTCTAGTTGCATTGATTTACTTTGGTCAATTAATTGATTACGACCATTACGTTTGGCGATATAGAGCCTCTGGTCTGCTAACTCAAAACACGCCCTTGGCTGCAGGCATGATTTTTCATCTTTAATTGCTGCGCCGACACTGATAGTGACACGCTTATACTCAGACTCCTTATGGGGAATATCCAAATCGTAAACCTGCTCTAGAATACGATTACCGATATCATTAATCGCTTCTTGGCTACGGTTAAATAACACTAACAGGAATTCTTCACCGCCATACCTGATTGCCACATCATTCTGGCGACAAAAGCTCGCAATAGTCTGAGCAACCGCTCGCAAGGCGTCATCACCACTTTGATGACCATAACAGTCGTTATAAGATTTAAAGTTATCGATATCACACACCAACATAGCAAAGGACTCATTAGCCGCTTGCTGGGTCAGCAGATCAAGCGTTTGAGTATAGACTTTACGATTATAAAGCCCTGTCAAACCATCCTTTTGCGATTCTTTTTCCACCAACGAAATGGTCTCCTTAAACTCTCGGGCGGCATTCTCTCTGTCTGTCACATCCACTAAACTTATCAGGCTACACTCTTGTCCTTCCCATAAAATAGTCACCGAAGAGATATCAAACCACCTTTGCCATACTTCACTGTGAAAGCTTCTCAATATAATTGAACTGGTATGTCTCACCGGCCCTTTTTTCATAATAGCACTGGCAATATCCGTGGGTAATTCACGGATATTCGCCATTTCAGTTCGATCAAACAAACGTGGAAAAGATTGATTATGGTATACAATTTGCTCATCTTGAATAATCGCGATACGCAGTTTGGAAAACTTAATGACATTCGCTAATTGTTCACTTGCTTGTTTTAACTGATTTCTTTGCTCATCGATGGTTGTTAAGTAGTTACTCAATTGGAACGCTATGTCTCCAATTTCATTTTTTAGATCAAATTTTTTCAGGTTAATCTTGGTTAGGTTACCGGAGCGAATTAAATTACTTAATACAATTAATCGAGTAAAGAGTATTTCCTTTAAATACAGTAGAGACAAAATAAATAAGATCAAACCAAAAGCAACAATCACAAAGTAGTTAAAACGCGCTTGATTTATGGTGGCAATTAATTCATTTGCACCTTTGTTTACTTCCTGACTTTTTTGATCAAACAAACGCAGAATATTTTCGGTAATACTATCTAATAAGATCTGATTTTGGGTGGTAATGCTCGCCAACTGATTATGCTTTGCTTCCCTTTCTTTTAATTGATAAAACAGGCCTACATCACCCACTATTTGTTTTAATACCGACTGATTAGCAGAGGATAATAAGTGCCGGGAGGCTTGATTATTTGTTAAAATTGCATTGATCTTCCGTTCGGACGCGACCACTTCAAATAGACGTGTATGGTTAGACAACAAGGTAACCTCATGTACTATTTGCATCCAAATACGCCTTTGGTGTAAATCACCTTGTTCCATATTTTTAAAGCTGTTTGCCAAGATGTTATTCAAACTCGATTTAATATGTTTTTTTTGCAGTATATGCTGTTTTTGGGAATGCTCGGTCGCATCCAAACTCGTATCTAACTTATTCAATATCGCCAATAAATGAGGCACAGGTTTATTTTCTTCTAAACGTGCAAGCTGTTGTTTAATACCGATTAATAACTGATCAATATCAGACGACAAAATGCGTACTTTCGCTTGAGAGTCGACATCCGTCATTGCCGTCACCAAACCTGATAACTTTGCCACCTGAGTTTGTATCAAGGCAGCGGCTTCTAACGCAGGCATTTGAACCTGAGTATTATGGACTGTGGTATCCTCAAATGCCTGTAATCTGTCCATGGAAATCCAGTTCATCATACCAATACAAGCAAACATGAGCACAAAACCAACTAACATTTTGAATTTCAGCGAATGGAAAAAATGTTTTGGTAATGGTTCAAACTTCATCCGAGCTCCTGCACTTAGCCTATATTAAGGCGTTAAATCTTCTAATCTGCCATCAACGACAACATCAATTTCCTGTAGTTTCTCGATATAATCAGACACTATAGTCCAAAGAAGGCGAGTTTCTTTTAAAGTATAGGCCTCACTCTTCCCATTAAACACGTCATATTCATCCCCCCCATTTAAAATATAACCTGACATAGATAAGGTGTAATTTCGATCTTCAAGCGGCTTACCGGCAACACTAATTTCTAATACTCTATCTAAGGGCTCTCGCGATAAATCATAACTCACTTTAAAACCAGAAATTTGCATAAAGCGGCCAGACTCATCATCGACTTTACTCACAGAGTTTTCCATCATGGCGGTTATTTCGTCAGCATTTACCTCAATCGTATGAATATGATCGCCAAATGGTAGCTCACGATTAATATTAGCGCGTTTTATCGTTTGTCCGACTTGATACTCTTGATAACCTCGGATACTGCCACTATTAATAACGGCTAATTCTGCTTTAGAATAATCTCGCATACTATCGGCGAACAAATTGCCAATCGCCGTTTCTTGAGTACGGATATTAGAACGTAATGAGTTTAATGGCTTAACTAATACAGCCAGTTCATATTCTAAAATAATATTAAGTCTATCCACATAGCGCTGAATTGTTTTATTAACGACATCACTCTCTTTACTGTCTCTATAACTCGCTATTTTAATACTTGCTTTGGCATTTTTATCGGCAAATTGAATGATAGCAAGATCACCATCATGACCTCCGCTATAAACTCGCATGGGCTGAGTCGACTTATCCACATAATCATCCCCTTCTTTGGCAACAAGGATCAAATCAAGGTTTGCAAATACATCATTTTCAACGTTTTCCATTACATCATTTTCCGTAATGAGAATAACTTTATCTGCCCCACTATTGCTTAACTCTTGTATCAAACGTGGAATGGATTGCGCCACATCATCAATCGCGACTTCACCCTGAAGATAGGTTTTGTTTATGGAGCTATCTAGTAGAGTAATAAAACCAAAAGAGACATCGTCTGCCGCTAATATATAGCTTGATAAAAGCCCTTCAACTCCTGTATTGGTACGAATATCTTGAATATTAGATAACACCATAGGGAAACTGGCTTCATTTGAACGCAAGGTTAGTTGGTCGATACCATTAGCAAATTCTCTTTGGTTGACCGCAAATAAATCAACCTGCATATGATTTAGCACATCAATCATATGGGCACCAGAGTCGTAATTTGATAAGGCATTTGGAAACAAGCTGTCGCCACCATGAATAAACAGAACTTGATCATCTTGATCTTGTTTAAGTTGATCTATAAAGCCAGATAATCGGCTTAAATTAGGTTTTTCAGGTGCTATTAAAATATCAGGAAGATTTGAAGAAAAAACCAACGTAGCAGAGAGGCTATGAACCGAGAAAGACAGACCACAAAAGATAAGCGAGAATATCAATAACGCACGCTTTTTCATAACTATAACCTTATATTTAAGCTGGCTATAAGTATTTATCAAAACTGCGCTTTCAACTACGCTTATTTTGTATTAATCCGTAAATTATTGAGATAACGTGCTTTTTATTAATGAATAATTCATTTTTACAGTCTTAACAATGAATTAAATACAGAAATAAATACTTTTTTAAAAAAGCAGCACCGCATAGGTACTGCTTTTTCTTTTGACTAATTAGCTTATTTTACTTTAAAAGTACGCTTACGTACTTTTTCAAGACGCTTTAAGATTGCATCAAGACGCTCAGGTTTTACCATAAATTCTTGAAAACCCTTCATACCTTCTTTCGCCATACTTGGTGCCGTATCTCTATCGTAGAACTGAGCAGTACCTGCAGCATTCGCTAGCATGGTGACACCTTTATTTAGGAAGTAGTTATCTGCCGCCTTAGCATCCTTATGGGGTGATATTTGCAATAAAGCAGCGTTCACCAAGGTTTGGTTATCCGCACGCGCCATAAACTTCAAGAATCGACGTGCGTCTTCTTTGTTTTTAGCTTTACTTGGAATATGGATTGTATCCATAGGCGCATCTTCAGCCATAGGCACACTTGCATCTATTTGAGGGAACTGGAAGAAACCCATTTTTCCATCAAGTTCTGTAGGGAAGTTTGGCGTGATAAAGTTACCAATCAAATACATAGCCGCCTTACCGTTATACATAAACGGTTGAGCTTCTTGCCAAGAGTAAGACGCATGATTTTCTAAGAAGTAACCAGGCTCTACTAATTGCTTCCAATTTTCAAAAGTCTTACGAACACGTTCATCAGTATAAGCAATCTTGCCTTCCATTAAATCAATATGGAATTGCAGACCATTGGTACGCATATTTAGATAATCAAACCAACCCGCTGCGGTCCAAAGATATTTAGTTCCAATGGCAATCGGTGCAATTTTATCGGCTTTGAGTTTGGCAGAAACAGATAAAAACTCATCCCATGTTTTGGGCTCACTTAATCCTTTCTCTTCAAAAATATCTTTACGGTAGTAAACACCCCATTGGTAATACGTATAGGGAACACCCCATTGTTTATCATCAATAGTCATTGCCGCTTCCGCGGTACTCATGTTGGTGTGTAAGTTTTCACTGTCCCAAATATCACTGACATCTTCAAACATGCCACGCTCGACAAAGGTTTTCATACGATTGCCCGCATACCAAAAAACCAAATCCGGTGGTGAGGTTGCTAACCAGTTACGTATTGCCGTTTTATAACCTTCTTTATCGTATAGATTGTACTTAATCTCTACATCAGGGTTTTCAGCAGTAAATTTATCAACGATTTCAGCAAAGGCTTTTTTCGGAGCAGGGTCAGCTTGGTCGGAATTAATTACGAGTGTACCCGCTTGTACAGACATCATGGCAGCAGCCAAGGTCGTACCAGCGATTAAAGACTTAAAGATATGCATGTTGAGAAGATCCTCACTATTATTTTTATAAATCGGAACAGGGTTTCAGTATTAATCAATTTTTTCACCCAGTCAATAAATGAAACCGTGTTTCAGTTTATTATTTGATCGTTTTTTTTGATTTCACCCAAATACTCACACCTGCAGGTTCAATGCAGGTTTTTCCAATCACACAATCAGCATCTAAAGGGGCATAATGGGCTGTACTTTGACCATAATTGAAAACGAATATCAGCTTTCCTCGAGTTCTTACCCTGACGCCTTTTGGTAAATAATAGGTTGGAACCGCTGCAATCCCTGCCAATTTCTCTAGGCACATTTTTAATAAATTCGCCTCTAAACAAGCGCCAAGATAAAATCGTTTACCTTCCCCGACAAGTACAGGCATTCCCTTTTCATCCTGTAATAAACAGGGTAAGTGAGTCGCTAATTGTTCATGCCAATGCTTCAATTTACCTTGTCCCCACACCCCATTAACATTGGGCTGAGTATGTTCAGGCAACGCATCGACACGCTCTACCTTGAGCGCCATTAATTGCTGTAACTTACCGGGTGCAAGGTTTTCAGGTATTTGATAATCTGCAGTTTTACTGCCACTTCGTGGCCCTGCTAACAGTACACCGTCAAAAGAGTTTAAGGCCTTAAGCAAATCATCATCGATGACAACTTGAGCGGGTAACACCAGCATTTTATAGGGAGATAAATCACTCTTTGGGGAGATAATATCTATACTCAAGCCCAACTCTCGTAGCGCCTCATAAAGTCGGTAACACCAGAATAAATATTGATAGGCTTTCGATTGTGGCTGAATATCCAACGCCCAACAGGCATCGTAATCGAACATAAGTGCGACATTACCAGCACTTGGTAAAGCATTTAATTCGTCTTTATCTAAACCCAGTTTTTGGACTAGATCAGCCACCTCTTCACTGACTTTTTTGGCGTCAAAAGCCGCTTCGGCCTTGCTTCCATCAGGCCTTAATAAGCCTGAATGCATTTGCTCTTGAGCAAAGGGGGCTTGTCGCCAACGGAAATAGGAGACCAGTTCAGCGCCATGGGAAAAGGCCTCCCAAGTCCAAAGCCTTACCGCACCATCAGCAGGAGAAGGGTTGTGTGGTGCCCAATTAACAGGGCCAGGTTGCTGCTCCATTATCCATAAACGGCCTTTACCACAACCCCGGTATAAATCATGGTGAAAACCACCAAAATCAGGGTGTCCTGTACGTAGGTAATCGTGTTTTTCTTGGTCCGTGTAAATGGCTTCTTGATCTAGGAATCCCAGTGGGTAGGTGTCCCAACTGGCGACATCTAAATCTTGTCCTACTTTATGATGATCAAATGCGGTAAAAAATCCCATGTAATTATGTACAAGGTCTCGTCCAACGGCATACTCGCGTAAAATGTCTGCTTGCAGTTTGTTATAGGCCACTACTTGATCTGAGCAGCAACGTTGAAAGTCCAACCTATGTGATGGGTTAGCTTCTGTGACGGTTAAGTTGGGCAACTCAATATCATCAAACGTATTGTATTCCATGCTCCAAAAGATATTGCCCCAAGCCAGATTCAAATCATCAATCGTCTTGTATTTCTCTTTTAGCCAAACCTTAAAAGCAATAAGGTCCACTTCGCCATAACTCAAAATCGTATCATGACAGCCATACTCATTATCTGTTTGCCAAGCCACTATTGCAGGGTGTTGTCCGTATCGTTGGCCCATAAGCGTCACAATACGCTGGCATTCCTGACGGTATTCTAGGCTGGCAAAACTATAATGACGACGCGAGCCAAAACCTCGAACCTGACCTGCTTCGTCATAAGCCAACATGGAAGGATGTTTATCCACCAGCCATTTAGGTGGCGTGGCCGTTGGTGTTCCTAAAATTACTTTCAAGCCGGCATTATGCAACACAGCTAAAGCGTCATCTAACCAATCCCAGCTTAGCTCACCGTCAACACGCTCCAGACGGCTCCAGCTAAACTCACCAATGCGCACATACTCGATGCCGATTTCAACCATGGCCTCAACATCGGCTTGCCAGCGTGACTTGGGCCAGTGCTCTGGGTAATAACAAACACCTAGTCTCATATTTTATGCTCCACAAAAAGGTTGGCTTGCAAGTCCTTTAATTTTCTGACCGAAGTACGCAACTAGGTCAATGGCGACAACTTGCCCCGCTAACGGTTCATCGACTCCTTCTACCCCGCCAATACTGGCTGAGGTAATAAATAAAGTCGTCATATCCAAACCGCCAAAAGCACAACTTGTTGGTCGATTAAAAGGTAAATTTATACGGTGTATTTCGTTTCCATCCGGGTTGTAACAGACAACACTCGCCCCTCCCCATTGGGCATTCCACAGGTTACCTTGAGCATCAAGACAAGACCCATCAGGTCCCACACCTGAGGCTGTTTCTACAAAAGCGTGCTCAGCTCTGACATCCTTAAACATTGACCAAGGGTAAGCATGTATTTTGCCCTGCATTGAGTCGGCAAAATAAAAACGGTCACGTGATTCATCCCACGCTAGTGTATTTGAAATCCCAATATCATCTAATAAACAGACTTTATTTCCCGCTGCGTCAATAGACCATAAGCGCCCTGTTTGAGCCGTTTCATTGTCATCCATAGTGCCCACATGCAACATGCCACTTGCATCACATTTTGCATCGTTAAGTCGATTATTCGGTCTGTCTTCATCTAGATAGCAAAGGTATTCAAGCCCTTGTGTTTCAGGGTCAAAGTAGGCAACTCCATCAGCCATGCACAGTAAGAGGCGATGGCTTTGAGTGGTAAAAACAGCCGATACTTTTTGCTCAAATGCCCAGTGCTGGTACTCATCTTGTTTTTGTTTCCAACACCAAACCTGCTGAGCCGGTATATCGACCCAATACAAAGCATGGTCTTTATCACACCAGAATGGCCCTTCTGCTAACAAATGCTGCTTAGCACTAATGGCACATATCCGACTCATGATACCGCTTCCTTTGAAAGGGACTTCCAAGCAGCCACAAAAGCGTTAGCATTTTTTGCCGTCGTCGTGACGCTTTGGCCCACTTTATAAAGCGCTGATCCCAGACCAAAACCTTGTGCTCCCGCATCAATATACTGCCCAATATTAGACGGGCTAACACCACCAACAGGACAAATACGAATACGTCTTGGAACTACAGCACACAGGGCTGAAATGACTTTAGGAGATGTCATTGCTTCCGCCGGGAACAGTTTAAGGCCATCAGCACCCGCTTCTAATGCCGCAAATGCTTCACTAGCCGTAAAAAAGCCGGGAAAGGCATAAAGCCCAGCCGCTTTAGCTGCTTTAATTAAATCGACATCCGTATGAGGGCAGACCATTAAACCCGCACCTATCTCGACCAGTTGATCAACCTGCTCCTTATGCATGACAGTGCCTGCTCCGATCAAAGCTCTATCACCAAATTTTTGCTGTAATAAGGCAATGCTTTTAAAGGGATCAGGAGAATTTAAAGGAACTTCTAAAATACTGAATCCCGCATCAATTAATGCCTCACCATGGGCTAATACTTCTTCTGGTTTAATACCTCGAAGGATAGCCACCATAGGCAGTTGTGCCATTAAAGTCGGAAAATCATTCATCTAGTCAGCTCTCCATTTGAGTTTTTAAGGTTTTGATTAAACGCGTTAAAACGTGCTTTATTCTGTTCTGCCAGACGTTTGAGCCCACGCACACTGGCCTCAGCCGCTTCAATAAATAGGTGCTCAACCCCCATCAAGTCCAAGGCCAGGGCATAACGGCCACATAAACCAGCACTGCCAATAAGGTGTATTTTTTCGGCTTTTTTGACTGATTCTTTCTGCTTTGAAATGACCGCCAGCATGTCTTTCACATCATGCCCAATAACCACACCTGAGAGATAATCACGCACCTGAGTCGGTACCAGTTCATGGCTAATATAATTACTGCGTGCACTGAATAAATGATGTAATAAACCACCTTGGGTTTGGCTTGTATTCAGGCCTAATTTAAAGGCTTCAGCATCAATAATGTCGGAACTGGGCAGACCCCGAACGAGACTCGAATCCCGATTAATATTGGCAAAGAGCTCGCCTGAAAATGTGGTCGAGAATTGATGTATCTGTCCCTCTTCAATTCGTACCCATTTGCAATGGGTTCCCGGCATACAGCACAGCACATTTTCATCTGAGTGATGGCTTTTGAGCCAGTCTAATACCCCTAATAGTTGAGTTTCTTCACCCCGCATAATGTCATTACAACCACTCACGCCACGCCCCTGTAAGCCAGGTACTATGGCAACAGGACAAGATAGGCTGGTTTCCAGCCAATGCAGTTTTTCACCTAGTGAATCTAAAACTAAAGGACAAGTTTGATACTCAACTTCTAACCAGCCTGTACGGCTGCCCACCATACCCGCCATCAAGATGGGTAAGCCTGGCGTTAACCAGTCACCCACTAGATTTTTAAGTACCGTTTCAAACTGCTCCGGCACCACATTCAATATGCCCTTGTTACTTTCTTTTTGAGCGATGGCCTTGCCAGTATGGTCCAACAAATAAGCCCGTAAGTTTGAGGTGCCCCAATCGACCGCGATACAAAGGTTTTCTTGCTTAGGCTGTGACGCTTGTTTCATAAACGCCCACCATCAACTACCAAGCTTTGACCTGTAATCATGCGGCTATCATCTGCAGCTAAAAAGAGAACAAGGTCGGCCACATCTTGTGGCTCAATTTTTTCTTGTAGAGCTTGCTGCTGCATTAGCTCAATTTCCGCCTCGGGTGTTAACCAGAGTGCCTTTTGTTTTTCCGTCATGACCCAGCCTGGTAATACCGTATTGACCCTTACTTTAGTTGGGCCTAATTCACGGGCAAGGGCCTTACTTAACCCGGATATACCCGCTTTTGCTGTGACATAACCTGGATACCCGCTTAGACCTAGCATCCAAGAGTTTGAGCTCATATTAATAATGCTGCCACCGCCAGCTTCTCCCATTGACGGCGCGACCGTTTGAGCGGCAAAAAAGTGATGTTTTAAGTTAACCGACATGCATAAATCAAACGCATCTGATGTCAATTCAGACAAAGAGTGTCTCTGGTCATTGGCGGCGTTATTCACCAGTATACGAATCGCCCCCCAATCCTTTAAGCGCGTTTCAATCGTCTCTTTTAAGAGTGCAATATCCGTTAAATCCACTTGATTAAAATGTACTTTAAAACCCAAGCCATTTAAGTACTGAGCCAATGCCTCACCCGCATCCGCATCAATATCAAAAAAACTGACAGCACAGCCCTGTAGCGCCAAGGCTCGAACTAATGCTTCACCTATGCCAGAGGCACCGCCCGTTACCAATGCGTGACGGCCATTTAAACTTGGATAATAAGTAGCGTTAACGCTTTCGCCTTGTGACAACATTAGTGAGACTCCCTTTTCACAGTTGAACCACTTTTACCTACTAAGAAGTCAAGGTCTGCGCCTTGATCTGCTTGCAGTACATGATCTATGTATAACTTGGCATAACCTCGCTGATACTCACTTTCTTCAGCTGACCACTGCATTTTTCGTTTTAACATCTGTTCAGTAGAGACATGCAAATGCAAACCACGTCCGGCCACATCTAGGGTAATTTCATCGCCATTTTCAACCAGAGCGAGAGGGCCGCCGATCGTGGATTCCGGTGCCACATGTAACACCACAGTTCCAAAGGCTGTGCCACTCATTCGAGCGTCACTAATACGTACCATGTCCGTCACGCCTTGCTCTAATAACTTACTCGGTAACGCCATATTTCCGACCTCAGGCATACCTGGGTATCCCTTTGGTCCACAGCCTTTTAACACCATGATGGAATTAGCATCTATCTCAAGTTCTGGATCATCAATGCGGGCTTTATAATCTTCGATATTCTCAAATACCACAGCTTTTCCCTTGTGCTGTAACAAAGACGGGGTGGCGGCGCTGGGTTTTATGATGGCACCCAAAGGTGAGAGGTTACCGCGCAATACAGCAATACCCGCCTTTTCTCTAAGAGGTTTATCAAGTGGCAGGATGACATCATCATTAAAGCATTCAGCACCTGCCATGGATTCACCTAAGGTAACCCCTGTTACTGACTTAGTGTCCATATCAAAGAGGTGTCGCATACGCTCAATTAATCCGGGGAAACCTCCCGCATAATGGAAGTCTTCCATCAAGTATTTACCCGCAGGCATTAAATTCACTAAACAAGGGATTTCAGCGCCGATACGATCCCAATCCTCTAAACTTAAATCCACGCCGACACGACCTGCGATGGCTAATAAATGCACCACAGCATTAGTCGAACCGCCGATAGCGGCGTTGGCACGGATAGCATTTTCAAACGCGGCTTTAGTCAAGATATCAGAGGGTTTTAAGTCTTCTTTCACCATCTCGACAATGCGTCGGCCTGTTAGATGAGATAAGGCTTGGCGTCTCGCATCAACAGCAGGCAAGGTGCCATTTTCAGGCAAAGACATTCCCATGGCTTCAACCAAACACGACATAGTGGAAGCGGTTCCCATGGTCATACAAGTTCCCCGTGAACGAGACATGCCTGATTCCGCTCGCATAAACTCATCCAGACTCATATGACCACCACGAACCGCCTCACTAAACTTCCAAACATCGGTACCGGAACCTATGTCTTTACCACGATATTTACCGTTCAACATAGGACCAGATGACACAACAATCGTAGGTAAATCGACCGAGCAAGCGCCCATTAATTGCGCTGGTGTGGTCTTATCACACCCACCCAACAACACCACGCCATCCATACCATAAGCTCGCATAGACTCTTCCACATCCATGCTCATTAGATTACGAAATAGCATGGCCGTGGGTTTCATTTGGGTTTCACCCAAAGACATCACAGGAAATTCTAGCGGTACGCCACCGGCCTCCCAGACGCCGCGTTTTACGTATTCAGCCAGTTCACGTAAATGCGCATTACAAGGTGTTAATTCGCTCCATGAATTACAAATGCCAATAATGGGACGACCATCAAAACTATGATCGGGTAAACCTTGGTTTTTCATCCAACTACGATGAATAAAACCATCTTTATCTAACTTGCCATACCATTGCTGACTACGTAGTTTTTTGTTTTCTACACCTGATTCATCAAGGTTCACCAAATCTATTTCATCGGTTTTACTTGGGTCTTTTTTATCGGTCATTTGATACTTCCTCGTTCGCGTAAAGCTGCTTATCAGCAGGCTTCTATCGCCAGCAATAGTAGGGATTCTGGATCTAAAATAGGTAACTGGAGCCCAAGCTTGGATAAGCTGGCACCATTAAGAACGAGAGCGTGAGACCACCACATGGGCATGGACTTCATTAAATGTCCTGAAATGGGACTATGCTCTAATACCTTGATTCGGTAATCTTGTTCAGGCAATAAATTCGGTAGTTTAAGCGGTAATGGCTGGGCTTGTTTTGGCATGGAGATTTGACAATATACAAGTACGCCTTGTGTTTGATCTTGGCTTAATGCCCAACTCGCTTGTGCGCAAGCATCCGCGCTAGGTAAGCGCCAGTTGTTACCTTGATGCAGGATATGACGTAGGCTCTTGTAGTGTTCAATCCAGCGAGAAATACTGGCTTTTTGTCCATCATTCGCTTCAAGTAAATTCCATTCAATGCCCAGATGGCCTAATAAAGCCGTTCCCGCTCTGAAATTCACATCATGAACTCGGCTTGTGGTATGGCTTTTATCTGGCCCAATATGCGACCCCATCACCTCTGGCGGAAAAAAGTAACTAAAGCCTTTTTGAATGCTCTGTCTTTCAAGGGCATCATTACAATCAGAAGCCCAAAAGCGCTGACAAAACGCCATAATTCCAAAATCAACCCTAGCACCACCAGACGAGCAGGACTCAAATTCCACCTTAGGAAAGGCCGCATTTAACTCAGCCAGCAAGCGATACAAGGCTTGTACTTGAGCATGAGCCTTGGGCATCATATCTGTACCTGCCTGACTATAGTCTCGATTCATATCCCATTTAACATAAGCAATGTTATGGACATCTAATAAGCTAAATAATCGTTCACGAATATATTGATAGGCACTCGGGTTGGATAGGTCGAGCACTAATTGATTACGGCCTAATACATGAGGGTACTCATTAAGCTGTAAGGCCCAATCAGGATGAGCACGATACAAGTCTGAGTCAGGATTGAGCATTTCCGGTTCAAACCACAAACCAAATTCCATACCCTGCTGATTAACATGATCAATCAGAGGCGTCAGCCCCTCTGGATACTTTGTTTGGTCAACAAACCAATCACCAAGGGCGCGGTTTTCACCATCTCGACCTTTAAACCAGCCATCATCAAGAATAAAGCGCTCAACACCCACCTCTGCAGCCGCATCTGCCAAGGCCTTTAATTGCGTCATATTATGATCGAAGTAAAACGCTTCCCAGGTGTTCAAGTGCACAGGCCTTGCTTTCTCTAATGCTAAAAGGCGCCTAGCATAACGATGGAAGCTCTGACTCATCAGGTTTAAACCCGATTCACTCGTCGCCACAAGTAGCTCAGGGGTGCTAATGGATTCGCCTTTTTTCAGGGTGATTTCACCCGCAAGGTACAGAGCTTCCGCCTGCATATATCGATGGCCTTCCATTGTGTAATCGGCTTTTAATCTATGGTTGCCACTAAAAGCGAGATGCACACCAAAAACCTCTCCCACATGCTCAGAGAAAAATTCATCACCAAGGATGAGGCCAGGAAAGTTAGCATGGGAATTTCGTCCCGCACGATTTTCTTGTAACCAGGTATCAAACCAAGGTGCTATTTGCGTTTGAAACTCCTGACACCAGCGACCATAAAAGCTCATACGTTTAGTAAAGTGAGCGGGCACAGGCAAGGTTGTTGCCAGACGATGAACCGCTAACTCTGCCTCACCTAAGTTACTCAAGGTTAGGCTTTGCTTGAGTATTCCTTCTGGCGTAAGACCTATCATCAAACACACACTGATTGCTGCCACATCATCCGATAGAAAAAGCTTGAAGCCGCTATCAATAATCAAAATATCATCAAGCTTGAATCTCGGTGCCCAAGCCGGCCTATCTATGGCTTGTAACTCCATTGCAGGGGACGCCAACCAGCCTAACCCAGCTTCTGGTAATAAACTCATTGGCGCAGGTTGATCTAACATTGCCTGGGGAATACTGCCCTGCTGACTTAAATTTAATGCTGACAGGCCCGTCAATAAAGGTAGGCTAGAACCAAAGTAAATTAACCTTGGAGCAGCATCCACAGGGCAAAAGAGAATCAGCGTTTTAGCCCCGTCATCTTGCCTAAGATAGCCCTCTTGGGTTTTCATTATCTGTTTCATCGTCATGCCATTAACCTTTAGTCGCGCCCAATGTTAGGCCCGCGATAAAGTGCTTCTGCATGGCAAAGAACAGAATAACAGGCGGCAATGCAGCGATAATTGAGCCCGCTGAAATCAACTGCCATGAAGCTAGCCATTGTCCCATAAGGGCACTGATACCTGCCGTCACAGGTCGTACTTCATCACTTTGAACGAGAATAAGCGCCCAGAAATAGTCATTCCAAATAAAGGTGAAAATGAGAACCGACAAGGCGGCGATGGCAGGACGCACAAGAGGTAGCACCACATACCAGAAAATTTTCAACTCACTCACACCTTCAACACGTGCCGCTTCAATCAATTCATCGGGCAAACCAATAATGAAGTTGCGCATAAAGAGAGTGCAGAACCCGGTTTGAAAGGCGATATGAAACAAAATCAAACCTGTGGCGGTATCGTACAAGCCCATAGAAATGGTCAGATCACGTACCGGAATCATCAATATCTGAAAGGGTACGAAGTTGCCTCCAATAAAGGCAGCAAAAAGCAGGATATTACCTCTGAACTTAAACTTGGCGAGGGCGTACCCTGCCAACGTCGACAGAGCAACCGCGCCGATTACAGCGGGTAAGGTTATCAATACGGAATTTAATAAATAACGCGCCATGGGGGTCGCAGTAAAAACCTGGGTATAATTTTCCAGAATCATCCACTGCTCAGGGATGCCCCAGTAATTCCCCATATTAATGTCTGCGACAGAACGTGCCGATGTCATCATCACGGCAATTAAAGGTAACAACCACATTATTAAGGCAATCCAGATCGCTACGCGATAACTAATATTGACCGATTTTGATAGTTTTTCTATTGGAGTTGGAAACATTAGGCTTTCTCACTCTTCAGCATGCGCCATAGGAAATAGGCAATGTAGACATCCATAATGAGGAACAATACGGTCGCAATGGCAGCACCATAACCGACTCGATAATTGAAAATTGATTGCTCATACATGAAGTAAGCCAGTACATTGGAAGTACCAAAGGGCCCACCAGCCGTCATGGTTGCGACCAAATCGAAACTGCGTAAGGCACCTATCACAGTCACCACAATGGCAATAAAGGTGGCAGGTCTCAGCTGAGGTAAAATTACATACCAAAGCATTCTCCAACCATAAGCACCGTCTAGTCTCGCTGCCTCTAACTGGTCTGGGCTCAAGTTATTCAAACCTGTGAGATATAAGATCATGCAATAGGCTATTTGAGGCCAAAGACCCGCTGCGATTATGCCAAAGGTGACCCAGTTCTCGTCGGATAACACGGCAATAGGTTCAAGCCCTATACTGGTTAATGCGATATTAAAAAGGCCATAAGTCGGATCATAGAACCAAGCAAACACAAGGCCGACGACCACTTGAGAAATAACAAAGGGGAAGAAAAATAACGACTTAACTAAACGAATACCCAGTACTTTTTGATTAAGAAACAGGGCTACCGCTAAGCCAAGAGGCGGTGCCAACATGTAAAAAACCATCCAATAGATATTGTTTTTTAACGCTGACCAAAATTGTTCATCTTCAAATAATTCAAAATAATTATCTAGACCAATAAAAACTTTATCACCAAGTCCATCCCATTCATAAAAGCTCAATAACACACTTTGACAAATAGGCAGAATGACGTAGACCACAAACATAATGAGCGCGGGTGCTAAAAATAACACTGGCATCCATTGTTGCTGTCTGCTGTGGAGCTTCTGCATGAACAACTTACCTCTTATTTTTATCATTATTTGATGTCAGAAAATGAGACTAACATCACATTCAAAACAAATAATGGAACAAAGTTTCAATTTATGCAAGTTATTAAAATACTGCTGCTTTTCTTGACATTTTGAATTTACACACAAATAATGGAATGGAGTTTCATTTTTTATAAATTGTTTGAAAATGTCACTTTAACTAAATACCTTCGCTAGTCATATGCTGCATAAGAGTAGATACTTAGCGCCTCTTTCATAGCCCTATTTTAAGGAGATTAAAATGGCAGAAACCGATGCTAAATCCGGTGGATCATCGCTTAGCAAAGCTCTGATGGTTTTAAAAGAAGTGTGTTGTGCTCAAGATCCAATGCGCTTTGCAGACCTAGTTGAACGCTCTGAACTACCCAAAGCCACCGCCCATCGCATACTTAATACGTTAGTCGATGAAGGCCTAGTCCGCTTTGAAGATAATTCACAACTTTATCATCCAGGGTACGGATTATTAGAGTTGGCACATAAAGCTTGGTCCAGTATGGACATACGTGACCTTGCAGCAGATCAAATGAAAAACCTTTGGCAAGAAACAGGCGAAACCATTCACCTTGCCGTATTAGATCGCGGTGATGTGATTTATATCGACAAGATGGAAAGCCAAAAAAGCCTACGCTTATTTTCAGCTGTGGGAAAAAAAGGCCCTGCGTATTGCACGGGTGTAGGTAAAGCCATGATTGCTTACTTACCTGAGAATGAATTGGCAGATGTGATTAGCCAACAAAGTTTTTTCAAACACACGAATACCACCTTAGACAGTGAAGAAAAGCTGAGAAAAGAATTAGAGACGATACGCCAAACGGGTGTGTCCCTTGATATGCAAGAACATGAAGAAGGCATTCAGTGCGCTGCTTCAGTGATCTTTAATTACCGAAACGAACCGATTGCCGCGCTCAGTATCACAGCTCCTGTGTTTAGAGTTGATGATGAACGATTTGATTTTTTTCAAAAACGTATCAAAGAAGCCTGTCAAGAAGTGTCCAAACGTATGGGGGCAATGGCCTCCGCGTGATGTTGAGCTAAAGGCGTCACGCTTTAATCATGCAAAATATTAGGATTTAACCAACAATGGCAACCATAAAATTAAAAAATGTCATCAAGCGTTTTAATGAAATCGAAACCATCCATGGTGTTGATCTGGACTTACAAGACGGCGAATTCGTTGTTTTTGTCGGCCCTTCTGGCTGTGGTAAATCGACCTTATTAAGACTGATTGCCGGTCTTGAAGACATTACAGAGGGTGAACTATTAATAGACGATATTAATATGAATCAAGTCTCACCCGCTGACCGAGGTGTTGCCATGGTCTTTCAATCCTATGCCTTATACCCTCATATGACCGTTGAGGAGAATATGAGCTTTGGCCTTCGCATGACAGGTTCAGACCCAGAACTGATCAAGCAAAGAGTGGGGCACGCTGCTAATATTTTGCAACTTGAACCCATGTTAAATCGCAAACCAAAGCAGTTATCAGGAGGTCAACGCCAACGTGTTGCCATTGGTCGCGCCATTGTTCGTGAACCCAAAGTATTTTTGTTTGATGAACCGCTTTCTAACCTAGACGCTGAGTTACGTGTTGATATGCGCATCCAGATTGCCAAACTACATCAACAGCTTAGCGCAACCATGGTCTATGTTACTCATGATCAAGTAGAAGCCATGACACTGGCTGATAAAATAGTGGTATTGCGTGATGGTAATGTAGAGCAAGTCGGCTCGCCTATGACGCTTTACCATAATCCGGTTAATGAGTTTGTAGCCGGCTTTATCGGTTCTCCTAAGATGAATTTCTTAGATGCTGAAGTTGTTAGGGTCAACCCCCAAGACCTCACTATCAAACTCAGTCAGCAGGAAGTGACTCTGCCCGCCATTGCCAATACTTGTAAAGTTGGCGATAAAGTACGTATCGGTATTCGCCCTGAACACCTAGTCGAACACAATGAAGATTGTGGTTTTAACATTCAGGTCAATGTTGATGTAGCTGAACATCTTGGCGGTGTCAGCTTCTTATATGCCAACTACCAAGGTGAAAGCTTAACCCTTGAAGTTGCTGGTAACGATATGAGCCGCCATGGGGATGTATTATCCGTTGGCGCTCAACTATCCCATTGTTACCTATTTAATCAAGCTGGTCTGTCCATTCTAGAAAGACCCGTGCCTAGTCGAAAATAAGTCCTACCCCATAATCGCAAGGCCTCTCTTGTAGAAAATAAGTCCTAGGCGTAATTCACTCACCTTTGAGAAGAATTACGCCCATTAATACCTACCCATTAATTCCTACCCAATAATCGCAAGGCCTCTCTTGTCGAGCATCACTCAGCTAACAAAGGCTAATAACCCTTCGATAAAGATGACTATGTTTTTATTGTCAAAATTGACTACTGAAATTTTGACAATAAAAATTTTGCCAACTAGATTTAATCGATCAAACATAGTCTTACATTAGCCCTCTGTTTAGCAGGGCTAATAAAGAAGGATTCATTAAATCAGGGATGACACATGTTAGTTGCAGACAGACAAGAACCGAATCTAGTTGACCTAATTTCGCCATCTTATCCACCTATGACAGAGTTTAATTCTTCTTATTTTTCAGATAGCTATCATCAAATAACCCATCAGGTCGTCTCAAGGTTAGCGGCTTTTGAAGGCCTTAACCTGGCGCAAAAGCATCTCCTTATTCAGGGAAATCAAGGCTCAGGTAAAACAAGTATATTAAAACAAATTCAGCATACGTTACTGACAGATGAAGCCATCCCTCAAGAATACAAACACCTTAGTGTGATTAGATTTAATGAACATGAATATGGTATTCGAACGATTCAAGGGCTTTGTCAGTGCGTGTCTGATCACATGGAAGCAAGAGCGCAAGTTCACTCTTTTGCCCTACCGCCGTTACATAAGAGCCAAATTCAAGCTAGCCCGTCAGACCATTGGTCTCATTTAATAAACTGGCTTAAAGACACTCAAACCTTGCTCCTTATCCTGATTGATAATATTGATTGTCTTTTAAAACAATTAGATAAAGATGACTATGATTTTGCTGTTAAAAATATATTTGCGGCAAAACAGCCACATTATCGCCTCATTGTCAGCAGCACTATCTCTCACTCTAGTCTCGATGTTTTTACGCCCATACAAATACCCTCTTTAGATAAGAATCAGGCTCATCGTTTTTTACAAAACAAGATAGAAGCATTACCAGTGACAGCACAAAATCAAGCCATTCTCGCCTTGAACCTTAATGGCAATAAACTGGAAACAGTGCGGTTATTGACACAGGCTAATGCCAAAATACTGGCACATTTTCATCAGGCTTTTTTACAATCCCCTAGCGCCACCTGTTATCAGTATCTGGCTTTTATCTTGAACCAGTTTCAAAGCCAATTTTGCTTCCATATAGAACGACTTTCTGCACAACAACAAGTCATAGTCCATGCATTAGGCTGTCATTGGCAGGCCTCTCAAGTGGCTAACCTTACAAGAAGCACTCACCTCCCTAGTAAAAGTATTTCAGCTCAACTGACACAATTGGAAAAACAGAACGTCATTGAGAAAATCCCTAGTACTAATAAAAACCATTATTACCGTCTCACAGATAGACGCTTTCAGCTTTGGTACTTGCTCAGTTTTGCCAACCATAAAGTCCAAAAGGAGATAATGCAGACTTGCCACCTCATGGGCTATTTAACAAAGGCGATACCCTATGCAAATAGAGACCATGGTATTGATAAGCAAGATTCAAATCTTTGTCGTAGTCGACTAGAATCCAGCCGTTATGAGAGCGCATTATCACTTAATCATGATATTAAAACAGAGGAACTCACTCACTTATTTATACATGCCTCTGACTTTGTTTTATCCATTAAAAACAAGGGTAATAATGACGCCATTAAGGGGCAGGATTATTGCGAAAGTGCCAGCCAGTACTTCAAAGAGCAGTTACCAGGTGAACGACTCACCTTCCTATTAAATGCAGCGTGTCGCGGTTATGAGCAGGCCTATTTGGGTTTAATCAGTCTGTTTGACCTTGCCGATACGCCCGGTCAGTTGGCTTTAGCCTATCAAATCAACCACGCACTTTGCCTAAGCGCCCAACGCCAAGGTTATGACTTCTCATCAAGATTATTATCGCTTTATCTGAGCCAAGGCGTGATGCAAGCCGAGTGCATTAAATTGGCCCATGAATTTTATACTATTGAAGAACCCGAGCCCGTAACCTTATTACTGCAAAGTTTTACGAGTATCTGGAGTGGGCAAACAGATACAGGGAAGCACCTGTTAAACACTTACCTTGAAAAAACAGACTTAAACGCATTAGAACCGATGGCGTTCGAGTGGCTAGTTGAGTTACTGATACTGCTAATGAGTAAACAGGAGTGGGCCTATTTAACTCAGATATTTAACTTTCATAATAAGGATAAAACGCTTGATAACTCACTTAAAGGCCAATCTTTGGTACTTTATTATGGCCTATTAACACTCAAGCCTAAGTTAGATGATAAAGAGCTAAATGACACCCTTGCCATGCCGCCAGAACTTAAAGAAGCAGTGCATACTCTGGTAGATTGCGTCTCGCGCATGGGCGAAAAGTATTGCTAAAACATAATGACCCTTCTGACACGAAAGGGCCATTATAGGGCTTCTTTACGCCGCTTTTTTCGCCTCACGAACTAAGGGCTCAAGTACTGACCACCATTGCGTTAGAGTGACCTCCTTCACGAGCTCAGTAAAGTTAATTTTTATACCCGCTTTACGCCACTTTTCAATCAAAGCCATAGCACGGATAGAATCTAAACCCAGATAAATAAGGTTCTCATCAAGGTCAACTTCATCTATTTCAAGGTCCAAAATGTCTGCCACGTCTTGTTGCATACCGATTAACGTTAACGAGTCTGTCACTTTCATATTCGCTGCAATCTCAACTATCGCTTGTTGCAAGTGCTTAACGGCCCCGCATCGTCCTGAAACATATTCCAGCGTGCTCTTGTGTTCATTCAGGCTAAAGTCAGCAATCGCGTCCCCTATGACAAAGGGCTTCACATCTAGCATAAAAGCGTCCAGTGCTGTGGCTTGCACCCCGATATGACCATAAATGCCACAAATGACCAGCTGGTCTCTGCCTTCTTCGTGTAGGAACTCAAGCAAAGGGGATTTTTTAAACGCACTATAACGCCATTTAGTGTATTGAATATCATCGTCTTCGGGCATTAAGGCTGCGACAATCTCAGTATCTTGCTGTAACCCTGTGCCCCAAAAATCGGTTAATAAAGCACGCTCTTCTAGATCTTGATTGGCAGGCTGAGCGGTATAGATAATGGGAATACCCGCCGCTTTTGCGGCTTTTTTTAGATTAACAATATTTTGAATTAACTCAGGCACAGGGCTTTTTTGTGTATCAAAAAAGTTAACAAAATATTCCTGCATATCATGAATGAGCAATACCGCTTTATCGGCTTGAATTGTCCAATCAACTTTATTGACGGGAAAGCTATCTGTGTGTGGTAACTCATATTGCGCAATTTTAGGGATAGCCATGATGGTAAATGTTCCTTATTCGGTTAATGTTTAACAACTCGGGTTAATAATGAATGTCATCATAAAATACGGTGTGATTAGGTCGCTGAGGCGAGCTCTTGTGTTTTTTCTGTAGGGTTTTCAAGCGTGCTATCGACAAACTTGGCTTGGCGCAGCGGGCGTAAACTGACGGCCATTAATAAACCTAGCGCGGTGGCACCTAGCCCAAAACTCAATACCGACATGGCAGGCGCAAATATTTTTGATAAAGCCCCCAACCCAACGGCACCGACTGAGTCCCCCGTTACATCCTGCGCGCTCCATAAGCTACTTACCCGGCCCATTAAATGATCGGGTGTATTGCCCTGTACAATGGAATATTGCAGTAACGACGCGATTGATCCTAGGTAGCCATACACCACCAAGATAAGCAGAAACACACCGTAGTGATTCACAAGTCCCATAGCACTAATGGCAATAAAACAACCCAGAGAGGTATAAATGAGCACCATGCCAGGCTTGGTTAATTGCTTGACCCAACCTGAGGTTAGGGCACCTGCCATGGCGCCAAGCGGTATCGCTGAATACATAAACCCAGCACTTGCGGCATTACCTGCAAAGGTTTCTAAGGCTAATGCAGGGAACATGACACGTACCGCCGTTGCCAGTGTTTCCAAGGTACCAAACAAGACAACACAGCCAACAACCTTGTGACTAAATAGAAATTGAATGCCTTGGTACAAGGACTCCAGAGGATTATCAGGCACCTTAAACTGTGGCAGCATTTTAGGTAAGAAGAAAAGAGGTAATAAGGTTCCAAGCGTACCAGCAGAGGCTGCGAAGTAGTTCCAGCTAACATCACCCATAAGGATCAAAAAACCACCAATGGCGGGCGCTAACACCATGCCTAAGCGAATGGTTAACATACTTAAAGCCGCTGCTTGAGGTAGGTTTTTTCGACCCACTATGATGGGTAAAGACGCCATTAATGCCGTCATGCCTAATCCACCAAAAAAACCATCCCAAATAGATAACAAATACAAAGCAAACAATGATGGTTCGCTCATGACACTGTTTAATGCCAGCGCGGCAAAGCCAATACCACAGGTACCTCGCGCGATAAGAATCAGTTTTCGTCTATCGTATTTATCAGCCAATACTCCACCAATTAACAAACCGGCAAACAAACCAATGCCATCAAGCGCCATGATCATGCCCACCTGCAAAGATGAACCTGTCATCTGATGAACTTGAATGGGCACAGCAACCGTCATCATGCCTAAGGCTAATACGGACATGAGGCGGGCAATAAATATCATACGAAAATGTACATTCGACTTGAGTAAACTGAAGTCGAGTAAGAACTGAGGTTTTGTCATGTATTAATCGTCTATTAAGTAATAAATAAAGTTAAAAAATGTGAATGGAAACAAGGCTGAAGCCGCCAATTCTGCTTTACGGCTAGCCTGTCAAAGTCCCTAATTTATCCAGTATGGTTTTCAGCTTGATAGCCACTTCTGCTACGTTTTCTGGGGATATCATATCCTCATGGCTCGCATCGAAATGATGCTTCTGTAACCCGTCTAAATAAGGTAACCAATGTGTGTCCACATCATAATGTTGAGGCAAGGTTTGTTGCGCAATAAACAAGTTCGCCTCGCCTTTGAAACGACCGGTTGTTGCACTGGATAAGAGCCTGACAGAGTCAGCATAATTGGCTTCGATATCGTTAAACATAGTGAGTCTTGCTTGGCTCAGTTCATCGTCCTGAATATTATTAGCATTCAGGAAAAGAGCTTTTTCACGTTCAATTTCCTCTTGCTCCTGCTCATTCATAGGGCCATCCCAGTCTTGCCCTTCTGGTGGATAAGTATCGAGCAGGCCTAAGAAGGCAACCTCTTCACCCGCCTCTTGTAACCTTACCGCCAAACCTTGAGCAATATTGCCGCCAAAGGAGTAACCCAATAGGTGATAGGGTCCTTGGGGTTGTATTTCACGAATCAAATCCAGGTAAATGGAGATGGCATCATCCATATCTAATGCATCAGCCATGGCGCCATCGGCTCTTGGTGATTGCAAACCATGGACAGGATAGTGTCCTTTCAAGTGTTTAGTTAGCCCTGTATATTGCCAAGCATAACCAGAGGCTGAGTTAATGCAGAAGAGACCCGGCCCTGCGCCTGATCGAATCGGTAAAAGCTGGCCTAGACCCGCTTTAGATGCATCATTCAAGGCGTTTTCATCATTTAGTAATAACGCGAGTTTTTCTACCGAAGGGGATACCATTATTTGCCCAATACTGACCGGATAATCCAGGGTTTTACGAATTTCGGCAGTGAGTTGCATGGCCAATAATGAATGCCCACCTAAGGCAAAAAAGTCATCCTCAGCACTCATGCTCTCGCAACCAAGCACTCGACTAACGATCTTGGCTAAGTCAGCTTCTAAACCTTCCCTCGGCGCTCTCCCTTTAGTAGCGACTAAGTCACTGGGTAGTGGCAGTGCTTTTCGATCTAACTTACCGTTGGCACTCAGTGGGAAGTCCAGCATAAGCATAATTACCACAGGTACCATATGAGCAGGCAAACGATGACTTAACTCGGCTCTTAATTGATTTGTATCCAGTGATTCGCCTTCTTTGGCGATGACATAAGCCACCAACTGACGATCATCTGCCCCTGATAACAGAGCATTTTGAGATGCTAAGGTCTTAGCGCATACAAGAGCTTGTTTAATACCACCTAGCTCAGTAATAGCCGTTTCGATTTCTCCAAGCTCAATACGTTGTCCACGAATCTTCAATTGATCATCACTGCGTCCTAAATATTCAACCTTGCCAGAGACTAACCAACGAACCAGATCGCCGGTGCGATACATTCTTTGCCCTTCACTAAAGGGGTTTGCCATAAAGCGGTCAGCGGTCAGACCGGATCGGTTTAAATAACCGATAGCGAGCTGGTCTCCAGCCAAATACAACTCACCCGGCACTCCTATGGGTACCTGTCGCAAGAAGCTATCAAGCACATAAAGCTGGGTATTCCAGACAGGCAAACCAATCGGCACACTGTTACCCAAGCTTTCATTGAGTTCATCACCAAAAGCGGGACAATAACTTACATCGACAGCCGCTTCCGTTGGGCCATACAGGTTATGTAAAGGAGCATTCAAATATTGAGCATAATGAAGTGATAATGCTTTAGACAGGGCTTCGCCCGAACAAAATACTCGTTTCAAACTGGGGGCGACTAGATCACCTTGTTTGAAACGGACTGAAATAGAAGCCATAAAAGCAGCCAGCATAGAAGGGACAAAATGCATCGTTGTGACCTGATAATCTTCTATCAGGTTTAGTAAGGCTTCAGGGTCTTTATGGGCTTCAGGTGGAGCCATCATCAAGCTAGCACCTTCAATCAAGGGCCAGAAAAACTCCCACACTGACACATCAAAACTACAGGGTGTCTTTTGTAGAATCACGTCATCGGCTTGTAATGGGTATTCTGCCTGCATCCAATGAAGACGGTTTACGATCGACTTATGGGAGACCAAGACACCTTTTGGTTTCCCTGTCGAACCTGAGGTATAGATAATATAGGCTGCTGATTCAGGGTTCAGTGGTGCTTTATTCCCTGTATTTCCCATGGGGTCACTGGCAGGTTCAGGCAGACTATCCAGTAATATCAAGTCACCCAAAGTTGCGAATCTTGCCCCATATTCACTGAGCGTGATGATGCACTTAGGTTTGGCATCTTCAACCATATACGTAAGACGATCATCAGGATAAGCCACATCTAAAGGTAAATAGGCGGCTCCTATCTCAAGAACACTGTTAAAGGCTAAGCTCAATACCACGCTACGCGGTAGAGCAACGGCGACAATATCGCCTTCCCTAACACCTTGAGCTTGCAATAGAGCGCCAATAGCCAATACTTGTGCGCGCATTTCTCGATAGCTTAAACGACAAGAGGTATCTTGTAGTGCCAATGCATCAGGGGTTTTAGCGGCTTGTATCGCCATCAAACGACTAAGGTCATTAACCTCAAGAGCATGATGAGTTTGGTTCACCTCCTGGTTTAATTCGACCTCAAAAGGCAATCGTAAATCCCATTGGGCAAGCGGTTTTTCAGGCATTTCAAGCACGTCATCAAAGATCTTTTCTAAGCGTTGTGCCACTTGTTGAGCAATCCCTTGAGTATCTCGATATTCAATCAATATATGCAATTCATCACTGGGTAATACAAGGAGTGTTAACGGGTAATGGGTATAACCGCGATTATCTATCTCGGTGAGTTTGGCTCCTTGGTAGTCCTTGGCATACCAATCACTGTTATCGGGATAGTTCTCAACCACCAGCAAGGTATCGAATAAGGTATCGGCTCCAGCTAATCGTTGAATGTCAGCTAACCCTAAAACATCATTTTCCAGCAGTTGAATTTGCTGTTCTTGTAAATCACTCAACTGGGACAATAAACTGCTGTCAGGCTTTAGCGTTACTCGCACCGGAATCGTATTACTAAACAGACCTATGTGTTTTTCGATACCTTCAATAGCCCCAAACCGTCCCGAGACAGGTGTACCAAATATCACGTCTTCACGTCCTGTTAGGCAAGCTAATATGCTTGCCCAAATTCCTTGCATCAGGGTATTTAAGGTTAACCCTTGTTCGCGTAACAAGGCATTAAGTTGCTGCGTTTTCGCTTGTCCCAGTGTGAGAGAAATTTCTTGAACCTGATCCTGAGTTGGCACCTCTTCAAAGGCAATACTAGGTATGCAGCCATCTAATACCTGTTGCCATAGTTGCTCCGCTTGGACCTTATCTCGCTGGTTTAATTGTGCGACCACATTTGAGTAAGGCACAGAGATAGGCTCAAGTTCATCCAGCAAACCCGCATAAGTCGTTAAGAAGTCACTTAACAAGATAGGTGTTGACCAACCATCGACCACCAAATGGTGAGCCGAAATAAAGAGGCTATAACGCTTATCATCATGCTCGATTAAGGTCGCTTTAATAAGGGCGTCCTTGTTGTTTGTTAGATCATACTCATAAGCTAATTCTTCTTGTTCAAATGCCGCTAAAGCACTCACTTGATCCAGCTGATTGAGTTTGCGCCAGTCCTGTTTAGCCAGTGGCCATTCACTCACACCCCTTGGCATTATTTGAATAACACGTCCCAGTAGATGGCTATCAAATTTAGCCAAAAGCTGAGGATGACGTTTGATCACTTGATTAAGTGCCGTTTGAATATCGGCCAGAGCCACGCTGCCTTCAATACTCAGGCGAGTCGTTGAGTTATAGTGACTGCCAGTGCCGCCTAATTGTGATTGGTAAAATAAACCTTGCTGCAAAGGGAGCGCAGGGAGAATATCCATCACAGGACCATAATCACGCTCAATCGCTTCAAGCTGTTGATTATTTAAGCCTTTTTCAGTTAAATCAGCAGCAACCCGGGTTTCAATTTGGACATTACCCTTTACAGACCAGGCGATAATACGTGCTAATCGCATTTCTACTGCTCGGCTTAAAGCATGAATCTCAGCCTCATCCAGCTTCGTTTTATTCCAGCTCCAATGAATGACAAACTGAGGTTGTATACCTGAGTCATCAACAAATACATTTACTTCAAATTCATGCAACAAAGCTTGCTTAGCATCTAAGCAGACAGCAAAACTATCGGCGAAAACCCCTTCTTTTTGTTGTGCTTTCCAGTGCCCTTTTTCTGTCTCAAAGCGGCCGAGATAGTTGAATAACAGCTGACTTGCATTGGCTTTTTCTAGACGAGCGAACTCCTCCTGATATTGCTCATCCAGATAACGCAAACTGGAGAAACCCAAGCCCTTATCTTTGACTGCACGACAGGCCTGTTTCACGCTTTTTAATAAGGATGGAACCTGAGAGTCTTCATCAATTACCTCATCTAAAGTAATCAGTACAGGGTATTCAGTGGTGAACCAACCTAGGGTTTGGCTGATATTTATGTCATCTGAAATTTCTTCACGTCCATGACTTTCAAGGCTGACTTTTAGCTGAGTTTGTTGTGCTAATGACATCAAACTCGCGCTCACGGCCGCCAGCAAAGCTTCATCAATACGGACATCCGTTAACGCCGTGAAGTCATGTAATAAGCTTTGTGAAACCTGAGTTGATAACACAGTCCTAAGCTGTCCTAGCGGTACCCTATCATCTTGTAATTCTGCTTTTGTTTCGAACAAGGCAGGACTGGGCTTGGCGAGAATATCACGCCAGAAGTTTGCCTCGATTTGCCTATCATTAACCTGACGATAAAGGGCCTGCGACCAAGTATTTATGCCCGTTTCTTCTAATACTTGAGCCTCTTCTTGATTCAACACATGGGCTTTAAGTTGAGGTAACAAGATGCGCCAAGAGACCCCATCCACTAGGACATGGTGAGCTAAGACCATCAAGGTTTGCTGGCCTTGTTTGTCCACCAAGATGATCAGTTTAAATAGCTGATTATTGGCAAGATTTAAGGTCTGGCTTTCGACTTTAAAGATATTATCAAGGTCCGCGCTTGCTAGTGAATTAAGGGGTTGATAAGTAACCGCTTCATCAAGTTTTGTTAGCATGTCCGCCATAGTCAAAATATGATATTCACCCGCTTGATAAGCTAAACGCATCACTGCATGCTGCTTTACCAGCCCAGCAAGCCCTGCTTTTATTTGCTGGATTTCAAGGTGAGATTCGATCGACAACAAGACACCTTGTACATAACTGGTTTTGTCATCGAAAGTTTGTGTGAACCACTGCCACATGGGCAGAGCTTGAATAAGCCCTTCTTGAGGTAATATTTGCCTATCATCAAGGGACGTCATTACACTTGCCATCTTGTCTAAGCTGCGTGCCGCAAAAATATCTCTGGGCCTTAACTGATAACCCTGCTTGCGCAATAAGGTTCCAAGACCCATGGCCGAAATGCTATCCCCCCCTAGGTTAAAGAAATCATTTTCAATAGCCACATGTTCCAAATTAAGCTGATCAGCAACCGCCTGACATAAAATAGCTTCTGCTTTATTTTGAGGTAAACGACTGACATTGTTATTGCTAACACTAATATCCGGTAGGGCGTGTTTGTCTATTTTACCGTTAATATTTAATGGCCAAGCATCCAATATTTTTAACGCAGAAGGCTGCATATAATCCGGTAGAGTTTGAGCGATTTGGGCCTGTAATTGGACCTCATCAAGCTCATTTTTGAGCGGTTTTTCTAACGTGCAGTAAGCCAGTAATCGATGTGACTGGCCCTGTTTTTTGGCCAGCACCAGACTGGTTTCCACCCCTTCAATGTGACTAATCGCGGCTTCAACTTCCCCTAACTCAATACGAAAGCCTCGCACTTTCACCTGATCATCACTACGACCCACAAATTCCATTTGACCCGAGTCACGCCAACGTACCCTATCACCAGTACGGTACATAAGCTCACCTTGAACAAACGGATTGGCAACAAAACGTTCGGCTGTCATTGCCGCTTGGTTTAGGTAGCCTTTCGCCATACCTGCGCCATGTAAATATAATTCGCCTAGCACTCCAATGGCACAGGTTTTTAAATTCTGATTTAGCACATAGGCATGGGTATTCAGCAGGGGTTTACCAATAACAGGAATAACATCATCTTTTATCGAGGCGCTGATGGCATCGACTGTAAATTCGGTTGGCCCATAGAAGTTTTGCACTAATAAATCTGGATAAGCCGCCAGTCTCGCCCAAAGTTTCGCGGGGACGGCCTCGCTGCCTATCATAATAAGGCTGGGTTGGTGCAGGCCTTCCATCAACCCCTTATCCAACATCTGGTTTAATAAAGAAGGCGGCAAGTCTAAAGCATGTATTTTGTCACGCTGAACCAAATCCACCAAAACCTGAGCATCTCGGCGCTCTTCTTCATCATAAAGAAATAAAGTTTGACCCGATAACATCCATAAAATCTGTTCAAACGAGGCATCAAAAGCGAAAGAGGTCACATGGGCGGCATTAAGCGCCACAACTTCAATTCCTGTATTGTCAGATTTAGCGAGTTTATCGAGTGTCTGAGCAAAGATACTTTGTTGATGATTACGCATCAGGTTAAGCAAAGCGCCTTGGTTATTCATGACACCTTTGGGTTTGCCCGTAGACCCTGAAGTAAAGAGAATATAAGCCAAATCCGATGACTCTAAATGTGGCAGTTCTGCTCGAGTAACCTTTGTTTTTATCAGCTCCAATTGTGTCAAGCTAAGGCAGTTATTAGCACCAGATGCGACCAGGCTAGACACTTCTTCAACCAGAACAAGTTTAGGTTTGGCTTGCTCTAAAATGCTATTAATACGTGCTGTGGGATACCCCAAATCTATGGGCAAATAAATAGCACCGACTCTAAATATTGCCAACATAGCAATAATCGTTTGTGGGCCTCTGGTTAAAGCAACACCCACCACATCACCTTTTTTGATAGCCATTTGTTTGAGCTTTAGCGCTCTTTTATCAACTGCGTTTGATAGCTGTGCAAAGTCCCAAGCTTGGTTCTTATAAAGCAATGCGGCTTTATTAGGCGAGTGTTTTGCAAAATGGCTCAGGCTATCAAGTACCGAATTGTTTGTTTCTGGATACGTTAACGATGGCCCTGTCGCCCAAGTTCGAATGAGATTATTTTCGCTGCTTGGCAAATGAGAGAGCGCGGCCAATGTAATATCAGGATTTTGTTGAATTTGCTCAATCATATGGCTAAAACGGGCAAGATGCAGCTTAAGTGATAGCTCACTATAACGCCCTGCATTAGCTGATATTTCAAGCGTTAAGCCCCCCTCTCTTACGCTGGGTGAAAACTCTATATCATCAATTGGCCCTGCAGATAACAGATGATTAACCAGCTCCACACCGTCAATACTCGGCGCTTTTATAAAGGGTTTGTAGTTTAAAATAGGGCCAAATAATGGCTGGCCTACACTGACTAGATCTCTCTGTATCTGCTGTGCTTCATACCTTTGTCGAGGGCGAATTTGGCGCAACGCCTTGTTCATAGCTCGCGTCACTTGCATCAAGGTCATATCAGCATCGAGAGCTAGCTTAAGTGGTAAAACATTAACCACAGGGCCAGTTGCATTCAATGCCACACTGCCAAGTCGTCGCATAAAGGGAAAACCAAGACAAATATCCTGCTTACCAGAAACGAGATACAAATAAGCAAAAACACTTGCCATAGCGACTTCGGCATCCATCAGCTTCGCCATGCTCTTGCCAAAAGAAGGGGTTTTGAAAAAGGACGAACTAATGCACTTTTCTAATCTAATGACACCAGCTTGTGTACTTTCTCCTGCGCCAGTTATTAGGGCAACAAGCTCGGGTAAAACATCCGTATATTCAGACCAAAATATCTTATCCTCTTGATATGAAGATGAGCTTTCATATGCTTGATATTCTTCGATAACATCAATAAAAGAGGTAAAATCAGGGGTGATAGCCTTCATGTTAGTCGCATTATATAGATCAATTATGGCATCACTGATGGTACTAAAACTGTAACCATCTAGATCAATATGATGGTACCTCTGATACCAAAGCCAATGAGGTTTAGCAGCATCCCCTATTTGAATAAGGCAATGGCGATACCTTGGACGGCCCCCCGTTAAGCTTATCTTCTGTTTTAGATCTTCTTGCATCCAATGCAATGCTGACACCAAAGGCTCAGTGGCTTGACTCAAATCTAAATACTCAAGCACACCCTGCAAACTAGGCTGAGGCTTGAATTCTTGTACGACACCTTCATCTGTTTCCTGGTACACACTATGTAAAGTATCGACCTTAGACAGCACTTCATCTATGGATAAAGACAAACCTTCACTATCAAAATATCCACTCGCAGAGTCGATGGAAATTTCTATGTAATGGGCCACATTGAATTCACTTTGCGTTTGGCTTAACTGCTCAGCAAACCAAATACCTGCCTGTGTAGGGATAAGTGAATGAGTTGTAAATTTATGAGTGTGCATGCGCGTCTGCATGGAATGTCCTTAAAATCTTAAAACCGAAAAAGCATGATAGTTGTGCTAAAACCTAATTTATCGACGAATATCCAACCAATTCGTTTCTATAAACGCCAAACAAGCCGCTTTATCTTCAGGCCCGAATTGATTCTCCCAACCTAGAGGAACTGGGCTAAAATCGGGCCAGATGCTGTATTGCTGATTGGCATTTTTAAGTACATAAAACTGATTTTTTTCATCATCAAAAGGATTGATATAAGTTTGCGACATAGTAAATTCCCTTTATAAAATAGGTTTTATTATTAATCGGTAAGGTAAAAATCAGGTCAGTAAGTGCGATAAACCGTCGATCAGGCCGCCACGCCAACACAAGCGTTCGTGCCCACCCTCATACATGCGAAAAGCCAATCTGTGCTCTTGCTTTTCAAGTTGACGATAAAGGTCTTTGCTAAGGTCAATCATGATGTCTTCCTGACTGCCGACTTCCATAAAAATATTAAGCGGCGTATGTTCACCTAGGCCGTCTGCAACCCGACGACTTAACTCTCCTAATGGCTGATTAAGGTCAGAACTTTGGTTTTGTGTTCCCGCTTTTAAAGCCGTATTGTCCGGCCACCAAAAAGAGCCTGATTGAGACAAGATAGAGGCGAAATTGTGAGGCCAATTGAGCCCTGCATACATGGCAGCTAACCCCCCTAAACTTTGACCTGTCACTACCCTCTGCTCTGGGTCTTTTGAAACCGAGTATTGTTTTTCGACTTGAGGTAAAAGGTTGTTTTGCAGTGCCAACCAAAATTCAGGGTTACAGCCCATGTCATCAAACCGATATTGTCCGTTAATTTCGTCAATAAAAAGGTAAACGGCAGGGGGAATCTGTGCCTTGAGTGTGGCACTTTCTAGGGCACTAAAAATAGGTAAACTGTGAGTCCAAAAGCTACCATCAAGGATAATAACCAGAGGCACTTTTTTATCCGAATGGGCACTGGCAGTAGAAAAAGCCCAAGCATCTCGCTGCAAATTACTAGCTGGAATTTTCCAACTAAAATCAGTTAATTTTACCGATCTAGTTTGCCCTTGTGCTGCATCAAATTCAGCCCAACTGGCTTGGCTTAAGGCTTTATCTAAATGAAGAGGTGAGCGCGTTAGCCCCCATAAACAGCCTCCTAGGTTATATTTATTAAGTGGGTCCTTACGGGCTAAAGGCCTAATATTCAGAAACCAATTTCTATTTAATTGACGCCTCTGTGCAAGGTCGCCTTGAAAATCGGGTTGCACTAAATCTAAAGACACAGGAAAAAAGGAATATCCACCGCGCCATTGGGCACTAATTTGGCAATGAAAAAAACAGACATCCGATTTGTCATAGCGCGTTAATCTCGCCATATCAAAACTGTGATGATCTGTTATCCCATTGATATCAATGTAAATTTCGTCAATATCTGTATTTAACCCTAAGCTTTGGGCAGCATATTGCCAAATAAAAATAACATCTTGTTTGACTGCATCTCGATTCAATATCAAGGGCGCACCTTTAAACTGTAACGCCTGCCACCAAAGGGCAGACCCAATATCTACCCTCTTTCCTGCAACACTTAATAGTGCCTCTTTAATGTCAGAAAACTCCGCTTGTCCTTGCTTGAGCACTTGCACTAACAACCTTCCCACTTTTCATAATTGTTTAAGAAATGACTCAAAAGGAGACATATACTCTACATTTGAGAATGATAACGATTATCATTACATCATACAATATAAAAGGTAAGACAAATTAAAAGTCTCACTTTTTTCAACGGGAGGCTTAATATCGTCAAGGCGCTATACGCTTGTTTAGCAGCAGAAAAAAGGAAGGACTAAGAAAGGAGCGCCAAGGTTAACCAGCTAACAATAGGCGGTTTTGATACAGAAACATCGTCATGGGGAGCTGTGAGAGCTTGATAGTGAACCTTAAGAATACGGCCCTTGTACCAGGTTGGCGATAAAGGATAGCTGAGTCGAAAATGCAAAAGCGACGCCTCTTGATCGAGGTAAATAAGCTCGTTGCTATCAAATTCTAAATAAACACCAAGCGTCGGAAATAGCGCCTTAAACAAGGCCTCTTTGGCGGAAAATATCAGAGTAACAAAGTCTTCAAAACACATTTGAGATAAGCCATTAAATTGGGAAACCTCCCTCTTTGACATTATCTGGTCACACAAACTCAAGGCCAAATCAGGTTTCATTTGTTCTTCAATATCGACCCCTAAACCCAGATAAGAGCTGGCTGAATGGGAAACGATCGTTATGGCAAACTGATTCGAATGAGAGATGGAACCGATTATACCGTGTGGCCATAATGGCTCTCTGTTTTTACCTGTACCCACAATCATGTCAGAGCCAGTAAAACCTTGCGCTTGAGACAGCTTTTGCAAACAAACCCGAGCACAATATCGTCCTGCTAAATACTCACACTGGCGCTTTAATACCGCCCCTTCTACCGCTTCAGGTAGCACCATACCTTGAACCAACAAAGCATCACGAAAGCCGTGAGACACCTCTAGAAGCATTAAATGAGCATTTACATCAGCAGGCAGGAACTGAGTTAACAGAGCGTCAAAATTGGGAGGCTTAAACCTTGAAAGAGACAAATATAAAATCCATTTGTAAATTAAATCTAGAGTGATAATGATTATCAATAGATATTATCTTGTTTAAAAAGTGTGATCAATACTTTGTAAACCAAGTCCTTTTTGCACCTGATAGGGCTTTCTATTAAAATCGATAACTTATTGTTTTAATTATTTTTAAATAAGAGTCTAAGGATGGAGTTTGAAAAACATGCATTTGGTATTGGCGTCATTACTGGCCTACTTTTATCCTGCCTTGATATCCAGTTATCCCATTACCTGCAAAGCCTCTTGTGGCCGGAGTGTCTAGAAATGATTGAAGCAGATTTTCTCGCCTTAGTAAAAGCTGTTGAGGTATTAGCTGAACCGAATTGGGCAGAATGGATAAGCGCTATAGCTGTTGTTGTCGCAGCAGTCCTTGCTCTTTGGCAATTTAAAAGAAATAGTGACCTTGATTTCAACCGAGAAGCGATCAAGAGCTTAAATACTTTTTATCATGATGCATTTTGCTTTATTTACGATCATGATTTGGAGAAGCCTATTAACAAACAAGAAAATTGGAGCTTGGCTTCTGATTCTATCAAACTGGCTGATAAGCATTACCAAAATTTAAAAAAGAACTCTTTGAAAAAAAGTGCAAAGCTTGAAAAAGAGAGATGGCAAAAAAAGCTTCTTGTGCATATTGAAAAAGGAGATTCTAAAAAGAGCTCTCTACGTATGCAATTTTTTACTGGCTTAAGTGAGTGGCAAAGTAATAATGATTCAATGAAAAAGCTCATAGACAATAAAAAAGTTTATATTGGCTCAGGCTTTAGTGAATTCGATGATTTTGGAAATACTGACAAAGGTAGCGGTATCAGCAATATTGCAATCGAAGATATTATTACCATCTATAGCTTTATGCTTGGCTACGAATCAATAACTATTGAAGAACTTAAAAAGGTTTGGATAGCTCAAGAAGAGAAGCATAAGGACATCTGGCCCAAAAATAGCTGCAGAGGCTTTCATCGATTTTTTATAGACTATGTAGAAGCTAAAAAAAACTGAATAGCCTAACCCAACTCCTCAATCGCCACACTCAGCTGGAAACCGCATGCTTTGGCATACTTCTGTAGGGTCTGCCAGCTTGGGTTGGCATTGCCTCTTTCTAGGCGGCTGATATTGCTCTTTTGTGTGCCCATCTTTTCGGCTATCTGAGCTTGGGTTAAACCCGATTTAGAACGCATTGTCATCAAGGTATCAGTGAGCTCAAATTCAGCTTCTAGGGCGTGATACTCTTCTTTCACAACTTCATTCTGTAAGGCTTTCTTTTTGAGTGCGTTAAGTTGTGTCATAGGTTTCATTGCTGCACCTCCTGCATACGTTTGCGTGCAATTTTTAGATCTTTTTTGGGTGTCTTCTGACTTTTCTTCACCATGGTGTGTAACACAATAATGTGTTGTCCTTTTTGATAGCAAAAGAAGGCTCGCCCTATACCTTCCATCGCTTTAGCTCTTAATTCAAATAGGCCTTCACCCATTGGCTCAGTATGAGGCGACCCAAGGTTGGCCCCATGCGCTTCCATTAACTCAAGAAGATGAATAACCCGCGCCTGTATTTTAGGTGGCATAGCAAGAATCTGATCTTCAACGCCTTCATATAGTTCCACTTGCCAACTCATAACAATTCCTTTTGTCATAGTTATCATAAAAGATAACTGGTGATATAAGGTTTGTCGAGAAATGAGGAGAAAAAATTTCTTTAACCTTCTTACAATACCAATATAGTCAAAACCTAATGCTCAATTAGTTTTAATCAATTTTTCCTAACGAGTCGAATTCCCTATTATGCATACATGGCTTAGGCACTGCCAAGCAACTGACTTATAAACAAAGTTCACGCTCTGTTTTACCCTATTTAAGAGGAATTGATTATGTCTCGTTATACTATTTTTGGTCATGATAACTGTGGTTTTTGTCGTCGCGCTAAACAGCTTTTAGACGAGCAAGGTTTGGCATACCGTTATGTGAATATTCATGATGAAGGCATTACCCAAGACGCGCTTTCCGCCTTGGTTGGTAAGGATGTACGCACTGTGCCACAGATTTTTAAAGGCAAAGAATACCTGGGTGGATTTGATGATTTGAATGCGATATTAACGTCTTTCCCTTCTGCGACACATGCCGCTTAAGCTTTCATTAAAAGACAGAATGAATACATTAAAGAATAAGACTAAGCCCCTATCGCTTCCCCTAACGATAAGGGCTTTGTCTTAAAGCTTTAACAACTCACGATTAGATAACGATTAGATTACTATTTTTCTAATAACTTGCGGGCCAATTCGGCAAAACCATGGCCACCCGGTTTTTGAGTGATCCAGTTTGGACGATGTGTCATATTGTTAAGATGCTGGCCTATATTGGCGACACCAATACTCAGCGGAAACTTAGCAAACATGCTTTCGTCATTTGGCGCATCACCCACATAGATGACCTGCTCTAATATTTGCGCTGGGGACAGTCCATAGTGTTGGCTTAACACTCTTTCTGCCATGGCAAATTTATCGTATTCACCATACCAAATATTGATATGGATAGAGCTGGCTTTGGCTTGAATACCCAGACTATGTAGCTTTTCTAACATGGCATCCCTTAACTCAGGCAAAGGCGGATTCTGATCTTGAGCATAATCCACTGCCACATCGGTTAAACGATAAAACTGGTCTTGGGCAAGTTTCAAAGGTGCGAATTCAGGCAATATAGCTTGAACTTCTTGTAACAGTTCTAGCTTTTTGACCTGCATCTCATTAGCTGAGCTCCAGTAGTGATAATCCAACTTACCGCTGGCTTGTTTCTGTAAAAAACACGCGCCACCCTCGGTAATGACACCGGATACGGGCCAAAGACGAGCGATTAAATCAGACCAACCTGCGCACCCTCCTGTGACAGGAATAACCACATAACCCGCTGCGATTAAATCACTTAAGGCTTGATAGGTTTCGACAGGCAAATTCGATTCCCAGGTCAGGGTATCGTCGACATCTGTCAGTATGTATTTAATCGGCTCTAATTGAGCTAGGCTTAATTGCTGCAAATCTGCGATTTTTGAATCTGACATGGTTAATTTAATCTATAAGGTTTAATTGAACATTATGCTGCCCTAACAGCTCGGCTTGTTGAGCCGTCACTGAATCGGTAACAAATTGATTTATATGGCTAAAAGGCTTCACTCTTGCCATAGCCTTACGGCCCCACTTGTACTGGTCACAGACAAGTACCGCACTACGGCTTTGCTCTATGATGACGCGACTGATTGCCGCTTCTTCTGGGTCAAAATCGAGTATTCCCATATTCTCATCCAGACCACCACACCCTATGATGCCAAAATCAAAGTAGAACTGACGTAAAAACTCAACCGTCTCAACCCCCACCAAGTCTCGATGGGAATGCCTCATTCTGCCACCCGCCACTCTGACTTGAATACTTGGGAAAGCACACAAAATACCGGCAACCGTCAGGTTATTGGTAAATACCTGAAGGTCCTTATGATTGCCTAAGGCTTTTGCCACATATTCAACCGTGGTGCCCACACCTAACACCAATGAAGCACCATCGGGAATTTGAACGACGAGCGCCTCTGCGATTCTCTGCTTGGCACCACCGTTTAAATATTGGCGATTATCGAACGGCAAATTTTCTGCCGTCGACATAAGGGCAATGCCACCATGTTGACGACGAATTAAGTGTAATTCGGCCAGATGATTAACATCTTTACGTATGGTTTGAGAGGAAACGTCAAAACGTTCCACTAGGGTTTCAATGGATAAATAATCAACCTGTTGCACCCAGTTCAATATTTGATTTTGACGTTCGCTCAAGCTCATCATTGAATACTACTCTTACCGTAATTTTGGGTTTGGCATTCTCTCAAATGCATTATTTTAAACCTGCATCAAAGAAAATTCTGGGATCATCGGTAATCACTGCGTCCATACCCCAAGCCCAGTGCTCAGTCACAAGATCAAGCTCATTCACCGTATAACAGAAGAGGTAATAACCCGCCTCTTTTATCGCTAGAGCTGTCTCTTTGTCTAATAAGGAATAGTCGCAATTGAGGCTGAAAGCTTGGATATTTGCCAGTGTTTCAGACCAGTTAGCCGGAATACCTTCATAAAGTTGACCTAAACGCAGATCACTATCAAGGCTACGAACTCGGGCCAATACCGCCTCATTAAAGCTTGAAATGCATAACTTAGATTTATCTTTCCAATGCTCTGCCAGTGTCGCCATAACAGCAGGCACTATGGCATCGATATCATCCTGCTCATACTTAATCTCAAGGTTTAACGACAAACCTAGGTTTTGAATATGAGTGAGGGCTTCCACTAAGGTCAGAATGCTTTCGTTGACAAATGCCGGTGAATACCAGCTTCCTGAGTCAAAAGATTTAAGTTCCTTTAGGGTTTTTTCTTTTACTAAACCTGTGCCATTACTACAACGATCTAGGGTGGCATCATGGAAGATAACCAAACCATCAGCGGCTAATGTGACATCAATTTCGACCCATTGGGTACCCACACTAGCTGCCGCCGTTATCGCTGCTAAGGTATTTTCAGGTGCCATTTTCGCAGCGCCTCGGTGTCCCATCACTTTTGTTTCAAATGTCATTTTTATTTTCCTAAATCTGTCATCAGACCGAACAAGGTTAGGTCTTTTTACGAAAGTCGTTGCTGTGTATTTGCATCAAACAAATGCCATTTTTCTTGTGGTGCTTGTAAACAAATGTCACTGTTGATTTCAGGTTGATGGGGGCCAGATAAACGTAAAACTAGCTCTTCTTCCACCCCTTCAATGGCGCCATATATTAGGGTTTCTGCCCCTAAAGATTCAACTGCTTTTACACGTATTTTAAAATCTTCGTTTTGTTCACAAACAACCAGGTGTTCTGGTCGGATACCCCATACCACTGAGCCTTCAAATTCATGATCTGCTGCAAGAGAAAATCCAGAATCACCCCCAATATTAAGTTTATTTGATTCTAACGTCGCCGAAAACAAATTCATTGAGGGTGAACCAATAAACGCCGCGACAAAAGGGGTCGCCGGTTTATCATAGAGTTCTAATGGCGAACCAATTTGCTCAGCATGCCCTTGATTGAGCACCACCAGCCTATCAGCAAGTGTCATAGCTTCGACCTGATCATGGGTGACATAGAGAGTGGTAGTACCCAGTTTTTTCTGTAACTGGCGAATCTCTACTCGCATCTGTACCCTAAGTTTGGCATCCAAATTAGAAAGAGGTTCATCAAACAAAAAAACCTGAGGGTCACGTACCATGGCACGACCCATAGCAACCCTTTGCCTTTGACCACCGGATAACATTCTAGGTTTACGATCTAACAGATGAGACAGGTCTAACATGGTCGCCACATCATTTACTTTTTGCTCTATCGTGTCCTTATCAACACCCCGATTTTTTAGGCCGTAACCCATATTGCCCGCCACTGTCATATGTGGGTAAAGCGCATAACTCTGAAATACCATGGCAATATCACGATCAGCGGGTTCCTTCTCGTTCATTCGTTTGCCATTAATCGTCAACTCGCCATC
>Ga0209396_1000251_pt1 | contig 68020 bp, 67 predicted proteins | sample GOMGulsemesocosm_6_FD_184638 | JGI IMG/M metagenome (GOLD analysis project Ga0209396, IMG submission 184638) | Methane-oxidizing microbial communities from mesocosms in the Gulf of Mexico - GOM8C Gulf of Mexico (SPAdes) (version 2) | ecosystem: Environmental > Aquatic > Marine > Cold seeps... | reverse complement strand
ATGCGATACCGTTGTTCACTAATACTGCTATTATTATTACCAGATAACCGATTAACATATTCACTCCGATCATCGCTTCGTTCTTTTCACGACCTTTCAAAGTAGGAGCTGAAATGAAGCTAAATACCTGCTTAATCGCTAATAAATAAGTACCTAATAAAGCAATGCCATATACCCAGCTATGCTCAACCTCTAGAATAACCAATAAGCCTGCTTGGCTTAATAACATGCCTGTAATAAGGCCTATAACCACATAAGCTGAACCTTTAGTACCAAAGATTTTAGAATAGGAATCAATCGTTTCACGCTCTTCTTCAGGGCCTCTTGTTTTACGAGCTATTTCGAAGCAGAAACCACTAACGAACGCTAATAACATCATGAGATATAAAGACGGTGTTAATACATTACTAATATCACCGCTCGGTGTTGCTATATTAGCCAACCATAGAACGATTAATGGCATGATCATCATGTGAGAGAATGCATAAAGCGTTAGTCGCTTTTCAAGCCATTCACCACAGAAAAACTCAACACCCATAAGACATAAATAACCAAACATAATGAGCCAGCTAATGGTTGCACTGCCTAAAGTATAGTTATCAAGATGAATAGAAAATAATAGCTGTGCAGCAATTGATATCAATGCCAATATTTTTAGATGCTTCAGAGTGATCAATCCACTTTGCAATACTCGCTGAGGATGGTTTAGAACATCAAGATCATAGTCTTTATGTTCATCAAATATTCGGACAACTAAGAATAAGCCCCACGTTATTAAGCAATTGAATAAATCCAACGTAGATATTTTTATTTCTTGATCTAATGCGGACCTAGCAACGGCGGCACTGGTTAAGTATAAAATAAAGAAGAGAACTGCATTCGCAAAAGGAAAGCGTTCATTCATCCATGCAACGATACGTTTTATTACGGAGTCGTTTAGAGTCACTGACTGAGATGTCATTTTAAATCCTTGTTTAAACAGTTGGTCGGTGCACACTACTTTGGTATGCACTCATGATATTTTGAGGAACTGGGTTATTTTTTATCAAACTTAATCAATAAAATGGGCAAGAATAGGAAGTCGATAATCAATGCAAATACCGCGGTTAGTGCGAGTAATGCACCCATTCCATGGGTCGGGGAAAAAGAAGATAGCGCTAATAATGAAAATCCAGCGGCCAATACAAACGTCGTTATTACCATTGCGATTCCGACGGTACTGAAAGCATATTGAATGGCTTGTTCCGCTGTTTTGCCTAGCTGTCGTGCTAATTTGTATTTTGATAAAAAATGCACGGTATCATCGACAACTAGACCAAGACTCATACAGGCAACGATGCTTAATCCCAAATCAATACGCCCAGAAATAAAGCCCCAAGTACCATAGGCCAATACAATGGGCATGATATTTGGAATGAGGCTAATAAGCCCTAACCGTAAGGATTTGAGTACTAAAATTAATATTAGTGATATCAAAAATAGTGCTAACCCCGTGCCTTTCAATAAACTAATTGAATTACTATCTGATATTTTTGCAAAAACCATGTCCAGACCAGTACCTGACTCTAGAAGCAACATCGGGTAATGAGTACTGGTTTGAAGTAATATTAACTCATCTAATGCAATCAACTGCTTCGAGGTGGACTTATGAAGGTAGACCGTTAAGCGACTAGCAGAGCGATCAATATTAATATATTGATCCATGCCCATCCCCATAGGAAGTGACATTTCATAAACTAACAAGGATTGTGCAATAAGCTCTCGTGAGGACGGTATTTTATACATGTCCTTATCATCGGCATTAAGTTTTTGGTTAAGCTCTTTAATTTGTGCTGACAAAGCATCAACATAACCAACGCTATTTTGTTGCCTAATCCAGGTAACCAATTGATCTAGCTGCTCCTGATATGCAACACTATAAATTCCATCAGCCTTGCTACTTTCAACTGAATATTGAATGAAGTTAACACCGTAAAGCTTATCGTTTTGAGTATCTAATGCTTTACGAACGTCATAGCTTTCATCGTAATACTGGTGCCACTGCTCATTAAATTCCAATTGCATGATGCCAATAAGGGCAACTGTTATGGATAGAATAGAAGCCGCTACAATTCGTTGTGGATGATGCAGTATCCATCCTGAGAGCCGACTAAAGAAATTTTCAAGAATAGCTCCCTTTTGATTGTTCGGGATTTTAGACCCTGAGAATATGAATAAGCAGGCCGGAAACCATGTTAATGCTAGGATACCAGCGATAATTGCTGCCATTGCAACCAAATTACCTAGATCGCGATAAGGTGGGGATTCCGAGAAATTCAAACATAGCAAACCAAGAGCTGTTGTTACTGACGTAATTAATACCGGTTTAATATTGATACGAACAGCGGCACTAATCGCCTCAGCCTTTTCAAATCCTTGTTTTAGATAATGCTGAAATGACACTAAAATATGCATGCAGTCAGCGATAACTATAATCATAATCATGGATGGAACTGCACCTACTACGGGCGTAAGCTGATTGCCGGTCCAACCAAATATTCCAAATACACTTGCGACACTTAATAGCGTCATTGTTAGTGCTAATAAAGTTCCCGCTAATGATTGCGATAGAAAGAATATAGCAGCAAATATTATTAAATAACTCAATGGTATGAGTAATGCTAAATCTCTTTCAACTGCTTCTGCCAAAGCTAAATTAATAATGGCACTACCAAATAACTTAATACTTATATTATCTTGGGCTATATCAGCTAAACGCTCCTTAGCATTAGCCACTAACCGTTTGGTGGCCTGCTCATCGCCATCAGGTAAACTAAGACTTACAATAACGAGCGCTAACGATTCATCCTCACTAATAAGATTATTTAATAAGCGTGGCTGCTGTTGAATGTATTTAGAAAGCTGAGTTATTTTTTCCTCAGTGATCTTTACCTCATAAGGAACAAGGTCATCTACGATGAGCTCATCGACGGTAGATTCTATTCGTTGATAATTAATCAAGGAATCAACTCGCCTTGCAAAGGGTATTTTCCAAGCAGTATTAGTTAAATTATTTAAAAAATTTAAACCATCGGAATTTATAACTGAAGTAGACTCATCTTTCATTTCTACAAGAAAGACTAATGTATCTTGTTTATTAAAATCAGATTCTAGTTGCTCAAAGGCTCGTAGCTGTGGATTCTCTGAACTGAAGTAACTGCGAAAATCAGTTGTGAAAGACAAAAACTGGCTGCCGCTTATGGCAATCAGCAATAAAGCAGTTGCTGTTAAAAAGACTATCCATCCCTGGCGATTTTTAACTGCATAACTTCTCGATAAGCTATTAACCATACATTTCTTCCATTATCGGTTAACGATATTCACCTCTCCATGGACGCATTTAGCCAAGAAGATTACACATCACTTACAAAACGCCGCAATTCTAACGACTTCCGTCTAATTAAACTACACTAATTTACATAAAAACCTTGCCATTCATCACAAAATAGGCTAATCCAATTTGCTTATTAATGGTTCGATGGTACTAAAATAAACAGCCGACATAAAAAAACCGGCCCTCATGTCTCCATGAGGCCGGTTTTTTATTGGCTATGTTCAGCCTTAAGCTATTAACGAAAGTTTATTAACTTAAGAAGCTAATCATCACACCTGCTGCTACTGCAGAACCAATAACACCCGCAACGTTTGGACCCATTGCATGCATTAATAAGAAGTTCTGACCGTTAGCTTCGAGGCCAACCTTGTTCGATACACGTGCCGCCATGGGTACAGCGGACACACCAGCAGAACCGATCAAAGGATTCACCTTGTCTTTAACAACTAAGTTCATCGTCTTCGCCATCAATACACCTGCTGCAGTACCGACACAGAATGCTGTCAAACCAAGTACTAAGATACTGAGCGTATCAAAGTTTAGGAAAGATTCAGCACTCATCTTAGAACCCACACCTAAGCCTAAGAAGATTGTCACAACGTTGATCAAAGCATTCTGTACAGTATCGCTTAAACGATCTACCACACCCGATTCTTTCATCAGGTTACCAAAGCAGAACATACCTAATAGCGGTGCCGCTGAAGGTAAGCATAAAGCCACCAATACCAGCACGACGATTGGGAACATGATCTTTTCAGCTTGGCTCACTTCGCGAGCCTGAACCATAACGATCTTACGTTCTTCGGCATTGGTAAAGAACTTCATAATTGGCGGCTGGATCATAGGAACCAAAGCCATGTATGAATAAGCGGCTACCGCAATAGCACCTAATAATTCAGGGGCTAGCTTAGAAGCAATAAAGATAGACGTTGGGCCATCAGCACCGCCGATAATACCAATTGCTGCGGCTTGTTGGAGAGTGAAATCCATATAGCCTGCATCCGTTGCTAATACCGCGCCCGCTACCGTACCAAAGATACCGAACTGAGCTGCTGCACCTAGCAATAAGGTTTTAGGGTTTGCTAATAACGGACCAAAATCCGTCATCGCACCAACACCCATGAAGATCAAAAGCGGAAATAAACCCGTTTCAATACCACCATGGTAGATGTAGTACAGCAAACCTGCCGGACTATCGAGATGACCATCAGCAGCATAGACAGCAGGTGCATAAAAATCAGCACCTGGAATATTTACAAAGATGGTACCAATAGCGATTGGCAACAATAACAAAGGTTCAAATTGAAACTTCGGATGTATTGCTAAAAATAGCAATAAACAACCGATCGCAATCATCGCAAATTGGCCAATAGTTAACTGGTAAAAACCAGTATCTTGCCAAAGATTAATTAAGCTTTCCATTCGTCAGCTCCTTAAGCGATGGTATACAGAGTGTCGCCAACCTTAACAGAAGCGCCTTCATTGGTAGTTACACTACCAATGGTGCCTGCTTTAGGTGCACGAATCTCAGTTTCCATTTTCATTGCTTCAAGGATGATAACAACATCACCTTCTGCAACAGCTTGGCCAGGCTGAACAAGAACTTTCCAGATGTTACCGGCAAGAGGAGCTTTCTGAGGCTCACCACCACCAACAGGACCAGAAGCAGCTGCAACAGGAGCCGCACCGCCCCCCATGTGCAAAGGCGCGCCATTAACAGGAGCTAATTCTGCAACTTCACCGTCGTCGTCAACTTTAACAACGTATTCGTTGCCATCAACGGTAACAGTGAATGTATCTTCTTCGTCTTTAGGCGCAGGTTCGAATGCGTCTGGGTTTCCACGATTTTCCAAGAACTTAGGAGCAACCTGTGGGAATAAAGCATACGTCAATGCGTCATCAATCTTGTCAGCTGCAAGCTTAAAGCCTTTTTCAGCAGCAAGTTTGTCAACGTCAGCGATGATTTGATCCATTTCGTTTTCGATCAAATCAGCTGGGCGACAAGTGATAACTTCTGCACCCTCTAATACGCGAGCCTGTAATTCAGCATTCATTGCTGAAGGAGCTGCACCGTATTCGCCTTTCAAGATACCTTTGGTTTCTTTCGAGATTGACTTGTAACGCTCGCCCGTCAATACGTTAAGTACGGCTTGAGTACCTACGATTTGAGACGTTGGGGTTACCAAAGGAATGAAACCTAAATCTTCACGTACACGTGGAATTTCGGCCAAAACTTCGTCAAACTTGTCAGATGCGCCTTGCTCTTTTAACTGGTTTTCCATGTTAGTTAACATGCCACCAGGAACTTGAGCTACTAGGATACGAGAATCCGTACCGCGTAGTGCGCCTTCAAACTTAGCGTACTTCTTACGAATAACGCGGAAGTAAGCAGCAATTTCTTCTAATAACAACAAGTCGATATTAGTATCACGACCTGTGCCCTTCAATGCCGCTACAACAGATTCTGTTGCAGTATGACCGTAGGTCATAGACATAGAAGAGATCGCAGTATCTACGCGGTCAACACCGGCTTCAACAGCTTTCAAGATTGTCATATCAGACAAACCAGAAGTCGCGTGAGCGTGTAGTTGAATTTCAAGATCTGTTTGTGCTTTCAACTTAGTAACAAGTTCAAATGCATCATACGGAGTCAGAACACCGGCCATATCTTTAATGGCGATAGAGTCTGCACCCATATCTTCAATTTTCTTGGCAAGGTCTACCCAAGAGTCCAGTGTATGTACTGGGCTAGTCGTGTAAGACAATGTACCTTGTGCGTGCCCACCTTGCTTTTTAACGGCTTTTAAAGCTGTTTCAAGGTTGCGCGGATCGTTCATCGCATCGAATACGCGGAACACGTCAACGCCATTAGTGGCGGCACGTTCAACGAATTTTTCGACAACGTCATCTGCGTAATGGCGGTAACCTAAAAGGTTTTGTCCACGAAGCAGCATTTGCTGAGGTGTATTTGGCATCGCTTTTTTGAATGCACGAATACGATCCCATGGGTCTTCACCCAAGAAACGAATGCAAGAATCAAATGTTGCGCCGCCCCAAGATTCAAGTGACCAATAGCCAACCTGATCAAGTTTGTCAGCAATAGGAAGCATGTCGTCAATGCGCATGCGTGTCGCCAGTATAGACTGGTGTGCGTCGCGTAATACGACGTCTGTGATACCAAGAGGTTTCTTAGAATCGGTCATGGATGATGGCCTTTTCTTCCGTTTACGTTGTTAACGTATAGGTGGATCCGAATTCGTACGCTACTTTTGGCGCGCACGATGCTCTTTTACAGCGGCTGCTAATACTTTTAGCAACTGCGGGTCTACACCTTGACTCGGTGCTGTCATCACAGGCTCTGCGACAACTACCGGTTCAGGGGCAAACTTATTTACTATTTTGGACATCAGGCTGGTAGCAAAAATCAGTAAAACCAAAAAGGAAAATACTGTTCCCATACCAAACGCCATCAGTTCCAAACCACTCGAAACTAGCTCAGACATGCCGGCTGATCCTCATTAAATAATTCACTCGTCTATTTTTTGAGCGCAAAGCACTCCCCCAAATAGACTAAAAGGCAGCCCAATGTACTGAAAAACGGTCATTTTGACAAGTTTAATGACACTTTTAGACACATTAACTACACATTTCCTTTACTAAAACTTCCATACTAAACAAGGGTTTATAAAAAACAGACTGCCGAACTTGATTATTTTGACGTAAAAAATCAGGTAATTTATATTCGATAGACCCCGTGTGAATTAAGAATTGTAGCTGAGTTTGCTGTCTCGAGGCCTGTTGAATAAATTGATCACCATCCATCCCCGGCAAACGCATATCAACAATCGCAAACTGCGGCCTACACCCCTGCAATAGCTCCATTCCTTGCTCACCACTTATAGCGATAACAACTTGATAGCCTTCGTCCTCTAGGAAAGCCTGAGTATTGCTATAAACCCTCTCATCATCATCAACAATTAAAACTAACTCTGACATGCGCAACTCCTTTGCAACACCGTGTAAATTTCATGTCATTATTTGTTGCAAAAAATTTCTTATAAGCCCATAGGTTTTGATCGTGAAATTAAGAAATACTCAGCAAATAGGAAATTCGTATGAGACTAGAACAAAACAATAAAGAATTAAGACGCAAAGCGAGTGATGTCAAAGAGGGGGTTTTCATCTCAGGTAAAAATACAAGAAATAAAAATTCAAAATAAAAACAGAAATTAAGAGATCTTTATGAATAAAATTTTAGCGTGATATTGCTATATGATTCAGAAAGTATAATTGGGGGATTTTAAATTTAGGAAGGAAAATGGTGCGCTTGGAAGGAGTCGAACCTTCGACCACCTGGTTCGTAGCCAGGTACTCTATCCAGCTGAGCTACAAGCGCACTTCAAAAACTTTTTCTAACACGACAAATTTATTTATTACAGGTAACAAATAAATGGTGCGCTTGGAAGGAGTCGAACCTTCGACCACCTGGTTCGTAGCCAGGTACTCTATCCAGCTGAGCTACAAGCGCACTTCAAAAACTTTTTCTAACACGACAAATTTATTTACTACGAGGTATAAATAAATGGTGCGCTTGGAAGGAGTCGAACCTTCGACCACCTGGTTCGTAGCCAGGTACTCTATCCAGCTGAGCTACAAGCGCACTTTGTGTTTTGCTGCCATTCAACATCTTACGATATTAAAGTGGCGGAGAGGGAGGGATTCGAACCCTCGAAAAGATTTCTCCTTTACACCCTTAGCAGGGGCGCGCCTTCAGCCACTCGGCCACCTCTCCTGAACACGGCAAGAATAGTACCATGTTTTTTTCTTTTGCATAGTCTTTTTTAAAAAAACTTCACATTTTTTCTATAAATATTAATAGGTTAGAAATTTCCGCTTGGCTCACCTTCACCATTCTTCTCACGTTGAATACGCTGATATATCTCTTCGCGATGTACAGCGACTTCTTTTGGGGCATCAACACCGATGCGAACTTGATTACCTTTAACGCCTAAAACGGTTACGGTAACCTCATCACCAATCATTAATGTTTCGCCGACACGACGAGTCAAAATTAGCATTAGATTCTCCTAATCTTCCCATGCACCTTCATAGTACATGTAATACTTTGCGAACTGCTGTTTCTAGGGTGGCTGCCTATCTACATAGGCGAGATGTTTCCCTACTGTTCTACTCAGTATTGTCTACCTTTGACAAAATGAAAGAAAAAGCAGGGAATAATCCAGAACTTTTGGTGCTGTGTGGGCACTCCGGCCCACACAGAAGCGCATATCAGACTAACGCCTGATATTACGCCTCTTCCTTAGCATCAAGGTCGAACGCTGTGTGCAAAGCGCGCACCGCTAGTTCTAGGTATTTTTCTGCAATCACTACCGAGATTTTAATCTCGGAGGTGGTAATTGCTTGAATATTGATGGACTCGTCCGCCAATACTTTAAACATTTTACTGGCAACGCCTGCATGAGAGCGCATACCTACACCTACCATAGACACCTTACAGATGTCATCGGTTCCCGAAGTGGATCGAGCACCGAGCTCAGTAGCCGTATTTTGCAAAATTGCTAACGCTTGTTTGTAGTCATTACGATGCACAGTAAAGGTAAAGTCGGTCGTGCCGTCTTCCGCTACGTTCTGTACGATCATATCAACCTCAACATTTGCATCACTGATCGGACACAAAATCTTAGAGGCCACACCTGGAATATCAGGCACGCCTTTAACGGTTACTTTGGCTTCATCGCGATTAAACGCGATACCGGAAATTACTGGATTTTCCACGGAGCTATTCTCCTCCATTGTAATGAGTGTGCCAGGACCATCATCAAAAGTAGAAAGTACACGTAATGGTACTTTATATTTCCCAGCAAATTCGACCGCACGGATCTGTAATATTTTTGAACCAAGACTCGCCATCTCTAGCATTTCTTCGAACGTCACCTTTTCCATGCGACGTGCGTTTGGCACGACTCGCGGATCAGTGGTATAGACACCATCAACATCGGTATAAATTTGTGCTTCATCAGCGCCCAGTGCAGCAGCCAGTGCTACGCCAGTTGTATCCGAACCACCACGACCTAAGGTCGTAATATTATTATCGCCATCTACGCCTTGGAAGCCTGCAACGATGCACACATTGCCTGCATCTAATTGCTCACGCATCGCCTCTGTTTCGATATCTTCGATTCGGGCCTTCATATGGGAGCTATCAGTTTTAATACCCACCTGCCAACCGGTGAATGATTTCGCTCCAATACCGCGCTCTTGTAACGCCATTGCCAATAAAGCAATCGTTACTTGTTCGCCGGTTGAGATCAATACATCCATTTCTCGGGGAGTTGGATTATCTGATATTTTTTTTGCAAGACCGATAAGACGATTTGTCTCACCACTCATTGCAGATACAGCAACCACCATTTGGTGACCCGCATCATGGAAGGACTTTACTTTATCAGCGACATGCTCGATGCGCTCGGCGGTGCCTACCGAAGTACCGCCGTACTTTTGTACGTATAACGCCATGATTCTAACTAGCTGAAGAAAATGGGGCCTAATTAAACACTAATTTTACTCATTTTTAAATCAAAAAAAGGCGATTGATTCAATTATCAATCACCTTTCGCTTTACTGATTACAATTAAGTTAATAACTTTACATCTTTTAACCCGAGCTATTAACGTCTGCTATTCGATAAATCGTTATAATTTTTCTACTAGCGCTTTAAAGGCTTCTAAAGCTTGTGGAATGCCTTCGGCATTTTTACCACCGGCTTGTGCCATCTCTGGCTTACCACCACCACGACCATCCACATAAGGTGCGCATTCTTTCACGATGTCACCGGCTTTTACCTTGCCGATTAAATCCTTACTCACACCTGCCAGTAACGTGACCTTGCCCTCGGTTTCAGCCGCTAGCATAATCACCGCTGAACCTAACTTATCTTTAAGCTGATCCAGTGTTGTTTTCATCGTCGGAACATCAGTGCCATCGATGCGCGCCGCCAATATCATAAAGCCATTACCTTCAACAGCCTGAGCCGCTAAATCAGAACCGGCGGAACTGGCAAGCTTCGCTTTTAATGCTTCTAATTCTTTTTCTAGCTGGCGGTTTTTAGCAATCACCGACTCAACTTTTTCGCCGACATTATCACTACTGCCTTTTACCGAACGGGCAATAGTATTTAAGGTCGCTTCCTGACTAGAGATAAAATCTAACGCGGCCTGACCGGCAACGGCCTCGACACGACGTACGCCTGCGGCGGCACTCGCTTCCGATATGATTTTAAAGAGGCCTAGATCACCAGTACGCTTAGCATGCGTTCCGCCACACAATTCAATGGAGAATTGATCCGCTGCTTCACCCGTACCCATCGCTAATACACGAACTTCGTCATCATATTTTTCGCCGAACAAGGCCATTGCGCCGCTATTTTTAGCATCGTCGACATTCATTAAGCGCGTAGTAATTTCGCTGTTATCACGAATCTCTGCGTTGACGCGATTTTCAATGGTCGCAACTTCCTCTGCGGTCATTGCTTCTAAGTGCGAGAAATCGAAACGCAATTTATCATACGTTACCAACGACCCTTTCTGCGCTACGTGCTCACCTAATAGGTTACGCAAAGCCGCATGCAAGATGTGCGTTGCTGAGTGATGCAAGGTAATCGCCGCACGTTTCTCAGCATCCACTTCTGCCGTCAGCTTGTCGCCGACAGTAACCGACCCTTCTACCAAAATACCTTGGTGAATATGATTACCACTTTCTTTGACTGTATTTTTAACCTGAAAAACAATACCGTCTGCTTTCAAGAAACCACTGTCTCCAGACTGTCCACCCGACTCTCCGTAAAAAGCCGTTTCATCAAGCACGATTAAGGCTTCAGTGCCCGCTGCGGCAGAGATGCTTTCAACTTTTTGTCCATCAACAAACAAAGCCTGAACAGCACCTTGATTGGCAAGATTTTCATAACCTAAGAAAACCGTTTCACCGTCTAATTCTAATGCCGGGCCGCCCTTCATACTGAAGTTACCTGCCGCTCTGGCAGTCGCTCGCTGATGCTCCATTGCGGTTTCAAAACCCGCTTCATCGATCTTTAAATTCTTTTCACGGGCAACATCGGCGGTTAAATCCATCGGGAAGCCGAAGGTATCGTAAAGCTTAAAGACAGTTTTACCTGGAATGGTATCGCCTTCTAAAACGCTGATTGCATCGTTTAAAATACCCATGCCTTTATCTAGCGTCTTAGCAAACTGCTCTTCTTCTAAGCGTAATACTTTTTCAATTTGAGGTTGAAGCTTAACCAGCTCAGGATAAGCCCCACCCATTTGCTCAACCAATGCAGCAACCAGCTTATGGAAGAAACCAATCTTCGCACCCAACATATGACCATGACGAACCGCACGACGAATAATTCGGCGTAATACATAGCCACGACCTTCGTTTGATGGATAAACACTATCCACCACTAAAAAGCTGGTCGAGCGGATGTGATCGGCGATCACTCTTAATGACTTATTTTCTAAATCTGTACAGCCAGTAACATCTGCAGCGGCTTTCAATAACGCCTGGAATAAATCGATTTCATAATTGCTGTGAACGCCCTGCATAATTGCAGCGATACGCTCAAGACCCATGCCGGTATCAACCGATGGCTTAGGTAGAGGATGCATGACACCGTCTTCAGTACGGTTAAACTGCATGAATACAACATTCCAAATTTCGATGAAGCGATCGCCATCTTCTTCTGGCGTACCCGGCTTACCACCCCAAATATGCTCGCCGTGATCATAAAAAATCTCAGTACATGGACCGCAAGGACCGGTATCACCCATCGACCAGAAGTTGTCTGATGCGAATTTCGCGCCTTTATTATCACCGATACGGATAATTTTATCGGCACTCAGCCCCATGCCTTTATGCCAAAAATCATACGTTTCATCGTCATCGGCATACACAGTAACCAATAATTTATCTTCCGGTATATTCATCCAGTCTTTTGAGGTCAAAAACTCCCAAGCAAACTTAATCGCGTCTTGCTTGAAATAATCACCAAAACTGAAATTACCCAGCATTTCAAAGAAAGTATGGTGACGTGCGGTATAACCCACGTTTTCTAAATCGTTATGCTTACCACCGGCGCGAACACAGCGCTGTGAAGAAGTCGCTCGTGTATAACTACGATCATCCTGACCTAAAAACACATCTTTAAACTGAACCATGCCCGCATTGGTAAACAATAAGGTTGGATCATTACCCGGAACCAGAGGACTAGAGGCAACAATTTCATGACCTTTAGAATTGAAATAATTCAGGAATGCTTGGCGAATTTCAGAGCTTTTCATAATTAACACTATCCGTTAAACACTGGATTCAGCACTCAAATAAGTACTGGTATTACAGCTGGGTAAAAATATTTGGGCGTGATTATAGCTTGCCTCGCGCTGAATAAGTAGCTTCCTAGAAAAATCAGCAGAGCTCTCAATTCAACTGTCACTTGTACAAAATACACACAAAGGACTTGACCCATCTATATTACTATATAAGAATGTACAGATACTAATTATTGGAGCTACATTATGAATGTTGATCGCTTGGTTCTTGCCATTGCTGGCAGCTTTATTCTTATCAGCCTGACACTGTCACAGCTGCATTCAATTTACTGGTTAGGATTTACTGCTTTTGTCGGCCTAAATTTATTACAGGCCTCCTTTACCGGCTTTTGCCCATTAGCAAAAATACTGAAAGCTTTTGGCCAACCGGAAGGCAGTGCCTTTAAATAAAGCGTTTTTTTGGCGAGATTAAACACCCACCGCATGACTTATTTTCCCTATACTGCCCCCAGTATTTTACAACAGGAAATAAGCCATGCGCTTGCGATTCACGCTTTATACTCTTCTTCTTTCTTTTTTAACGCTCACTACTCCTTCTCTCGCGGATGAACCATCCTCGTTTGCGCGCGAAGAAATAAACACCTGGCCAAGCTACCCTCAAACCTTACTTCAATTTAATTATTCAGGTGATCTGCTGCAGGAAAATTGGCCACTGCTGACTGCGGGTATTCAATTGCCTTGGCCAGATGAGGTATTTGTACAAACGATGATGGGCAAGTTTCCTCTATTATCTAAACAGCTAATAGAACTGGCGGATAAGCCCAATAGCCATCCAGCACTAGCGCCTATTTTGAAACAAAACTATCAACCGCTGGCTGCAGCGGTGCAACAAGTTTGGCGTCTTCATTATCAAGGACAATACCAACAAGCCTATGAACTCGGCATGAAGTTAGGCCCTGCAGGATTATTACCGGCAATTTATGCCAAACTGATTCATACCAGCTTTTTAATTAATGCCGAAGCCAAAGAAAGCAAATATAGCGAAATAGATATCATCATCGAACCGCTATTGCCTCTGGCTAAAAATTATGACTTTTTAATCTTTGGTGATGCCTATCAAAAAGCCCGCCGCCTTGAATTAATGTCAACGACAGCGGCAACCGCATCAGGTCTGCTAGGCCCAACTAAAAATGCCTTACGATTGTTACACAAACAATCTCCAAATCACCCTTTATACAGCGCAATGCTTGCAGGAATTGATGCTGGCATTATCGAGCGCGTCGGTGGCTTCATCGGCGGTATGACTTATGGTGCAGATGAGGATGGGGCCATAGAGTTATTTGATCATGCACTTAAGCAAGAACAGCGCCTCGCGGTTATCTATAATGAATACTCTCAGGCTTTAATTCGCCTCGATGATTCAGAGCATCAACTTAAACTAGAGCAAGTATTGCAACGCTGCATTAACCTGCCTGTCTATAGCGCAGAAGAAGCACTGAACCAGCAAGTTTGCTTATCCACTTATACTGAAAGAAAGCACTCAAATGAGTCATGATTTTCAGCAGGAAAAAGTAACATTAAATGGCTTAACCTTTAATCTTATCTGCGCTGGAAAAAAGGACGCCCCTCTAGTGATTCTTTTACATGGATTTCCAGAATGCTGGCTAACTTGGAAAGATCAGATTCAGCCATTGGCAGATGCGGGCTATCGGGTGATCGCCCCTGATCAACGCGGCTACAATTTAACCGATAAGCCTAAATCAATAGCTGACTACCGCATTAATGTCCTAGCAAGCGACGTTGAAGCGATTCGTGAATATGCAGGTTGCGAGACATTTCACCTAGTCGGCCATGATTGGGGGGCCGCTGTCGCCTGGTGGTACGCCATGCATTACCCTGATAGATTACGTTCACTAGCCGTCATTAACGTACCGCATCCAACTGTTTTCGAAAACACCCTAAAAAGCAGCCTGTATCAGATGCTAAAAAGCTGGTATATATTTTTCTTTCAGATACCCAAGCTGCCTGAATTGCTACTGCCCTTGATAAATTTCAGACAACTCAAAAAAGGCTTAGTCGAGTCCTCCAACCCAGGTACATTTAATGCAGAAATACTGTCTCAATTAACAACCGCTTGGCAACAGCCTGGCGCTATTACCGGCATGCTTAATTGGTATCGAGCAGCACTGCAGCAACCCGTTACAGCCAGTAATTTAAGGGTCTCTTGTCCTACTCGCATCCTATGGGGAGAAAACGATATCGCCCTAACCAAAGGGATGGCGCAATTAAGCACCGAACATTGCGAAAACGTTGAGTTAACCTATTACCCCGATGGCACTCATTGGTTAATCCATGACCACCCACAACGTATTGCGGCGGAAATAATCCGCTTTTGTGACGCACATTGACTAGTTTGTCGGATATAATGCCGCAAACTCCCACCTTTATAGGATTTAATCGTGCATAAAATAGTCATTGTAGGCGGCGGCGCGGGCGGCTTAGAACTCGCAACTCAGCTGGGTCACAAATGGGGAAAAAATGGAAAATCAGAAATCCACTTAGTGGATGCTAACCATACCCATTTATGGAAACCTCTACTGCACGAAGTTGCAACAGGCGCTCTAGACTCGGGAATCGATGAGTTAAATTATCAAGCCCATGGCAAAAAGCATGGCTTTAACTTTCATGTAGGAAGAATGAAAGATCTCAATCGCGAAACTAAAACGATCGAGTTAGCGGCCATTCTTGATGACGGCGAAGAAATCCTGCCACAACGTGAACTCGAGTATGATCAATTAGTGATGGCGCTTGGTAGCGTAACCAATGATTTTGGTACCAAAGGCGCAGCTGAGCATTGCCACTTTTTAGACGCTCGCCAACAAGCTGAGACCTTTCACCAAAAACTATTAAACCAATTTATTAAAGCCAATGGCAGCAATAATCCTGAAGAACTTAGCATCGCAATTGTCGGTGCTGGAGCAACAGGGGTGGAGCTATCTGCTGAGCTATACAATACAACAGAAGCGCTTGCGAGCTACGGCATGAGCCAGTTTAATATCGACAAACTTAAAGTTTCATTAGTCGAAGCTGGGCCACAGATATTACCTGCTTTACCCAAACGAATTTCCAACGCCGCTAAACGTGAACTGGAGAAGTTGGGCGTCAATGTATTAACCGATACCATGATTACTGAAATCACTGAAGAAGGTTTTATTACTAAAAATGGTGATTTGATCAAGGCCAAATTAAAAGTTTGGGCTGCCGGGGTTAAAGCACCCGATTTCTTAGCCAATATCGGTGGACTTGAAACTAACCGAGTCAATCAACTGGCTGTAAAAGCAAGCTTACAAACCACACTTGATGATGATATTTTTGCCATAGGTGATTGTGCATTTTTATTACAAGCCGATGGTAAAGCGGTGCCACCGCGTGCTCAAGCGGCTCATCAGCAAGCGAGTCACTTATTAAAAGTATTAGCCGCATTGCGCGCAGGAAAACCTGCACCCGACTTCATTTATCACGATAAAGGCTCACTGGTATCCCTGAGTCGCTATAGTACAGTAGGAAGCTTAATGGGCAATTTAAGCAAAGGCTCAATGATGATTGAAGGTCGCATCGCGCGCCTGGTATATGTATCACTTTATCGTATGCATCAAATTGCTTTGCACGGCTATGCTCATACTTTATTGCTGTCGCTGGTAGGCCACATTAATAAAGTGATCCGTCCCCGCTTAAAGCTGCATTAAAACGGTTTTCAAATTAGACTAAAGTAACATCATCGATCGCAGGTTTTTCAACTTGCGACATAACGTCCTGGCGGTAATCCCCAGGACGCTTTCCTGTCCAACGACGAAACGCTTTATAAAATGCACTGGGTTCAGTAAAGCCGACCAGGAAAGAAATTTCGTAGAGTGGCATATCTTTATCTTTGATTAGAGTGAGTGCTAACGCTTCTCGACTATCGTCCAGAATAACTTGATACGTTGTTCCTGCCTCTTTCAAACGACGCTGTAGGTTTCGGACACTCAAATTTAGTTGATTAGCAACTTGCTCTTGAGTTGCGCAGCGCTGCAACAAACACCGATCAATGGCCGACCGAACAGCAGCATACAACTCCAACCTCTGAATACGTTTTGATATCACTTTTTTGGCTTGAACTAGGTGCTGATCAAATAACTTTTTATCAGCACACGGGTTTTCTCGTGCAAGCAAACTTTTCGATATTTCAATATAGGTATCTTGCGCTTTATAGACCTCACATCCTAATATTACATCATGCTCAATACCACTCACCTCAGTGGCATCATAAAAATATTTAAGATAATCATTGGCATCAGTAAACACATTCAAAAACCAATTATTAATCGCTGCAAAAACCATATCTTTTTGATAACAACTAAAAATAATACCCAGAGTTGGAGTAAAAGATAAGCGCACAGAATCCGTGCTAATCTCCGTCAATTCAAATCGACCTGATTCAGATATCATCATTGAATGAGCCATTAAAGCCTCAAGACCCACTGCCAGCGTTTCTGATTTCGTCAGCATATCGCCAATGGTCAAATCAGATCGAGCAATGTATTGGCCCAGCTTCAATCCTAAAGCCGAATCATTAGCTTGCTCAACAGCCGCTTGGTGGAGCTCAGCCATTTTACTACTGGCTATACCAAACTTATTGCTGCTATCAACGGTTATGTCCATGCCTAAAATATCATCCAAAACCTGCTTAGAGACATGATGATCTAACCAAAACTTATATAACAATCGAACAAGGGGCATTGCTACCTGTGGCAAAATGGCCATGATTTTCCTCGATATAACAACGGTATTTATTTTTATAGCCTGGACAGTCACCAAACAAGCTGCGTCAATATTCTGATCAACTGTTCTTCTTTTGTTTTATTAAGAATGATGTTCGTTTTAAGTTGGTCATCTGTCAATGGACTCTGACGACAGCTTAGAAGGTTATGCGGACTTGTATTGCGTTTTGGACTAATAATATAAAAATAACATTTTATATAACTACTAATTCAGACTTTTTGTAAATCTAGGTAATGTTCTATTGCGAAATGTATCTGATCCATCGTAAACCCACGATAAACCAAATAACGAAATACTTTTTGTTTTTCCTTATAATCAGCAAGATCCAGAGATTGTAATTTCCTTAAGCCGCAATCGTACGCTAGCTCAAACCAATCGACATCTGCTGGTAAGCTCTGCTCAATCAAATCTTGATCTATTCCTTTTTCTCTTAGTTCCCGCTCTATACGCACTAGACCTAAACCGCGACTAATTCGGGAGCGTAAAAAAGATTCAGTAAACCGCTGATCGCTTTGATAGCCTGATTCTATTAGATGATCGAGTAATTGTAATAAATAGGTCTCGCTAGAGGTGCGAGCAACAAGCTTTTGATAAAGCTCATGACGGGAGTATTCACGACGTGACAGCAAGTTGATTGCAGCCACGCGTAATTCACTTTCAGAGAGTTCTGTTGGTTTAGAAAACCCTGAAGATCTTTTATACATTGTGAATCTTACGACTCAGCTTTTACTTTAGCGTCTTTAACTTTTTCAGCCTTTTCAGGTTTCTCAGTCTTAGCCGCTTTCTCTGGTTTTTCATCCTTTTCTGGCAACTGGGTAGTCATCAACTGAGCACGAATTTGGTTTTCGATTTCTTCAGCAATCGCTGGATTTTCTGATAAGTACTTAGCAGCATTCGCCTTACCTTGACCAATTTTATCGCCCTGATAAGCATACCAAGCGCCAGACTTGTCAATCAGGTCACACTTAACGCCAAGATCAACAACTTCGCCCATATGGTAAATACCTTCACCGTATAAGATTTGGAATTCGGCCTGTCTGAAAGGCGGTGCAACTTTGTTTTTAACAACTTTAACGCGTGTTTCATTACCCGTTACTTCATCACCCTGTTTCACAGCACCGGTACGACGAATATCCAAACGTACAGACGAATAAAACTTCAGTGCATTACCACCGGTAGTTGTTTCAGGGTTACCGAACATCACACCAATTTTCATACGAATCTGGTTGATGAAGATCACCAAGCAATTGGCATTTTTAACGTTAGCCGTCATTTTACGTAATGCCTGAGACATTAAACGAGCTTGCAAACCAACGTGGTGATCACCCATGTCGCCTTCAATTTCAGCTTTCGGCGTTAGCGCGGCAACCGAGTCAATTACGATCACGTCAACGGCACCAGAACGTACTAGGCTATCGGTAATTTCTAGACCTTGTTCACCCGTATCAGGCTGTGAAACCAATAAGGTATCTAGATTGATACCCAGCTTCTCTGCATACAAAGGATCAAGAGCATGCTCAGCATCAACGATAGCAACAGTCTTACCTTGCTTTTGTGCTTGCGCCATAACAGATAAACAAAGCGTTGTTTTACCGGAGCTTTCTGGTCCATAAATTTCAACGATACGACCATAAGGTAAGCCACCTATGCCCAATGCAACATCCAGAGTTAAAGAACCGGTTGATACCGACGGAATCGCTTCACGTGGCTGATCACCCATCTTCATAATGGAACCTTTGCCGAATTGACGTTCAATCTGGCCTAGTGCGGCATCAAGTGCTTTTTGCTTATTTGCATCCATTATGAAGTTCCTTTATTTAGTTTGAATGATCAGATTGTTCTAATCATCTTTGCTCTACTGTAGATTTAACCAGTATTTAAGCATAGCTATTGGAATTGACCAAGTCATATTCTGAATTATTTACAAAAAAAACCATTAGCACCGCTACAAGCCCCATGGATAATACACCTCAAGGTCACGAAAGTTTTTTAATTGGTCTAAAATCTCAGGAGATAAGACAATATATACAGTATTTCATCCAGTACTAAATCCTCATCAACACAGTACTTTTTAGTATTGAAGCTGTCATTTGTAATAACTTTACCGATTAACATTACGCAGATGCTTTGTTCAATTACCTCACAATCACTTACAATGCTGTTTTTTAATAGTTAGATTCAGGATTTCGGCGCGGATATGAGTAAAGCAGCAGCGACCCACACCCCTATGATGCAACAATATTTTCGCCTTAAGGCCGAAATCCCTGAGATCATGTTGTTTTATCGCATGGGAGATTTTTATGAGCTGTTTTATGACGATGCGCGTAATGCTTCCCGCTTATTAGACATAACGCTTACGGCTCGAGGCCATAGTGGTGGTGAACCCATCCCAATGGCGGGGATTCCTTATCATGCAGCTGAAGGCTATATAGGTAAGTTAGTACGCCAAGGTGTTTCCGTCGGTATTGCCGAACAAATTGGTGATCCTGCTACCTCGAAAGGTCCGGTTGAACGTAAGGTTGTGCGTGTTATTACGCCGGGCACGCTAACCGATGAAGCTTTCTTAGATGAACGTCGCGATAATTTATTAGTGGCGGTTAACAAGCAAAAGCAAAGCAAAGAAGATCTTTATGGCATTGCCCTGCTAGATATCAGTTCTGGCCGCTTTGTGGTGATGGAAGTGTCCACTGAAGATGCGCTATTGGCGGAATTAGAGCGTATCAAGCCGGCTGAGCTTTTATATAATGAAGACCAAGCATTCCCTGAAGCATTAACCAATCGCCCTGGCGCTAAATCACAGGCACCTTGGCATTTTGAATCGGATACCGCTTTTCGCTTATTAACCACACAGTTAAAAACCAAAGATCTACGCGGTTTTGGTTGTGAACATTTAATCGTAGCGATTCAGGCAGCAGGGGCTCTTTTACAATATGCCCAAGATACGCAGCGCTCGGGTCTACCGCACATTCGCACACTGTTAATCGAACAACCTGATGACGCCATCATCATCGACCCTGCCAGCCGTAAAAATCTTGAAATCGATATCAATCAACAAGGTGGCACCGAGCATACGCTAGCCTGGGTCATGGACCGCACGGCAACCGCCATGGGCAGCCGTTTACTACGTCGTTGGCTGAACCGCCCGTTGCGCAATCACGATACACTCAATCAACGTCAGCAGCTGATCGCAGAGTCTATTAATGATTATCACTGGGAACCTTTGCATCAGCAATTAAAAGGCATCGGTGATATTGAACGTATTCTATCGCGTATTGCATTAGGATCAGCCCGACCACGCGACCTTGCTCGCTTACGCGATGCATTGGCTCGTTTACCTGAGCTACAAACGTTATTAGCCAGTTTAAGCGCCGGGCGCGCCAAAGAGCTTTCTGCATTAATTAAGCAATATCCGCAGTGGGTTGAGAAATTACAAAGCGCCATCATCGACAATCCTCCAGTCATCATTCGTGATGGTGGCGTGATCGCTAAAGGCTATGACGAAGAACTTGATGAACTTAGATCCATCAGCCAAAACGCGGGGGATCATTTATTAGAGATTGAAAAGAGAGAAAAAGAAAAGACCGGCATTTCGACATTGAAAGTCGGCTATAACCGAGTTCATGGCTATTTCATCGAAATCAGTCGCGCACAATCTGACGCTGCTCCGGTTGAGTATGTTCGCCGCCAAACTCTGAAAAATGCCGAACGCTTTATTACCCCCGAACTAAAAGTGTTCGAAGATAAAGCGCTCAGTGCCAAGAGCCGCTCTCTTTCACGCGAGAAGCATCTTTACGAACAGTTAGTCGTACAGTTAGCGGAAGATCTATTCAGCTTACAAGATACCGCTGCCGGTTTGGCTGAGCTGGATGTTTTAATCAATCTTGCCGAGCGCGCTAGCACATTACGCTTTACCGCCCCTAAATTAGTGGCGGAACGTGGCATAGAGATATCTGCCGGTCGTCATCCTGTGGTCGAAGAGATTCTCGATGATCCTTTCGTCGCCAACGGTTTAGAACTTAATTCAACGCAAGACATGCTCATCATTACCGGCCCGAACATGGGTGGTAAATCGACCTACATGCGCCAAAATGCCCTTATCGTACTACTGGCCCACATAGGCAGCTATGTACCCGCAGACTCGGCGGTTATTGGCCCTGTCGATAGAATATTCACCCGTATGGGATCAGCAGATGACCTTGCGGGCGGCCGCTCGACTTTCATGGTTGAAATGACCGAAACTGCGAACATTCTTCACAATGCGACGCCGAACAGTTTAGTCCTCATGGATGAAGTAGGTCGGGGTACCAGCACCTTTGATGGCCTATCACTCGCCTGGGCTTCTGCCGTTCATTTAGCCCAAGAAGTTCATGCGCTGACCTTGTTCGCCACGCATTATTTTGAAATGACCACCTTGCCAGAGCAAATCGAGAGCGTGGTTAACGTTCATTTAACCGCGACCGAGCATGATGATCGCATTATCTTTTTGCACAACGTCGAACCTGGGCCGGCAAGCCAAAGCTATGGTTTGCAAGTTGCGCAACTTGCTGGGGTGCCTAAAGTTGTTATCCAGCAAGCCAAAGACAAACTGCACTTACTTGAAAATGAGAGCTTTGGCAGCCCCTCTAGCCCTCTTCCAGCAACCGCAAGTTTAAGCAAAGCTAATCTACCTATTGAAGCACCTTCTGCAACACTCATTAGCAGTCCGCTGCAGTCCGATATGTTTGCTCAAGGGCCTTCTGAGATAGAAATAGCGATTGCTGAACTTGCCGTTGATGACTTAACACCGAGACAGGCCCTAGAAGAAATTTACCGCCTTAAATCGCTGTTAACTTAAGAAAATAACAACCCATATGCAAATAATTGCATATGAGTTGTTATTTATGATATAAGTTTATTCAATATAGAGCCTTGCGGTAATTGGACGTCATCACTAGAATGACGCCACCGTGATGGGCATAGACCCAATGAGATGAGGAGATCGACTGCAATGACTTTTGTAGTAGCTGATAATTGTATTAAGTGTAAACACACAGACTGTGTCGAAGTATGCCCTGTAGATTGCTTCTATGAAGGTCCAAACTTCTTAGTAATTGACCCAGATGAATGTATTGATTGTGCGTTATGTGAGCCAGAGTGCCCTGCACAAGCTATTTTCTCTGAAGACGAAGTGCCTGCTGATCAGCAGCATTTTATTGAACTTAACGTTGAGTTATCTGAGAAGTGGCGTGATAACAACATCACTGAAATGAAAGACGCTCCCGCTGATGCTGATGACTGGGATGGTGTGCCGGATAAGTTGCAGTACTTAGAAAAGTAGATTTTTGCTATTCTATAAATGGCACGCATAAAAAAAGGGCTACTTCCTGTAGCCCTTTAGCACCCTAGCATCCCTTTCATCCTATACAGACAACCTTGTCCAGTTCCTTCCTTTTTCGCCATCCTAGCAGCCAACTCCCTGTTAACTTATATATTGATATTAGTGTGGAATTTCAATTCCTCAAGCAAGTTCAAAAAACTAAACAGTTGTTTTTTTAAACTGACAAATTTTAAAGCCTTTATGCGTCGCCAAAAATTGTACTCGCGTTCAAACCCTGGCCTTCCATAATCTCACGCAGACGTTTTAATGCTTCGACTTGAATCTGACGCACTCGCTCGCGCGTTAAACCAATCTCACGACCAACCTCTTCCAAAGTGCTAGTTTCATACCCACGAAGGCCAAAACGACGAGAGACAACTTCACGCTGCTTCTCAGTGAGTTCATCTAGCCAGTCGGACAGACTTCCGGTGATGTCATTATTTTGTAAGGTTGTACAGGGATCTGCGCTGCGATCATCAGCAACGGTATCTAAAAGGCATTTATCTGAATTAGGACCTAATGGCGTATCAACTGACGTTACCCGCTCATTCAGTGCTAGCATGCGTTTTACGTCAGCAACAGGGCGCTCTAATAACTCTGCAATTTCTTCTGCTGAAGGCTCATGATCTAATTTTTGTGCAAGCTCACGAGCAGCACGCAAATATACATTCAGTTCTTTGACTACATGAATCGGTAAACGAATAGTACGGGTTTGATTCATGATGGCACGTTCAATCGTCTGACGAATCCACCAAGTCGCGTAAGTAGAAAAACGGAAGCCACGCTCTGGATCAAACTTTTCTACGGCGCGAATCAAGCCAAGGTTGCCCTCTTCGATCAAATCTAATAGTGACAAGCCGCGGTTGACATAGCGACGTGAGATCTTTACGACTAAGCGCAAGTTACTTTCGATCATGCGCTTACGACCTTTCTCATCGCCTTTACGAGCTAAACGAGCAAAGTGTACTTCTTCTTCTGGGGATAAAAGTGGCGAGAAGCCAATTTCATTTAAATAAAGTTGTGTCGCATCTAAGGCTTTGGCGGCACTCGGCTCGGCGATAAATCGCTCTTGACTAGCCTTACTCGTTCGCTCTACAGGCGCTGCTGGTTTTTTTGCTTTAGTAGCTTTAGCCGGTGCTTCAATTACGTCATTGAAGGTTTCTGCACTAATTTCCTGTTGAGCTGCCATGTGTCGTCCCGCCTTATAATTCGTTCTGGTTGTACCTGTTATGATTCAGATTTCATACCAGAACGATTGATTAAACATTACCCTCCTCCAGAACGCCGTTTTGGCAAAAACTGAAGGGGGTCTACTGGTCTGCCATTCCGACGAATCTCAAAGTGAAGTTTCACTCGATTCGTTCCAGTAGATCCTATTTCGGCAATTATCTGCCCCGCTTTAATTTTTTCTTTCTCGCGGACCAAAATGCGGCTTGTATGGGCGTATGCACTAAGGAATTTCGTATCGTGTTTTATAATCACTAGGTTGCCATAACCACGAAGTCCTTTACCTGCATAAACGACCGTCCCTGCCGCAGCTGCACTTACAGATTCCCCCTTTTTACCGCTGATATCAATACCCTTGTTTTGCGGATTCTTGGCTGAGAAACGATCAATAACCTTACCTTTTGCAGGCCATTTCCAGCCCTTAGTCGTCACTATTGAGGGCTTATTTTGCGGTTTATGAGGGGTCTTTATAGTCTTATTAGCGGGCTTTTCCTGCTTTGGCAGCGGTTTTGACGATTTTCCGGCACTGCTAACAATTGCTGATTTTTTAACCAGAGGGGGATTTGCAATGTCAATTTTCTGTCCTGCATAGATAACATAGGGTTTAGCGATTGAGTTAGTGCTAGCTAACTCGTGATAATCCCAGCCATATGTCCATGCAATAGAGAACAAGGTGTCACCTTTTTCTACTATATGGAAACCCGTCGCCTTTTTACTTTCACTGAACTTCTCTTCAGTTGATATAAATTCGCGACTACTGAGACAACCTGTCATAACTACACAAAGTGCGATGATTGATACATAAGTTGCAGTCTGAAACATTTGATTTCGTAAGTTGTTTTTTTGACACATATAAATGACAGCTTTACGCCTTTTGCAAATGCATGTAATTGTTTTAACCAAAGTTCATTAAAACACTCTTATATATTCTTTTTTAATCTTAAAACGACAGAATAAATCGTTTTAATTTTGTAACTCAGACTAACATCCCGACATATAGCGGCTAGCGTAGCGGAAAAATATTTCCGCTACGCAGACAAAACAATCCAGATTATGTCTTTATTAGTCTTTATCTTGAAGATTAGAGACTTTATCTAACAAAAATACACTGGCGAATCCTATGACTGCCAACAGGCAAGCCCACATTATCTGATCATTATTCACCCATTCAGGCAAGCGATTGAGCTGTTCAAAGGGGACTTCAAGCCCTTTACTGTTAAGTCTATAGCTTATGGTTTCTTTCCAAGGCCATACTTTTAGTAGGGCACCCAACATAAAACCGGTCAATAAACTGAACATCAAATCTTGATAATGGTGCAATAACCAACTCAATAGGCGAGAAAACAACATCAAGCCAAGCCCTGCACCCAGTGCAAAGATCAGCATTATATCAAGTTCTAAACCCTTAACGGCCGCAAGCACGGGGGCATACAAACCCATCAATAACAAAATGAAGCTGCCCGAGATGCCCGGTAAAATCATTGCGCAAATAGCAATACTGCCGGCCAAGAAAATATTGAGGTAGCTAGCGTCGATACTGCTCGGGCTGGCGACACTGATAAAGCCGGCACAGAGAGCCCCTATTAATAGCGCAAAGAAGGTCCCTCCTTGCCACTGTTTGATTTGCTTTCCTATATGCAGACTAGAAGCGAGGATCAAACCAAAGAAAAAAGACCATAATAAAATAGCGTGCTGATCTAAGAGGTAGTGAATAACCTTCGCCAGAGACAAGATAGCCGTTAATATGCCTGCCAACAGCACGATTAAAAAGGTGCCGTTAATGGCCTGCCAAGCCGCTTTAGGACCTTGTTTAAACAGCATAATCAGGGCATTTAAATTCACTGACTTAATTGAATCTAATAACTCGGTATAGATACCGGTAATAAAGGCGATAGTGCCACCCGAGACTCCAGGAACAACATCCGCACTGCCCATGGCAATGCCTTTCAAATACAACCATAAATGCTTCACACTCAGTCCCTACTTTTTATTAGCTTTTTATCATTCGATTTATTGTGTTAAAAAAAAACCTGCAGTCGCAGGCTTTTTCAAAGTGTTCTAAACGCTATAGCGCAGACTTGGCTAAGATTTTTTAATACCCGCTAAAAAGGGCACAAACTTTACGTCTTCTAATACGTTACGCTGCCAATGATCACCCTTTCGAGTCACCAATACTAAGGATTGCTTCTCACCGCCAACGGGTAATACCATTCGACCGCCATCGGCCATTTGATCGAGCAGACCTTGCGGAATATCTTCCGGTGCAGCGGCTGCAATAATGCCGTCGTAAGGACCTGACTGCTCCCATCCCCAATGGCCATCGGACAATTTAAAACTGACATTATTCAACTTTAATTGGCGAATGCGCAATCGCGCTTTATTCAATAAAGGCTCAATACGTTCAACACTATAAAGTCTTTTTACCAAGGGAGCCAAAATAGCGGTCTGATAACCCGAGCCGGTGCCGACTTCAAGCACGTTATTTAATGGTCCAGCAGCCAATAGCAGTTCGGTCATTTTGGCAACGATATAAGGCTGGCTAATGGTTTGGCCATTACCAATCGGTAGCGCGGTATCTTCATAAGCACGATGCGCTAACGCTTCATCAATAAATAGATGACGCGGAGTCGAAGACATCACATCTAATACTTGCTGATTTTCAATGCCGTTATCACGCAAGCGTTGTATTAAACGATTACGAGTGCGTTGAGATGTCATCCCAATGCCAGCTACTTGCTGATCATTCACCTGTGGATCCTTGTAAAATTATCCGCTACTTAACTCGCTGCCAAATACCGGTTAGCGACGTTAGGCATTCTAATGCATTTCCATGAGTCATATCTGCCTGAATTGGCGTAATGCTCACTTTTCCTTGCTCAACGGCATGAAAATCCGTGCCTTCACCGGCATCAGCCCCTTCGCCTGCCGCAGAGATCCAATAGCATTCTTTGCCACGAGGATTCGTTGTCAGCACAGGATTATCAGAGCGTGCGCGATGCCCTAAGCGGGTAATCTCAATGCCTTTTAATTCTTCAAAAGGGACATCAGGCACATTGATGTTGATTATGGTGCGCTCAGGTAAAGACAAGGCTTCAATTTGAGGAAGTAAGGTGACTAAAACCTTAGCCGCCGTGGCGAAATGTTTTTTCCCCACCAACGAGATGGCAATAGGCGCTTTATCTAAAAAGCGTCCTTCCATTGCCGCCGCCACTGTACCCGAATAGATAACATCGTCACCGAGGTTAGCACCTGAGTTAATACCGGCAATGACCCGCTCAATGGCAAACTCTTCACCGCGGTATAGAGCATTCAAGCCGAGGTGCACACAGTCTGTCGGCGTACCATTAATAGCAATAAAACCATTTTCAAGGTGAACAGGGTGTAAAGGGCGATCCAATGTCAGTGAATTAGAGACGCCGCTTCGATCTCGATCGGGAGCAATCACATGGCATTCATAACCTTCGTCTTTTAAAGATCGGGCCAGTTGAGCTAACCCTGGCGCATGTGCGCCGTCATCATTGGATAACAAAAAGGCCATTACTCGCCGCCTTCTTTCGTTTCTCTTGCAGGATTAGTGATGGACTCACTTGCATTGTAAACAAATGGCTTATCTTCATAGCGATCAGGTTCTGTCACATTGATGAATTCTTGCAGTACGGACGTCGCATAATGCCCTGACGCGAGTGCAAAGCTGATCTTCAAGCCAACAGTGCTCTCGTCACTTTCCAACCACTGCCATTGCATATTTTCAATGCTCGATACAATTGCACGACGCTCTTGGTTTAACCCTGCGTGCTCCATGCCATTGCATAAGTCTTCCAAAGGCTCTGCAATGTTTTTCTCAAGCGCCAACGTTTCTGCTTGCGAATTCAAACGGCCACGTCCCCACATCGGTGCAGTGGCTTGACTGGCATTCTGCGTTTCGTTAGCTGAGGTATCAATATCACCGGCCAATGGCTTGCCCCAAAGACCCTGCTCAATACGGGCGCCTAATACTTGGTTGAAGATATAAGATCGCGCAGCCGATAAATACATGCTTTTCTTTTGGCGATTTTTTTCACGGCGCTGGCCCGTCAGCATGGCTAATGCTTGATCCATATTGCCACCACCACGACCAAAGCGCTGTAGACCAAAATAATTCGGCACGCCATTGAGTTTGATCTTCTGCAGGTTATCTTCGACAGCTTGCTTTAAATGATCAATACCTTCGTTTTCTGTTTCACTCTCAGACGACTTAATATCTCGCAAAACAATTTCGAAGCGGTTACCGATATGATCACCACGGCGTAGCTTTTTGCTATGACGAGTTTGCGCTAATATTTCAATATCTTCATCCGGAAAAGGACGCGACTCTAATACCATTTCAACTTTAGGAGCGTAAATGCTAAACCACTGTGTGGTGACCGCGTAACGATCTTTTTGCCCAGCATAGCTCACGTCGAGTTCTTTAACGCCAAATTTCTCTGCTAATAAACGACTAACCCAATGAGTGTTCACTTCACGCTTCTTAATATGAAGGTAGATATGTTCGCCTTCACCACTTGGTGAAACCAAAGGAATTTCATCGACCTGAAAATCTTCTGGCTTAATTTTTAACATCCCTTGAGCCTGTGTTTCAGGGTATGCTTTTGGCCAATTAAAATTCCACATAGTATTTCTCAAACTTTTTTCAAACTGTTGTTTATAACTTTTATCGTAACTATTCAGCAGGTTTTAAAAACGATCCATGATTGGGTATTTATTCCACAAAACGGCGTAAATACCTCCATGTAGCCTTAGTTCGGCTTCCTGCCTCGCATATTTGCTCCACAAAAACCCAACAATAGATCTTATTCTGTTTTAATTTGAACCATCTGAATAGTTACAGTATTTATTTAAATGCCTTAAGCACTTAATAGCAAAGCAACCGCATGTACGGAGATGCCTTCTTTGCGACCTTCGAAGCCGAGCTTCTCGGTGGTCGTCGCTTTTACGTTTACTTGGTTTAATACGCAGTTAAGATCTTCTGCAATACGTTCACGCATGATTTCAATATGCGGTGCCATTTTAGGCGCCTGGGCAATAATGGTGACATCTACATTGCCGATCTTGTATCCCTGCTCTTTTATTAATCCCATAACGTGTCGTAATAAACCGCGACTATCTGCACCGGCAAACTCATCATCAGTATCAGGAAAATGCTTGCCGATATCGCCTAATGCACAAGCCCCTAATAGCGCGTCGCATAATGCATGCAAAGCCACATCACCATCAGAATGAGCGATGAGACCTTGGCTATAAGGAATCTGCACTCCCCCTAGGGTTATGAAATCGCCTTCACCAAATTTATGTACATCAAAACCATGACCAATACGCATCGACAGATTCTCTATATTAAAAATTATTGTAACTATTCAGCAGGTTTTAAAAACGATCAATGATGGGATATTTATTCCACAAAACGGCGTAAATACTCCCTGTAGCCTTAGTTCGGCTCCTGCCTCGCATATTTTCTCCATAAACACCCCATCATGGATCTTATTCTGTCTTTATTTGTACTACCTGAATAGTTACAAATTATTTAAATAAAACTCAGCCAACTTTAAATCTTCTGGGCGAGTAATTTTTAGATTATCACTTCGTCCGTTAACCAGAACAGGCTGAGCACCCGCATGTTCCATCGCCGATGCTTCATCCGTTACTTCAAAACCCTCTGCTAATGCAGATTGTAAATTATTAAGTAATGATTTTAACGGGAACATTTGCGGCGTGAGTGCATGCCAAAGCTGTTCTCTTTCAACAGTATGGTCAATGCGACTGCCGTTAGTACTCGGTGCCAGTCCACGTTTCATTGTATCGCGAACAGGGGCGGCTAAAATTCCGCCGTCTGGGTAGCCTTCTACGGCTGAAAATAATTTATCTAAATCCGCATAAGATAAACAAGGGCGAGCAACATCGTGCACCGCAACCCAAGCTAACTCTTTATCTTTATCTTTATTCGATTGTTCTTTCGCTTGCTGTTCTATAGCGCTAATGGCAATCAAAGCATTTAAAACGGAATAACAACGCTCACTGCCACCTTCTACAACCAAAATACGAGGATTTTTATCGTAGCCGCGGACTTGGCTAATTTCTTGCCAATAGGGATCACCTTGGGTGACGACAACAACGACTTTATAGATAGCTGAATATGCTAAGACGGTGTCTAAGGTATATTCGATCACTGTTTTTTTAGAACCGTTAACCGTCATCTCTAAATACTGCTTTGGACGATCAGCCTTCATTCTAGAACCGATACCCGCTGCAGGTAGAACAAGCCAGGTTTGCTTAACCTTCATAATTAGCGACTACCCTTAGGCTTATCCAAAATTATGTAAAAGCTTTCGTCTTTGCCGATAAAGCCTAAATCTTCTCGTGCTTTTTCTTCGATCAAATCATCGCTTAGGCGTAAATCATCCACCTCAGCCTTCATCCAATCGTTACGCACCTGCTGTGCTGCGATATCTTGATCGAGAGCCGTCATTTGCTCTTGTAACTGCCAGCTAGCAACCACACCAGTATCATCAAACCAAAATCGATATTGTAAAACCAGAATCAACAAGATGGGTATTGATAAGGGTAAAATCCATTTAATCGCCATTTCTATCCCTTTATTATTTATCTTAAAGAAGTACAGATCAATTAAGCAAAAAGGGAAGCGAGTTTTTATCGAAATAAAAATTCAACTTCCCTTCTTATAAAGCATCAACTTAGTGCTAATAATTTATTAGCAAAAAGATCAGTCTTACTGACCGCTTTTAGTAAGCAGCTATTACAGAGCCGTTATTACTGACCCTTGATTTCTTTCAAACCATTGTAAGGTGCTTTACCGGCTAATTGCTCTTCGATGCGCAATAGACGGTTGTACTTAGAAACACGATCGCTGCGACATAAAGAACCTGTCTTAATCTGACCAGCACATGTACCTACAGCCAAATCAGCAATCGTAGTATCTTCAGTTTCACCAGAGCGATGCGAGATAACAACGGTATAACCAGCGTCTTTCGCCATCTGAATCGCCGCAAGCGTTTCAGTTAGAGAACCAATCTGGTTAAACTTAATCAAGATAGAGTTAGCAACACCCTTCTCGATGCCTTCTTTCAAGATTGAAGTATTGGTAACGAACAAGTCATCACCCACCAATTGTACTTTTTTGCCTAGAATATCAGTCTGGTACTTCCAACCATCCCAATCAGACTCGTCCAAACCGTCTTCGATAGAAGCGATTGGGTACAATTCACATAAACCCGCTAGATAATCAGAGAATTGGTTAGAAGTGAAAACCTTGCCTTCACCCTTCATGTCATATTTGCCATCAACATAAAATTCAGTCGCCGCGCAATCAAGCGCAAGCGTAATGTCTTTACCCAACTCATAACCGGCGTTAGCAACAGCAACTTTAATTGCCGCTAGTGCATCAGCGTTAGAGGCTAGGTTAGGTGCGAAACCGCCTTCGTCTCCTACTGATGTGCTCATGCCCTGTTCGCTTAATACTTTCTTCAAACTGTGGAAGATTTCAGCGCCGGCGCGTAATGCTTCCGCAAAGCTAGGAGCAGCCACTGGCTGAACCATGAATTCTTGAATATCAACGTTATTATCAGCGTGCTCGCCACCGTTGATGATATTCATCATAGGCAATGGCATAGAGTACTGACCCGGCGTACCGTTTAGATCAGCGATGTGCTCATAAAGCTCAACGCCTTTCGCAACAGCAGCGGCTTTAGCAGCGGCTAGCGAGACAGCCAAAATAGCGTTAGCGCCTAACGTTGCTTTGTTATCAGTACCATCTAGTTCAAGCATCTTGTTATCAAGTGCGCTTTGATCTAGGGCATTCATACCCATTAATACAGGCTTAATTACATCGTTTACATTAGCAACGGCTTTCAAAACGCCCTTGCCTAAATAACGGCTTTTATCGCCATCACGTAATTCTAATGCTTCGCGAGAACCGGTTGATGCGCCAGAAGGTGCGCAAGCTGTACCGAAAAATCCACCTTCCAAAGTAACGTCAGCTTCGATGGTAGGGTTGCCACGTGAATCTAAAACTTCGCGTGCTCTGATATCAATAATGTTAGCCATGTAACTATCTTCTCCGTATTTTAATCTTACTGCGCCGCGGATACGAATAACGATCAACGCGGCGTGCTTTAATTTTCAGATTTCTAACGTTAACTCAGTGCTACTTTTCTTTGCTATAAAGAAAAGTCTTTATGCTTTGTGTTCAATCGCCGCATTAATAAAAGCACTGAATAATCCATGTCCATGACGTGGTGTAGAAGTAAATTCTGGGTGGAACTGACAACCGACAAACCATGGGTGATCAATCACTTCGACAACTTCAACCAAATCGCCATCGATAGAACGACCAGCAATACGTAAACCGGATTTTTCCAGCTCAGCAATGATAGTTGCGTTTACTTCGTAACGGTGACGGTGGCGTTCTACAACAACTTCTTCGCCATAAGCGAGAGCTGTATTTGAGCCTTCCGTTAAGCGACATTCTTGTCCACCTAAGCGCATTGTGCCGCCTAGATCAGAATTGGTATCGCGTACTTCTGTATTACCAGTAGCGTCAGTCCATTCAGTGATCAAACCCACCACTGGATGTGTGGTATCCGCATCAAACTCTGTCGAGTGAGCGTCTTCCCAACCCATAACGTTACGGGCGAATTCAATAACAGCAGACTGCATGCCTAAACAAATACCTAAGAAAGGCACCTTGTTTTCACGGGCAAACTGAACCGTTCTAATCTTACCTTCTACACCGCGATGGCCAAAACCACCGGGTACTAGAATGGCGTCTTTACCTTTTAAGATATCGGTGCCTTGGCGTTCAATCACTTCCGCATCAATAAATTGAATATTTACTTTCGCTTTGTGATGGATACCGGCGTGATCAATGGCTTCGATCAACGACTTATAAGCATCCAACAGCTCCATGTATTTACCAACCATGGCAATATTGACTTGCTGCTCTGGATTCAACTTAGCATCAACTACCTTTTCCCAATCGCTTAGATCAGGTTCGTGACAAGTTAAGTCAAACTTCTCAACGATCAAATCATCAAGACCGGCTTCGTGTAATACGCCAGGAATCTTGTAGATCGTATCGGCATCTTCCAATGGAATAACCGCACGCTCTTCAACGTTGGTGAACAAAGAGATTTTACGTAAAGAAGACGCATCAATTTTATGGTCGCTACGGCAGATCAATACATCTGGCTGTAGGCCAATGGTGCGCATTTCTTTAACAGAGTGCTGAGTCGGCTTGGTTTTAGTCTCGCCTGCTGTAGCGATATAAGGAACCAGCGTAAGGTGCACAGATAACGCGCGCTTAGAGCCAAGCTCTACTTTCATCTGACGAACAGCTTCAAGGAAAGGTTGTGATTCGATATCACCTACCGTGCCGCCGATTTCAACCAAAGCGACATCAGAACCTTCAGCACCATCGATAACACGACGCTTAATTTCGTCAGTGATATGAGGAATTACCTGAACCGTACCGCCTAAATAATCACCACGACGTTCTTTTGCAAGAACATCCGTGTAGATACGGCCAGTGGTAAAGTTATTACGACGAGACATCTTAGTATTGATGAAACGCTCGTAGTGACCCAAATCTAAGTCAGTTTCAGCACCATCTTCGGTGACGAAAACTTCACCGTGCTGAAACGGGCTCATAGTGCCCGGGTCGACGTTAATATAAGGGTCCAGCTTCAGCATAGTAACCTTAAGGCCACGAGCTTCTAAAATTGCGGCTAATGAAGCCGATGCAATGCCTTTTCCTAATGAGGAAACAACACCGCCCGTGACAAAGATATAACGTGTCATACAGGATCCGAGAACTGGAGAAAATTTTTAAATTACAGAACGCAAGTTTCTGTACAAGATGGCGCTACATTATACGGATTTTGGCCCTTACGGACAAATGAAACTTGTATCAAATGGTTAAAAAGTGTCGAAACTTGTATTATCAGCCTCGATAGGTATTAACCAACCTGTATTAGCCTATTTGCGCTCAACGAGTTTTTTTAAAATATTATTAAAAGAATCATATGAATCATTCAAGTATCGATACCGTCAATAAGCAAGGTTTTGCCTTCGCCATCGGGGCTGCCTTACTTTTTTCCTGCAAGCCCATTATTATTAAGTGGGCTTACGGCTATGGTATCGACGCCCTTAGCCTTATGTTGCTGCGGATGCTACTGGCTTTGCCTGTGTATCTTTTAATTGGCGCGATCGTTCTCCAGAAGCAAAAGATAAAACTGCCTTTTAAGCACGGGTTCGCCGCCGCTTTTGTCGGCTTATTTGGTTATTACCTCGCGAGTTTTTTGGATTTAAAAGGCTTAGAGCTGGCGAACGCTCAATTAGAACGCATCATTTTATACGCCTACCCTACTCTAGTGGTGATATTAGGCGCGATCATTTTTAAGCATAAGGTCAGCCAGCAGCAATTGGGGGCCTTAGTATTATGCTATACCGGCATTATCTGTATCTTTTTACAGGATTTAAGCCTGCAAGGTGAGCAAGTCATTCACGGCAGCCTGCTGATTCTATTAAGTGCGCTTTCCTATGCTATCTATATGCTATTCAGTAAAAAGCATATCGATCGCCTTGGCAGCTTATTATTCACCTGCATTTCAATGGCCAGTGCCACCTTTGCGACGATTATCCATACGGGCTTAGTGCTCACGTTCAGCGATTCCAGTAACTCTGGCTTTAATAGCTCTGGTTTTAATAGCAATAACTGGGAGTTCAGCAATGAACTTATGGCGATCATACTGTTATTAACATTTGCAGCGACTGTAGTGCCTTCTTTTATGATCAGTGAAGCGGTTAAGCGTATCGGCTCAGCCAATGCCGCGTTAACCGGTACCGTGGGGCCAATAATGACCAGCATTATGGCAGTAATATTATTAGGTGAGATTTTCACCCTTTATCATGGTCTAGGCATGGTTTTGGTGATTTTAGGGGTTAGCCGTCTAAAGCCCAAAAAGAACACAGCCGCTACTACCATAAAACCTAAAGTAGAAGCTTAAAGTAGAAAGGATTATGACAATGCCAGGATTTAGCCAAGTACTCATCATCGGTTATGTATGGCCAGAACCTAACTCATCCGCGGCGGGCAGTCGTATGATGCAGCTAATTATGACGATGCAAGCTCAGGGTTGGCCCATAACCTTTGCCAGCCCTGCTCAACTCAGTGAGCACATGGCAGATCTGGATGGACTTGGCATTACCTGCCAAGGCATTGAGCTCAATAACGAAAGCTTTGACGACTACATCGCTGAGCTACATCCTGATTTAGTGATTTTTGATCGCTTTATGATGGAAGAGCAGTTTGGCTGGCGGGTCGAGAAGTTCTGCCCATACGCTTTGCGAGTTTTAAATACCGAAGACCTGCACAGCCTGCGTGAAGCGCGACAAAAAGCGATGAAAAAAGGCATCACTTTCGACATTGCTAAGCCCAGTGAGGTTTCTCAGTTCTTACACAGTGATTTAGCGATACGAGAAATTGCCGCCATTTTTCGCAGCGATCTCACCTTGATGATCTCCCCAGTAGAAGTCGCGCTATTAATCGAGCATTTCCAAGTACCTAAGCAGCAGCTGATGCACCTACCTTTTATGCTATCACCAGCGCAAGAAGACGATATCAAGCAGCTTCCCAACTTCGAAGACCGAGAGCATTTCATCAGTATCGGTAATTTCCGTCACGCGCCGAACTGGGATATTGTCCTGCAATTAAAACAACATGTTTGGCCGCTGATTCGTAAACAGCTACCGAAAGCACAAATGCACATCTATGGCGCTTATCCACCGCCAAAAGCCACTCAACTGCATAATGAAAAACAAGGTTTTTTAATTAAGGGCTGGGCAGAAGATGCCAAAGCCGTGCTTAAGAAGGCCCGTATTCTATTAGCCCCGATACGTTTTGGTGCGGGCATTAAAGGCAAGCTGAGTGATGCGATGGAATGTGGTACCCCGAGTATAACGACCACGATCGGCAGTGAGGGCATGCTTTTTCAACTACCCTGGAATGGTGAAGTTATCGATATCCAAACGATGCTAAGTAACCCTCAAGCCTTTGCTGATGCAGCTATTAAGCTCTATCAAGACGAGCAACGTTTTATAACTTATCAAAAGAATGGGTTTAACCTAGTACAGCAACAATACGACAAGGCTCTATGGCAACCTATCTTGATCGAACGTTTATTATTACAGCAGGATCAGCGCCTAGCCTTACGCCAAGCAAATTTTACTGGCCAAATGCTGCGACACCATTCAATGAAGAGTACCCAGTATATGGCGCAGTGGATAGAGGCAAAGAATAGCCCAAAATAGTCTAAACTTTAAAACACATAAGTTGTAAGTGTAAGCCCGCCGTTTTGGTCCTTTAATTTTACGTGACTGCTTATGAATATCAGGACTATTAAATAATGGTATCGATTCGAACTCTGACAGTACGCCATACCATCAGCTATATGATTGTGCTTTCAGGACTCATTCTGCTATCACGGTGGCTATGGACCTATCCTCAAGAGTTGAACCTCGCCATAGAGCACCAACAAAGAGACGTAATTAGCATTCAAAATGCAATTCGTTCTACTCATGACAGTCTAACGTCCATGGCTTATGACTATGCTCAGTGGCAAATAAGCCAAGACTTTTTATCATTACCCGAGCTTAAGGAAACCAGTGTAAAAACTAAGGCATTATTCCAGCTGGAAGAGCACGACATAGCCTATTTGGCGATTATCAGCGCTCAAGGAGAGGTTCCCTTAGCGCTCTACCGAGAACACGCTAGTAATCATGTTTTTGATTTTAATAGCCAACAGCGGAAGGCCTTAATCTCAACACTCTACCCCGGATTATTATCAGAGACAGAAATACAGACCTTTGAATTATTTAATAATAATTCTCTAATGACTGCTGCAGTCCCTATATTTACAACCAACGAGAAACAATATCCCGCTGGTTGGATCGTAATTAGCTGGGATTTATACGGTGAGAATTTAAACAAATTATCAAATATCCTACAGGTGGTAATCACGAGTGCAGCAATGACTGATAATACGACAATTGACCACAGCCAATACTTAGATCTACATGCCCCCTTTACTAAGGTGGCCCAGCCCATTCGTATTCGCTGCCTTACTTCGATTAAGCAACAGTTTTCCGGCTGCATGAAGATCCATCATCAAGAGGAGTTAATCCCCAACCTTTTTAGTTTTGAAACCTTTATCGTTATATTCCTTTTCAGCTTAATTCCCTTTATTTCTTTCACTATCATTTTGCGCTTTCTCATTCGCCCCATAGAGACGACTACTCAATATTTACGCAGATCCATTGAAAATAATGACCTAACGAAAATGAATCGAATTATCGGCATTACTGAACTCGATCAAGCACGAATAACGTTCAATGAATTAATTGATACCGTTAATCAGCAAAAAGATGAGCTAGAAAAGCAATCGACTACCGACTCCTTAACCAACATTCCTAATCGAAGGGCTTTGGATATTGAAATTGAAAAATCTTGGAATCGTATCAATCGGTACGGCGGGAAAATCGCTCTGATCTTAATCGACATCGATCATTTCAAACGCTACAACGATTTTTATGGACACCTAAAGGGCGACCTTGCATTAATCAAGGTCGCACAGGCGTTACAACTTTTTTCGCGCAGAAGTGACGAGATAGCTGCTCGCTATGGCGGTGAAGAATTTGTATTACTATTTCAATATAATAATCGAGAGGAAATCGAACATTTATTACAAGTGGTAAATAAAACCATGGAGGCTCTACACGAGCCCCATGAAAAATCAGAATTCAATTACCTCACGCTCAGCTGCGGAGCTTGTTGGATTGAAAGTGATATCAATAACCTAACCAACAAGTCCATTTCAAATTGGATTGAAACGGCTGATAAAGCTCTATACCAGGCGAAAGATAAAGGCAGAAATCAACATCAGATAATGCCATTCAATATGCAATAGAAGGTCTACAACATGCTGGCATGAACATTAATTCATAATCCAATATCAATTGAATTACTTAACATCCACGTCAATAGCCTCAATCACCGCTAACGCCTTTCGACAAGCGTGACCCACTTCTGTGCCACGAGCCAAAGCAACACCCATGCGGCGCTGGCCAGAAACTTCAGGTTTACCAAATATTCGTAATTGAGTATTGATTTCAGCCAATGCCTTATCAATTCCCGAATAGCGAATATTATTAGATTCCCCTTCCACCAGCAAAACCGCTGAAGCCGAAGGGCCATGCTGAACAATATTAGGAATCGGTAAACCTAAAATAGCGCGTACATGTAATGCAAACTGTGAAAGGTCTTGTGAAATCAAGGTCACTAAACCGGTATCGTGTGGACGTGGAGAAACTTCACTAAAGATAACGTTATCGCCTTTGATGAAAAGCTCAACGCCAAACAAGCCACGACCACCCAGTTCTGTTGTTACTTTTTCAGCCATCTCTTTTGCACGCTGCAGTGCGACTTCAGACATAGCCTGTGGCTGCCAAGATTCTTGGTAATCCCCATTTTCTTGGCGATGACCAATTGGCTGGCAAAAGCTAGTGGTCAGTGCATTTTCCTTAACCGAGGCCAGATCAGAATGACGCAGAGTTAGCAGTGTAATTTCATAATCAAAATCAACAAAGCCTTCCACGATCACTTTACCAGCACCGGCACGGCCGCCTTCTTGCGCATAGTCCCAAGCAGCATCGATTTCATCAAAACTTTTTAATGTGCTCTGCCCTTTACCAGAAGAACTCATGATCGGCTTAACCACACACGGTACTTGTATTTCTTTAACCGCGTTAATAAAGTCTTCTTTATTATCAGCAAAGATATAAGGAGATGTTGGAATATCTAACGCTTCTGCTGCCAACCGACGAATGCCTTCTCGGTTCATAGTTAATTGAGCGGCACGTGCACTTGGCACAATATTAAATCCTTGCTGCTCTAGCTCGGCCAGTGTATCCGTTGCAATGGCTTCAATTTCAGGAATAATATAATCAGGTTTTTCATCTTTAATAATTTTAGCTAATGCGTCGCCATCGAGCATACTCAAGGTGTAGCTGCGATCAGCTACCTGCATGGCAGGAGCATTATCATAGCGATCTAACGCAATCACTTCACAACCCAAACGCTGAAATTCAATCGCAACTTCTTTACCCAACTCACCCGCACCACATAATAAAACTTTGGTTGCAGAAGGTGAGAACGGCGTCCCTAAAATGGTCATAATAAATCCTAGCTGTTAAAGCCCTATAAATTAGATTAAAACTTCATCATATTGCCGCTATCTTGCTCTCGCTCAGCGACCTTTTTCATCACATCTTTACGTTCTTCGTTAGTCATTGCACCCCATTTGCAAATTTCATCGCAACTACGGTAACACCCTAAGCAAATGTCTTTTTCATCCAAACAACAAATATGAACACAAGGGGATTTAATGACCACTGATTCAGGTTTGTCGTTAGAACTAGGTTTCTTTTTATCGTCCACAATAAATGCGCTCTTCTATTATTTTTGTCACAGTAGTCTTCGAAACTGTAACCTCACTCCAATGCTTCTAATAACGCATCTTTAATACTGATTGGGGTCAACTCTTTACTATAGCGCTGTCCATTTTGCACATAATGATAAGCCCCAAGCTCTAACATTTTTTGCTGCTTATCAGACAATTGGCGCTTTATAACTGCAGGTGAACCCACCACCAGCGAGCCATCTGGAATTTCCATTTTTTCAGGTATAAATGCATTGGCACCGATTAAGCAATGCTTACCAATTTTAGCGCCGTTCAATACCACCGCGTTAATACCGATTAAGGTGAAGTCACCCACTTCACAACCATGCACCATGGCGTTATGGCCCACAGTAACGCCTCTCCCTAGGGTTAGCTTAAATCCTGGATCGGTATGCAATACTGCGCCATCTTGAACATTACTGTCTTCACCGATGGTGATCACATCATTATCACCACGAATAACACAATTAAACCAAATACTGGCGTTCTCTTTTAAAACCACTGAGCCGATGATACTGGCATTATCAGCAATAAAATGTGCACCTTCAATCACCGGTTTTCTTTTGCCTAATTGGTACAGCATAAAGCCTCTCTTATTATTTATGATATTTAGAAACGAATCGCGATATCTGCATCGAGGTGATTATTCACCATCTCAGTAATCATCATGGCGGTTAAGCCCCAAATGCGAAAACCGTCATAATGAAAGCTCGGAATCGAGATAGAGCCTTGCTCAAAATAATCATGCGGCTCTGTTTCTAAAAAAAAGCGTAATGGCACTTTAAAAACCGCATCAAGTTCGTCTAGATTCGCAGTAAATGTCATATCGGCAGGAATTAGACCGACGATAGGCGTAACGACATAACCAAATCGAGAGACAACCTGATCTAGCTGTCCAATAACAGTGACATCCTCGGCGGCCAAATCTATTTCTTCATGCGCCTCTCGTAAAGCCGTAAATACGATATCAGGATCGGTTTCATCCCGCTTGCCACCCGCAAATGCGACTTCTCCACTGTGGGTATTAAGGTGATCAGCACGTCGCGTTAATATCAGGTGCGGCTCTGCTTCGTTAGTAATTGCTATCAAAACTCCCGCCTGAGCGAGACTGGGTTGATCTATCGTGCGGGCTTGATGCTGCTGCACACTGTTGATTAACTGCTTTAGGAGTGTCTGTGTTGTCATTCAACTATTTTACGGCTGATACCCTCTGGAATACAGAAAAAACGCTTATTTCCTCAATCCTTTCACCGAGCGCAATAAATTTACTCAAAAACCATATATTAAAATTCTATTAAGGAACGAGTGTTAATTACTATTAATTATAAAAATTATTCTGCATCTCGTCTTATCTATTACTTAACACTCTGTTTTTAAACGATTTTAGTCTCATTTTTTGAGTAACGTGACTAACAAGACATACTAAATAACTCTATGTTTTCAATTGCTTAGCATATTTATTCTAGACTCCACAAGATTAAAAAATGATCAGTTTCGCGATAGACTAGATACATGAATTTGCAAATAATTAATTAATGAAGGAGTAAGCTCCATGTTGCCAAGTTTTGAAGTATTAATGAATCTTGCTCTACACGAACCCGAGACCTTAGAAACGCTACGCCTGTCTTGGGTGGAAGAGACAATCAATCGCGCACCCGAGCACTTTCAGCGTCGCCTGCGGGGTCTACAGTTTCAAATTGATATGGAGCGTGAAAAAGCAAGCAATCCCGTTTCTTCTTGTGTGCGTCTTTCGCAAATGATGCATGCAGGTCTCGCTAACTTGCACGAAGCCATTAATAAGCAATCAGAGGTAGATGGGCCTCAACACAATGCTCAAGCTTCAATGGCAGCCATTATTCCGTTTCCATTAGCGCTGGTTGATTAATACTTAAGTTTTTCTTCTGCATTCTCACCGACTGCATTTTAGCCCACATGAAGATGGGTTTTTTTCGTTTTAGGCAATGCTTTGCTATCAATATGCGTTACTCGCTATACTAGAAACGTAGTTATTCACAATATTTTATAGCCATCATTCATCGCCAGTAAAACGGACATTATCATGAAGTTCTGCTCAGAATGCGCCCAACCCATTAGTAAGCTCGTGCCAGCAGGTGATAATCGCCAACGCTATGTCTGCGTTAGCTGCGATACTATCCACTATCAAAATCCTCGTATCGTTGCCGGCACATTACCTACATATAAAGGCCAAGTATTACTGTGTAAACGTGCGATTGAGCCTAGAAAAGGCTATTGGACCCTGCCAGCAGGATTTATGGAAAACGGTGAGACTACCGAAGAAGGAGCATTGCGAGAAACATTAGAAGAAGCGAATGCACGCATCCAAAATCCGCATCTGTACACCATGATCGCCGTACCTCACATCAGCCAGGTGCATATATTTTTTCAGGGTGAGCTGGCCGATTTGGATTTTTCATGTGGGCCCGAAAGTCTTGAAGTCCGATTATTTGATGAAGTTGACATTCCATGGCAAGAACTTGCCTTCCCCACTACGAGTACAACGTTAAGACGCTTTTACTCTGATCGCCAGCAAACCATCGACAACAAGCAAAGCCCTTCTCTTCCTACCCATGTTTTTGATATTCCAGAAAAGGACAAGCTGAAGCTATAATAGCTTTATTAAAGCTCAGCTAAACGCCAAACGTCATAAGCAGGTTCTTCATAAGGATGAGCCTGTTTTAATGCTGAGATCGCAGCGCTAATCAGCTCATCATGACAGACCATTTCAATACGATATTCTTTTACCCTTTCGACTACCGCCTCTTTTCCTGCTGTGGGCGCTTCTCCAATAAAAGGCTGTGATCCAGCCAAAGGTCTAAATTGCCCCTGTCCTGAAACTTGCCAGCAACACTGATCATAATCGCCAATTTTGCCCGCGCCGGTATTGAACACAGCGATTTTTACGGCTTCGGCCTGATCTTCAGGGACATAAAATACAAGTTTATACATGAGGAAAAACCTAAGGGTATTAAGGCTAATGGGTATTTTTCTCTAAATCGGTAAGAATCAGCATGGCTTGTGCGTTACTTGTTCCACAGACCCACTCTTCAGCGCCGAAGGCAGCACATACTTTCGGTCTTTCAGGCTTACCAAACAAGAGACAAAGATTGTTATCATCAAGCTGAACACAGCGTTGTCCTGCCGCTTTACCAGCAGGCATTCCTGGAATGGGCGAGCTAATGGAGGGCGCTATACAGCAAGCACCGCAACCTAGGCGACAATTCATACTAAGTTCCTTGCCATCATAGTAATAGCTTTAAATTAAGCGCCATTAATACCGATAGCGACTCTTTTGTTCAAGCTTTTTTGATTTATCCAGCTTCATGATCATCAGGTTATATCGATTCGCATAGCGCTTCAGATTATAGAGAGCACGAGCATCTTGCTCTGGCTTTCTCGGCGAGGGGAGATAACGATTCAAAGAACGGATTCGATACTGCTTACGAATTCTTTTTTGATCTTCTGGCTTTACTCCCGGAAGAATTAACTTCCCCGCTAACAGAATACCCACCAAATCCGAATTACCTCGACTATGAGCATTCTTTGCATCCAGAACAGGGCTAGCCAAAGCATTGCTATTAATGGCGACATCAAATGCCAGCGCAGGAAGACTGCACATCAGAAATAAGAGAACGAACATTGGTATTGATTTTCTCACGAAAAACCCTCTAATTTATTAGCGTTGATTTCAGTATCGCTTATTGCTCAGAACTTGCTGTTGATATTTGTTACAACCACTCTATCTTGCTTTCTTTATTGGGACTTTCAGATACAATGCGCTCCCGCTGGGCAGAGCTAGCAAGAGCCTATCGAGTGCCATCGAGTTTTTAGAAGAGAATACCTATTATGATCAATCCAGTCGCCGTTCAATACATGTCAAAAGAAGAAATTGAGCGTTTAATGTACAGCTTTAACGCCAGTAAAAACAATGAAGAAGCGCAAACGTTTGAAGCCCTTGTCCGCCGTTTATTAGCCATCCTTGAAGAGCAAAACCGTTAATGGAACAACCTCAGACAGTTGAACAAGCGATCTCTATTATTCATAACCATGCTGATTGGATCATTGTGAATAAACCCTCAGGGATTAGCATGCAGCATGAGCAAGGCGATATTAGCAGCGCTAGCCTACAGCAAGTTGCACTGGCTGAGATTAAAAAAATAGAAGCAAAGACAATCAAGCTTTGGCCGGTACATCGCTTAGACAAGGCGACTTCGGGCTTGGTGATTTTTGCAAAGAACGCCGCCGCCGCCGCAGAGTTTGGCCAACTATTTAGCCAGCATAAGGTAGAAAAGCATTATTTAGCCATTGCTCTCGGCAAGCCCAAAAAGAAGCAAGGCTGGGTAAAAGGGGACATGGTAAAAGGCCGTAATGGCAGCTGGCTACTAACCCGAGAGCAGAAAAACCCGGCGTCTACTTATTTCACCTCAACCGCCTTGGAAACAGACCAGGCCATCGCCAAACGATTGTATTTAGTTCAACCTAAAACGGGTAAAACACATCAGATACGCGTTGCTTTAAAAAGCTTAGGCTGTGCGATTTTAGGGGATGAACGCTACAAGGGTGCTGCGGCAGATCGATGCTACCTGCACGCATTTTCGCTAGTATTTAACTGGCAAGACCAAGTCATGAGGTTTCAGTGCGAGCCAATACAGGGACAATGGCCTGACTTCAGTAAGATAGAACTTTTATCGCCATTTTATTGCTAACAAACCGCTAAGCGCCTTGGCACAAAAAGAATTACTTCTATGAGTCATTTTTATCTTTCTCATAGAAGGCACTCGGCAATACTTCAATACCAAATCGCTTACCTAGCTTGATGATGAAGGGAATCGTGATTGGCGCAAAAGGTAAGGCCGCGAATACGCCCATACCGAGTCCTTTGAGGACATCGACTAATTGTTCATTAGCCACCTTCATCTCAGCATCACTCGCCTCGCCATGAGTAAACTTTCGATAAATCGCTAGCATTTCTCGTGTCTCTTCTTTCTCTTGAGCCAATGCTTGCTTGATCACCAATAAATCTCGGCGAATACGGCGCTTGCCACGTTTATGCCCTACTCGCGCTAATTTCAACGGGGAGCGGACAAGGTAATATAAAAACATCCTCATTACTTAACCCCTGATAATCCAAAAATGTTATAAAGAAAACATTATACCTCACTCTGATACCTTGCTCTTGATTAATAATTCATGACCTTAATAAACGCCCTTATTGTTAGTGCCCGACCGAAGACACTCGTGGTTTCAATTGCCGTTATATTACTGGCTCAAATTCTCGCTGCACGTGATCTAGAGTACTATCAATACACTGATGGCTTAGATCTGAGCATTGCCTTTATGTGCTTACTTTGCTGTTGTTTTTTACAAATCTCCGTCAACCTTGCCAATGATTATTTTGATGACAAAGCGGGTATTGATACTCCTACACGATTAGGCCCTATGCGTGCGAGCCAAGCCGGCTTGATCAGCAGTCAACATTTATTAGTCGCCATTATTAGCACAAGTTTACTCGCTGTGATTACTGGTTTGTATCTGATATTTAAAGGCGGATGGCCATTCTTTTTTCTCGGCCTGCTCTCTCTTCTGGGCGTGTACGCATACAGCGGTGGGAAAAAGCCTTTAGCGTCAAACGCCCTAGGTGAAGTTGCGGTATTTCTATTTTTTGGCTGGTTAGGGGTTATGGCCAGTTATTACTTACAAACGTCTCAGCTTAACTGGGCACTGCTCTTTCCCGCCAGTGAAATTGGCTTGCTGATTGCGGCCATTATGTTAGTTAATAATATTCGAGATATTCCGACTGATACCCATGCCAGTAAAAAAACACTCGCAGTACATTTAGGCCCCATTAAAAGCCGAATGCTATACAGCCTATTATTGCTTTTACCTTTTATATCTATTCCCTTCAACCCTTATTTACCCTGGTTAAATACTACGTTATTGCCGTTACACTTTGTTTTATGTTGGGTTATGACTAAACGGACAGGCCAGCAACTGAATCAACAATTAGGCCAAACGTCTTTGCTCGTTCTATTTTGGGTAATTGGGTATTTATTCACGTTCTTACTATCCCCTCTTGCAAGTAACTAATTTCCCATTAAATTCGATTTCATGTTTTTATTGTCGAACAATTGGCTGCCAATACCACCTTATTACGGCCACTTTCTTTTGCTTTATACAAAGCATCGTCTGCTTCTTTCAACCAATAGTCAGCACTATCACCACGTTGAGGGGCGTCGCCCATTAATCCCAAAGAAACCGTCATTGAGAAACTATGCCCTTCAGCACTCAATTGTTGATCGGCAATCTCCTTACGAATTTTTTCAGCAACGAGGTAAGCTCCAGCCACATCGGTATTGGGTAAAATCATGGAAAATTCTTCACCGCCATAACGAGCAATCAAATCCGTCGTTCGGTGAACTACTTTTCGCAATATCTTCGCCACTTGTCGTAAAACATCATCACCCACTTGATGCCCATATTCATCATTAATCCGTTTAAAATAATCAATATCCAGCATTAATATCGATAACTGTTCTCGCTCTCGTCGCGCTCGATTAAATTCACGCTCTAGCATTTGATCAAAATAACGACGATTACGAATACCTGTCAGAGCATCTGTCGTACTTAACTCGGCTAACTTGTGGTTAACACATTCCAATTCATTAGTACGCTCTTTTACTTTGTCTTCTAAGGTTTCATTCGCTTTACGTTGAATTTCTAACGCTCGATCTTGAGCTTCACGCGCTTCTCTTTCGTGTACCAGCGCTTTTTCCTGTGCACTACGAGCATAGCGCTCTTGCTCTAGCGCTTCAGCTTGGGCACTGCCAGCAATACGTTCGAGGTTTAACGCCTGTATTTGTGCTTCGTAGCGATCCCGTTTTTCTTGATTCAATCGGTCCGCTAAAGCAAAAGATAATAAAATAATTTCAATGGCTGAACCCAGTTGAACTGCATTCTCGGTAAAACCGTTTCTTGGCACAATATTGAATTTATTGAGTGCTAAAATGACCCCACCCAACAACATAGACGACCAAGCAATGGTAAAGTATCGAGCAGCATTAAAACCCTGACTCCAACGTAAAATGCCCGTATAGATAACCAGACTAATAGCCATTACGGCCAAACCAATAAGGGCTTTTATCAATACATAATAAGGTATGAAATTAACCGATAAGGCTGTGATCGCTGAAGCAAAAATAACCAGTCCAAAAAGATTATTTAGTATTTTATTATGATCTGCCAAGGCCATGAAATTACGCGTAAATATGCTAGTAAAAAACACGACCCCCGACAACATAACAATAATCGCACTATCGTTCCAGCTTGTCGCAGCTGGCCAAATATACTGAAAACTTAAGCCCTGTAAGCTGGCTAAAAAACCCGCCATTGAGGCGACATAAAAAACATAATATAAATAGTTATTTTCCCGAACAGAGAAGAAAACAAATAAATTATACAGCGCCATGATTAGCATGATTCCGTAATACAACCCCAAGCCCATCAAGCGAGATTGGTCTTTAATAAAAAAGTCGCGCTCAGGCCAGATCGTCATAGGTAACTGCATCGCGCTTGAAGTTTGAATGCGAATAAGCCACATTTGTGTTTGTTTTTGGGAACTTGCTAACGGTACGACGAAATTTCTATGCTGGATGTCACGCTGAGAAAACGGAATTTTATCACCTAGATGAAACTGCTCAACTAACTGCCTGTTCTCGTTATAAACAAACATTTTAATATCATCTAAAACAGGGTAAGCAATCTCTAATAGGTGAGAAACATCTTCTACTGACGAATTAGTGACGTAAAAACGAAACCAATAGACAGAACTGCTATAGCCAAAGGATAGGGTTTCTTTATTATGAACATGCCAATTTTTGTTAGGCAGCAGTAACTGTTCAGAACTTAATTCGCCCTCAACATCAATAATATATTCAACGTGATCATTTAAGGAATAACTCTGACTTAAGCTCCCTACTTCGACTGATTCAAGTGCCGATACCGTAGACACTATTAATAAAAAACATATCCCTAAAAAATACTGCAACTGAAAACACCTTTCTTAATTCCATTCATAAAGTGTAACTATAGACAGGATTTCTAGTTAAGCATGATTAATCACTACCAATGCACTAATAATATTTCACTATGAATAAATGAAATACCTATTCCTTTCCAATACTTAAGTTACCTATGGAGTTGGAGTTACACTTTGTCACACAATATTATTATTTCTTCTCTCTTAAACGTGACTCATTTAGCAGCTATCAACCAAACTAATAGCTAACATACCAACCTAAATTCAACGAAGGTGAGCTCCCGTGAATACCATTCGGCTTTTTTCTATTTCATTTTTCCTACTCGCCCTCTTTGGTTGTGAACAAAACTACAGTGGTGATGTTGGTGGGGCTTCTGTTCAAAACAACCTCGACTTCGGTAACTTTAATGCGGAAGGTGCGCGGCTGTATGGCGAACAATGCGCGGGTTGCCACGGGGTTGAAGGCAACGGTACTGAGATTGGTACACCGTTAGTCGCTTGCGCCAGTTGTACGGGCATTGCGGCTTTAGCCAATGAGATATCACTAACCATGCCCATTGGTAAAAATGCCGAAGTCAGTGATTGTGATGGACAATGTGCTAATGATGTCGCCGAATACATTATGTACGCTTTTAATGGTTTATCTCTCTACCAAGCAACCACCAGCTTAGAGGGCGTTTCTGCCCTGCCATTAAGCGAGACTCTGCGTAATGCCACGATTCAACTTGCTGGCCGCCTACCCACCGAGGCTGAAACAACTCAGGTAATTAACGAAGGCGAAGCAGGTTTTGCGACGGTCATGAACGAAGTCATGACCGAAGATGAATTTTATCGACGCCTCAATGAAATATTCAACGATGTATTTTTAACCGATAAATATTTATGGGTAAACCAAGGTAACGGGGCACTCAACTTATTAGACAGTGATGATTATCCTGGAAAAAGTTGGTACAACACAAGCTACCCCAGTGACGTAAGCGATGCCGTTAATGATAACCGCGGCTGCGCAAATCGCATCAGTAATGATGCCGTTGCCCGTGAAGGTCTTGAGCTCATCAATCACCTAGCACGTAACAACCTGCCCATCACCGAATTGGTCACGGCCGATTATGTGATGGTCAACTGGTATAGCCAGCAAGTGTATGAGGCTGAACTAGTTGATCCGAATGATACTTTTCAGCAATTGGCTGCTGAAAACAATCCATGTTTGGAGTACTCTTCTAGTTATGCCAATGCGACGCTTAGATACGATCCATACGATTTCAAGCCTGCACGTATTACCAAGGTATTAGAGTACGCTACCGGTATTCCTCATGCTGGAATATTAACCTCTGCCATGTTTCTTAATCGCTTCCCAACCACTTTAACCAATCGTAATCGCCATCGTTCTTATAGTGTTTATGACATATTCCTCGATACCGATATTTTGGAAATCGAAGGTTCTCGTCCAGAAGATGCGATCGATACCATGAGCTCAACCCCGACCTTAGAAAATGCTGCTTGTTATACCTGCCATACGGTTATGGACCCTATCGCGTCAGCCTTCCAGCACTGGGATGACCGAGGCCGTCGTATCCCGAGTAATCATCCTTCCAATCGTAACCCTTGGAGTTCTAACGATATAGAAGCCCCAGGTATCGCTGGTAGAAAACTACCGCTCTCGGGTGGCAGCAGCGTTTTTTCTTCCATGCTGCAGTGGTTAGGTCATGAAATTGCTATCGATCCACGCTATATGCGAGCAATCACCCGCCATCTGTATAAAGGTCTTATCGGGCAAGACTTATTACCCGCTCCAGGGGATTCAGCGTCTGCCGCTGAGATCGTTGCCTTTAATGCACAGCGCAGTATTTTAACCACCATTGGCCAAGCGATGGCAACGGATGGTTGGAATATTAAGACCGCCATTAACGGCTTGTTATTAAGCCCTTATTATCGTGCAAATACAGTTGATAGCGAAAAGGTTGTTGAAGCGAATCACATTGGTTCTACGCGTTTATTAACACCCGAGATGTTGCAACGGAAGCTACAAGCGACCCTCGGCTTTGATTGGTATGAACTACGCGCTAATGATCAAGATAACCGCATCATGTTTGGCGGCATCGATTCTGATTCTGTGATTACTCGAATCAATGAACCGAGTGGCTTGATGATTGCTATGCAAGAACTGATGGCCGTTGAAATGGCTTGCCGTGCAACCGCATTTGATTTTACTAAGTTACGCACGCCCGAGTTAAACGAACGCCGATTATTCAAATTTGTAAGCCCTGACATCCAACCTTTTGATAATGACGGCTTTGAATTAACGTCTAATATTGAAGCGATTAAAAAGAACATTCAGCATCTCCACTCGGTACTGTTAAGTGAATCTTTACCCATAACAGATCCAGAGATTGAAGCAACCTATCAGGTCTTCCTATCCAGTATTCAACTGGGTAAGACAATGCTCAACAATCCTGATGATTATCAGCCAACTCCATCTGAGTATTTGTCTTGGACATGCCGAGGCCGTTGGGATAGAGAAAATAATGATGCAGACCTCGAAGCTGAACTGCGCATTGAACGCGATGAGAATTACGTAATCCGCTCTTGGATGACTGTAATGACTTACCTTTTATCTGATTATCGTTATATTTACGAATAGGAAACTGCCATGAAACGTCGTCATTTTTTACATATGTTGGCAGCTACCGGTATGACCGCAAGCTTACCTCTTACCAGTCAGCGCGCCTTTGCAGCTGCACCGGATAAGTTTCTTGTGATCGTAAATGCCGGCGGTGGTTGGGACCCTACGTCCTTATGCGATCCCAAAGGCAATCTTGGCCAATACGCACAAGAACGTCCAGGGGCTAACAACGGTGGCTCAATTAACTCGGTGCCATTGAGTTTGACTAAGCGTGATGCTCTGTCGGGAATCCAATGGAGTGATACGCCGATCATCGATGGCTCAACAGAGAGCCCTGGCACCAATACACTGCGAGTCGATGATCAGTTTGATAGCTTTTTTGAGGCTTACAGTAATCGTCTCACTGTCATTAACGGCATTGATAATGGCACTAACAACCACAATACAGGGAATCGAGCGACCTGGAGCGGCAGTTTAGAAATGGGCTATCCAAGTCTTGCGGCGTTGTTTGCAGCCAGCCAGAATCCAGGCTTACCTATGGCGTACATCAGTAATGGCGGCTACGACTTTACTGCGTCATTAGTCTCCCGAGCTCGTGCTAATAGCGCTGGCTTTATCGACGACTTAGCCGATCCTAATAGCGATGAGTATTTGTATCGTACCAATGATACCAGTACCGAAAGCGCCGATATATTCAGTCAGATTAAACTCGCACAAGAACAGCGCTTAGAACGTCAAAAAGCCAATGCCAAGCTCCCTTTGCGTCGTGAGCAACTTAATCAGTTATTTACGGTTCGTGAACAAGATAATGACCTTTCACGCTTGAGTATTGAGAAAGATTTAATCGAGGCCAATCTGCCGACTAATAATCACATGCATAACCGTGATCAAGGCTTTAAGCGCCAGGCATCCCTTGTCGCGGCTGCTTTTAAAGCGGGCATTGCTGCCAGCGCTAACATCAGTACTGGTGGCTTTGATACCCACGGCAACCATGACAGCTCTCAATACCAATCTTTAGGTGATTTGTTGGAAGGCATTATCTATTTGCAGCAAGCATTGGCAGAAGCGGGCATTGCCGATAGAACCACCGTTGTTGTTGGCTCTGATTTCGGCCGTACACCTTATTACAACTCGAGCAGTGGTAAAGATCATTGGCCGGTGACCAGCATGATGGTCGTTCATCCTCAAGGTAGCGGTAAAGGCGGTAAAGTATTTGGCGCTTCTACGGATAAGTTCCGCTCTCAACCTCTGGATTTAAGTTCAGGGCAAGCGCATGTAAATGGCCAATTATTGACCCCTGCCCATGTCAATTTGGCACTGCGTAAAGAGCTCGGTATTGCTGACAATGAGTTATCCCTAGGCTACCCTATAAATGTTGATGATTTTGCGATCTTCTCATAAGGAATTGAATACATGATAAAAAAAGTACTGAAGAGAATGACTGCTGTAGCAGTATTGAGCGCAGCCATGTTAAGCAATACCGCCTTCGCGCTTAACGTCGGCGATACCGCCCCTAATTTCAAATTACCTCGCCTAGAGACTAAAGGAAATATTCAGCTTAAATCGTATCGCGGTAAAGTGGTCTACGTGGATTTTTGGGCGTCATGGTGTGGTCCTTGTCGCTTGTCTTTGCCGGTATTGAATACCCTGCGAAAAAAATATCGTAAGCAAGGCTTTGAAGTCATCGCGATTAATCTAGATGAAGAAAAACCTGAAGCAATGGCCTTCTTAAAAGAATTCCCAGTGGCCTATCCTACGGCTCGAGATATCACCGGCACGACGCCTGATCAATACGGTTTACAAGGTATGCCAACCGCTTACCTCATCGACCGTAAAGGCAAGGTAAGCTTGATTCATGAAGGTTTCAAAAAGACCGACAGTAGAGAACTCAGTGCTCATATTGCCTCCTTGCTAAAGAAAAAAAGATAATTTATGAATAAAATAATTTTGCTTTCGGTGGTTCTCAGCTGCGTTATTATTTCTGGCTGCAGTACTGTTAAACCATGGCAACGTGGCTATCTCTCTAAGGATGTGATGACCTCGGCCAATGACCCTTTGGGCAGCTCTCTCGATAATCATATTTACTTCAGTAAAGAAGGCTCTTCTGGTGGCGGACAAGCTGCTGGTGGCGGCTGCGGCTGTAACTGAAAAGGAATTTTAGGATGAAAAAGTTAACTGCTTTTGGAGCGCTCTCTGCCGCTGCAATCGCTATCCCCTGCCAAGCTGAAGTCGCACCGACGGATAAAATACTTAGTTATCGTTATACTAATTATCAAGAAGCTGACTCTCCTAGAGAACGTACTTTTACGGCTGAAACAGGGCGCTACCAAATAGATGTGCAGCAGTTTGGTTATCGAACCCCTGTCGGAGAATCATGGTATATCGCCAGTGAATTACAGTTCGAATCAATGAGCGGGGCTTCCCCGACTCAAACCTACACAGATGCCGACGGTAAGAGTGCGCTCATCATGAGCGGCGCGAGTATTGAAGAGCAAAGAGTCGACATTAAAGTGGCACCGAAGAAATACTTCTCCGGTGGAACCGCGGGTGGCCTGCTTGCTCTGTCAAAAGAAAATGACTATCAATCACTGGCCTTCGGCCTTGACGGCACATTAGATATTTTCAATAAACATACGACCTTAATTGGTTCATTTTCCGTGAGTAATGATGAGTTATCACCCACGGATGCAGGACTATCAACGTCACGTACAGAAGCCGATGGTCAGAAAAAACGCAGTTTTTCTGTTTACGAAGGCATTAGTCAAGTTATTGATAAGTACAGCACCTTGCAAGCTGGCATTGGCTATACCCAACTAACGGGGTACCTATCTGATCCTTATAAATTTGAAGATAGACGCCCTGATAGCCGTGACCAAATAACGCTATCAGTGCAGCATAAACAATTTGCTAATGTACTCGATGGCGCCGCACTCCACTCAAACTATCGTTATTATTACGATAATTGGGGAATTGCATCTCATACCTTAGATGTCAGATGGGCACAGGCGTTAAATCTCGGACAATTCCGCTTAATCGCGACACCTTTAGTCCGCTATTACACTCAGACTAAGGCAGATTTTTATACACTAAAACAAAATCCTGCTGATACCGATCTCAACTCCAGTGACTATCGCCTATCCAGCTATGGTGCTTTTACAGTGGGCTTTAACAGTGAGTTAAAGTTTGAAAAGTGGGCTTTCCATTTTGATTGGCAGCAATATACCAGCCGTGAATCATTTGCATTATTTGGTGCTAGTGATGATGAAGCACCCGCCTTGGTGAATTTTTCTACCTTTACTGCTGGTATCGATTATCAATTCTAGTTAACCTTAGCTTATGAATTTTCATCAACACAACTTTACCGCCATGGCTTCTCCTTGCAAATTCATTTTGCAAGGAGAAGTACCTGCAATAAAACAAGCCTGCTTAAAAGCCGAAGCCGAAGTACAGCGCATCGAGCAAAAGTTTAGTCGTTATCGTGAATCCAGTTTACTGCAAGTCATTAACAAGAATGCTGGTATCAGAAGCACTAAGATTGATGCCGAAACTGCGGGGCTATTAAATTATGCACAGCTTTGTTATCAGCAAAGCGACGGTCTTTTTGATATAACGTCTGGCATTCTACGAAAAGCATGGAATTTTAAATCCAATACACTCCCTCGCGAAGAAACCCTGCAGCAGCTTTTACCCTTAATCAATTGGTCGACTGTTCAGTGGGATCAAGATGAAATTTTTTTACCTAACAAAAATATGGAAATTGACTTCGGTGGTTTTGGCAAAGAATACGCGGCGGATAGAGCCGCCGAAATCTTTCAATCACTAGGAATTCAACACGGCCTTGTCGACTTGGGTGGAGACATTCGAATTATTGGAGATAAAGCGGATAAATCTGGCTGGAACATCGGTATTCGAGATCCTAAGCAACCAGAATCGGCTATCTCTCATATAACACTGCATCAAGGAGCTATGGCGACCAGTGGTAACTACGAGCGTTTTATGCAGATAGAGAGCCAGCATTATTGTCATATTATGAAAGCTAATACGGGCTGGCCCGTCAATCACTGGGCTTCAGTCACCATTCTTGCACCACAATGTCTCGTTGCTGGCAGCTTAGCAACGTTAACCATGCTCGCAGAAGAGAATGGCGAAGCATGGCTTAAGGAACAAGAAGTCCCCTTTCTTACGATTGATATCAAAGGCACTCAGTCTTCTAATCTATAACTCGCCAGCGCAAATACTGACATTGAAGTGATTGGTTAAATAACGCATCGTCCGTAAGCGACACCAAGGTAGTGCCAATCCTAGAGTAAAGAATATGAGCAATGTATTCGTCGCGGATAAAAGAAGGGTTTCTAAATGCAAAGACTCGTTCTTTGTTTGAGTCGTATTGCTCGCTAAGCTATTTAACAACCACTGTTTACGCCAAGTAAAGAGCAGACTAAATGCAAACAATAAAACAGCCAACCCTAGCGGTAATAACCAGAGAGAGTTTGCCAAAAGATTACTCCAAAATTCTGGACTACTGCCCTCACTACCCATTAATAATTTTGAAAGTAGCAATCCGATAAAAACCAGCAAGGAAAATACCACCAACAAGGTTTTAAGATATACCCGGTATAGCGATAGAACCCCCTGTGTCATCTGCCAATCGCCCCCCAGAAATGACGTATTAGTGATTCGATACAGCATCATTTTATAATCAATCCAGGGCCATAAAACACACAGAAAAATGAAGATCAAAACAACCTGAATGAATTGATTGCCTTTATTGGCCACTTGATACTTTTGCAGCGGCGATAATCCAATACTGCCATGGTTATGAGACTTCTCATGTTCCCCCAAATATTCTATTTCTTCCTGCGAAATATTTTCATTCCATTGTTCGATTTCACCCGTATGCGTATCAGTATGATCTGATTTTTGGGCAGTAGCATCAGAGCCATGACCAGCATGTTGAGAATCGGCCTTAAACTCTTGCTCTGCTAGCGCAAAATATGAATCTTCAGCATAAATGACCGGGGCATCTTTGGTATCAATACTGGCTAAAAATTGACTATCAATGATGTCATTATTAATAACCACGACAGCCGACAATAAAAAAATGAATAGAGGCAAGGTAATGGTTTTATAAAATTGAGTTAACGAAAGTTTAAAGTCAACCGCATCATCTTCCAGCGAAATAGCGTTCAACTCATATTGTTTTTCTCGCAGATAAAATCCAGGCAAACTAATCAGTAGCAACAACTGAACACTCCAAGTGAGTGCGGGGAAATATTGAATAAGCGAGATCGCAACGAATAGAACCGCTAAAAAGAGAAGGCGACTTTTAAAGACGCTACGCGCATGTGGCGATAATAAAAAAGATTGTTCATTAAAACGCGTATTAGAAACTAAATAACCGTTAAGTGTTTGTCTTGCCCAAGGAGCGTAGAGTCCCAAAGATATTATTTTTAATAAGGTAACCTTCAACCATAAAAAATAATAGTGAATAGGGTTAATGGCGATACTGGCCCGCTGATACTCTTGTTCAATATTCATATTTAATCTCTTATTTTTATTATTAAATATTTACGTTGGATTAATACTGCTAACAACCTTCGATAAACCAGAGGTTATTTCGAGAGTTTCCAGCGATAGGATAAATCCAAGCCGGTAAACATATCCGCCGCACTATCAGACAATCCCAGGCCAGCATGTGCACCCAACTGCCAACGTCTATCTAAGCGCACTCTCAAATCAAAGTTAATGCTTTTCACATCATCAAGCTGACTTTTCGTCGCCTCTTTATTATAAAGTGATACACCCACCCCGGTACGACGCGTTAAAAAGTACATACTTCCTAAACTGAAATGATTGCGTGAGCTGTTATCTGAATGCTCTTTGTACTGGCGAAGATGTCTCCCTACTCGCCCATGAAACATCCAGCGCTGATATCGATAGCTACGGCTGATATTAGCCGTATATTCGTGGCGACCGTTGGAGAACCCTTGATCTTGGTCCGCCGTCGGCACTTTCCAACGTCCCGAGACCGACCAACGTCCTGTTTTCGATTTTTTGGGCCAGCTATAACTCAAGTTTAAACTGGGATCAGAGTAACCTCTACGCTGTTTCCTTTCTTCACTGCCGACGAAAAACACCTCTCCCGTTTCTCCATCTTCCAATAAGATCAGTTCAGCAGGACCATCTTGAAAGATATAAGGTAGTGTAAAGCGGAGCGCCCACTGGTCTTGCTGATATTTTATCGAGGCTTGTGTCGCTAACGTGAAGGTATCCGTTTCTAAGCCATAATCACCAATAAATCCATAGCTGGATAAGCTGGTTTGAATTGTTTGTTGCGCAAAAGTTTGAGCACTCATGAATAGGCCCGACACTGTGACCAAGAGAGTGTTTAAAACCCGGACAATCATAGGATGCCTAGGTTGCTGTTTATTGTTTAATACTGTTTGCACGCTAAGGTTTCATCTTTACCGAATTCAGTATCCTAAAGTGATCACTTTTCTTTGAATGGTCAAGAGGAATTCGTATTTGTTCATACATTGGCGCACGACGACAACGATCTGGCTTGGTTCGCATGATACTAACGTCATAGCCGTCGGGGGTAGATGAGGTCTGCAAATGGAAATCCTCTTCTTGCGTACATCCCGTACTGATGACCGTAATAATGATGCTTTCTTGCGCTAACGAGAATCCATAAAGCACTTCTAGCTCAAGTGGGCTCTGATTACGCAACTGCGCCCTTTCCTCAGCAGCGGGTAACGTACAACTAATAACCGCCATAATAAACACGCCGAAAACTGCAAGATTCTTGATAGTATTCATATATACCTCGACTGCATGAAACTGATAAGAAACGAATAAAATGTTAAAAAGGGAGGGCTTTCGCCCCCCAAAGCACAGGACATTTACTTCAAAACGATTATTTCTGTGACGGTTACTGCTGACGGCGGCTTCTGAATAATGGCAGTAGTAATAAACTCACTAATAACGAAAGCGGGTTAAACGCTCCAGCAACCGTAATGGTGGCTGTTTTTTCTTCGTCATCTGCTGCCGCATCAGTATCCGTATTTCCATCCGAGTCATTATCTGAGTCGACATCAATATTGATATCGCCGATACCATCGCCAGAACATTCTGCACCTTCGAAGTCAAAATCAATGTGGTGTTCACCTTCTCCTAACTCTGTATTATGCTGCTCAGAATCTGCTCCAGGCTTCTTGCGAAATTGACGCACTGACTTACCATTAACGCTGTAAGCAAGGCGATTACCTGCGGCGACGGAGGCGGTAAAACTGATTCGACCAGGGCCGGTGACTGCCAGTCCCAGTTCAGCACGACCATCGTCACCTAACATGTCACAATTCACATCAAAACCACCGTCATCATTAGGATTCCAGCCATCAGTTCCATCGTCATACCAACCCTCTTGTTCTAACGATTTTTTATCACTGCCAACCAACTCGATCTTAATCGAGCTATGTTGCTCATGATCAGTTGCTACGAGTAGCTCTCCTTCAGAGAATTTAACCTCTTCATTCGGGGTATAATTCAACTTAAAGCTACAACTAACATCTGCGGCCAGAGATTGGTTTTCACATTGGTTATCCGTCAGGCTAAACTCTGTCCCCGTCAGCGTCATTGCATTTACCATAAGATTGGCCGTCGCGGACGCAGGATTTTTCAAGGTCATCGTTTGGCTAATCAACTGCTCGCCATTGGTGACGATAAAATCTGCAAACTCTGGCAGACCTAGAACCTCTGTCATCTCCTCCATAGGTTCTCCAGGACGTCCTGTATGCACTGGAACTTCGCCATTCTTAACCTTCGCAATCCAATCAATATAGTTACCGACACGGGTATAAACGCCTGGGAAGTTGGCTTGGGCACAGCCCTCACCAAAACTCACCACACCCACTTGCACCCAACTTCCTGCTGACTCAATCACTAAAGGTCCGCCACTGTCACCTTGGCAAGAATCTTTACCCCCCACCGCTAAACCCGCACAAATCATGTTATTGGTGACAGTTTGGCCAACGCCTGCATAGGCCGTAGTACAGGTTTGATGATCAAATAAAGGGACTTGTACTTGTTGCAAGATTTCAGGAAATGTCTCACCCGTTGTGCTGGTATTTCCCCAACCAATGACGGTTAAGGGCGTCGATACCGCTAAACCATCGATGAAGGTATTACTGGCCGCATTGACCAAGGTTTTGTCTACCTCGGTGGCCAATTTTAATAGGGCAATATCATGGTCATCACCATATTGTTGATGAATGTATATCGCTTCAACATTCGCCTTCACTTCACCTGCATCTTCACTGCTCGTATTGTAATCTGCAACAACAACTTGCATGCCATCGGCTGACTCTCTTTCTACACAATGCGCAGCGGTTAATACCCATTGCTTATCTAATAAGCTAGCACCACAAAAATGACTACCATCCTTGCTTTGCAACGAAACTACCCAAGGGTAAGTACCACTGGTTGCATCCGTACCGCCAATGATTCTCTGCTCTACTGCCATAGATTGAGATGACGCTAAGACAAGGCTTCCTAATGCAAAGGTCGCAAATGCCAGTTTGTTGATATTAGAACTGATTAATGCTGGTTTCATGATCGACTCCTGATGACATTAGCCTTTAGGCAAAGCCATCGTTATGTGTATTTTCGTTATTATGAATACATCACTTTCGAAGCGAGGTAATTTTTCCCTCAAGACACATACAATGTACGAGGGAAAAATTCCCTTGTCAAAGAAAAGGACCATTTTTTTACAAGCTATTTTGTAACCCCTCTTGTTACAAAATACGAAAGCAAAGAAAAAGTGGGAAAAAATCCCTCGTTGAATTATGATGAATAGATGGACACTCAGAAAATACCGAGTCATCAACCAACAGGCATCCCCAAGGCCATTGAAACAGCAATACATAGGCTGTTGCGCCCACTTGTGCGCTTGTTATTGTCCTTTCAAATTACCTTCCCGGTATTTCAGCAGTGGCTTAAAACAGCTTATGTAGAGATAGCCGACAAAGAGTTTCCTCTTGCAGGAAAGCCTCAAACCGATACCCGAATAAGCTTACTCACCGGTATCCACCGCAAAGATATGAAACGCTTGCGTCATGAAGAGAACACTGACCAAGCTAGCCCTGATAACATCAGTATTGGTGTACAGCTGGCCGCTCATTGGATGGGGCAAGATGAGTTTTTAGATTCGAATAAGCAACCGCTAGCCTTGCCCTTTAAATCACAAGGACAGGGCCCTTCTTTCGAAGTCCTCGTCGAGCAAGTGTGCAAAAAAGACATTCGGGCTCGGGTTGTTTTAGACGAATGGCTACGCCTAGGCGTGGTAACAATCGAGAGTGCGAACGAAGGAGCGAACGAGGTGAACGTAGAATTAATTCAACTCACGCCTGGGGCATTCGTACCGAGTCATAGCATGGATGAGAAAGCCTTTTTCTTAGGAATGAACGTTGCCGACCATTTAGCAACCGCTACCCATAACGTCCTTCACAATGGCCAAGACACTAAGACGGAAGAGGCTAAATTTGAACGCTGTTTATATTATGATGGGCTATCAGACAGCTCCATTGCCGAATTAAAGGAACTCGCCAACGATCAAGGCATGGCGTTATTACAATCATTGAACCAGCGCGCCTTACAACTCAAGCAGCAGGATCAGAACCCACAACAAGATCAGCTCAATTCTCCAATTATCAAGACGCAACGTATCAACATCGGCCTGTACGTTTTTGACGAACCTGATAACTCTGATAATGATAACAAAGAGCCTTGTCATGATTAGGGCCTTAGTGGCAGCATGCTTTCTACTACTCGTGGCTTGTGCAACCCAAGATAGTCGTTGGAGCGCCTACCACAGCGAAAATCAAAGTTTCAAAAATACCGGGCAAATTGAATACAACGGTATCGGCGGCAGTGGTCGTCAAGCTGATCCTCTACCCGAAAACGGTTTAGGCGGCAGCGGTAATACTGGCGATATTAAATTACATCAAGCTCAAGCCAATGGACTAGGCGGCAGTGGCCGACAGAGCCCAGACATCATAGAGAATGGCCTCGGTGGATCGGGTAAACAGGCGACAAACAAAGCCGCTATATTAGGTCCCATCTCTGCATTTGGCAGTATTTGGGTCAATGATCGCCATATCCAACTACCTGAGAGTACTGAGTACCTCATCGCGGGCAAAGACGCTCAACGCAGCGACCTGCGTTTAGGCCAAATGGTCGCCGTATTAGCCGACTCTTTAGACGATAGTGATTATCAAGCGTTAGAAGTTCACTTATTATTTAATGTCATTGGCAACTTAAAAACGATAGAAAAAGATTCAAAACAATCCACTAAGCTTTCACTACTCGGTCAGACCGTATTATTAGACAGTGAGACCCGCATTGTTAATCAAGCAGGGACAGCCCTCACTCAGCAACAATTAAAAACCGGCGAACGTATCGCGATCAGTGGCTTGCGAATGCCTAATCAAGAAATTAAAGCCACTCTATTAATTGTTCAAACACTGCAAAGCATTCAATTAGCCGGCCCTGTTAGCGCGATTGACGGCCAGTATTGGATTGGACAACAAAATCTCGCCTTTAATCAACAACCCGAACTTGATCAACCGTTACGCATGCACGGAAATATCCGTGATGGCGTCTTCATTGTTGACCATTGGGCTCCGCTGCCTCATCACCGCATTTTTGAGCTCGCTGATGAAGTTTGGCTAGAAGGCTTCCCACTTTCTGATGCGGAGTTCTTTATCGAAGGTTTTGAAGTCCAACTGCCTGAATTTACCGATGACCTGTTTGATCCTAACGACAGCATGCGCATTGGCATTGATTTGGATGATCAAGAATTTTGGATGGACCATGAGCCACCAGAAGATGATCTGCAGTGGCAGCAAAATGATGATGCCTTTATGCGTCGTGGAGCTGAGCCTGAAGCTTCTGAATTCGATGGGCCTGAGTTCGATGAACCCTATTACGACCCTGGCTTTGAAGGTTCAGACTTCGATGACCAAGACTATTATCCGCCGGAACATGATCATCACGATAATTACTATCATGACGACTTTTATCCTGACGATAACAACCCACCCCTTAGGCAGCCTTAACTCGATGAGCTAGCACCTTCTGGTTACCCGAACCCTGTGCTAAAGTCAGACGATATAATTTAAACAATCAATCAAATTGCTATTTAAAATAATTATTCAAAATAAGAATCGTCATTTCGGGGCTTTAGATGCTAAAAAATTACGCCAACTATGATGCACTGGGCTTAGCTCAGCTGATCAAGAATAAAGACATAAGTGCCACAGAATTATTAGAGACTGCTATTGCTCAAGCCGAGCAAGAAAATCCTGCCATCAATGCGATTATTACCAAGCTTTACGATTTTGGTCATCAACAGATTGAACAAGGATTACCAGAAGGCCCTTTCTCGGGCGTGCCCTTCTTATTGAAAGACTTACTGGGTTCTTTAGGAGGCACTCCAATGAGTAATGGCAGCGCCGCCTTTAAAGGCAGCATTTCTCCTAGCGATAGTGAAATGGTTAAGCGCTATAAATCTTCTGGTCTGGTTATTTTTGGTAAAACGAATACTCCAGAATTTGGCTTAATGGGCGTTACCGAACCAAAAGCATTTGGCCCGACTCGAAACCCTTGGAACTTAAATCATACCCCAGGTGGATCAAGCGGTGGCTCCGGTGCCGCTATTGCGGCAGGCATAGTGCCGATGGCATCAGGCGGTGATGGCGGCGGTTCTATTCGTATTCCTGCTGCCTGCTGTGGCTTATTTGGTTTAAAACCTTCACGTGGACGCACACCAACAGGGCCCTATTATAGTGAGCTTTGGGACGGTGCCGCCGCCGAGCACGTATTAACTCGCTCTGTTCGTGATAGTGCCGCTATGCTCGACATCGTCGCCGGTCCCGATGGCAGTTCGCCCTATCCGGTACGTAAAGAATTAGGCTATTTAGAGTCGTTGCAGACACCTGTTCGCTCTTTAAAAATTGCTTATACTGCACAATCTTTCTTTGACCGCCCCGTGACAGATGATGCCATTAAATCTGTTCAGCATACCGTGCAGCTGCTTGAGTCCTTAGGGCATACAGTTGAAGCCGTTCACCCTTACATTAATGCAGACGATTTAACCGATAGCTATTTAACCATGTATTACGGCCACGTCGCCGCCGATCTTGAGTTTGCTGCCAAACTATTGAATACCAACTTCAGTAATTTAGATGTTGAAGATACAACAAAACTGATGGGCTATATCGGTAAGAAAATTTCAGCCGAACAGTTTGTGACTGCTAAACGCCGTTGGAATGAGTTCAGCCAAAGCATGCATACGCTGCATCAAGAATATGATTTATTATTAACCCCTACCCTCGGCAGTGAGCCCGTTGCTATCGGTGAATTCGAACTGGGATTGCTTGATAAACTAGGTACTAAATTTGTTAATACTTTTGGTCTGCAAAAACTTTTATTAAAATCGGGGATAACAAAAAAGTTAGCCCTCGAAAATTTAGAGAAACTTCCTTTTACACAATTGGCCAATCTCACCGGCCAACCTGCGATGTCTGTTCCTCTTTATTGGACTGAATCAGGGTTACCTTTAGGGTCTCAGTTTATGGCCCCGATGGGCGATGAAAAAACCTTACTCCAACTAGCCCACCAACTTGAGCAAGCTCAACCTTGGTTCGACAGAACCCCCGCTAACAAAGTTGACAGAACTGCTGCAAAAGAAAAGGCACTATCATGAAAACTGTTTTAATCACCGGCTGTTCATCCGGCATTGGTCGCGCTCTTTGTGAAAAGTATTTAGCCAAAGGTTTTCACGTTTATGCCAGCGCACGTAACATTCGTAGCCTAGAGGATCTAGCTGAAAACCCTGAGCTAGAAAAGCTTACCCTTGATGTGAATAATGCCGGCAGCATTCGAAACGCCATCGCTCACATTAAACAAGATCATAATCGCCTTGATGTACTGATTAACAATGCTGGCTATGCTGCCATGGGCCCATTAGTCGATATGCCTATTGAAGACTTGCGTGCACAATTCGAAACCAATGTCTTCGCACCGATGGAGCTGACCAAAGCCTGCTTGCCACTTCTTATGTCCCAGCAGATGGCTAAAGATGAAACAAACAGCAATGCCCAAGTTGTAAACATTGGCTCGGTATCAGGAATTACCACGACGCCTTTCTCCGGTGCTTATTGCTCAACTAAAGCGGCATTACATTCGCTATCCGATGCACAAAGAATGGAGCTTGCGCCTTTTGGAATTGACGTAATTACCGTGCAACCGGGTGCCATTCAATCTAAGTTTGGCGATAACTCGCTAACCAATGTTCTACAACGTATTACTCCCGAGTCGCTTTATGCGCCGTTAAAAGACGCCATTAAAGCCAGAGCAACGGCCTCTCAAGATAACCCAACGCCCGCAGAAGAGTTTGCAGAAAGCTTAGTTGAGCAATTATTAAACAAGCCCAAGGCGGTGATTCGAATTGGTAATGGCAGTTTTGGTTTACCTTTATTGAAACGCTGGTTACCGCCAGCAATACTGGATAAGATACTGAGCAAGAAGTTCGATTTACCTTCGCTGGCTAAACGCTAGCGAGAATGAACTTTATCAATACGCTCTCGCTCTAACTACAATAATTAGATTTACAAACAGCTCTCCTAAGCTGTAAACACAAAGGTTATTCACTCATATGTTTAAGTCGTTTTTTCTAAATAGAAAATGGTTACCTTGGTCATTATTAGGCACCTTAGTCATTCTTTCTGTCACCTGGTATAAGGTGCAACTGGATGTAAAAATCAACGAATGGTTTGGCACTTTTTACAATACTATTCAGGAAGCATTAGGGGCTCCAGGCACTATTGAGTTCGATGATTTTTTAGCTCAATGCTTAACCTTTGTTGAAATTGCCGCCATTTATGTTTTGGTTGCAGTATTGATCGAGTTTTTTGTTAAGCACTATGTTTTCCGCTGGCGTACTGCGATGAACAGTTATTACATGGGGCATTGGGATCAGCTACGACATATTGAAGGAGCAGCTCAACGCGTTCAAGAAGATACCATGCGCTTTGCTCGTATTATGGAAACTATTGGTATTGCATTCGTACGTTCCGTTATGATGCTTATGGCATTCTTACCCATTTTGTGGGGCCTCAGTGAACATGTTACCGTTTTACCGTGGATAGGCCATGTAGACCAAGCATTAGTTTTCATTGCTATTTTTTCAGCCATGTTTGGCACAGCTTTACTGGCCCTAGTAGGGATTAAATTACCCGGACTAGAATTCAATAATCAACGTGTTGAAGCGGCCTACCGTAAAGAGTTGGTATTAGGAGAAGATCATCTCGAACATGCAACGCCTCCTTCAGTGAAAGAGCTATTCACCAATGTGCGTAAAAACTATTTCACGCTTTACTTACACTATTTATATTTTGATGTGGCTAAGTGGTCTTATCTACAATTCACCGTGATCATTCCTTATATAGCACTTGGACCAACGATTGTGGCTGGTACAATTACCCTAGGAATAATGCAGCAAATCATTCGTGCTTTCGGAAAAGTAGAAGATTCGTTCCAATTTTTGGTTAATTCGTGGTCAACCATTATTGAACTGATTTCAATTTATAAACGCTTACAAGCTTTCGAAAATGAATTAAATAATGAACCTCAATACATAAACGAAAATACGTAACACATTTAAATAAGATCAAGTATTCCTTACAATACTTGATCTTTCTCCATTCTATAATTAGTATCCCTCCCCCAATATTTAACAAGGAATCGCTATGCGTAAATATTTCGCAATAGCAGCTGTTGGTTTACTAACAGCATGTGCTCGCCTAGATCATGTTCAGATAGGCGAAATTGATCAGAGTCAGGGATCTCTAACCCCCTTTACAGTCCAGGTCAGTGAGTTTGGTTTTGAAGCTGCAGCGGCTGCCGAAATTGGCCGAATTGCAACTAAAGGCCCATCATCGCAACAGTTTCAGAAAATTCGTAATATTCTTGCGCTCATGAATATGGGGCCCAGAACCGGAAACCCCGTGTACGATGATGAATATGCTAATAAGCTTATGGAATATATTTACGCTGAATGCCCAACCGGTAAATTGACGGGGCTAACATCTGTACGTGAAGCAAAAGGCTTTGGCCCTGTCAGTGGTGAAATTGTTCGCATCAGTGGCTATTGCATCCAATAAATCTGTATTCAATAAGGAAATTATCATGTTTAAAAAATTATTCGTTTCAATTGCGACTTGCTTATCTCTTAGCGCTTGCGTAAGCCTAAATTCATTGTCTCTGACACAAATACCAGAAGCACGTAACAATACCATCACAGCAACATCGGATAGCTGGAACCTGCTTGGCATTGCTTTTTCTAACGATTTTATTGATGAAGCTATTATGGACCTAAAGAGCCAGTGCATTGGTGGCAAAGTAGAAGGCATTTTGACTAAACATCAAACCACCGTTTATTTTTTAGTCTTCAAGCGTGAAGTGATTGCAACCGGTTACTGCCAAAAAGGCTAAGGCGAATATTAAATGAAAAAAATTCTATTACTTCTCTGCCTCTCAATAACAGGCTGCACTCACAGCATTCATATGTCTCACATGTCAGATGTTTCCGCTAATACTCCAAAAGCAGTTAACATCAATAAACACATAGTCGAGGTGAGCACTGAGCAAACCGTTATCCTTGGATTTGCCTTTGACACAGAGTATGTCGACAGGGCTTACCAGGAATTACAAAAAAAGTGTCCTAAAGAAGTTGTCGCTGTAAATACCCAATACTCGACATCTCATGGTTTTTTACATTGGACAAATAAGATTCGCATGAAAGCAGTGTGTGCTTCATAGTTTTATGTAATGGCGGGTAAATCATTACCCGCATTTCCCATTCCTTCTATCAGTGGCATAATAGCCCCAAATTTTTAAGGCTTTAATCATGACTACTGAAAATACCCTACTAGCACGCTGCGGTTCTAAATGTGAATTATGTGCTGCTGATGCTCCGGTTGCTAAATTTGAAGTTGCTCCTAGCGATGGTAGCGTTGAACAAAGCGTGATGCTTTGCCCAACCTGTACTGACCAGATAAATGATCCTGATACCCTTGATGGCAATCACTGGCGCTGCTTAAACGACAGCATGTGGAGCCAAGTGCTTCCTGTGCAAGTAATAGCATGGCGTCAGCTTAAGACCCTGAAAGCTAAAGGTGAAGATTGGGCTCAAGACCTAGTCGACATGATGTACTTCGAAGATGACATACAGAAGTGGGCAGAAGCTGGCATGGTCGATTTCAGTGCTGAAACAACCCGCGATAGTAATGGTGCACCCTTAATTGCAGGCGATAATGTTACCCTAATTAAAGACCTAGTGGTTAAAGGCGCTAACTTTACGGCTAAACGCGGCACCATGGTTAGAGGCATTTCACTGACCGAAAACCCACTTCATGTTGAAGGTAAGGTTAATGGTACGCGTATTGTTTTAATCAGTGCTTACCTTAAAAAACAGTAATGTATTTTATTTGCCAGCCATTGTATTAATGGCTGGCAATCTGGTTAATTCTATCCCGTTATCCCAACGTAAATTCCAGTGATACCCTATGAATATTGAACAAATCCAAAACGCCTCATTACGTTTACGTAATAACAAGATATTTGAACTCTTTGTTGTCAGTATCATTATTTTATCGGCATTATTAATTGGTGCAAAAACCTACAATATTCCTGACGGAGTTATGCAGCTGGTAAAGTGGCTGGATTTAGCCATCACGATCATTTTCTTAGTTGAAATCACGGTTCGTTTTATTGCAGAAGAGAATAAAAAGCGCTTCTTTCATAGTGCTTGGAACGTATTCGATACCTTAATTGTCGTTATCAGTTTAATTCCAATTGAAGACAGTGAGATGGCATTGATCGGCCGACTCGTTCGAATTTTCCGTGTTTTGCGTATGGTATCTATCATTCCAGAATTACGCTTACTACTGAATTCATTATTACGTGCCCTGCCTCAATTAGGTTATGTACTTTTATTGATGTTTATTATTTTTTATATCTACGCTGCGGTTGGCGCGACCTTTTTTGCTGAGATTAATCCAACGCTTTGGGGAGATATATCAATATCTTTGCTGACCTTGTTCCGCGTAATGACCTTTGAAGATTGGACCGACGTCATGTACGAGACCATGGATGTTTATCCACTCAGCTGGATATTTTACCTAACCTTTATCTTTTTAACCGCCTTTGCTTTTTTAAACATGGTAATTGGGATTGTGGTGAATGTATTAGAAGATGAAAACGCCAAAGAAAAAGCGGCGCAAGATGAAGCCGATGGTAAGATTTCTATGGATGATTTGGCAGAAGAGATTCGTTCGTTGAAAGTGATGCTTGAGCAACAGCGTAAAGACTAAGTGCGGTTCACCATGAAGGGCACGGAGGCGCTTCGCTATACGGTGAAAAGCACAAGATATATTAACCACAGAGATGTATGGACTCCCACTTCCAACGGAGTAACGTGATAAGTAAGCCTACTTTCACAAAGGAGCCATACATGACTTATTCTAATGTAATCGCCATTGATCTAGCAAAGCATGTTTTTCAAGTCTGCAAAGCTAGTCACGATGGTACCGTTA